>OKUY01000002.1_pt1 | contig 318853 bp, 259 predicted proteins | sample 1606731 | NCBI WGS metagenome assembly OKUY01 (sample SAMEA3882540, study PRJEB24775) | human gut metagenome | biome: human-associated habitat; feature: intestine environment; material: feces | place: Netherlands | collected 2009/2010 | reverse complement strand
CGCCACTGGTGTTCCTCCTAATATCTACGCATTTCACCGCTACACTAGGAATTCCGCTTACCCCTCCGACACTCTAGTACGACAGTTTCCAATGCAGTACCGGGGTTGAGCCCCGGGCTTTCACATCAGACTTGCCGCACCGCCTGCGCTCCCTTTACACCCAGTAAATCCGGATAACGCTTGCACCATACGTATTACCGCGGCTGCTGGCACGTATTTAGCCGGTGCTTCTTAGTCAGGTACCGTCATTATCTTCCCTGCTGATAGAGCTTTACATACCGAAATACTTCTTCGCTCACGCGGCGTCGCTGCATCAGGCTTTCGCCCATTGTGCAATATTCCCCACTGCTGCCTCCCGTAGGAGTTTGGGCCGTGTCTCAGTCCCAATGTGGCCGGTCACCCTCTCAGGTCGGCTATGGATCGTCGCCTTGGTGGGCCGTTACCTCACCAACTAGCTAATCCAACGCGGGTCCATCTTATACCACCGGAGTTTTTCACACTGCATCATGCGATGCTGTGCGCTTATGCGGTATTAGCAGCCGTTTCCAACTGTTATCCCCCTGTACAAGGCAGGTTACCCACGCGTTACTCACCCGTCCGCCACTCAGTCACAAAATAATCAGTCCCGAAGGAAATCAAATAAAGTGCTTCGTTCGACTTGCATGTGTTAAGCACGCCGCCAGCGTTCATCCTGAGCCAGGATCAAACTCTCATGTTAAAAAGTTGATCTCAGTCAAGTTAAACTTGGCTAATTCGTTCATTCAGGTTGCAAATAAATTTGCAACTGTCCGTAGCTCCTCAAACAATTCTGCAAGCAGATTGTTTTCATCGCTTTCGCACAAATTCTGAATTTACTGTTTTAAAGGTCTTCAATTTTCATTGAAGCGTTCTGATTGATTCTCAAAATCTTTCAAGGTTTCTCACTGTTCAGTTATCAATGTTCTTTGTTTTGCTCTCTTGCGACAGCTTGATTATTTTATCAAATCACTGTTCGTTTGTCAAGCACTTTTTTATTTTTTTGAACTCTGTTTTAAGCTCTCTGTCTTGCGACAGCTTGTTCATTCTATCAAAATGTTTTTCATTTGTCAAGAACTTTTTTCATAACTTTTTCAACTTATTTTCAAAGCAGTATCTATAAAGTCATGTCTGTAAATTGCAACTCACAAGCTCTACAACTCAATGTGTCCCGCGAGTCAGCTTTGATATAATATCATCCCGGCACACATATGTCAACGGATTTACTGCAATTAATTAAAGTAGTAAAACTATCTTAAAAAACACAAATTTTCTAAATTGTCTGTTTATTATATACAATTCTCACAATTACTATCTGACAGCCTCTATCGCTTCCTTGATATTTGCCACACCGACAATCTCAATTCCACTAATATGCGATACTCCTGCAAGACACACTTTGGGAACAATACACTTTTTAAAGCCAAGCTTCTTTGCCTCAGCCACACGCTGCTCGGACATGGTAACTCCGCGCACCTCTCCGCTTAAGCCCACCTCTCCAAAGCATATGATATCCTCACGCACTATAATATCCTTTTTGCTTGATGCGATTGCAAGCACTATCCCAAGGTCTATCGCCGGTTCGTTCATCCTTATACCGCCTGCTATATTCACATAAGCGTCACAGTCTGACAGTGACAGGTTGGCTCTTTTTTCAAGGACCGCCATGAGTAGATTTACTTTATTATAATCTGTACCATTTGCTGTACGCCTTGGATTATTAAAAAAGCTGTGACATACAAGAGCCTGTATCTCGAGAAGTATCGGACGGCTTCCCTCTATGGAACATGTGACAATTGATCCTGATGCTCCCTCGGGCTTACCGCTAAGCATATACTCCGACGGATTTTCCACCTCAACAAGTCCCTCCGCCTTCATTTCAAATACGCCTATCTCATTGGTCGAACCAAATCTGTTCTTAACACCTCTAAGTATCCTGTACGACTCATACCTGTCACCCTCAAAATAAAGCACAGTATCAACCATATGCTCTAACGTCCTCGGCCCCGCAACCGCACCATCCTTTGTCACATGTCCTACTATAAAAACAGAAATACCCAGAGTCTTTGCAAGCTGCATAAGCACTCCGGTTGTCTCCCTGACCTGTGAGACACTGCCCGGTGCCGACGCTATCTCCTCATTGTACATAGTCTGGATGGAATCTATTACAACAACCTCCGGTTTTTTTCGTTGAATCACGTCCTTTGCTATATCAAGACTTGTCTCACATAAAAGCTCCAGTGAATCCGTAAAATCACCAAGTCTGTCGGCACGCATCTTTATCTGATGCAGGGATTCCTCACCTGACACATAAAGTAATGGCACCTTTTTTTGTGAAAGTTCCCTGCATACCTGAAGTAGAAGCGTGGATTTTCCTATACCCGGATCTCCTCCCACAAGCACAAGTGACCCCCTCACAATTCCTCCACCAAGCACTCTGTCAAACTCGGCTATACCTGTCACTATACGCTCCTCTTTCTCGCTTTTTACTGCCGAAAGAGGCAGAACCTGTGCCGCCTTTGATTCTTTTTTTACTTTTCCCGACGAGCTTATCGACTTTTTATCTACGGTTTCCTCTACAAATGTATTCCATTCCTTACAGGCCGGGCACTGTCCCATCCATTTTGCCGATTCATAACCACATTCCTGGCAGAAAAATACAGAGGTCTTTCCTTTTGCCATATTGTTCTCCTTTATAAAATACAAAAAGCCCGGCTTTCACCGGGCTAAAAATATGCTCTATTTTCTTGATACTTTGATATCGACTGAATCAACACCCTCAAGCTCTACGCTTAAACTGAGCTTGCCGCCGAGATTTGTCTTCATAGTACCTGCAACAGCTCCAGCTATATCAATTTCGTACTCTGTCTCCTCTTCAAGGCCAAGAGTAATCTGAGCATCCTCAGGTCCCTCCACAGTAAATGTCACTGTATCAGCAGTCTCCTCGAAATCCATAACCGCTGTTCCCGGAACAGACTCGTATACAAAGAGTCCGTTTCTTTCGAGCTTTGTAATCTCCTTAAAGGTCTTTACCTTGTAGATATCTCCATCCTTCTCAAAATTGTCAAGCTTTGCCTTTGCAGCCAATGTATAATCTCCGAAGCTGAGCTTTCCGTTTTCCTCAGTACGGATTAATTCACTTATTACAGCCATTTTTATCCTCCCGTAGCTATATTGATATATTAATTATAAATCCAATTCTACTCAACAGTCAATGAAATTTGTTTGTTTTTCGTAGAAATTATTACCTTATCGCCGCGCTTAATTTTGCCGGTAATAATATCCTCTGACATACGGTCTTCAATCTCCTCCTGAAGTTTTCGTTTAAGAGGTCTTGCGCCATATTTTCTGTCATAGGCTTTGTCCACGATAAAGGATTTTGCACTGTCGCGCACTGTGAGCTCTATATCAAGCTGTTCTTTACAGCGTTTCTTAAGCTCCTTTACAAGAAGTGTCACTATATGCTTCATGTCATCCTTGTTGAGAGCTCTAAATACAATAGTCTCGTCGATTCGGTTCAAAAACTCAGGTTTAAATATACGGCGGACCTCCTCCATGACACTGTTCTTCATACGCTCGTGATCCTGCTTTTCATCCTCACCAGCGCCAAAGCCAAGGCGCTTTGGTTCTATAATAGAAGAAGCTCCTGCATTTGATGTCATGATGATTATTGTATTCTTGAAATCAACCGTGCGCCCCTGTGAATCAGTGATTCTACCATCATCAAGCACCTGTAAAAGTATATTGAACACATCAGGATGTGCTTTTTCTATCTCATCAAACAGTATAACAGAAAAAGGATTGCGTCTGACCTTCTCTGAGAGCTGTCCGCCCTCCTCATGGCCCACATATCCCGGTGGTGAACCAATCATCTTTGAAACACTATGCTTTTCCATGTACTCTGACATGTCAACACGTATCATGGCATCTTCTTTGCCAAAGACAGCCTCAGCAAGCGCCTTTGACACCTCCGTCTTACCTACTCCTGTCGGTCCCAAAAACAGGAATGAGCCAATCGGCTTCTTAGGATCCTTTAAACCAACACGGCCTCGTCTGACTGCCTTTGCGACAGCAGAAACAGCCTCCTCCTGTCCTATTACACGCTTGTGAAGTATCTGTTCAAGCTTTGCAAGTCGTCCTGCCTCTGACTCTGTAAGCTTATTTACAGGTATTTTGGTCCATCCCGATACTACATCCGCTATCTCATTTTCGCCGACTACAGGCTGGTTTTTGGCTCCTGTGCGACGATTCTTTCTGATAAGCTTCTGCTGTTTATTTTCAAGTACTTCCTTTTCTGACATAAGCGCGCCGGCAGCTGCGAGATCTCCTTTCGATAAAGCATTTTCCACCCGGTTCTGCTTATCTGTTATCTCTTTTTTCAGAGCAAGCAGCTCTTCAGATGATGTCAGATTCTTAAGCCTTATCCTGGCTGCCGCTTCATCCATCAGGTCTATCGCCTTATCAGGTAAAAATCTGTCATTTATATATCGTGCAGAAAGATTTACTGCTGCTTTCACACCCTCATCTGTTATGATGACACCATGATGCTTTTCATAGATTCCCTTTAATCCTGTGAGTATCTCTATTGTCTCATCCGCACCCGGCTCCTCAACCATCACCGGCTGGAAACGGCGCTCAAGCGCAGCATCCTTTTCCACGTATTTGCGGTACTCTTCTATGGTAGTGGCGCCGATTACCTGTACCTCGCCTCTGGCAAGCGCAGGCTTTAATATGTTAGATGCATCTAACGAGCCTTCTGCTCCTCCTGCACCTATTATAGTGTGAAGCTCATCAATGAAAAGCAGTACATTTTTGGCATTTGAAACCTCGCTTATCACCTTCTTGATACGCTCCTCAAACTCACCACGATACTTTGATTTAGCTACAAGCCCGGACATATCAAGGGAAACCAGTCTCTTTCCCAAAAGAATATCCGGAACATTGCCACTGACTATATCCTGTGCAAGTCCTTCTACTATAGCGGTCTTGCCCACTCCCGGCTCTCCAATCAGACATGGATTGTTTTTGCCACGGCGGCAAAGTATCTGGATAACGCGCTCCATCTCCTTTTTTCTGCCTATAACAGGGTCAAGAAGCCCTGCCTCTGCCATATCTGTCAAATCTCTGGAATACTGATCTAATACAGGCGTCGCAGAATTGTATGATGTACCGTAGCTTTTCATCAAATCCCTGTATGCAGACGGATCCTCACCCATCGCACCAAGAATATCTATAAACATCTTCTGACTGTTAACACCCATGGTGTTTAAAAGTCTTGCAGCTGCACAGTCTCCCTGCAGTACTATAGCCATTAGCAAGTGTTCTGTACCTATCTCATTGCACTCAAATCTATCGGCTTCCTCCGATGCACGCTCCAATACTCTCTGTGTCCTTGGTGAATAGCCATCCCTGTCCATCACTTCGATGTTATCCCCCGGTGAAATCAGGTCTTCAATCATCGAAATAAGCTTATCATATTCCACATTGCAGGCTGTTAGAACCTCAGCTGCCACACCGGTGCCCTCTTTTATAAGGCCAGCCAGTATGTGCTCTGTTCCAACATAGCTGTAATTCATTTTCTTTGATATACGTGTAGCCAAATCTATTGCTTTTTTAGCCTTACTTGTATATGGTTTCAAGTCATATCCTCCAGTCATATTCACTAATTTAAGTCGATGAACTGCAAATCATCATCCTCGCTGTCATCTTCATTGTCATCATTTACACTGCTGTCTATAGTCTCAGACAGCTTATTTCCCTCATTGACAAAGCCATCAAGTGCCATTTGAAGCTGATTCTTTAAAGCATCTTCATCAGCATCGTTTTCTGTGTCAGAAACGTTTTCCTGCCTTGAATCGTCTTTTAAATCAAACTCAGAGTTTTCATTCTCAACAGCTTTCTTAAAATCAGGTGTAATTTCTACGGTTCTTCCGACATAGGATGCATTTGATATATTTTCATCCGTAGCCATCTTTTGCTCATCTGCAGCACCTTCCGCTGTTTCTTCTGCGACTTCATCTGCCGGCTCTTCTACAGCTTCATCTGCTGTTTCTTCTGCGGCTTCACCTGCCGACTCTTCTGCAGCTTCTCCTGCCACTTCATCCACCGACTCTTCTGTAACCTCTTCTTCCAGCTCATCTGCTATCTCGTCCGCAGTTTCATCAGTTGTTTCTTCCAAAGCTTCATTTGATACATCTTCTGCTGCATCATCTACATCATCATCGTCATCATGATAGTCCATTGCCTTATATTTTCTGTTTTTCACAGCTGATACAATAAGCAACAGTAACAGAATAATGATAATAAGAACCAGTATTGCAGCTAAAACAAGATATTTATTGGCAATTCCCGGGACAAGCTCACTCTTTGTTGTATCGTTTTCCTCCTGTGCCACTGTAGGTGTACTGAGATTGGTTCTCATATATGTGCCATCTACGCTATCATATGTGTACCAGCCACTCTCACCATTGTCATTCATAGCGTATACGAGGTAAAAATCCTTTGTCTGATCATCGCTTTTTTCGACTTTGGTCTGGTAGGCTGTTGCCACACCCTTGCCCTCTATGGAGAGAGAGACCTCATTATATCCATCCGGCACATCATCCACCTTAGGCAGTAAAACCACTATAAAATGCGACTCTGAATTGATACGGACAAACTCATATGCTGCATTCTGTGCTGCATCATATACAAAAAGTCCATTGCCGCTTTCCGACTGTAAATACACAAGCGTGATATCACCAAAGGTGCCATGAAGGGTATTGTATTCAAGTCCGTCAATCACTGTCTTTGAGTGCTCAAAGCCTTCAGGAACAACATCCTCCGGAATGTCATTTACCATAGTCCACTCTGTGCCATTTATATCAAACTTCTTCCAGTTATCCTGCTTATCTGCATTCTCCGGATCATCCTCGGCTCTTCTGGTAACAACTATATTGTATGTACTTGTGCTGCCATCCTCAGCTGTCACAACGACGCTGACCGTATTCTCTCCAACCTCAAGTGAATCATTGCCTGTAACGGATGTCACACTCGCCTTGGAATCAGCCGGATTTGCTGTAACCGCAAGGCTTGAACAGCTGTAATCTACTGTAGCTGTATAATCCTTTGTCGCAGCAGAAAACTCAGGGGAAAGCGTACCTGCTGAGATAACAAGCGAACCAAGAGATGCGTTTGAGGATTTCTTTTCCTCTTTGTTTTCATTATCTTTATTTGCATTGTTGTCATTGCCGGTATTGCTGCCAGAATTGTCCTTGTTATCCTTGTTGCTGTTTGAATCATTGTTTGATGAAGCACTTGTTACCGTCACCTTCGTGCTGGCACCGGTAATTGTACCTCCGGCATCATTGCCCTCTGCATCTCCTACAACTGTACAATATGCCTTTATAGTGCAGCTTCCTGCAGCCTTCGCCGTAAATGAAAATGACTGCGATGTGGGATATCCTGCAGCGTCACCAATATTGGCCACACCATCTCCTCCGTTACTCAGTACTCCCTCGTCAGAGCTTGAGATAACTACAGTACCAAAATATCCGGACGGCATGGAAACAGTCACCTTAACTGTTTTTCCAACAGCTACAGAGCTTGAGCTGACACTGAGACCAAGTCCCTGCGCATATACATGCTCGGCAGGTGTGAAAACAAGCATCACTGCCACAACAAGTGATAATATACATCCAAATAATTTCTTCATATCTTTCCTCACATTTCTAATTCTGCGATATCTTTGATTTGCCCAGTATGTGTCTGTTCATGATTATCATATCAAGGGCATTTCCACCATCACCCTTTCTGTTAGCATCAGCTGCCTCCAGATAAGCACCTGTGAGTGTTCCCTTTCCTAAGATATGTCTGTTGAGCTTAATCATATCAAGAGCATTTACAGCACCATCACCATTGATATCTCCATATATAACAATATCGTATGTCTTTTTCAGATTACCTGAAGCATCATAAACAGCCACTTTATTGCCTGTTGCAATCTTTCCGCTGTTTTCTGAGCCTGAGCTTGTCAGAAGCTTTACAGTACCTGATGCTGATACTGCTATATTCTTCACAAAATCAGCTGCACCGGTTCCAGGCTCAATGCCTGTAATATAAGTACCTATACTGTATTTACCTGATGTTATGTTTACATCTGTATTATTTTGGTTATTATTGTTCTGATTATTATTGCCACCTGCATTATTTACAGATGCCGCCTGCCTGTTTATATTGATAGTGTATGTTCTTGTATCACCGCTTTGCGACTTGCATTTTACCTTAATTGTATTATTTCCGACAGCAAGCGAATAGCTTCCTGTGCCTGAAACACCACTGTTTCCTGAAACTGCATCTGCCGAAACAGTCACTGAGCTTATAGCATTTGAAACAACTGCTGAATAGCTTGTTGTCGCTCCATTGAAGGCCGGTGTGAGTGTTACACCACTTATCGCAAGCGACTGCAGATAGTTATTGGTATCACCAGCTTTATCGAAGCCCACTGCTGACGATGGCATATTGTTGTATACAGGTATTTTAAATACAAAAGCCTGATTCCTGTCTGAATATCCTTTAGCCAGACTCTGTCCCTCAGTAAGAGCCGCTGTGGCATTGCCCATGTACTGATGGAAATACAGCGAGCTTGTATTTACTACATTAAACTTCTCAAAATACAGTGTATTTTGACCCTTATTTATATAATTGCTGCCCACCTTTACAGCTCCGCCGCTTATGGACTTTACTCTTGTATTCCAGCCCTGCTTCTTGGCAAAAGACAGACCATTTTTATAAATCTTATCCTTCGTGTTTCCGGTTGCACTAAAATTAAAATAATTATAATATCCTTCGTATCCGGAATATGTACCCGAAATAAGAGGGCTCGTTCCCTTTTGTCCCTGCTCCTGCTTTATACGCGATGCTATATGGTATGCACTTACTCCACTGCTCTTTGCCACATCCATGAATGTGCTTGCATAATTGATTTTCTCACCATTGTTGGAATAGGTCTTTGTTCCCTCCATAAATGTGCCTTTTACTATGGACTTGACACCTTCAAGTGCCTCATTCGGACTGTATGCCAGACTCTGAAACTGAAAAATATTGGTCTCATCAAGAAAATTCCTTGGATCCATGAGATAAGCAATATAGGCACTGCTTGCTGACACCCATCCCGGTTCGTACTCAACCCACGTATTTGTTGACCAGTTATATGCTCCGGCAGCTGTGGATTTCTTGGCATTGTCTGCTGATTTGGATACCAGATTAAGTCCGTTTACACTTTCATTTTCAATCACCGTATCCCAATTCAAACCTGTATTTACAGCCTCAAATGTCCAGCCTGGATACTTATTGTGAAGAGCTGTAAGGTTTGGAATATAGCTGTCAGGAAAGCCTGCATTCTTCATAGCCGTGACAAAATCAGTATTGTCTCCGCTATTATTGTATGTCACCTTTATGTATGTACTGATAGTCCAGCCCGTAAATGCCTTGCCGTTTAAAGTACCCTTGACATTGTACCAGACCACACCGTTTACCCTGGTCTCTCCAATTATGTCAACCTGATGGTTCCAGTTGAGTGAGACAACCTTGGTAGTGCCGGATGTGCCTGCTGCATTGCGGACATACACATTGCCACCTGTAATCGTACCTGTAGCATATGCTCCCGATGCGGTTGCAAGGGCAAGCTGTTCCTCATTATTCTGCTGTATGGCATCCGCATTACCGGTGTCTGCTGAAGCATCCCCTGTCTGCGCATTGTCTGATGCAGCTGTGCCGGTACCTGCTGATACAAAATCAGACCTGATATAGCTTACACACTCCTCGTTATTTGCTGCCAGATTGTACTTTGCCTTGTACCACACCTTGCCGTCTGCACCTGTGGTCTGCTCAAGAATAGTAATATCCTTGCCGTTTGAAAGCTTGTGCTCCAGCTCATACTCTGTTCCCGGTCCGCTTCTCGCCGCTACCCAGTATCTCTCATCACACACAACCTTAGCCGCCTGATCCGCATAGACTGCTATGCTGCTGTATGGTGCCAGGTCACATGCGGCTAATGACAATGTAACGACAGAGGCTGCCAGAAATTTATTTATCTTTATCATCAAATCCCATCTTTCTTATGTGCATTGTTTACATTAATCCATTATCCATTTAATTATAATAGAATATGACCTTTGTATCAATGTATTCGGCAGAAATTTATTATTTTTTTATTAATTAAAAAAACTCCCTTCAACGTGCAGCTCATGCTTACGTTTCAGGGAGTTGCCTGATTCATATTCTGCTTATTCTTACTGTCTCCTGTAGCTTTTCTAGCTGAACAGGGATTTTATCTTATCCCATAAATCCATGAAAAAGTTACCAAGCTTTTCCCAGAAGCCCGGGTCATTTATCTTATCGCCAAGCTTTGATGCCCAGTCCTGTGCCTGGTTGATGACTGAATCCCAGTCGATATTGGCATCCTTTAGCTTCATTAAAAGAGATGTAAGCTTTGCAATATCATCATCAGAAAGCTTCAGGTCGTAATCCTTTGCAGCCTCCTTTATCGCATCCTTTATCTGGCTCTCATCCTTGAGCCTTCCATCGGCAAGCTGCTTCTTTAGGTCAGCAATCATTGCCTCGATATCCTGCGAATCGCCGTCAATGCTCTTGTTGAGCTCTCCTGTTGTGACAAGCTCATCCATCGCTGCGTCTGTCACCTTGTCGTCAAGCTTCTTGCCTGTCATCTCCTCGTATGCCTTTAGTGTGCCTACAAGTGCTGCCGTTCCTGAAATAGGGAAAGGTCCTGCGACTATGATTTTAGCATCAGCTATGCCTGCTGTGGCAAGCGCATTCTTGTACATTCCTACCGTACAGTAATTGATATTGTGCGTGGAAACACTAAGACCCGCGCCCTTTTTATCCTCTGTAATGAGTACTGAGGAAAGTGACCTTGTGCCAATCTCGCTCTTGCTGATGTATGAATCGAGGTACTTGTGCTCCTCATCATTATTTACATAGACCACATCGTAATTGTCCAGATCAGTGAGCTCGATTCCCATAAATCCAAGCACTGTCGCTCTCTGATCCGGTGTAAGGTCTGCTCCAAGACTTAAGTATGGCTTATCATTATTGCTGATGGTCACCTTGTCGTTTGCCTCACTGCCGGCTGTCGTTGTGCTGTCTGCAATACTGTCTGTGTTACTCTTATCAGCTGCGTCACTGCCTGATACATCAACGCTTGAAACTGTATCAGTCTGCGTAGCTGTCTCTGTTGCAAATACTGCCGGATTCATTGTAAACAATGTCACCGCAGCAAGCACGCTACATACAATACTCTTTGCTTTTTTCTTTATTAATCTAATCATTTTTCCTCCAATCTACTGCTCTATATCATACGAAATTGTAAAGTTGCTTCCGTCGAAGCTGACATCTGCCATGCTTCCGCATACCACAGGCATCATCGGTGACATATGACCTATATCCAGATCCATGATGATTGGCACATTAAACTCTCTAAGCAGTGATGAAAGCGCCTGTCTGTGGTCTATGCCAAACATTTCCTCTCCGAAGTGCGCCGGGCGTCCGATAAGAAAGCCCTTTACATTTGAAAACCATCCTGCATTTTTCATCTGCCACATAGCCCTTCTCATGCCCATCACATTAAGGTCACAGGCCTCAAGGAACCATATGATACCATCATTACTGTAGCGCTCATTAAATTCCCTTACATGGTCAAACGATGTACCAAGCAGATTGATAAGACAATCCATGCAGCCACCAAGCAGCCTGCCTCTAATGGTAAGCCTGCTTTCCTTTGCCACCGTGGGAATAGAGCTGATGCACGACTTTTCAGTCAGGTTGTAGCCCACAAACGGAGCATTCTCATCCTTTATCGATTCCTTCTCCCACATAGGGTAATTGGTAAATGAAAGCTTCCTGCCACAAAGCAGATCAAACGCATCGGTAAGTGACTCATGCCACACCTCCATGCCAAAGCTGCCCGCACACGGTCCGTAAATACCTGCTGTATCTGCAATAGTAGCCTCCAAAAATGTGAAATTCGTGTTGTCGGAATAGCCCATGTACCATTTCGGCTTTGATTGCTTCACGCGCTCAAAATCAATATAAGGCACTACCTCGCACATCAGCTCGCCACCACCACAGGATATAAGCACATCACTATCAGCAGAAGCATAGCTCTCGTTCAGCTCTTCTGCGCACTTCTTAGGTGTATTGCTGATGCCTATGCCACTGTCGCACCTGCAGTTATGTCCCTCTATCGTCTTATAACCCATGCTGTGAAACCTTTTAATGGCATTGTCAAAGGCACTCCTGTACGGCTCTGTTGTACAGCCCATCGAAGGCGCCACAAAGCCTATTGTTCCTCTATCCTTTAGAAATTCAGGGTATCTCATGTTTCTATCATCCTATCACTATTATTTACATATCTAAGCTTCTGTCTGAAGTAAAATATGTAGGATTTTATCATTTCTGTCAAGGTCATTTTACTGTCATAATTAAATGTCGTCGTGTACTGCACATGCTGTCTGTTGCACCAGTTGTATATATCATGCAGACTTATCGAATCAACATTCTTCATATTGTTCATAAACACCTTAACCTTTGAAAGCTCATCCTCACTGTCAATGTATAGATGAAAGATAGTATTCGGACATTCAATTATTATCTGCTGTTCTTCTATATTTTTCATCACTGTATCCTCTATTGAATGATGTATCCTGTGTGATTAAAAACATTATCGTCTGTCACACCGGGATGTGAGTAATAACAAAATATCGTAACTGTTCAGTACCTTCACAGCTAAAAAAAATCACATAACCATAGTACTACACCGGCGTCACAAAATCCAGTCATTTTTGCCTGCCAATTCTTACTATTTTATTAAGAAAAACGGTAAATATTATACTCCCTCACAGTCAAATGCCGGAATGAAGCTGTCCTTTGCCACGTCACCCTCCTGTATAAATGCATTCGTGATTCCTATTTCGAGGGCATAGTCAACAAGCCTTTCATACTCTCTCCTTGTCACTGTGCGGTTTATCTCAGGATAATCCTTTAGTGCAATCGGCGTAAACTGGCTCATCATGCTTATATATACGTGATCATGATATGTATCATACAGGTACTTAAGTACATCCTTTGCATCATTCACATGTCCCGGCAGTAGAAGCTGTCGCACAATAACTCCCTTTTGTATGAGTCCTGTCGAATCGTCAATCACGACATCCGGTTGCTGCCTGACCATCTCTGAAAGCGCCTGCTTTGCGACAGACGGATAATCTTTTGCCCTTGAATACCTTGCCGAAAGCGTACTGTCCATATATTTAAAATCCGGAAGATACACATCCACTATACCCTCAAGCAGCTTTAGCTCTGTCACATTTTCATATCCGCTCGTATTGTATATAATAGGAAGCTTCATGCCGCGGCTTTTTGCATCGTTTACCGCCCACACTATATCAGGGATATACTGCCCCGGTGTGACCAGATTGATATTATTTGCGCCTTTGTCAGCAAGTTCCATAAAGATATCACTCAGCCTCTCTTTACTGATTAGCTTTCCCGCTTTTCCGTCAGAAATCTCCCTGTTCTGGCAGAACACGCAGTGCAGGCTGCAGCCTGAGAAAAAAACTGCCCCGCTTCCTCTTTTTCCTGATATGCACGGCTCCTCCCAGTAATGAAGCGCTGCTCGCGCCACCTTTATTTCAGATGAAACGCCACATACGCCTGTTTGTCCGGTTCTTCTGTTTATGCCACATTTTCTGGGACACAATAAGCAATTCTCGTATTTATTCATATTTTTCATTTTAACCCTTGCTAAAAATAATGTTTGATACTACAATCTATATGATTAAAGGGTCAAAAGGTATCATCGATGCATGCTTGCATGCAATTCGATGTATACCTTAGTGACCCGCACTACACCGAGAAAGTAGCAATTTGCTGCGGGGACGCAGGAAATTAGCGGATTTCGAGGTGTAGTCAGATTACGGGAATGCGTAGCATGTAGTAATCTGATTAATCATCATTTTAAATTATATCATAACTATTCTTACAGAAGAGAATAGTTAAAATACACAATAAGGAGATTACAATGAATCAGTCAAACTGTATCGTCGCCCAGTCAGGCGGCCCAACTGTTGCAATCAACGCAAGCCTTGCAGGAGTCATCGCAGGAGTAAAAAGCTCTGAGAAATACGATATCTGCTATGGCGCCGTAAACGGAATACTCGGCATATTAAATGAGAATTATCTCAATCTGTCAGATATTTTTGCAGATGATGCTAATCTTGAAAAGCTTAAGACCACACCTGCGATGTATCTTGGCTCATGCCGCCACAAGCTCCCTGATTACAAGGATGATGATTCACCATATGTATACATCTTCCACCAGTTCGATAAGCTTTCTATAAAAGCTTTCTTTTACATCGGTGGAAATGATTCAATGGATACCGTATTAAAGTTATCCGATTATGCAAAAAAAATCAACAGTGATGTGAAAATTATAGGAATTCCAAAAACCATCGACAATGATCTGTGCATGACAGACCATACTCCGGGATTTGGCTCTGCCGCCAAATATATCGCATCAAGCATGCTCGAGATAGCCCATGATACCTTTATCTATGCTGTTAAGAGTGTGACAATCGTTGAAATCATGGGACGTGACGCAGGATGGCTCACTGCCGCTTCCGCTCTCGCACGTAATGAGTACAATACAGCGCCTCAGTTCATCTATCTGCCTGAGGTGGATTTCGACAAGGACAAATTTGTTGCCGATATAAAAGAAGCCCTTGCGCACACTAACAATGTAATAGTTGCCGTATCCGAAGGAATACATGACGCAGACGGCTCATACATTACATCATCAAAGGCCGCATGTGACCAGTTCGGACACCAGCAGCTAAGCGGTGCCGGAAAAGCTCTTGAGTTCATCGTAAAGGAAAACATCGGTGTCAAGGTGCGCTCTGTAGAGGTAAATGTGCTCCAGCGCTGTGCCTCACACCTTGCATCATTAACCGATATCGAGGAATCTTTTGCTCAGGGTAAAAAGGGTGTCACTATTGCAGCAGAGGGTGTGACCGCATCAATGGTATGCTTGAAGCGCATCTCAAATAATCCTTATCAGGTGGAATACACATATTCTGCTATCAAGGATATCGCAAACGAGGCCAAGTCTGTGCCAAGAGATTGGATCAATGATGCGGGCAATGATGTGAAGCCTGAACTTATCGAATACTTAAAACCACTTATTCAGGGAGAAACCTCTGTAGCCTACAAGAATGGTCTGCCTGACTATATGGATGTGTCACATCTTCACAAATGTAACTGATTTTAGCTGCCGCCTACACCCCGGTGTGGGCAGCAACAGCATATCTCCAAGGAGGTCGATTTACATGAAGAAAAAAGTGCTTATAACCTGCGCCGTTGTGCTTGGTGTGCTTTTGGCCGTTTATCTTGGCTTTGCCTTTTATTTTAGCAGCCACTATCTGTTCAACACAAAGATTAACTCTGTAAAATACGCAGGGAAAACTGCAAAAGAGGCATTAGAAAAAAATACAGCCCTAAGCCGCGACTATCTGCTCACAATCACTGATAGAAAAGGCAACAGCTTTTCACTTAAGGGACCTGATTTTTCCTATGAATATGTCTCAAACGGTGACGAGGAGCAAATCCTAAAAAGCCAGAATGCTTTTACATGGCCTGTCAGTCTCTTCAAAGCTCAAAACTATACTCTAAAGGGTTCGTCCAAATATGACGATGCCACTTTGGCTGAAAAGCTCAAGGCTCTTGATATTTTCAGTGATGACTACATTGAAAATCCGGAGGATGCCCACATCGAGATAAAAGACGGCAAATACGATGTGATTGAAGAGAAAAATGGCTGCAAACCGATATATGACAGCATCCTTGCCGAGGTAAAGGACGCCCTGGACAACGAGCTCCCAAAGCTTACCTTAAGTGATGACTGTTATGAAGCTCCAAAAATCACAAAAAACAGTGATACTATCAAAAATGAAAAAGAAGCCCTCGACAAATACACCGCTTCAACCGTCACTTACAAAATTGAAGATGCCGACGAGAAGCTTGACTCAGCCAAAATCCTTGATATGCTAAGCATCTCAGATGACGGCAGCGTAAGCATAGATGATGCCAAGGTCACTAAATATGTCCAGCAGCTTGCTTCCAAGTACAATACCTTCGGCCGCAAACGCTCATTCAAGACATCGTCCGGTGATACTATTGAAATAGGTGGTGGAGACTACGGATGGGTAGTCAGCAAGAAAAATGAGAAAGCCCAGCTCCTTTCAGATTTAGAGGGAGGCAAGCCAGTGGAAAGAGAGCCTGTTTACGAGCAGACAGCACTCTACCGAGGCGCTGACGACATAGGTAATACATACATAGAGATTGACTACACAAAGCAGCACATGTGGTATTACAAGGATGGTGCTCTCCAGATGGAGTCTGATTTCGTATCAGGTAATCTCGCCCGTCAGAATGGTTCCGTAGATGGTGTATACAAGATTGTTTACAAGCAGAGAAATGCTACTCTTGTCGGCGAGGGATACTCTTCTCCTGTCAGCTATTTCATGCCGTTTGCCTACAATATAGGTATCCATGATGCCAGCTGGCGTGATACCTTCGGAGGAACTATTTACAAAACCTCCGGCTCACACGGATGTATCAATGTGCCGCCTGCTTTTGCAGAGCAGCTGTTCAACGCTGTGGATAAGGGCACTCCTGTTGTTGCCTACTACAGAGAGGCTGTCACTCTGACAAACAATGCTGCAAAGATGTCCAATGCATACTCGTATGTGGCTCCTGATGCTGCGCAGTAAGTGTGAATTGCTTGGTATTTTTCAATAATACGGGAAGACGATCGGCGCACGGGGAATTTGCCCCCGGCAGAGGTGCTCCCGACGAGCTAACGCTACGCAGCTAAGATACTGTACGAATTATGCTTTTTAGATTTTCTAGGCTTGACGAAACCGTCGAAACGCGCCGTCCATGGCGCGGTTTCTCCTTGCCCCGGCGTCCATGCCGGGGCATTTCTGCGTTTCATGGGCATAATTCTACAGTATCTAAGCCGCTGCGCTAGTCGCTCTTTCGGGAGCACCTCTGCCGGGGGCAAATTCCCCGTGCGCCGGTCGCCTTCCCTCAAAATACTAAGTATATTACAAATAAATTTCCAATTATACTTTCCCTTATATTGTATCTTCCCACAGCATACCAGACACCAGCCCCACATACCGCGGGAGCGCATACATCCTCCCCCATTTCAGCCACAGCGTAAGGGGCGTAAGTCGCCGGAGTGACTGCCATACAGCATAGGCGCTCTTTCGTAAGCGCATAGCGTAGCTGCCTAGATACTGTAGAATTATGCACACGATACATAAAAATGAGCTCCCACGGATGGGAGCTCAAGGAGAACCGCGCCATGGACGGCGCGTTTCGACGGTTTTGTCGGGCATAGAAGCCCTATGCTATGCAAACTGGCTATTGTAGAGATTTGCATAAAATCCATTGGCTGCAAGCAGACTCTCATGATTGCCCTGCTCTATAATCTTTCCATCTTTCATAACAAGGATAATATCCGCTTCCCTTATGGTGGACAGACGATGAGCCACTATAAAGCTTGTCCTGCCCTGCATCATGGTAAGGAACGCTTTTTGAATCTTAATCTCTGTTCGTGTATCAATCGATGATGTAGCCTCATCCAATATTAGCATAGGCGGTAAGCAGAGCATGACTCTTGTGATGCATAATAGCTGCTTCTGTCCCTGTGACAGGCTGCCGCCGTCCTCACCGATTTCAGTGTCATAGCCCTTCGGCAGACGTCTGATAAAGCTGTGGGCATGGGATGCCTTTGCTGCTGCAATGATTTCCTCATCTGTGGCATCAGGCTTTCCCATTATGATATTGTCACGGATTGTGCCCTTCTTGAGCCATGTCTCCTGAAGCACCATACCATAGTTGTCACGAAGACTCTCGCGCGTGATTTTTCTGATATCATGTCCGCTCACCTTAATTGTTCCACTGTTTACATCATAAAATCTCATAAGCAGATTGATAATAGTCGTCTTTCCACAGCCTGTCGGACCTACGATAGCCACGCGCTGTCCAGACTTTACATGGAGATTGAAATCCTCGATAAGCTTTTTATCCGGCACATATGAGAAATAAACATCCTCTATGTCCACACGTCCGTCAGCCTCTTCAAGTGTTACCGCATCCGAAGCATCCGGTATCTCCTTTTTCTCCTCAATCAGCTCGAAGATACGAGCAGCACAGGCAAGTGCGTTCTGAAGCTCTGTGATGACACCCGATATCTCGTTGAACGGCTTGGTGTACTGGTTGGCGTATGATAAGAAGCATGAAAGCTGTCCTACTGTGATTCCGCCGGTGAGTGCACTCATGGCGCCAAAAATTCCGACTCCGGCATACACAAGACTGTTGACAAAACGTGTACACGGATTTGTAAGACTTGAGAAAAATGTTGCCCTCAGTGAGCATTTCTGTAATCTGTCATTTATCTCGTCAAACTGTTCAAGCGCTTCATCCTCATGGTTGAAGGCCTGTACGACCTTTTCATTTCCTACTATCTCATCGATGAGTGATGTCTGCTCTCCCCTTGTTCTTGTCTGCAGCTGAAACATGGAATAAGTCTTTTTAGTGATAAAGCTTGCCACAAAAAGTGACAGAGGTGTGATGAGCACTACAATGCATGATATCTTCACATCTATTGTAAGCATGAAAATAAGCGTGCCTGCTATTGTTGCAATTCCTGTAAAGAGCTGTGTGAAGCCCATCAAAAGTCCCTCTGAAAATGTATCTACATCGGCTATAATACGGCTGACCATATCACCGTGTGAGTGGCTGTCAATATATGACAATGGCATTTTTTCAATGTTTAAAAATGCATCACGTCTTATATCCCTCACTATGTTGTAGGTCATCCTGTTGTTGCAGATATTAGTAAGCCACTGGGCTGCTGCCGCTATGACGACTATTATTGCTGCTCTCGTGAAGATGGCTGTCATAGCCGTAAAATCAACCTTTCCTTTTCCTACAATCAAATCAATTGCGCGTCCTGTGAGAATTGGAAAATAGAGTGTAAGCGCCACTGTAACAACAGACAGGACAAGGGAAATTACAAGCAAAGGAATATATCTCTTCATGTAGCTTAATACCTTGCGCATTGTGCCTGCTTTATTCATCTTCGCATTATCCGTAGCCATACTCTACACCTCCTTTTGTCTGGTCATATCCGACTCTTTTTTAAACTGTGAATCATATATCTCTTTGTAGGTCTCACATGTCTCAAGCAGCTTTTCATGAGGTCCGAAGCCAACCATCTGTCCGTCGTCGAGCACTATGATATTGTCCGCAAACTGGATAGATGAGGTACGCTGTGACACGATAAATATTGTCTTGTCACCATGCATGCCCTTTAATGCCGCGCGGAGACTCGCATCTGTAGCAAAATCAAGTGCCGATGCACTGTCGTCAAGTATCAGTATGTCAGGATCCTTTACAACCGCTCTGGCAATTGTAAGACGCTGCTTCTGACCGCCTGATAAGTTCTTGCCGCCCTGCTCTATCATGTAGTCAAGGCCTCCCTCTTTGCCCTTTACAACCTCTGTCGCCTGTGCTATATCGAGTGCCTTCCACATTTCCTCCTCTGTGGCATCATTTTTGCCCCAGCGCAGGTTGTCGGCTATCGTTCCTGCAAAAAGCACTGCCTTTTGCATTACAACACCGATTTTGTCTCGAAGCTGCACTGCATCATAGTCATTTATATCATTTCCCTGAATCCTTATAGTACCCTTTGTGGCATCATAAAACCTCGGGATAAGGTTTACAAGGCTAGATTTTCCTGAACCTGTACCACCGATGATTCCGATTGTCTGCCCCTTTTGCACTGTAAAGCTTATATCTGTGAGTGTCTCATCGGCCGCTCCCTCATAGGTCATGCAGACATGGTCAAACTCAACCTCAGGTGCGCCATCCTTTGCACCAATGAGCTTAGGATTTTTCTCAGGAAGCTTTGATGGAATAGAAAGCACATCCGCTATACGATTACCGCACGCCACTGCCTTTGTCACCTGTACGATGAGATTTGCAAGCTTTATCAGCTCGACAAGTATCTGTGACATGTAGTTTACAAGTGCCACAACCTCACCCTGTGTGAGGATTCCTGCGTATACCTGCTTGCCGCCTGATACGATAACTGCGATTGTTGCGATATTTATAATGATAAAAGTCAGAGGATTGGTGAGTGCTGAGATTCGTCCTACAACCTGCTGCATATTGGTTAAAAGCTCGTTGTCCCTGTTGAAGCTGTCAATCTCATCATTTTGCTTATTGAAAGCTCTTATAACCCTGGTTCCCTCTAAATTCTCCCTGGTATGTGAAAGCACTGTGTCAAGAGAGCTCTGCACCTTTTTGTAAAGCGGAAGGCTTGCAGCCATAACTGAGAATACCACTATTGAAAGCAGAGGTATGGTAACTACAAAAACCATTGCCGCTCTTACATTTACTGTAAAAGCCATCGCCATAGCTCCGAATACAATAAATGGCGAGCGAAGGAAGAGTCGAAGCACCAGATTGACTCCTGACTGCACCTGGTTTATATCGCTTGTCATCCTCGTGATAAGTGTCGATGTGCCCACTGTATCCATCTTTGAGAATGACAGTGACTCTATCTTTTCAAACAATATATGGCGAAGCTTTGTGGAAAAACCGACTGCCGCCTTTGCCGCAAAATACTGTGCTGTGACCGAACTTACCAAACCAACTGCCGCAAGCAGCACCAGCACACCTCCCATCTTCCATATATACGGCTTGTCCGAAGCCGTAATTCCGTTATCAATGATTGCCGCCATGACAAGCGGTACTATAAGCTCAAAGGATGCTTCCAGCAGCTTAAATAACGGAGCACAGATGCATTCCTTTTTGTACTCCTTTAAATATTTTAATATCTGTTTCATCTTTTCCCCTTTCAGATTTTATGTCGCCGATTACAGCTTCACTATTATAGATGATTTTTCTCATATATACAAGAAAAACGATACACTAAAAAACCAGTACCATGCGGTACTGGTTTCATATATCAGCTCTTATGTATATGCTTCTTGATTGCTTCAAAGCTCTCAGAACTGATGACATGCTCTATACGGCATGCATCCTCTGCTGCAATCTCCTTATCAACACCAAGCTTCTCAAGACACTCTGACAAAAGCTCATGTCTTTCGTATATCATCTCTGCTATCTGTCTTCCTGAATCTGTGAGTGTGATAAATCCTGCATCACTAACTGTGATATTGTTCTTCTCTCTAAGGTTTTTCATGGCTATACTCACGCTGGATTTCTTAAATCCAAGCTCATTTGCTATATCAACTGAGCGTACCACAGGAAGCTTCTTGCTGAGAATAAGTATGGTCTCTAAATAGTTTTCTGATGATTCATTGTTTCGCATTTCGAATACCCCCGTGAGTTTATTTTCGTTCGTTTTAATTCAGTTATATTATTATAACATACATTTTATTGTTTGCAAAACTTTTCTTTTTGATTTGTACGTGATTTATAAAAATCCAAAAAAATATCAAAATCCCATATTTGTTATTGACTTCTAATTTATGTTAGTGTATACTAACTATCGAATCAGAAAACAAACGTATGCATGATATATTTCTAAATCTTGTATGCCATAAATGTTTAATTATACCAGATAAGACCGGCCGATCACCGGTCTTATTTATTTTAAAAAATGTACATATTCAGCTTAAACGAGAGCTCTTTTTAACCTTTCCAACCCTTCCATAAGCACTGAACCGGGGCATGCGATATTCAATCGCACAAAGTAACGGCCGTTGCCTCCAAACTCAGCTCCCTCCGACAGATAAAGGCCTGTCTTTTCACGAATCATCTGCGTAAATGCCACAGAATCATCTGTGAGTGCACTGCAGTCAAGCCACATGAGGTATGTCGCATCGGCATCCACTACATGTATCTGCGGCAGATTTTCTGCCATGAAGTCACAGACTGTTTTGCGGTTTTCCCAGAGATATTTTCTGAGCTCCTCAAGCCACGGCTCACCCTTTGTGAACGCTGCAACTGCTGCCGTGATGGCAAATGCGTTTGGCTCCGCCACCTCGTCTGTATTTAATGCGCGCCATACTTTATGGCGCAAAAATTTATTTGGCACCATCACTGCCGCAGTCTGTAAGCCTGCCATATTAAAGCACTTGGTCGGAGCAATACAGGTGATGCTTATATCGGCGCAGTCCTCTGATGCTGCCGCAAACGGCACGTATGATTTTCCCGGTGCTGTGATGTCGCAGTGTATCTCGTCTGATATGACCGTCACATTGTACTTCCTGCAGAGTGCACCTATTTTCGCAAGCTCATCCTTTGTCCAGATGATACCGCACGGATTGTGAGGATTGCAAAATATCATAAGCGAGGTCTGTGGATTGGAAAGGTCATGCTCCAACCTGTCATAGTCCACAAAATATCTGCCGTTTTCGTATCCAAGCGGGCTTTCCTGCACATTTACGCCGTTATTAAATATGGAATTAAAAAATATATTGTATACCGGTGTCATGATAAGCACATTTTCACCAGGTGTTGTGAGCTTTCGCACTGTAGATGATATGGCCGGTACGACCCCTGTGCAAAAAATCAGGCTGTCTCTTTCGATTTTAAGCCCATGGCGCCTGTCCCACCACGAAATATACGCATCATTCCACTCATCCGGAATGATGGAATAGCCAAACACTCCGTGAGAAACACGCTCTGATATTGCATCTATTATCTGGGGTGCTGTCTTAAAATCCATATCTGCTACCCACATCGGGAGCTCATTTTCTGCCACATCCCACTTTAGTGAGCCTGTATTTCTTCTGTCTACAACGGTGTCAAAATCATACATAGATTATTTTCCCTCACATATTATCTTAGTCTTTGATGGGTCAACTCTGTCCTTTTCGATAGTCAGTGTGCCAATCTCCTTTGCCCTTATCACTCCGCTTGTCGGATTTAAAACACTGTCCACCTTACTGCAAATCTCTGCATCTACCGAAGAATACTCAAATGCCAATGTAGTGTTTATGAGCTTACAGTTTTTCATAACAAGGTTGTCGATGTAGCAAAGCCCCTGCAAGCTCTCGATTGTGCAGTTTATAAGTGTCAGATTCTTTGCGTTCCAGCCAAGGTATTCACCTGTAATAAATGAATCATAGACTGTGACATTTTCCGTATTCCAGAAGGCATCCTTTGAGATAAGCTTTGAATCGTGCACCTCTACATTCCTTGAACCGTCAAACGAATAGTTGCCGACCAGCTGGAAATTCTTCATGATAAGATTATTTGTATTCATGCCAAAATAATCTCCCTTTGCCGAGACATTCTCTATATCGACATGGTCACAGCTCCAGAGTGTCTCCTGGGCATTTGGAAACGTCACATTTTTAAGCTTTAAGTAATTGCAGCGCCTGAAGTTCTTAGGTGCCTCAACTATTGAATCAGTGACAGAGATATTGTCTGTATACCAGACACCCGCACGCGCCATGTCAAACCATGTACAGTCCTTTACAGCTATGTCACTACAGTACCATAGCGGATATTTCCATCTAAAAAAACAGCCTGTCAGGCTAATGCCATGGCTCTCCTTAATAGGTGACTCTCCGTCATCAAAAATGGTATCATATATATCCAGGTCGTTGCTTGCAAACAGGGCTCTTTCGCCTGTCAGAAACTCCTGATGGATTTGTTTTCTTTCGCTCATTATATATACTCCTTTTTCCCGGTAATTCTAAATAATTATCCGCCATAAAATCAAATAACCGCCGAGCACATAATATATGCAGCCCGACAGTTATCATTATACCCCAAACCCTACTGAATTTGTAGTATTTTATATAAGTTTAATATTATGAGCCTGATATTTACAGCTCAAGCCCGTCAAGTATGCTCTTAAGTGCATCAGCAGACTCCTTGAGCTTTAAAGCTTCCTCACCGTTTAACTCGATTGGGATATCGCTCTCCACTCCGTTTGCTCCAACGATTGCAGGCATTGAGAGAACCACACCGTCGATGCCGTACTGTCCATGCATCATGTGTGAAACAGGAAGAATAGACTTCTCATCACGCATGATTACCTCGCAGATACGTCTGACCGACATAGCGATACCATAATATGTCGCATGTTTTCTGTTAATTATCTCGTAAGCACTGTTCTTTACGTTTGCAGCGATTTCCTCTGTATTCTCCTTGTGCTTGTAGTGACCTCTCATCTCGCACATCTTGTGAAGCTCCACTCCGGAAACATTGGCTGATGACCATGCAACCACCTCACTGTCTCCATGCTCACCTACTATAAATGCATGTACGCTTCGGCTGTCCACCTCAAGATGCTCTCCAAGCGCGTACTTAAGTCTTGCACTGTCAAGCACGGTACCTGAACCGATGACACGCTCCTCAGGAAGTCCTGAAAGCTTCTGTGCCACCTGTGTTAAAATATCTACAGGATTTGCAACGATAAGTAAGATTCCACCGAAATTTCTCTTTGCAATCTCCGGAATGATGCTCTTGAAGATTGCAACATTTTTATTTACCAGATCAAGTCTTGTCTCGCCCGGCTTTTGGCCTGCACCTGCAGAAACAACAATGATAGCAGCATCTGCCACATCATCATAACCACCTGCATATATCTTCATAGGTCTGGCAAAAGGAATACCGTGGCTTATATCCATCGCCTCTCCCTCAGCCTTGTCCTTATCAGCGTCAATGAGAACTATCTCAGAAAAAAGACCGCTCTGCATAAGTGCAAAAACTGATGCCGAACCAACGAATCCACATCCGATCATGACAGCCTTTCTTGGGTTTGTCTTAACAACTGCGCTAGTTTTATTGCTCATGTACGTTCCTCTCTTTCTTAAACTATAATTCAAATAGTTGCTTTTTATTATAACTATTCATCCCAAACACAAATTCTCAATATCTGCTTTGTTATCAGTAGTTCTGAATAATTATCTTTTATTTATATTATACCCGCATTGTACATATAATCCGTTGTAAAAACAACAAATTACTTGATAAAATACAATCAATAGCCCATTGTTCCCATTTTTATACAATTTTAATGCAGATTTTTACATAAAAAGTGCAGTACTAAAAAGCAAACCGGACCAATACAGCTGAATGAATTGTCATTTGGCATATTGATCCGGTTATATTAAAATGCTGTATCCGCTTATTTTGTGCTTGAATTTCTGTACTCAAGCGGTGTCATTCCATACAGTTTCTTGAACTGTCTGTTAAAATGCTCCACATTCTGATATCCTGCCTCGATTGCGATATTCTCAACAGTTGTAATGCTGTTTCTAAGCAGTGTGCGTGCCTTTTTCATCTTGGCATTGGTGACCAGCTCTCCGAAGGTCTTGCCTGACTTCTCCTTTATGTACTTTGAGATATAAGGCTCTGTCAGATTGAACTGTGCAGCCATATCTGCAAGCGATACCGTCTTGTAGTTGGCCTGGATGAAGTTAAGCATGGCGATATAACGCTCATCCTTCACATGGCTGTCAGCCTTTGTGGCAAGGTAATGGTTTACCGCAACAACAAGAGCTCCGATTGATGCCTTGATGATATCCTCATCCACACCTGCGCCCCAGAACATCTTGCCGTCAACTGTGATACCCACGTATGCCATAGCCTTTGATGAAGAGCCGTGTGAAAGCGCATGCTCCTCGTATACGGTAAGCTCAAAGCTGATGTCAAAATACTGCTTTATTATATTGCTGACTGCATCGAGACGGCCGTTTCCGTTGGCATCTACCTTTCTGGTGCTGTCATTGTGCAAAATAACTGCCTCTGCGAAAATACCGTTCACCTGCTTAAAGTGGCACTCCGGTATAGTAAAATATGGATGGAAATCCACATAATTGTCTGTAAAGATGCTGTGTACCCAATCAGGTGAAAGCTCCTTGTGCTCCTCGTCAGATACCTGCTTGACCATGTATCCGACCTGCTCTCTCATCTGCTGTGGCACATTGATACCGAAGCTCTGCTTAAGGATATAAGCCACTCCGCCCTTTCCTGACTGGCTGTTGATACGGATAACATCAGCCTCGTATGTCCTGCCGACATCCTTTGGATCTATAGGCAGATATGGAACTGTCCACTTATCAAGCTTCTTTTCCTCTCTCCATGCCATGCCCTTTGAAATAGCATCCTGATGAGAGCCTGAAAATGCAGAGAATACGAGGTCTCCCGCATATGGCTGTCTCTCGCCTACCTTCATTCTGGTATATGTCTCATACTTCTCCCTGATCTCAGGCAGATTTGAAAAATCAAGCTGCGGATCCACTCCGTGTGAGTAGAGATTCATAGCAAGTGTCACGATATCGACATTTCCTGTTCTCTCACCGTTTCCAAACAGTGTACCCTCTATCTCCTCAGCTCCTGCAAGCACGCCAAGCTCTGATGTGGCAACACCGCAGCCTCTGTCATTATGAGGATGTAAGCACAGCACTACTCCGTCTCTGTACTTAAGATGCTTGTCGATATACTCTATCTGTGTGGCAAAAACATGTGGCATAGCATTCTCTACTGTGGTAGGGATATTGATAATGGCCTTGTTATCAGCCTTTGGCTGCCATACATCAAGCACTGCGTTGCACACATCAACCGCATAATCCACCTCAGTGCCCGAAAAGCTCTCCGGTGAATACTGGAAGCGGAAATTACCGTCAGTCGCAGCCGCAAGGTCTCTGAGTAAGATGGCGCCGTCAACCGCAAGCTGCTTTATCTCTTCCTTTGACTTCTTAAACACCTGCTCACGCTGTGCAACAGATGTGGAATTGTACAGATGTACAACCGCTCTCGGTGCTCCCTCAAGTGCCTTGAAGGTCTTCTTGATGATATGCTCTCTGGCCTGTGTCAGCACATGTATAGTGACATCATCCGGAATCATATCCCTCTCAATAAGAGCTCTTGTAAAATTGAACTCTGTCTCAGAGGCTGCCGGGAAACCTACCTCGATTTCCTTAAAGCCTATATCTACAAGCATCTTAAAGAAGTCAAGCTTCTCCTCAAGGCTCATCGGCTCTATAAGAGCCTGGTTGCCATCACGTAAATCAACCGAACACCACAGTGGTGCTTTATCTATATAATCCTTCTTAACCCAGTCATAAGTGCATTCAGGAGGCAGAAAATAACTGCGCTCGTATTTTTCATATCCTTTCATCTTAAAACCTCTTTTCGTTTGAACTGATATAATTGTAACACATAAGCGCAGTTATTGGAATGATTATATTTAATCACTTTGGTTGATGTAATTTAATTTTTTATAAAAATATAATCAACTTTATTGATTTTGATTATTCTAATCAGCTATTTAGGCTAAAATATCCGGCTAATCCTCTCTCTTATTACCCCAGAAAAACAATGCAACTGTTCCCGGACCGGTGTGGCTTCCTATAGTCGTACCGATATCATTTATCTCTACTTTGCCCTTCATCTTAGGGAAGGCAGCCTCTATCAGATCAGCTACGGCTTTAGCATCCTCATAGCATGCAGAATTTGATATATAGACCTTATCCGAATAATCGGCACCATCCTTGCAGAGTGCCTGCATCTTCACAAGCATCTCCTTTATTGCCTTCTTTTTGGTGCGGATTTTCTCACGCACAATAAGCTTTCCCTCATTGCTCACATTCATGAAAGGACAGATATTCAGCACATTTCCCACGAATCCCGCGGTCTTTGAGATACGGCCGCCCCTGATAAAAAATGTAAGGTCTGATGAGAAGAACCAGTGATTCACCTCAAGCCTGTGCTCCATGGTCCAATCAGCCAGTGTATCAATATCCATGCCGCTATCCCTAAGGTCAGCGAGCTTATCCATCAAAAGACCAAAGCCTGACGATGCTGCCAGCGAATCAATCACATATATCTTTCTGTCAGGGTATTCCTCCTCGAGAGCCTCCTTTGCAAGCCTTGCCGAGTTGACTGTACCTGATATACCGGAGCTTAGTGTACAGTGAAGCACATCATATCCCTCATCCAGAAACTGTCTGAAGTACTCCATGTACTCCTCCTGATTGATCTGCGAGGTCTTTGTCATGGCACCTGCCTCCATTGCCTTGTAGAAATCCGGCAGTGGCATGGACTGTCCTAAATCATCCATATATTCTTTACCATCAAGCTCATAGTGAAAGCATGCGTACTTAATATTTCTCTCGAGCATATGCTCCCTGGTAAGATCTGCTGTTGAACAGCAGCTAATCACATAATTTGACATATTATTTTCCTTTACCTTTTGACCTTTTATCATTATATGTAGTCAGATACATATGGTATCTCATGATATAAAATATCGTCAAGCTTTGCAACAGCATCGTACGTAGTCTGTATTTTGCCCATCTGCAAAAGCTTCTCGGCACTCTTGTAGCCTAAAAGCAGTGTGGTAAACGTGCCAATAGACATGCTTAGGTGATACTGTGGATTTTTGTCGGTGAGAGCACAGTGCCCCTTCTCAAAATCAATGACAAATGTGCCATTGTTCCACGGAAGAAGGTCATCTGCTATCTCAAAGCTAAAGCAGCCGCTTGGACCATCCGGGTCACAGTTGTACTGTGAAATAAACTGCGCCACATCGATGATTCTGCCCATGGCGTATGGTCTGATCGTCTCCTTTATATCACTGTCGTCGAGTTCAAAAGCGATAGGCTCGCTGTAATAGTTGTTGCCTCTGACCTCATCTATCATGGAATCGTGGGCATGAATGTATTCCCACAGGCCAAGCTGTGCCTCACGGTTTAAGTAGATGAGCTCCTTGATGTGCATGACATCGGAGCTGATAAGATACACCATATAGCCACACGGTTCATCATCCTCGTTGTAGTAGATGGCGACCATCGTATCATCCTCATCCCAGCGGAAGTACTCCTCCCAAGCCAGATTGTTTCTGTACAGACAACCGTGCGTCTTTGCAGCAAAGTGAGTATGAAGCTTCTTAAACTGCTCGTCATCCCACTGCACACGGCGCACATAGCCCGGCTCCTTAAGCTTTGTGGGAATCTGTCTGTCCTTTATCACATATGTCATCTTGTTTGAGATAATCTCCCAGCCAAGTCCTCTGTAAAGAGGTATGGAGTATGGGTACAAAAGAGCAAACGACTTGTTGCTGTCGCGCATTCTCGTAAGACTCTTTCTCATGAGCTTTTTCATGAGACCATGACCGGTGTACTCAGGATACGTGCAAACACTTGTGACAAAGCCCACCTCGTAGCGCTCGCCGTATATATTCATATCGAGCGGATATACAGCAAACTGAGCCACAAGCTCCTCTTTTTTGTCTATGATATTGAAGCAGCCGAGCACATCAGCTCTCTCAAGCACCGGAAACTTCGACTGCTTGATTTCGTCATCCTTCCAGCCTGTCTCGGCAAGGTCTGCCTCTGTCACCTGAAAAGCATAACGAAGCAGTGCATTGTACTCCTCCGCATCATCCTTTGTCAGTACTCTTATCTTAAATTCATCTGATTTAAAAGAATGCATAGTGTCCTTTCTCGCCTGTCTTTACTGTATACATCAGATCGTCCGCCTTTTTAATGAGCTCGGTAATCTGACTCTCACTGGTAACATTTCTCTCATATGAAATACCGATGGAGCAGGTGATATTCTTCTCCTCATTAAACTCTACGTCATGGTTGAGATATTTCTTTATCTGCCTGCTGAAGCCGTCTGCCTCTGCAATTCTCGCATAGATATCCTTTGCGATATTCTCAAGCTCGTATCTGGCACATGACTCAATGACTATGATGAACTCATCACCGCCATATCTGCTCACAAAGCCTCTGTCCTTAGCAACTTCCTTGAACACAAAGGCCATCTCCTTAAGTATCAGATCTCCCACATCATGACCATATGTATCATTATAATGCTTGAAATTGTCCAGGTCAATAAACATAAGACCCACATCCATGCCACCGGATGTAACACTTATGCGCTTTTCAAGCTTTTCAATCTCCTGATACATACCTGCTCTGTTATAGATACCGGTAAGCATGTCAGTGATAGCTGCCTGCTTCAGCCTCTTGTTCATCTCATTGGCCTTCTCATTGGCCTCAATACGGGCAATGGAATACTCAAGCTCTCTGAACAACAGCTTGAAAATGCTCAGATCATCCTCATTGAGCATGTATCGCTCGATTGAGCCATGCCAGTTGTCCTTCATGCGCACATATGCTATGAGTACACTTGAAAGTGCATCATTCTTGATAAAAGGCACTGCGACAAATGAGCATACATCATCCACGCCGAAGTACGAGATGACATTTTCATACTCGTAGAAGCCCTCTGCAATCTTTGATGTGGCAATGCCCTCCGGATAGTCTATCATGATATCACATATACCCTTTATAACCTCATCTGTCATATCACAGCCCGTATCATTATAAAGCACCTGCGGCTCCTTCGCGTGCAGATCTATGATCAGCGCACAGTCAAGACTGAAATGATTGATGAAATTGCTCATGGCATTTTCAATCATGGTGTCCTTCTTCTGGTCATTGACATCGATAATGGTCTGCCATATGGAAATAAACTCCATCTGACGCTTTGAGCCCTGATAATCCTTTTCGAGCCCATGCTGCTTTACAAGCATATTAATCTGCCGCTCATTGATATGGCCATCACTCAGTGACTCCAGGTTGATATTTTTTAACATGTCAAGCGGAGCTGCCTCTGCTATTTCATGCATCCTTTTATTGTGTGCCTCTAAAAGTATTCTCTCATGCTCTATAAGCTCATTTTTGCCGAGCAGCTCAAACAGCTTCATCCTGCTTTCCCTGTATATCGAATATGCAAAAAATTCGTTTCCCTCCGCATTAACGAGACATCTCTCCGCATCCTCAAAACGTAAAAAGGCTTCTTCCTTTTCACCATCGTGCCACAAGAGCATGGCTGATGCAAAGGAGTAAAGGAACATCTCATCATCGCATCTGGAATAGTCATGGACTGCCTCAGTTCTTGTGGTGTCAATTACTCTGTAGATGACATAATTAAGAAACTGCTTGCAGCTGAGCAGATAGCGCTCACAGCTGAATCTGTCACCCGAAAATATAGATGCAAGCGCAAGAAGCGCATATACCTTACTCGTGTTGCACACTCTTAAGCTGTTTAGATGAAGCTTTATAATAGTCTTCATGGCAACTAAAAGTGCATGGACAGCCTCCTTATAATTGCCCTGCATGATATAGTTAAGAGACTTGTTATAATACACCTCAGCTATATCCTCCGGCATCTTCAGGTAATATAACATATTGATTGCAGCATTGTAATAATTGTCAACCAGCTCATTTTTACCCATGGCACTTAAATTGTAGCCTATAGACGTAAGCACTCTCGCAACATATATATTGCCGTGCCCCTTCATGAACTCGTATGTACGGATAACATATAAAAAGGCTATCTCATTGAGACCGCTTGTGCTGGCAAGCATAATAGTCTTCTGATATGCATCATACACAAGCTGCTCATTTCCTATCTCCTTCGCAAGCTCAAGCCCCTTCGTAAAATGCTTTAGTAATGATTCATCATAAAAGGACTGCTTCACCACATCCCGGCTATTGTCGTATGCGTAAATATATATATGTGCCAGATGATTCCTGTAGCCGTGCTTTATGAGCTTTTCTATAATTTCATCACTGACAGGTATATCCTGTACACAGAAGAATATATTGTACCAGCCCGACATCTTTATCATAACGGACAAAAGCTCAGACTTGAATTCGAGCAATTCATCATCCGCCAAAAGTGCATAGTCATAGGCTTTCTTTGCACAGCCTTCAGCCTTCTCAAGCTTGCCCTGATACATATAGCAGGTACCCTTCATAAAATAATACAAAGAAAAATAATGCTCACTGTCATTTTCCGGTATCAGCGCCTTGTACTCATTCATAAGCTCAATCGCTTTGGACATCTCTCCAAGTAAAACAGATGTCCTGGCATAGACCAGATAAAAACGTCTCAGACTCTTTTCATCAATCCATGCATTCTCAAACTTAATCTTGTGCTCTATGATACGACAGCCTCTCCTTGCCTGCTCATAATCCAGAAACTCCATAATATTTGATGCTTCCTGTATACTCTGCTCAAAGTTCATAGTGATATACAGCTCATCATCATTTGTGGTTTTTATGTTATTTTTAAGTGGTCCGGCACTGCCTATATAGTATATGGCGCTCCTGTCCTCAAGCGACTCAACTATACGATCCCACACCTCAACAGTGCTGTCTGCACCCTTGACTATGGCATTGACACCTAACACGATACCGATATTGGCGCATGGATTGTCAATCAGATACTTGATGGTCTCAATTGAGCTCTTAGATGCCATCTGGAATCTGTTTATCACAATCATCAAAGGCCTCACCTCAGAAAGCCTCTTGAGCATGTCAGCTATGGCCATCGTCATGCGTCTCTGCTCGTATGCTACCTCATTTAACAGCACTGTCTCCTCTCTGAAGCACTCACCGGTCTCATAATAGCTGTTTAACACCTGTCTGTGCAGATAGTACACACCGCACTCCTTCTGGAAATCATCAAAGCTTCCGCCTATGAAGCGCCTGTGCATATTGCATATGATGTCCAAAAATGGCTCATAAGCTCCGACCAGCGTATTGTAAGAGAACTCACTGTATGCAAAAAAGACGTTATCCTCATTGCTTTGATAACGTCTTATAACCTCAAGATTTTCAATCGAAAAATCATTGCTATAATTCGCCATTACGATATTTCGAGTCTCTTTTCCTATGCGATTGTAAATCTGCTCGATTACCCCGCTATAATACTTCTCTATCATCTAATTACCCCATCATGTTCCAAAGCCGACACAGTGTATATCAATCCTCCTGTAATCAAGCTTTTCCGAAATAATCCTAAAACCATAGTAGACCAAAACTCCTAAAAAGTCAATCTTTTGACTCAATAATGATAAATTTTCCTCTATGGATATCAACCACTGCATGGTCATCTACTATTTCATTGGATATACCAAGCGATGTAAACCTGTCAAAGGAATAATCAGTAACAGGATACTTAAAGCCTCTAAGGCTTACCTCATTGTCGTCTGTCAGTGCTATAAGAGATACAAACCGGCCATACTGTGCTGATTTTTCAATGGTTACCGGCTTATCTGCCATCCTTATGCGGTTGTTTGTATCGATAATGCTGATATCGGTTTTACTTTCCAGGCCTATTCCCAAAAGTGAAATATTTCCAAGCACATGGTCTATTCTGCTGCCTGTTGCTCCAAGCACCACTATGCTTCGTGCTCCCTCGCTTATTGCCAGTCTTATGGCGTACTCTGTATCAGTATCATCCTTTACGGGATTGAGCCTGCGTATCTCAGTCTGTCCCTTTCTCTCAAAATACTCCAATGCATTTGTCTTAGTTGAATCGAAATCACCTACAATTATATCAGGTGTGACACCGTTTTCGTACAGAAAATCCATTCCGCTGTCAGCCGCAATGATAGCATCTATTCCGTCAGTCTTTATCTCATTTAAGCCGAATTCCTTATCTATTTTTCCACCACATACAATCAAATACCTCATTTTATCCACCTTCTTATAAATAACATATCCACATTTGCTACAGCCCCGGAAGCATTTCTGTTTTAACCTGCATCTGTTACATCATGATATTCAGAAAACCCTTTACATTTTCTTCTATATCTCCGCTAAACACCGCACTTCCCGCAACAATGATATTGGCTCCTGCTGCAAGCAGTGTCTCCACGTTCTCAAGATTAACACCACCGTCCACCTCGATATCAGCCTTATTTGCGGTTTTCTCAAGAAGTGCCTTTAAGTCGCGCACCTTGTCTACAGTATACGGAATAAGCTTTTGTCCTCCAAAGCCCGGATTTACAGTCATGATAAGCACCATGTCCACTTTGGGAAGCACATACTCTATGGCTGAGAGCGGAGTAGCCGGATTTAATGCTACACCTGCCAGTATGCCCTTTTCCTTTATTGCCTCGATTGTCCTGTCAAGATGCTTACATGCCTCCGCATGGACTGTGATGATATCTGCTCCTGCTGTCGCAAAATCATCTATATATCTGACCGGCTCATCTATCATCAGATGCACATCAAACATACGCTCTGTGCACTTTCTGATTGTCTTTATGACCGGCAGTCCTATTGATATGCTTGGAACGAAGCTGCCGTCCATAACATCTATATGCACATACTGTGCTCCGGCCTCATCAAGCTGCTTAAGCTGCTCTCCGAGTATTGAATAATCCGCTGATAAAATTGATGGTGATAAACAGTTCATGTTTTCCTCCGTTTGATTATGCTTTAAATTAATACTTTTGTCTGTTTTTAAGCTCCTCATATAAAAGCTTATAATTATCATACCGCACCTGCGATATTTTCCCATCTGCAAGAGCTTCCTTCACACCGCAGTCCGGCTCATTTATATGACTGCAGCCCTGAAACCTGCAATATGGCTCATACTCTACAAACTCCGGATAACATGTCCACAGATCTTCCTTTTCAAAGCCCGGCACATCCATCGAGCTAAAGCCCGGTGTATCCATGATATACGTGCCATCCTTTATCGGGATAATCTCAGAATGTCTGGTCGTATGCTTTCCGCGCTCTATTTTCTCACTTATATGTCCGGTCTCCATCTGCACATCATCCTGCAGACAGTTAATGATAGATGACTTGCCAACTCCCGAGGGACCTGCAACCGTGGTCGTCCTTCCCTCTAAAATATGCTTTATCTCATCTATGCCCTCACCTGTTTTCGTGCTGGTAAAAAGCACTCTATAGCCAGCCGGCTCGTATATGCTTTTAAGCTCCTGCTGCTCTTTAGGTGTGATTAAGTCCTTTTTGTTGAAGCATATGGTAACCGGGACATGCTGGTACTCCATCATACACAAAAACCTATCAAGCAGGTTGAAATTGGGATCCGGCTTTGCGGATGCAAAAATAACCAGGGCCATGTCTATATTGGACACAGCCGGCCTGATAAGTTCGTTTTTCCGTGGCAGTATACGCTCGACATTGCCTATGTGCTTTTCATCATCGAGGACTGCTATGTCGACGATATCGCCTACCAGCGGCTTTATCTTTTGTTTTCTGAAGGTGCCTTTTGCTTTGCACTCGTAGAGAGTGCCGCCTGTGGCAGTTTCTTTTGCTTCCTTGGTTTCTTCTACGTAGACGTAGTAGAAGCCGGCAATTCCTTTAATAATTTTTCCTGTCATGGTTTTCCTTGTGTGCTTTTGTATTTGCAGGAGTCACGCTTTCGGCGGGGTGCATGCCGCGCTTTGAGGTTGTGTGAGTGGCGGGGGCAGGCATATATTCCTCTAAAAAAATATGAAGCCAGCCCCGGGCTCTCCTACGGACAGGCTATGGCTTGCTCTGCCATGTTCTTTCCTCGGTAGGTTTATGGCACCCCGGGGCAATTCATATTTTTTTCTCGGAACACATGCCTGCCCCGCTTCCTTAGTTCCTCTCCGCGAGTTCAGGTTTTCGTCCGCGGGTTGGTGTGGTAGTGGGGTGCGGATTGCACCACTTCGTGGGTGCTATCCGGTGGCTACAATAAAGACATGTATTGTGTGTATTTACAAATACGATGGCGATACGGAAAACTTGACGTAGCTGCGCTACGGCTCGTTTTCCTTGTGCTGCCCCAAGCTATGGCAATATCTACTTCTTTTTTGCTATTCCGGTTTATAATAATTATTTAACTTCTCTTATGCTTATGGCACGCTATACGTTACTGGATCAAGTGTGACAGTTGCAGGATTTCCTGCTTCATCTGTTTCCCCTGTCTGAACTGTCCAAGTAACCACAATACTTCCTGTAGCTTCTTTCATTGTTCCGGAAACTGTAAATGATGACGTATTTTCATATGAACCCTTATCGTATACAGTTCCACTTTTACCTACAAGCTTATACTCTGCTTTTACTACAGTTCCCTCTCCACTATAACTAATTCCTTTACTTACGTTAGTCGATATCTCCTGCTTACCCTTACTGAGTGTCAGTGTGATTGTGGTGCCTGCGGCTACGGTTTCACCGGATTTGGTCTGGCTGATTACGCTGCCGGCGGGTACTGTGTCGCTGTACTGGGAGTCGGCATAGGTGTACTTGAGCCCTGCTCCTGCGAGGGCGCTTTCTGCATGTGACTGTGAAGCACCTACTACGTTTGGCACGGTGATTGGCTTCTGGCCCGGTGAGAGGGTGACTGTTACTGTGCTGCCCTTTGCGGCCTGTTTCTTTGCTGATGGTGACTGTGCTGTTACTACATCTGCTGCTACACTGTCATTGTAATCTCCATACTCAAAGGTGACGCTAAAGCCTGCTGACTCGAGTGTACTCTTTGCTGAGCTCTTGGTCTTTCCGATTACACTTGGTACCTTGACCATCTCTGATGTGCTATCACCTTTTCCTGCGATAACTACATTAATCTGTGAACCACGCTTTACTGTATCTCCGGCCTTGACATCCTGCTCAAGGATTGTGCCATCCTTTGCATCTGACTGCTTTGTCTCAAATGCAAATACTGTGAGGTCAAGCTTTAAGCGGTCTACTGCCTTCTGAGCATCCTCCACTGACATGCCTCTGATGTCAATCATCTGGCCCTCTGTCTCAGTCTGTGTCTCTGACTCTGATTCAGACTCGGTCTGTGTCTGTGACTCTGTCTGCTGTGACTCTGAGTTCTTTTTGCCGCCAAACTTAAACACTCCTGCCACTGAAAGTGCAAGATATATGATAACTATTACAATGATTACGGCTGTTACTATACCCATGATTGTGATTGCTTTATCCATCTTTGGATTTAAAAGCTTGCCGTCATCATCATCGTCATCGTCTTCTTCGTCATCATCGTCGTCTAAGAGTGACTCATCATATTCATCATCATCTTCTTCATCGTCAGCATACTCATCACCATTATCTGCATCGGTATCATCATCGTTTAAGTCCTCTGCGACACCTCTGCCCTCTTTTATCTTGTCAAGCTCCTCCGGGCTTATAACCTTGGTCTTGCCACCGTCAACGAGTGGTGCTATTGTGACGAAATCCTCATCAGGATGCGCAAGAGAGCGCCTTATGTCTGTGAGAAGCTCCTCAATAGTCTGGTATCTGCGGTCCGGTGTCTTTTGTGTACACTTTAAGATGATTTTCTCAAAGCTGATTGGCAGATCCGGTGCGTAGATGCTTGGCCTTGCAATCTCCTCCTGTAAGTGCTGCAGTGCAACTGCCACTGTGGTATCACCGTCAAACGGCACACGGCCTGTAACCATCTCAAACATTACGATTCCCAATGAGTAAATATCACTTCTGCCATCGACGAAGCCGTTTCTTGCCTGCTCCGGAGATGCATAGTGTACTGAGCCCATCACATCTGAGCTTATTGTATTTGAAGATGTAGCCTTTGCAATTCCAAAGTCTGTCACCTTTACCTTGCCATCTGTAGAAATAATGATATTCTGCGGCTTGATATCACGGTGGATGATATTTTTATTGTGAGCGGCCTCTATGCCCCTTGCCACCTGGATTGCAATACTTGCAGACTCCTTGAATGACAGCTGGCCCTTTTTCTCGATATAAGTCTTAAGTGTGATACCCTCGACATACTCCATGACAATGTAGTACAGACCATTCTCGCTGCCTACATCATAGATATTTACGATATTTGGATGCTCAAGTCCTGCTGCTGACTGTGCCTCAGCACGGAACTTGGTCACAAATGAACTATCCTCCGAAAACTCCTGCTTTAAAACCTTTATAGCTACAAAACGGCTCAGTATATGGTCTTTTGCCTTGTATACATCAGACATGCCGCCTGCGCCAACCTTGCTTAGGATCTCATATCGATCCGATAAAAAACTTCCTATCTCTAACATCTGTTATTACCTCGTCTTAAAATGGTTTAATAATCATTACCGTGATATTATCGCGGCCACCGTTTGCATTGGCCATGGCGACAAGCTGTGACGCTGCTGTCTCGATATTATCATTTTGCCTAATAGTATCGCATATTTCTTTATCTCTCACCATATTGGTAAGTCCGTCTGTACACAGAAGAATCCTGTCGTCCTCACATAGCTCGACCTCAAAGAAATCTGCCTCCACATGATCTGCTGCCCCGACAGCTCTCGTGATGATATTCTTGTCCGGATGAACTCTCGCCTCGTCGGCATTTATCTCACCCATCCTGACCATCTCATCAACCAGTGAATGATCCCTGGTAATTTGTCTGATCTGCTCTGTGCCACCTACAATATAAAGCCTGCTGTCACCTATATTGGCCACAAAAAGCTTGTTTCCTATAATAGTTCCTACGACTAAGGTGGTACCCATTCCACGCTTAGCTTCATCCTCACGAGACTCAGCCACCAAAAGCTCATTTGCCTTGTTGATAGCCTCTTTGATGATGGATACCGGTTCATCCCCGGCATTTCTCGATACCGATGCAACCACACGCTCTATAGTGTATCTGGAAGCATAGTCACCGGCTTTGTGTCCTCCCATTCCATCTGCTACGATGAAAAGATTCGGAAGATTTCCTACTGCAGTGTCAGACGAGAAATAAAAATCCTGATTCATCTCACGAATAGCACCTGCATCCGTAATGGAAAACGTCTTCATCTAGTTTATTCCTCTCTCTTTATCTATATGCTTCTTGCGAAGCTGTCCACAGGCACCGTCTATATCTCTGCCCATTTCCCTTCTAATAGTAACATTAATTCCGTTTTTTTCAAGCCTATTTTTAAAAGCCTCTATAACACCCTTATTGGACTGCACATAATCGCGCTCCTTTATCGGGTTTACCGGAATCAGATTTATATGGCAGTTCATGCCATGTACGAGTGCCGAAAGCTCTGCTGCATCCTCGGCTGTATCGTTCACTCCGCCTACCAGGCTATACTCAAAGGTGACTCTGCGGCCGGTCTGTGCAAAATAATATTTGCATGCATCAACCACATCATGTATATCATAGCTGTTTGCAACCGGCATGAGAGCTTTTCTCTTTTCCTGGTTGGAGGCATGCAGTGAAAGCGCCAGCGTGATAGCAAGCTTTTCATCTGCAAGCTGTCTCATGCGCGGTACGAGACCACATGTGGAAACTGTCAGATTGCGCTGGCTGATATTGATACCGTTTTCATCAGTAAGAAGCTCTATAAAGCGCAGCAGATTGTCGTAATTGTCAAGCGGCTCACCTGTCCCCATGACAACTACATTTGAGATGCGCTCTCCTATGTCCTTGCCTATCTGATAAATCTGGTCAATCATCTCAGACGGCCTAAGCCCCCTGACGAGACCATCAAGAGTAGATGCACAGAATCTGCACCCCATCCTGCAGCCAACCTGCGAAGATATGCATACAGAGTTTCCATGCTTGTACTTCATAAGTACACTTTCTATGACGTTGCCATCATCGAGTGCAAAGAGATATTTTCTCGTGCCGTCGAGCTTTGACACCTGCACCTCCTCTTTTTTTAGCGAGATGAGTATTGCATTGTCCTTTAATACCTGTATGAACTTTTTTGAAATATTGGTCATCTCATCAAAGCTGTCCACATGCTTCACATGAATCCACTCATATATCTGCTTCGCACGGAATTTCTTCTCTCCGAGCGATATGATAAACTCTGTGAGCTCGTCCATATTCATTGATTTGATGTCAGTTAGTTGTTCTTTTATCTGTTCCATATCATTTTTATTAAGTCTGCATTTAACTATTGTTTTATAAATGTTTTTTCTTATTTGTTTTGCTTATTGTTTATTACTTCACTAATTATATCCTGAAATCTGGTTTCGTAATTAAAATTCATCATTTAAATCTGCATAAACAAATTCTTCTAATTCGAACCAATTTATATTTATTAATTCATGATTTATTTTAATATCATAATTTGCTTTTTATGAATCTTGCAATAAAGAATCCGTCACTTCCATGCTCACCGGGCAGTATCTGTTTCATTCCGGTGCCTTCAGCAAAGCTCTTATCCAGCTCAAACTCCGGATGCTTTTCAATAAACCACCTCACATTGTCCTCATTCTCAGCCTCATCTATCGTACATGTACTGTACACGAGCACTCCGTTTGGCTTCACGTATGTATGCACGGTATCAAGTATCTGTCTTTGAAGAGCGGCAATCTCATCTACAGACTCAGGCGTCATCTTGTAGCGGATATCCTTCTTTCTGCCGAGCACTCCAAGCCCTGAGCACGGCAGATCACAAATGAGTATATCTGCCTTTCCCGCCGAATCAGCATCAAATACTGTGGCATCCCACACCTCTGCCGACATATTGTTAAGGCCATGCCTTTCTATATTTTCCTCAATCATATCGACCTTGTTATCGGTCAGGTCACGTGCGAGCACATGGCCGCTTCCCTGCAAAAGCTCAGCTATATGGGTGCTCTTGCCACCCGGTGCTGCGCATACATCTATCACATAGTCGCCCTTCTTTGGAGCAGCCGTCTGTGCAACAAGCATGGAGCTGATATCCTGCACATAGAAAAGTCCGTCTCTGAAGCTCTGCAAGCCATTCAAATAATCAAATCCAGATATAACAAACGCATAATTAAGTTCATCAACCGCTGTGACCGTCACACCCTCTGCCTCAAGCATTACACGAAGCTCATCCGGAGTACACCTGGTCAGGTTTGTCCTGATGCTTATGGTGCTCTTACTGTGAAAGGCCTTGAAAATCTCCTCTGCCTTCTTCTCTCCGTATGCCGCAACAAATCTGTCCACTATCCACTGTGGCATGGAGTATTGGATGCTTAATGTATCAAACTGTACTGAATCTATATTTCTTGCAATATTTCTGAGTACACCGTTTACAAAGCCCGAAAGTTGTGCAAACTTATGCCTCTTTGCAAGCTTCACCGCCTCATTGCATACAGCTGAATCCGGCACCGCGTCCATGTACTTTATCTGGTAGACGCTCATGCGAAGAAGGTTTCTGATGAAGGGCTTCATCTTCCTTACCTTTGTCTTTGAAAAAGAGTCTATGATGTAGTCGAGCTGCAGCATATACTCGATAGTGCCGTCAACAAGCCTCGTCATAAAGGCTCTGTCCTGCTTTGACAGATACTGATACTTGTCAAGCACACTGCGAAGCACGATATGTGAAAATGCTCCACGCTCATTAATCTCAATAAGCATCTCAAGGGCAAGCTCACGCGTATCTACAGAGTGCTCATTATGCGCTGCCACATTTGATTTTGCCGGTCTGCCCGGTATATTATTTTTGTTTATTTGGCTATTTTTATTATTATGATTATTTTTACTATGATTATTTATCATGATGATGTTTCCGAATAGTTACATATACATTTAATTTTCTAACTAATATATCCAATTTGAACTGCCACCCTGTAAAATCACAGGCAAACAGAATCTAAAACAATATCAGTCGTCACGCCTGCGTCCGTTTGTGATAAGTATGATACGAAGGAGCTGTAAAATAGCAGCCGCCGCACTGGCTACATAGGTAAGTGCCGCTGACTTGAGCACCCTTCTTGTGTACCTAAGCTCGTCATCTGCAAGTATGCCCTGTGTACGAAGCATGACAAGCGCACGTCTTGAAGCATCAAACTCTACCGGCAATGTCACGAGCTGGAAAAGCACTGCTGCCGAAAACAGCAATATGCCTATATCAATAATAAGCCCTGACGAGCGTGTGTTAAATAATAAGCCGATAAGTATGACCGGCCATGCAAGCATTGAGCCAAAATTAGCTATAGGCACAAGTGCACTCCTGATTGAAAGAGGTGCATAGCTTTTTGCATGCTGTATAGCGTGTCCACACTCATGGGCTGCTACGCCAAGTGCTGCGACCGATGTGGCATTGTACACAGGATCAGATAAATTCACTGTTTTGGTGCGCGGATCGTAGTGGTCCGTCAGACTACCTGACACATGACGCACCTGCACATCATATATGCCTGCCGCCTGAAGCACTCTCTGAGCCACCTGCGCACCATTCATGCCTGACATGCTTCTTAGCTGTGAGTATTTATTAAATGTACCTTTAACTCTTGCCGATGCAATCATACATATCACTGCACCTATCACAACGAGTATATATGTCGGATCCCAGTAATAATATCCCATGTATCATCTCTGCTACTAAAAACATATACAAATGTGTATATGCTAGATGATTCGCTACAATCTCACGATTTGTAGTTACTGCTTCAATGTGTATGCTTTGGCGATTATAAACAATACGCTACTCACAAGTTCTTGTACACTCCACAGTCGTAAATTCCCGACTAAGCCATCGGTACATACCTATAAATTCTTTAAATTGATTAGATATAGGTTTTCATCTAAATAGCTTTTCCTTTCTTAATATTTTATGTTTCGCTACTTGGTTTTCGTAGGCTTCTACCATTGTCTAAACGCTACCATCAAGGTTCTATCCTATAATTAGCAAGGCTGTTTCAACTTGCACTGGCTACTTCTCAACGTTTCCGACTGCTTTGACGTTAGCACAAACGAATACTCTGGATTTTGAGTATCTTTGAGAACATTGACTCACATTTAATTATGTTTTTAGTTACTTATAATGAATAACTATAACGTGAAAAATGAGCCCTCTTCCACATGACAGCCTCTCAAAAATGAACCTGTATCCATGCGCTTCTTGCCCTGGAGCTGTACCTCTACTAAAGATAATGCTCCTTTTCCTGTCTGTACATACATATCATTTTTTCCGATATGATAAATACAGCCCGGCTCATAATCATCGCTGCCGTCAATCACCTTTGCACTCCACACCTTAAATGTCTTACCATTCAGGTGGGTGTATGCGCTCGGCCATGGATTAAGCCCCCTTATAAGCCTCTCAATCTCAACAGCCGGCTTTGTCCAGTCGATAAAGCCAAGCTCCTTACTGATCATTGATGTATGTGTAGCCTCCTCGCTGTTTTGAGGAGTATACTCTGCAGTGCCATCCTCTATCATCTTCATGGTCTCCACACACAGCCTTGCTCCCTCTGCTGAGAGCTTATCAAACAGGCTGCCGCCGGTCTCATCAGGTGCAAGTCTGACTGTACTCTTTGCAATCATATCGCCGGTATCGACACCCTCATCCATCCTCATGGTAGTGACACCTGTAAACTCGTCACCGTTAATCACAGCCCACTGGATAGGAGCCGCACCTCTGTACTTTGGCAAAAGTGAAGCATGCACATTGATACAGCCGTATCGAGGCATATCAAGAATACTCTTTGACAGAATCTGTCCAAAAGCAACCACAATTATTATATCTGCATTAAACTTTCTGAGATACTCTATATTAGCAGTCTCTCTTATTTTAACCGGCTGGAATACCTCAATACCGTGCGAAAGCGCATACTCCTTGACCGGTGTATACTGCATTGTCTTGCCGCGGCCCTTTGGCTTGTCGGGCTGTGTGACAACCAGTGCCACCTCGTGCCCTGCCTCTATAATTGCCTCAAGCGTTCCCACCGAAAAGTCCGGTGTTCCCATGAAAATTACTCTCATCTTACTGCCTCCCAGATATTTTCCAAGCTCAGATAACAAATGTCATCCTAATGATTACTCCTGTGTATCCTCATATGTCACATCGTGAAGTGCGCCCTCAACCTTCTCCACATAGAGATGTCCGTCGAGATGGTCAAGCTCGTGGCAGATACATCTGGCCAAAAGCTCTTCTCCCTCTATCTCATACTCATTCATATCCTCGCCCATGAAACGAGCCTTTACATAATTCGGGCGGGTCACCTGTCCGGCCTTTCCCGGTACTGAAAGACAGCCCTCATCGCCGGTCTGCTCTCCGTCAGACTCGATAATTTCAGGATTAATCATCACGATTGGACCCTCGCCCACATCGATAACAACGATCCTCTTTAATATGCCAACCTGTGGTGCGGCAAGTCCTACACCATTAGCCTCATACATAGTCTCAAGCATATCATCAATAAGTGTTACTATCTTTGGAGTCACCTCCGTAACCTCTCTGCAAACCTTGCCAAGTACAGGGTCTCCCTCCACTCTAATAGTTCTAAGTGCCATAATTGCCTCCTTCTATATCTATCAAAATCCACTCATCGGATTGAAATCAAATGAGATATTTGCATTTTTCATTGCCGTATCAGCTTTCACAGCCTGCTCTATGCCATCCTTTATGGAAATGAGCGCCGCATAGTCAGATGTCTTCATGTAAATCACCTTGCGGTATATGTCATTTACCTTGGCGATGGTCGCATCCGCAGGACCGATGAGCTGAATCCGATGCCTATCATCCGGGCTGTGATTTTCATCTGTATGCGATATCATCTGCGCTGCTATATCGTACACTCTCTGCGCCATGCTGCCACACTCACTCTCATCAGGTGATGTAACATGGACTAAAAGCATATTCCATACAGGCGGATAGTTCATAAGCCTCCTGTACTCTATCTCCTTATCATAAAAAGCCTCATAATCCTGCTCTTTTGCAGTCCGGATGGCATAGTGGTCAGGGTCGTAGGTCTGGATAACCACATTGCCGGGCAGCTTTCCTCTGCCGGCGCGCCCTGCCGCCTGGGTCAGCAGAGCAAAGGTGCGCTCCGCCGCATGAAAATCATTCACATGCAGTGACATATCCGCCGCCAGCACACCAACCAGCGTGACATTTGAAAAATCATGCCCCTTTACAATCATCTGCGTACCGATAAGTATATCGGCTTCATGATTGGAAAATGCCTGCAGAATCTTCTCATACGCATCCTTCGCCCTCGTGGTGTCATAATCCATGCGCAGTATACGCGCCTGTGGAAAACGCTTTGCCACCATCGCTTCTATCTTCTGTGTGCCGGCCTTAAAGCCGCTAATGTACTTCGAGCCACAGCTCGGACACACCTTAGGCACCGGCTGTCTGTAGCCGCAGTAGTGACAGACCATCACTCCGCCGCTATGTTCACTGAGTGATACATCGCAATGAGGACATTTTACCACAAAACCGCACGCTCTGCACGACATAAATGCCGATTTGCCCCTTCTATTTAAAAAAAGCATGGTCTGCTGGCCATTTAGAAGCCGCTCCTCCATAAGCTCCTGAAGCCTGGTGGAAAGAATCGAGCGGTTTCCCTCACGAAGCTCCTGCCTCAAATCGACAACCTCACACTTTGGAAGAGGTCTGTCGTCCACACGCTTATCCAGCTCCAAAAGCCTGTAAACGCCTGTCTTTGCCTTGTAATAGCTATCCACCGACGGTGTTGCAGAGCCAAGTACCACAATAGCATCGGACATGCGCGCGTACTCTATCGCCACCTCCCTGGCATGATAGCGTGGCACCGACTCGCTCTTGTATGAATTCTCGTGTTCTTCATCTATTATGATAAGTCCTAAATTTGAAAAAGGTGTGAACAGCGCCGACCGCGGGCCAATCATGATGTCAATATCACCATTCTTAGCTCTCTCAAACTGGTCATAACGCTCACCATTTGAAAGTCTTGAATTGATTATCGAAACCCTGTTCCCAAATCTGGCAAAAAAACGCATCACGGTCTGGTAAGTAAGGGCAATCTCGGGAATCAGCACAATCGCCTGACGCCCGGACTGTATACAGTGTGCGATAAGCTCCATGTACACCTCTGTCTTGCCGCTTCCGGTGACACCCTTAATCAGATAAGTATTTCTAAGACCGGCGGCAATGTCGCCTTCTATCGCATCAACCACACTCTGCTGCGCGGCATTCAGTACCTTATCATAGGTGTCCACACTCATATGCTCCACAGGATTTCTGTAACCGCTCTGTGTGATGACCTCGATAAAGCCGCTCTGCTCAAGCGCTCTTATAGTGGCAGCCGACACCGACAGCTTGCCTGTCACAAAGGAATACTCAAGGCGCGCCCCATCATCAGCATCAATCAGCGCACGAAAAAGCCTGGCCTTTGCCTTTTGTTTTTTTGCCTCGCAAAGCGCAAGCTGCGCCCTTGCCTTTACCTTGTCTATTTTCAGTGCAATACTGCGGCTCACCTGCTCCTTAGCCTGCTTCTTTACAGGTATAACAGTCTTAAGCGCCTGATTCATGGTAGAGCCGTAATTGCGCCGTATCCATGCCGCAAGTGCGATGAGCTTTGCCTCCACAGCCACAGAGTCTGCCTTTATCCCGATAAGAGGCTTTGTCCTTGCCGGGTCGTACTCAGGCTTATCCGTGACCTCAATCACATAGCCTGTGATAGTGCGGCTGCCAAATGGAATATCCACGCACACACCCGGACGGATGTCGCATAAAAGCTCATCCGGGATGCTGTACTGAAATGTCTTATCCAGTTTTTCGTGGGATATATCCACAATCACGTTGGCATACATAACTGATACTATTTAACTCCTTCGTATTTCTCCTCGCAGTACTTGCAGCGGTAGATTTCGTTTTTCTCATCGGAAAGCACGAAAATCTGGTCAAGCTCCTGCTCAATTGAAGTGATGCATCTTGGGTTTTTGCACTTGATGACATTTTTCACCTGATGAGGCAGCTTAAGCTCCATCTTGTCCACAATCTTATCACCCTTTATCACATTTACAGTGATATTGTGGTCAATAAATCCAAGGATATCGAGGTCTAATGACTCTATCGGACACTCTACCTTGATGATATCCTTCTTGCCCATCTTGCTGCTCTTTGCATTCTTTATGATTGCAACTGTGCAGTCGAGCTTGTCAAGCTTTAAATCCCTGTAAATCTGAAGACTCATACCTGCCTTGATATGATCGAGCACAAAGCCCTCATGTATTCCACTAATATTCAGCATATTATCCTCCTTTAGTCCTCAGCCAGTCCAAGCAATGTCAGAATAAGCGCCATACGCACGTAAACCGCATACTGTGCCTGCCTGAAATAGCATGCTCTCGGGTCATCATCCACATCAACAGAAATCTCATTCACACGTGGGAGCGGATGAAGTACAATCATATCATCCTTTGCAAGCTCCATCTTCTCCTTTGTCAGAATGTAGAAATCCTTCAGACGCACATAGTCCTCCTCATTGAAGAAACGCTCCTTCTGGACACGTGTCATGTAGAGCACATCAAGCTCTCCCATGGCATCCTCGAGCTTTTCTACCTCCTTGAACTCGATATTGTTGGCACGAAGCACATCATCGCGCACATAGTCAGGCACCTTAAGCTCCTCTGGCGAGATAAGCACAATCTTCACATTGTCATATCTGATAAGTGCATTGATCAGTGAATGCACTGTACGTCCAAACTTTAAATCTCCGCAAAAGCCGATTGTGATATTATTCAATCTGCCCTTGATGGAACGGATTGTAAGGAGATCAGCAAGTGTCTGGGTAGGATGCTGATGACCTCCATCGCCTGCATTAATTACAGGGATACGCGATTTCTCTGAAGCCACAAGCGGTGCACCCTCCTTAGGATGACGCATGGCACAGATATCCGCATAGCAGGAAATAACCCTGATAGTATCTGAAACGCTCTCGCCCTTTGACGCAGATGACGAATCAGCACTGTGAAAACCTAACACCGAGCCTCCCAAATTAAGCATGGCAGCCTCAAAGCTAAGCCTGGTTCTCGTGCTTGGCTCATAAAAACAGGTTGCAAGCTTCTTTCCATCGCACTTGTGTGCATATTTCTCAGGATGAGCCTCTATATCATTTGCAAGATCCAGAAGCTTGTCCAACTCTTCTACAGAAAAATCCAACGGACTCATTAAGTGACGCATAATTTGCCTCCATTCTTTTTCGCGTAACAATTTTTATTACATTTTTTCTATCATATAATAACTTGGCGCAATATTCAAGTTGGCTTTTACACTTTTTTGTTGTAGAATATATGACAGAATATAACTGTTCTGAACGCTTAGCAATTGTATTGAAGTTTTCATACAATTGCGACAATTTCAACATCAAAAAGGAGAATAATATGTCTGTAAATGAATCACAAATCAAAAACACCACAGCCGGCGCAATCGATGATGACGATGCCGTAATCTTTAAGGAAAGAAAGAGACTGCTGTTTCTCGGTCTGCCGTGGACTTTCACAAAATATACCGTCACACCGTCCTTTATCACTGTAGAGTCCGGACTCTTGAGCACCACAGAGGATGACTGCTACATGTATAAGGTAGCTGATGTAAAGCTCACCACATCACTGATGGAGCGCATTTTTAAGCTCGGCACCATAGTCTGCTACACAGGCGACGTCACAAACCCTGAGCTTAAGCTCGTTCACGTAAAGCACTCACGCGAGATAAAGAGCTATCTGCTCAAGCAGTCTGAGGCCGCAAGACTTAAAAGACGCACCTTAAACACTGTGGATATCGGTGCGCACGGAGCAGACATGGCAGATTTGGATCATGATGGTATTCCGGATTCTATGGAATAATACAGCCGTTGCTGCGCAGCTGATTTTGCTCATATATGTATGGATCTGAATAGTTACTTATGTCCATAAATAAAAAATGCGGTCGCATGACCGCATTTTATTTTCAGGTAACTATTCAGAATAATTCACAGATTAATATACCCGTCCATCGTTCTTCAAATAACCAGCCCAATAACTTGCATGAATTTCCATCTGTAACATCAGAAAAGTTTGACATCTAGCAGCAGAACATCTGCCAGCAAAGGAATGTGGCCAGCAGGCTGCAGCACTCGCTGCCCCTGCCACTAGGGCGTCCGTATATGTTTCCCATATCCGAATACCACGAGCCACCATTTTCAATTATCTGCATAAACTGGCGGTACTGCATGTTGTTTGGCTCAAGCGACACGGCTCGCTGTATGTGTTCTATGGCTGTCGCTGTGTTGCCGAGCTTTTGGTTTGCGATAGCACTGTAGTAGTACCACCTTCCGCGTCTCTCAGCAAAAGGTACCTCATCAAGCACCTTCAGTGCCTCATTGTAGTAGCCATTGCTGATGAAATTGCCTGCTGCACGCACCTTTGGATTGTCATCCTGTGCACTGCTGCCTGCATTATTGTAGGTATAGCGGCCATAGAAACCACCAAACGGTCCACCTGCTCCAAATGGATCACCTGCTCCCGGTCCACTACCATATGCTCCACCATAGGAGCTGCCGCCGTATGAGCTGCTGCTTCCCGCACCACCATATCCACCGGCTCCGGCAGCACCGGACTGCTTTTCCTTCATTATCTGGTCATATGCCTGCTGCACCTGCTTAAACCTCTCCTCAGCCTGATCCTTGTTAGGATTGTTGATATTGGCATCAGGATGATATTTTCTGCTTAAGCTCCTGTAGGCCTTTTTTATTTCATCGTCACTTGCACTGCGGCTGACACCGAGCACCTGATATGGATCTATCATTTATGTTTCTTCCTTTTCTTCATCTGAATATACTCATACTTGCTCCACACACCGGAGTATAGAACATTTCTGATTATATCCGCATGTAAGAGAATTGGCAACCTCTCAAATATTTTTGCTGCCTCTGAAAGCATAGATGTCATCATAAGCCGACAGGATTTGTCAAATTTTTCCTGATCATTATTGCAGCAATGCATGAGCTGTATAAGTGGATTATATGACTTCTTTTTCACATCATCCCCTATATCCTCATACGCATCCATTATATAAATAAATTTGCCCATATAGCAGCCAAATTCCTTCAAATCCTTCTGCCACTCATCCTGCTTCCACGCAAAAAGTATGCCGAGCATCTCTCCTGTCAGCCCCGCAACTGCATCAATATTGGTATCATTGCTCTTCTCGCACTCTGCAAGCCTTGCAATGTAGTCCTCTATCGCCTTAGCCTGTATCGGATAGCCTTTTTTTGCCTTCTCAAAGTCCTTTTTCAGCATCTCTGCGTATGTCTTCTTAGTCAGGCTTTTATCGTCCTTCCAGTCATCTATCAGATTGTAGTATGCAAGCAGTATGTTCATAGCTGCAGCATACTCTGTAATCTCATTGGTGCGAAGTGTACGCTTCTTCGTAGGGTGCACGCTGCATACAAATCCATCCCGCGTCACACTATCCGGCTCATACAAGCCTGTCAGAAGCACTATGAGAAAAGTCATGTCATAGTTTAGTGCCATCTGTGCACGCCTGCCATACTGCGACTTCATTGTCTGGCACAGCCCGCAATAATAGCTTTGATATATTTTTTTATTTTCCTCGGACAATGTGTCCTTATTGACAGTTATATATCCAAACATTTCTCTTCTCCATGCTCTTATGTACAGGTATATATATTGACGTACCAGTACATCGAAAAATAAGTTTCTGGCTATATGACGCAGAATGAATTTTCATCTGCAAGGCGGAGGAATGAGGCGTAGCGGTGGCTACGTCGATTGACTACAACGCCGCAGATGGGAAATCAGGCAAGTCATATGGCTGGTTACTTATTATTCGATGTACTAGCTGCGTCTCACGAACTGCTCCCGGCACTTCGGACAGGTAATACAGATCTTGCCATGTCCTCTTGGCACCCTGACCTCCTGCTTGCACATAGGACACTTGAAGAACTTGTACTGCTTCCTCTGTGCAAAGCGCTTTTTCCTGCGCTCTGCCTTTACGGTCCACTCATACCTGGCATTTAAAAACTTCTGATTCTCTGCATAGCGCTTGTTTACATTTCTCGAAAATACACGAAAATACATATGTATCATCAGTCCTATAGCCAGTATATCAAGTATCGCCGACCTTGTAAATATTGAAACCACAAGTAATATCATTACTACCCATGACTCAGCCCTTGCAAGCTCGTCCATCCCGTTTCTTCCATTCATAAATCTGATAAATTTTTCTCTCATATTACCGCCTCGCCCTATATTTTCATTATAGCCAAATTCTTACCTCATACAGTGTCCACGCTATGAATTTGAGGTTTTAAATCGTTCTTTGCATTTATTAAGATAATATTGAAGATAAAAACCGTCAATAGACCTATCGTCTTTTAAGAAACATTTTATATTTCGTTTATTAAAGTTGGTAAAAGGGCTTGATTTTTGAAAAAATGCTTGGTATATTAAATAAATATGCAGGACAGGTGATCGCGGCTGCAGGTGTCGAAAGACCGCAGGTGAGGAAAGTCCGGGCTTCATAGGGCAGGATGCCGGTTAACGGCCGGTGGAGGAAACTCTAAGGACAGTGCAACAGAAATATACCGCCACTTTTGTGGTAAGGGTGGAATGGCAGTGTAAGAGACTACCGCCTCACTGGTAACAGGGAGGGCACATGTAAACCCCATCCGAAGCAAGACCGAAACAAAGCTTTGACGTGGCCCGCCAGCTTTAGGTAGGTTGCTTGAGGCGTCTGGCAACAGGCGTCCTAGATAGATGATCACTCAACGACATAACCCGGCTTATCGTCCTGCGTATTTTAATAATCTAAAGCCTATTGGCGTTTCGTAAAGTAACTTATTAGTAACGTGCGCCGCAAGGTGCACCATTAAAAATGCAACTGAGATATCTCAGTTGCATTTTGTTATTTCCCGGTAACTATCATTTGCTGTTGTATATGATGCAGTCTACCGGTAACTATCATTTGCTGTTGTATATGATGCAGTCTACCGGTAATTATTATTTGCTGTTGTATGTAATAAAGTCTACCGTCATCTCTATCTGCTCCTCGAAAGCCACATCAGGTGTACCGTCTCCCTTTTGCAGACCATAGCTTCCAAAATAAGAATGGCACCCGCCATCAATGACATACTCATATGTATCCTCCGGCAGGTTTGAGCGGTATTTGCGGTATTTGTCCATATCAAGCACACCATCCTCTGAACCGTACACGCTAAAAACCCTCAGATCTGAATCCGACAGGTCAGCGGTAGAATATGCTGCAAAAAGATATAGTCCGTCAAACTCATCAACATGCTTTGACACATATTCTGCAGCCATGGCTCCGCCTAAGGAGTGGCCTCCCATGTACCATTCCTGTATGGATGGGTATATTTCCTTGTATTTTTCAATGATACCGTCTGCTGCATTCTGGTCCAATACTGCGAGGTTGCCCGGCATATGTACAAGTATGCACACGAAATTATTCTTTGCAAGCTCATGCATCAGCGGCGCATACGCCGTATACTGTACCCTGCCTCCCGGATAAAAAATCAATGCCTTTGTGGCTTTTTCCTTATCCTGCGGTGCAAAGGTTATCGTATAATTCTTAAGCTTTAAGTCGTACTGGGTGGCCTGTATACGCTTGTCCTTCTTTTCAATAGTAACAGAAACCTCTCTGTCTGAATCGATTGCAGCCTCCGCAATTGAATCTGCCCGATAATAATTTCCCACATAACAATTTACGGCAATACCGCCAATAGCCATGACTGCAATTGCCACAAGCAGTATTCTATACACAGCCGGAATGCGGGATTTTTTAGTTTTAAACATTAAAGCAGCTTCCTCCTACAAACTCACGAAGCAGTGAATTGTTTGGTATGCCGTCAGCCGGCATCGGAAGAAAGTAGTCTAAGAGCTTAAGCAGCCTCTTTGCCTCGAGATACTCCGGGCAGTCTCTTTCTATGCCAAAAAGCAACGGCTCCGCATACACCTTGAGTACTGCAAGCTCATACACAAGTGCAGAGTTGAACATCACATCCGCCTGTTCCTGGAAAGGAAAGATATTCTCCCTTTCACCCTTTCTGACAGACGGCCACATAGCGATAGTCTCCATGGCATTGGTACCTCGTGTACGCGCATCACGCACAATCCGGCGTATAAGTCTTTCATCTGTGGTGGAAAGAGGATTGTGCTCGTCAATATTGAGCTGTGTAAGCGCTGATATATAGATTTTGAACTTGTGCTCAGGCGGGATAAGCTGTGAAAGCCTGTCATTTAGTCCGTGGATTCCTTCTATGACAAGTATATCATCAGCTCCCAGCGTCAGCTTTCTTCCGCGGTACTCTCTCTTTCCTGTCTTAAAATTGAAAGAAGGCATATCAACAGCCTCTCCTTTAAGAAGCCTGTTCATATCCTCATTGAACAGCTTTACATCAATAGATTCAAGGCACTCAAAATCAAAGCTTCCGTCCGGATGCTTCGGGCAAAACTCCCTGTCCACATAGTAGTCATCCAGACTTAACGGATGTGGCTTTCTGCCCTTTGCTATAAGCTGGATTGACAGTCTGTTGGCAAACGATGTCTTGCCTGATGATGAAGGACCTGCTATCATGATAAATTTCTTTTTGTCATCCGAAGCAATCTGCGCTGCAAGATTTCCTATCTTCTGCTCCATCAGTGCCTCCTGAAGCAGCATGATTTCCTGTCCCCTGCCTGCTGCAATCGCATCATTCAGTGAGCCTATCGTGCCTATTCCAAGCATCTTGCTCCATTCCCTGGAATCATCCAGCGTGTGAAACAGCTTATTTGATGTCACAAGCGGCTCAACACTCCTGCTGTGAGCACCCGGAAAAAGAAGCACAAAGCCACTCTCATACGGCACTATATCAAAGTATTTGAGCATGCCTGTCGAGGGTGCCATAAATCCGTAGAAATAATCCACCACCCCATCCAGCTCATAGAGATTGACTCTGGAGCTTCTCCTGTAGTGCAATAGCCTCTCCTTATCATGCAGCCCTTTTTCCTTGAAAAGCTGCTCTGCATACTGTGTTTTTGCACTGTGCTTGGTAATCGTGAGGTCTTTTTCCACAAATGTGTACATGCTGCATACTATCCTGTCGATATCATGCTCTGTCACACTTTTCTCACTGTTTTCTCTGCTGCCTTGTAAGTCTGTATCTTCATTATATTTTTCCTGTTGGCTGTCCGCACACTCCACTGCTTTCTCAAGCTGACAATAATAGCCTTCTCCGAGCGAATGCATCACATGAAGCTGTGTCATACTGCCATATACATCGTATATAGCCCTCTGCAAAAGCAGCACAACACTTCTTCTGTATGTACGCCTGCCATCCCTGTCAGCTGTCGTCACAAAGCTAAGCTCACAGTCACTTTTTATTTTCTTATTCAGTTCACGAAGCCTGCCGTTTACAATTCCAAGGATTATGTCATCCTCATAATAATCCTTGAATCTGTCTGCTACGGCTTCTAAAGTATCACTTTCTGATGCTGTCACTGCCATGACCTGTCCATCCGGCAAGGTCACCTTCACACTATATTCCTGCATTTCTTATTGCCCCCATAGTCGAATATGCTGCCTCATTGTATGCCATCATCTCGTTTATCTGCTCGATTCTGTCCATGATGGAATCACTCATATCCTGTGTCCTTAGCTGCTGCATGATGGCAGCCAGCTTGTGGTGTTCCCTGACAAGAAACTTCCGAAGCACCGGATTACCGTTTTTGATAAGTACCGGTCCGTACAAATCGCATACAGTAACCGTCGTCTCGTCCATATTGTCCCATGCGGAATTGTCCGCACACGGCACACATCTGAACATCGGATAGTATTTTCCGTCCTCCAAAATCATATCCTCATCAACTATCTTATAGCCTGTGTTCCTTACATATTCACGGACTTTGCTCACTTCCGACTGTGGCTGCAGAATCAGCTCCTTTGCCGACCTGCACACTGTCTCCCCTGCGGTTAAAATGTGAATAACAAGCTCTCCTCCCATTCCTGCTATGACAATAGAGTCAACCTCTCCGTCGTGTATCGCTTCAAGCCCATTGGAAAGCCTTGTGGTAATCTGCTCTGTCAGACCGTTTGCCCTTATATGCTCATTGGCGCGCTCAAGCGGTCCCTTATTTATATCAACAGCAATTGCCTTCGGTATTATATTACCCTGCACCAGGGCAATAGGCACATAGCCATGGTCGGTTCCCACATCACACAGCGTGTAGCCGGCCGTGACCATTGATGCCACTGCCTTCATTCTTCTGGATAGCCTAATCATCTTACTCTAAGTAGTCCTTAAGCTTTCTACTTCTACTTGGATGACGAAGCTTTCTTAGCGCCTTTGCCTCAATCTGGCGGATACGCTCACGAGTGACGTTGAACTCCTTACCTACTTCTTCAAGTGTTCTGGCTCTGCCGTCCTCTAAACCAAAGCGGAGTGTGAGTACCTTCTGCTCTCTCTCTGTAAGAGTGCCAAGCACCTCCTCAAGCTGCTCCTTAAGAAGTGTGAATGCTGCCGCATCAGCAGGAACCGGTACATTATCATCCTTGATGAAATCACCAAGATGTGAATCCTCCTCCTCACCGATTGGAGTCTCAAGTGAAACAGGCTCCTGCGATATCTTGAGTATCTCACGCACACGCTCTACCGGCATGTTCATCTCCTTGGCAATTTCCTCCGGTGAAGGCTCTCTGCCAAGCTCCTGAAGGAGCTGTCTTGACACACGGATAAGCTTGTTGATTGTCTCAACCATATGCACAGGAATACGGATTGTTCTGGCCTGATCGGCTATGGCTCTTGTGATAGCCTGGCGAATCCACCATGTGGCATATGTAGAGAATTTGTAGCCCTTCTTGTAGTCGAACTTCTCAACTGCCTTGATAAGACCTAAGTTTCCCTCCTGAATCAGGTCAAGGAAAAGCATTCCTCTTCCCACATATCTCTTTGCGATGCTGACAACAAGACGCAGGTTTGCTTCTGCAAGACGCTTTTTGGCATCTGCTCCCTTGTCCACATCCCTCTGCAGTGTCTTTATTTCTTCCTTTATCTCAGCCTTTTCCTCTTCCGATGCACCATCAAGGCGGCCCTTTAGTACATTAATCTTCTCGGTTGCTACCGCTCCGTCCTCCATATTCTGAGCGAGCTCAATCTCCTCATCTGCTGAGAGAAGAGGTACCTTACCTATTTCCTTAAGATACATACGGACAGGATCCTCGACGCTGACTCCCTCCGGTACTGAGAGATCAATCTTTTCAACCTCTACCTCGTCCTCATCATCGAGTATGATATCATCATCCACGTCATCATCATTGCTGATTTTAAGCACGTCTATGCCGTTTTGCTCGAGATAATCAATTACCATCTCAAACTTCTCCGGATCCAGATTTAAGTCCTTGAAAAAATCTGCAATTTCCTGATATTCGAGCATATTCTTTTTCTTTTTTCCAAGCTCAAGAATCTCAATAAGCTTCTGCTGGAAATTCAGTCTCTGCTCCTGCTCCTGTGCCATGTCTTTTTGTTCCTTTTTCTTTGCCATTTTATTTTCCTCTTTATTCTGGTATTTTTTGCAATTCTTCGAGTGCACGCTTATCCTCAATAATCCTCATCATGCCCTCCATATCTGTAGGTGCCAGATGCTTTGAGCGGTAGTCTATGCTGTTTTGCTTGATACGGACAACGGTTTCCCTGAGTGCGGTTGCCTTGTCATTTTTGCCCTCCACCTGATGGATTGTGGCATTGAAAAGCCCTGCCACCTCGCGCTGTTCGTCCTCATCGGTAAACATGCTTACTATCCTGGCCGGATTTACTGTATGCGTGGTCTCGTACTGTGAAAAAACCTCCTTAGCCACCTTGTGGTACAGCTCTTCGGTAAAGTCATCTGCACTGATACGCCCCTTTATCCTGTCAAAAAGTGAATTATCCTCTATGAGCCATGTGAGGAGAAGCTTCTGCGACTGCTTCATGCCATCCTCCTTTTTATTTTTCTCATTGATTCCACTTTTAAGCTTTGTCTGGGGCTTTACGATACCGCCCTTCATTGCCATACTGTTTACGAGCTTTCTTAAGTCGTCGTATGGTATGCTGTACTCTCTGGACACTGCCTGCGTATAGTTTGTCCGCTCAAGCTCCTCGGTAAACCCAAGCAGCTTCTTTGCGATTTCATTATAAAATGCGGTTTTTGACTCAGGATCGTCCATATCATAGCCTGCCTGCATGATCCGTATCTGAAACATAAAGCTGTTTTCAGCCTTTTTGATACGCTCCTCATACTCCTGTGCGCCAAGCGCCTTGATAAACTCATCCGGGTCCTTGTACGGCCGCATGTTAATGACCTTTGTTGTGATGCCTACCTCCTTGAGTATCGGAATCGCACGCAGCGCTGCCTTTACCCCGGCGCCATCACTGTCATATGTCAGATATACCTCATTGGTGTATCTCTTTAATAGTGAGGCATGTCCGCTCGTGAGCGCCGTGCCAAGCGACGCCACCGCATTGTCAAAGCCTGCCTGATGCAGTGCTATGACATCCATGTAGCCCTCACACAAAAGGAGCTGGTTTTTCCTCGTGCTCCTTGCTATATTAAGCCCGTAAAGATTACGGCTCTTATCAAATATCTTTGTCTCCGGAGAGTTTAAATACTTTGGCTCTCCGTCACCCATCACCCGGCCTCCAAAGCCTATGACACGGTTATGCACATCCATAATCGGAAACATCGCACGATTCCAGAACTTATCGTGCCCGCCTCTGACCTCATCTATCGTCACAAGACCTGTCTCCTTAAGTATCTCATCATCATAGCCCTTGCTGCGCAGATACTTGTACAGATCATCACTGTACTGGTCCGAGTAACCAAGCCCGAACTTCTGCATTGTCTCATCGGACAGCTCTCTCTTTTTGAAATACTCATGCGCCCTTTGTCCTCTCGGTCCACGAAGCAGCATATAAAAATACTTCGCAGCCTCTTTATTTATCTCAAGCAGCTGTGTGCGCCTGTCTGCTTCTCTCCTTTGTGCTGATGTCATCTCCTGCTTGGGAAGCTCAATTCCCACACGGTCTGCAAGCTCCTGCATGGCCTCTGGAAAGGTGAAGTTCTCATACTGCATGAGAAATGTAAATACATTGCCTCCGGCTCCACAGCCGAAGCAATAGTACATCTGCTTATTCGGTGAGACGGAAAAGGATCCTGTCTTTTCGTTATGGAATGGGCATAATCCAAAATAGGTACTTCCCTTTTTCTGAAGATGCACGTAGCTTCCTATAACATCGACTATGTCATTTCGCGAACGTACCTCCTCTATAAGCTCGTCAGAGTAGTACGGCATTTTATCATCCCCTTACTGTTCATCTTTGTTGTCATTTGCGTCGCCCGGCGAGCGCGTCTGCAGTGCGGCACTTAGCTCTTACAACCGGCTAACGCTACGCTGCTAAGAGTCTGTACGAATTATCAGTAACCATCTATTTCCCAGGCTACCGGTACGAAATACTCGTGGAACTTCGTGGTGGCATACTGGTCTGTCATGCCTGATATATAGTCGCATATGATACGCCCCTTGTCATCACCCTGCCCTAGCATGGCGAGGTATTTCTGCGGCAGCTCCTCTATATGCTCCATATAATAGAAATAAAGCTGCTTGAGCATCGCCTTGGCCTTTTTCTCCTCGCTTTTTGCGACTGGATTGTTATAGAGGTTTGCGAACATGAATTTACGCAAATCCTGCATTGCCTGCGCGGACTCTTTTGACATGCATATATCGTCCTTTCCCATGCTGTTTGTGATGATATTGTGCACCATATGATTGAGCCTGGCCTTGGTGCTGTGTCCAAGCGTGTTTCTTATCTCAAGCGGTATATCATCCTCGCACAGAAGCTGTGCTCGGATTGCATCATCAAAGTCTGAATTTATGTAGGCTATCTTGTCTGAAAGCCTGACTATTTTGCCCTCTAAGGTGTGTGGCATGAGCGAGGTCTGGTGATTTAGCATACCATCTCTGACCTCCCAGGTCAGATTGAGTCCTGCTCCGTCCTTTTCGAGCTTCTCCACTATGCGCACACTCTGCTCATTATGCTTAAAGCCACCCTCGTATATCTCATTGAGGATGCGCTCACCCGCATGTCCAAACGGTGTATGCCCCAGGTCGTGTCCCAGCGCTATAGCCTCCACCAGATCCTCATTCAGTCTCAGTGCCTTGGCTATTGTCCTGGCATTCTGCGACACCTCAAGCGTATGCGACATACGTGTGCGGTAATGGTCGCCCTTTGGCGTAAGAAACACCTGTGTCTTATTTTTCAGACGCCTGAATGCCTTGCTATGCAGTATCCGGTCCCTGTCCCGCTGAAAAACAGGCCTGATATCGCACTGCGGCTCATCATAGTCCCTGCCTCTTGAGTTGATGCTCAGGCATGCGAACGGACTAAGTATTTCCTGCTCACGTTTTTCTATCTGCTCGCGAATAGTCATTTATCTGCCTCCTCGCTGTCACAGTCGTTATGTTCTGCTGCTATTCACACACAAATGTAACAAATAGCGTTACATTCCACTAATTATGCTCTACACTAGTTATTATTCGACGTGATTTTTAAAAATCCTTTTTTTATTTCTTTTTACTTTAATTTTCTTTCGGCAAAAATTAAATGCTATATCAATTACCGCCGAGCACATGGCGCAGCATCTGAAGCTGTCCACCTGTGATTTCATTGTCGTAGCTTCCATAGTAAAATTTATCATCTTTTGCCAGTATGCAGCCCACCCAGGTGCCCACATGACTGTCACTCTCTATGGCATCCTTCATGGATTTGTAGCCTTCTATTGTAAAATAGGCATCATAGCCCTTGAAGTCTGCCGGATTTATTTTCACTGCACCAAAGGTATCCTCAAGACTTTTTATGAAATCCTCATCGCACTCCGTATAGCCTGTGACATCCTTGCTGTAGCGCGACTCTGACTGCCACTCCTCATCCCACATGAGAAAAACGCTGCAGTCCTTCCATGAATTGCTTTTTTCAACTACAGACAGCTTCTTGTAGGAATTTGATGCGTTGCCCGCCATCTGTAAATATGTATCGTCACCGTTCTTATTCATATATAAGAGGTTTGATGCTGCAAGCTCATAGTACCTGCTGCCATAGTCCTGATCCTTGTATACAATATAGCCAAGCGGACTGCCGGTCCCTGCATAGTCAAGCTCTATGGTTATCGGAATATACACCTGACTGTTATAAACCATAGGCCCAAGCCTGTCATCATTTGTGATACAGCTTGCGACCTTTTCATACTCAGCCGGCTCATTTGAAGGCGACATGAAATATGTGTAAACAACAATAATTGCAATGACAACGACCGGCACAATGACTATTACAGCTTTTAATGTTTTCCTTCGAACCCTGCGTCTGTGAATGCGCACTTTCCTGTCTGCATGCTCATCGCAATACCTGTATTTCACCAGTCTGTATACAACGAAAAGTTCCATCACAAGCAAAAGCACAGCAAAGGCCATCATACAGCCGGCCTGCCACATCACCTTGTGATTGACAAATTTCTTATCTATAAACCTAAGCGGTATGAGTATTATCGTCCAAAAAAGCGTATCTCCCAACACATACCGTGCATATATTTTCCTGCTTTTTATTACGGTAAGCGGAAAAAGTGAAACAATCACTGTCAGCATGAGCACAATTGCAAAAAAATATCCCCATATCTCTGACAGGGTTGAGCCGTACAGTGCCTTGAAATACTGCGCCGGACCAAGCTTTTTGATATTTCCCCAGCCTGAGTATTTTGAGATAAAGAGCACTACCGTGCCGATAAACCATGTCAGTATATAGATGCCCATGTAGCATGCCATATTTTTCCTTGCAAAGCTGCCATATCTCATAATGGAATATGACACAAGCACCCCTGCAAGCACGGGAAATCCGCCCACTCTGCCAATCAAAAGATTTACATACTCCATAACAGCAAAGGACAAAACAAACACACATATTACATTAATATAAGATAGATTCAATCTCTTCACGCTGCAATCCCATCTCCAATATAATAATCAAATTCCTGTGACAGCTGTACCCCTCAGTGTGGCAGGCAACGGTTACAGACCATTAATAGCCAATAGGCTTTCAAAATTATCTGCACAAAATAAAATAGGAAGCCGTTCACCGACTTCCCTGTTAATGCAGGAGATGGGACTTGAACCCACACGATATTGCTACCACAGGCACCTGAAGCCTGCGCGTCTGCCAATTCCGCCACTCCTGCGAACAAGCATTATTCTACCAAAAAGTTTAGAATAATGCAAGCATAAATTTAAAAAACTATACGAAATGTACGAAAAACTATAAATCTGTTACTACACCAGCTTTGATATATCTAAAACCAGTGCATCAACCTCCTCCTGTTTTGTGGCCCAGCTGGTGCAGAATCGTACTACAGTGCCATCCTTCTCTCTTCCCATCTCTTCAAAATAGTATTTCTCGGCAAGTGTCTTCTTCTGCTCATCCGATAAAATCACAAACTGCTGATTTGTAAAGCTCTCAACCCAAAACGGTACCTTTTTCTGTTCAAATGCCTCTTTAATCTGCATGGCAAGCTCATCAGCACGCTTTGTCTTTTCAAAATAACCGCCATTCTCAAGCATAGTGGCAAACTGTAAGCCCATCAGCCAGCCCTTTGCAAGCACTGCACCGTTTTGCTTCATATAAGCCTTAAAACGATACTTGATATCCTCAGCATTTATAACCAGCGCTTCGCCAAAGAGCGCACCACACTTTGTGCCACCGATATAAAAAACATCCGAAAGCATGGCAAAATCACAAAGTGTAAGGTCATTTTTATCTGAGCCCAGTCCATAGCCCATTCTCGCACCATCAACAAACAGGTACATGCCGTATTTCTTGCAGACAGCACTGATATCGCAAAGCTCTCTTTTCGTGTAAAGAGTACCCTGCTCAGTAGGAAATGAAATATAAACCATCTTTGGCTCTGTCAGATACTCAGGCTTTGCATTGTCATAATACTCTGCGGCACACGCCTCAATCTGCGCAGCACTGATTTTACCATCCGTGTTAGGAAGTGCAAGAATCTTATGACCTGTATTCTCAATAGAAGCGGCCTCGTGGCAATTGATATGTCCCGTATCCGCTGCAATCACGCTCTGCACCGGTGAAAGCGCCGCCGCAACCACAACATAATTGGCCTGTGTCGCACCCGGAATAAATTTAATCATGGAATCATCTCTGCCAATAAGCCCCTTAATAATCTGCTCAGCCTTATCGCACCACTCATCCTCACCATATCCCGGATAGCTGGTTGTATTTGTATCCGCCAGTGCCTTCAAAATGCAATCAAATGCACCGCGGTTATAATCGTTATTAAATCTAATCATAAAAATCCTACCTTTCCTGTCTTATCATTATAGAGAGCCTGCCCCGCAACGACCAGAGCCTTGTGGAAGATGGGTTGCAAGACGTCCGGGGGACGTCTGTTCTGCAACGACAGAAGTAAAGCGGAGACCGCAAGACATCTGGAGGATGTCTGCTCTGCGCCGACCGAAGCGGAGACCTTGGACCCATGGGCGCCTGCTACGCAACGACCGTAGCCTTGCGGAAGATGGGGCGAGTGAGGTCCGGGGGACCTCATGCCACGAGCCGACCGAGCCGGAGGCGAGACCTTGAACCATGGGTTCAAGGCTCGCTTCGGCTTTGAACAACAAGACAGGGACCAAACGTTTTGCTTGGTCCCTGTCTTATTGTTCAATGCGGAAGATGGGACTTGAACCCACACGATTGCAATAATCACAAGATCCTTAGTCTTGCTCGTCTGCCAGTTCCGACACTTCCGCATATATTTTGTTTTCGCCGCTTGTCTCACGCGACTCGTATATAATATCAGATTGTTTTCAAAAATGCAAGCACTTTTTTCAAAAAAATCATATTTTTTTACAGACTCTTTTCATAGCACAAAAACGGCTGCCCAAACAGGCTGCATTCACCCACTGTATCAAATCCAAACACTGCATACGAGCGCAGAGCCTTCACATTGAGCTTGTTGACTAAAAAATGCACACTTTTGTATCCTCTCCTTGCGAGCTCTTCCATCCCAAATACCAGCATTTGTCTCGCAATTTTCTGATTCTGAAAATCCGGATGAACCGCAAGTCTTGAAAGCTCAGCCCCGGGTGCCAGCTTATGGCTCCAGCAATCAAGCCTCTCCACCTGTGGATCATCATCAATTGAAATCGCTGCGATAATTCTGTCCTCTTTTCTTACGGCATCAGCATTAATCTCCTGCCCATCAATCATTACAAACAAAGATTCTCTACCAAGATCAAACTCAATCTCCTTCATTCCCGGATAAGAATCGTCCCATGGACAAAACTCCCTGCCTAGCTGTATCTTATACAATTTTAAAATTTCTTCTTTATTTTCTTCTGTAGCTGCTACTATTTTTCTCATTCTGTTTCTCATTTCCAACTAAATATAATGGACAAAAGGATTCAACCTTGCAAGCTTGAAGTTTGTACTCTAATAAACATGAAACTACCTTCTTATAAATGAAAAATCATATACATTTCTGAACTTTTGCGTTACTCTCTGATTGTGTGTATAACAATTATAATCACTAAAACCATCCAATACACATCCGAAAAACATCCAAAAAAGAATAACAATCCCCATACAAGAATAATTATGCCAAACATCAAATTATGCCATAATAAAAGAATTCTACTGCATGTAATGTTATAAAAAACGGACAGATAATCTACTGCCCATTTCTATGCTCATTTAGCAACAATATATTCCATTTCTTCGTTTTTAGAAAGAATATCTAAAAGCCTGAACACCGGTCCTGTTGGATGTGTTCTACCGCCTTCCCATGCTTCCACTGTTTTAATCGAAACTCCCATATATGAAGCAAATACACTTTGAGTCATCCCCGCCTTTGTCCTAATATCACGTATTTCTTTTCCACTATACTCTTTGACCGGCAAAATCATATATGTTTTTACTCTACCCGCTCCATATCCTTTCTCATAAGCTATAGCTTCCTCGAGTCCTTCTTTTAAATCCTCAAATAATGAACTCATAGAAAAATCACCTCCTATTTTTAGCAGCTTCCTCTCTCAACGATTTAACTAATTTCTTTAAAACGCTTTTTTCTTCCTCTGTAAGATTTTCCTGACTCTTTTTTTTGAATGCTGTAATCAGATATATTACTTCATACTCCGCAAAATCAGTATAACAAACTCGTACGCTACCACTTTTACCTCTATTTTGGAGAGGAAATCTGACCTTGCGAATTCCACCAGTTCCTTCCATTATAGGTCCTGACACAGGATCTTTAAGTAACATTATCTGAAGTGCTCGTAATTCATCCTCACCTAATCCAATCTCTTTCCATCTTTTTGAAAACAACGGAACCTCTATAAAAGTTCTTGTCATTTGTAATTTTCCCTTCTCTTTTTAACCATATTACACCCTATATTATAGGGTGTCAACACAATTCATCTTTATAAAACATAATTTTATCAATTTTCTTTATTGTCTGACATATACTTCTTCCAAAAAAACATCCATCCTTGTTTTCCTTATGACATTTTTCTAAATCTGATCTTGTTTGAAATGCTACATCTCCGATCAGAATACAACCACCCTCTTTTAATAATGTTTTTAATAATTGAATAAATTGAATTTTCACATCATCTGTCAGGTGATGTAAGGAATACGTTGCAATAATAAAATCATATGCATTGTAGCATTTTTGTAAATGGAGATTGATTCATCTATAATTATTTTATTGTCGACTGTATTTTACTGCTTTCACGACTGTCTCAATGCAATTAATTGTTAATGCCAAAATGATGATTGATAGAAATACCTTATTAAAGTGTATAAAAACATGTGAAATACCTTCTGCATCCGTTCCAAGTAACTGCTCAATACCATCAAAAAATCCACTATTCATAATCCTATCATTTAACAGCCAAATGATTGTTAATACTCCATCAATAATATTGGTGATAATGGTAACAAGCATCACCCTTTTGGTATAGCTGCCATCAATAAGTCTCACACTGTCCCTTGTAACACCCAAAATTCCAAATACAAGAATGAAATACCATGTTTGTCTGATATATTCTAAATTAAAAAGTGGTTCATACACAACTACCCCATTTTTTACAAATGCAATGCATAAAATCTGTGGGCATACAAGAAATACAAGAGTGAAGATAACCGAAAAAACAATTCCTACAATCGCATCTACTTTTGAAATCCTATTAGACTTTTGTGGAACAGGAGGCAAATTATCTATTCCATCATTTAACCCATCCACCTTAATTCCTTTTTTATAAAAGAATGCAAATAATAATGTCACAAATGCAAATCCTGTCAATATACCGCCAAAAATCCCACCGATGGTTCTATAGATAGCTATATACCAGATTGTATGCGATGTTAATGCTGCCATAATTTGGGCAAGTAACATTCCTCCACTGATGCACACTGTCACAATTTTCAATACATACACATATAAACTGTAATACGGCTGTCCAATCAAACAATCCTGTGTTTCACCTTTATATTTCGAAGCTAACTCATTCGGGGTTCCCAGTTCCGTTAGAACAACTTTGATATCACGCTCCGTTGGAGTAACATCCTCACATCGTTCCTCCAACATATCTTGTATGATCGTCTCTAATTCCGCCGCCACGTCTTTTTTCATGGCGGATTTCATATGTTTTGTAACTGCATAAATGTATCTGTCGATCAAATCATTTTTTACCATTTATTCTTCCTCCATTAAAACATTGATTGACTGTGAAAATTTTTTCCAGTGTTCTTTAATTTTTTTATAAACCAGCTTCCCATCTTCTGTGATGATATAATATTTTCTTGGCTTCGTTGCCTCAGTTTCCCATTCACTTTTTAGCAGACCTTGACTCTCTAGTCTTCTCAGTAGAGGATATAATGTATTGCCTTCTATCGAAATACCTTTTCCTTCTAATTCCTTTACCAATGAATATCCATACATTGGTTTATTTAGTTGTGCTAACACTACCATGATGAGTGTGCCCCGTCTGAATTCTAAAATTAATCCTGAAACAATTTCATCACAATTCATCAAATCTCCTCCCTAGTATCCTTTATTTAAATCCACTGTGTTTATTGCACTGTATTGTGTGTTGCACACTATGTGTTTAACATAGTATACTGTGTATCACACATTATGTCAACAAGTTTATCCTTTGCATTTTAATTTTTGCATATTATACCCTATATTATAGGGTGTCAACACAATTCATGTCCTCCTTACATTTAATACAATAACGCTGAAAAAATGTGGTGTCAGTGACGGGAATAGCCAAGGATTTTGATATGTGATTAGCGATAGTGTAGATAAAACAAAAAGGACAGTGTCCTCTCAACACTGTCCTCCCTAATTTACATGATTGAATTTTCATAATCTTGTAATTCGTGATATATACCTTCTATGATGACCCTACTTCCAGCCACTCTATAAACCAATAAATATCTATGCTTTGCAAAACTTATTTATCATATTGCTTTTCTGCCAACTCTGAAAGTTCTACATCAAACTTCTCATTTTCTTATTTCACCAGCATCTCATATGTAACCCCATACTTCTGCGCAATCTCGCTTGCATAAGATTTTCCTTCCGGAGGCGCCACTTCAATCTGATAGGAGCGCTCTGTCCCCTTCATGTGCACAATCATGGAAAACGCTTTCCCATCTGTGTGCTCTGCCTTCTGCTGCTCTTCATTCATTTCCTCCACATCAAATGCCAGCTTATGCATATGTGTATTATAAATGGTCCTCATTCCCTTATGTAAAATTGCCCTGACACTGTCCTTGGCAATGTAGTATCCCTCTTCAAACGAAGTTGTAGAAAATGATTCATTCATCAAAAGCAGACTCCTGCTGTCAGCCTCCTCATAGATTGCCTTAAAACGCTTACATTCTTCCCCAAGCCTTCCTAAATCCAATGTCTTGTCCTCATCTGCCGGGAAATGGGTGTAAATACCTGTAACAGGGGAAAATGTAAACGCTTTTCCCGGAATATATATGCCCCCCTGCGCCAACACAAACAACTGCCCAACAGCCTGTGTAATTGTCGTCTTTCCACCTCGGTTGGCACCTGTTAAGATATACACTCTCCTATTCCGGTCGAAATCCATATCATTCGGTACAATATTCCCGGACTCCTCTGTCTCAAAAACAGCAAGCTTTAAATTGTAAATTCCACGTGCCTGCATCATATACGGATCAGATTCATTTTCTCCCTCTTTATATACAGAAGATTTAGCAAAGGTAAATCCCTGTTCCTGCAATTTTTGGATGTACTCCGCCCATTTGATATAGTAGATCAGCTCCGGAATCAAGTCTGTCATGTCGGTAATGGTAATAGAAACATATTTGTTCAGTACTTCTCTGACTCTTTTCACCATATGGGAAATCATATGGTTGACGATTCGGTCTGTATAACGTGTCACATCCTTTGCCTGATCTCCCTCGGGAAGCTTCACAATGCCACCCCGGCTTTCCGACCGCATAACAGCTGTATCCATCACCTTCTGCATAGGAGTGTTACTCACCGCGTCTGCATTCACATCAAACGGCTGAAATTTGAAATTCTTTTTCCATATGGTATCCTCATTGATCCGATTCTTTGACGCAATATGGTCATAAAAATTGCCCAGGATTCCGGACTTGGTAAAATATTTGCTGTTTACAGATATCAGACCGATTCCGTCCGCTTCAAAGCGGTCATTCAAGTTAATACCTACCGTAATGCTCTTAAGCTGTGAAGTGTCCATTTTCAGTTCTGAGATATCTTTTTTCAGTTCTGCAAATCCGTTGTCCTCATAGATTTTCTCCACATAAGCTTTTAAACCCAGAAAGCCTGCGGAATGAATGTCCGAAGCTGCCAGACATGTATGAAGCGCATCCACACACTTGATATAATCATTAAGCTCGTCCAGCCGATGCAAAAGATCCCAGATGCAGGCACTCTCATCATATTCCCGGTTAAAGCTACCGTACTCCCTCAGAAAGCTGATGCGCTCGAGTATTTCCATAAGATCATCACGCATTTTTTTCTGTTGAAGGACATCCTCGAAAATATCGCAGCGGTACTGTGTCACCGCCGGATCTGCATACAAACGCGCCATCACGTTTTGGATGTAGTTCTGCTCCCGCTCCTTTGCTGACAGCTTTTTGCAGATTTGATCCATCCCCAAATCATGCATAGTCACATCACTCAAGGTCCGGTATTGTGCATTTGTATCCGGGTATAATAAACTGTATTTTTTCTGACTCATAAGCTTGTCCTCTCCTTCTGATCTAATATGCAATTTTGAACGAAATCCGTATAATTTAGCTTCCCCCATTTTAACGCGGAAGATGGAGTGCAGAGGCGAGACCTTGAACCCACGGGCGCCTGCCACGCAACAACCGAAGCCATGCGGAAGATGGGTTGCAAGACGTCCGGTGGACGTCTGTTCTGCAACGACCGAAGCGGAGCGGAGACCTTGGACCCATGGGGACAAGGTCCGCTTCCGCTTCTAAAATCAAAAAGGGCTAAGCCCTAAGGCTTAACCCTTTTTAATTTTATAATGCGGAAGATGGGACTTGAACCCACACGATTGCAATAATCACAAGATCCTTAGTCTTGCTCGTCTGCCAGTTCCGACACTTCCGCATATATTTGATTTTCTGTCGCTTGTCTCACGCGACTTTGATATAATATCAAATCAAACCAAATATGTCAACACTTAATTTCTATTTTTACATATATTTTTCATTTATTATGCATTTAAGCTAGTCCAGCCCCGCCTTTATCCGGTCCTGTATATTGACCAGACACTGTAGGAGAACAGGATTGAACTGTCCGCACTCTCCATCCAGAATCATCTGCATTGCCTTTTCATGTGAAAACGCTCTCTTGTACACACGATCGCTTGTCAGGGCATCATATACATCAGCTACAGATACCACCTGTGCCGAGATTGGTATATCCAAAATGAATAGCATGGGCTTTTTCTATATCTTCTTCGTGCATGTTACAACCTCTTTATCAGATATATTTCTCCTCAAAGCTTTCTATGCACATTGGCTTATCGAAGAAATACCCTTGTATGTAATATATTCCCATCTTCTTAATTATAGCATATTGCCTGTCAGTCTCAACTCCCTCCACGCAGACATGTACTCCTATTGTATTGGCAAGCTCTGTAACCATCTTAACAAATGCATCAGAAAAATCATCCTCCCCAAGATGCTCAATGAAGCATTTATCTATTTTAATGATATCAAGAGGCATCTCCCTGATATGGTTGAGTGATGAATATCCTGTACCAAAATCATCCAGTGCAACCTTAACACCAAGCGCCTTTATCTCACTGAGTATCCGCTTCATGCGCACCATGTCATTGATTGCCAGACTCTCTGTCACCTCAAGACACAGATTTCCCGGTTCTATGCCCACCTCGTCAATTATGCCTTTGATTTTCTTAACTATGTCATTCTGCAGCAGCTGCACCACAGACAGATTTACGTTGACCTTGTAGTCAGGATGTCCCATGTCATTCCAGTACCTGCAGTGCTTCGCCGCCTCTCTTAATACATGCTCCCCGATTGGGTTTATAAGCCCAAGATACTCAGCAAGCGGTATAAAGTCAACCGGATTTATAAAGCCCATGGTTGCTGAATTCCATCTGACAAGAGCCTCTGCACCTGCACAGACATCCTCCCCCTTCACGTTTATAATCGGCTGAAAATACACGGTGAACTCATCGCACTCATTCATCGTGGCTTTTCTCATGTGCTTTTCCAGGTCAAGACGCTTTGTGCTTGTGCCATCAATACCCTCGTTGTAGAACTCTATACGGTTTTTTCCTTCTTTCTTAGCATTGAAAAGAGCTATATCAGCTCTTCTTATGACATCCTCCACAGTTCTTGCATCTGTCGGGAAAAATGCCACTCCGGCACTTATTGTACAGTAATAGTCCTCTCCCTTCAAGAACCACGGTCTGACAAATATCTGCTGTATATCATTAATGATACTCTCCAGCCTGTCAACAGAGCTGCCTGTCACTATGACGATAAACTCATCGCCACCCATCCTGTAGCAGTGGTTCTCAATTCCCTTCACCTGTGTCAGGCTATGCGATATAGCTTTTAAAAGCACATCTCCGTACTGATGGCCAAGCCCGTCATTTATATGCTTGAAATCATCCAGATCTATATAAATCATCGCACCTCTGGTGTCGTTTTTCACTGAATCATCTATAAACTTAGCCAGATCCTGCTCACATCTCATCCTGTTATATAGCCCTGTCAGGAAATCATTATTGGCCTGGTTCTCAATACGCTGCTGATAACGCTTTTTCTGTGTGATGTCATACAGTGTAACAAGCTGCACCTTGCGGCCATCCACCCACGCTATGCCTGTGCGATGAATATCAAACCACTTGTCCTCCTCCGTCACGTAGACCTCTGTAAAGCTCCGGCTCTCTGCAGTATGGGAAAAAATATATTTTTCCAGCTTGTTCTGTTCGATTATATTTGAAAGCAGCTGCTTACAGTAATTATTCATGTAAAGTATCTCTGACTTAGACATATCAGCCACGTATATACCGCAGCCGGAGTTTTCCAGTATCGCTTCGAGCGAAGCATAGGAGCCTGCAAGCGAGTTGGTTGTTATCTTTTTTGTGAGAATACTTTGAATGACGCGCTTCGTATCATTTAAAAACTTCACATCATATTTTTCCCAGCTTCTGTCATCCTTCTCATCAAAAAAGCACACATACATCTGAGTCCTGTTATCTATATTTACAGGCTGGAATATGGCTGCCCTCATAGCCTGCTTCTCCATGAAAAGGCGGAATTTCTCCGGCATCACAGAGTCTGATGATATAATGTAAGGCTTTCCGGTGAAAAAAGGCACCTCGGTAATTGATATTGTATCAAACGGCTTTCTGCCATAGCTTACAATCACATCCAAATGCATGCCGTCCACGTTTTTGCGGATGATAAAAGCACCGGTAAGCTTTATGGTAGTAACTGCACTCTCCAGTGCTTTTTGAGCCATATCAGTAAAGCTTCCATCCATCTCAAGCAGTTTTATAACAGAATTGATAGCCTCAAGCATATGAAACTGTTTCTTGATTTCCTCATCTGACTTCCTGATAAGCGAAAGTGCCTCATTCGCAGCATCCTCATCTCTCTTTGTGATCAAAAGCTGTCTGGTCATAGTCTCCAGGAACTCAATTGTTCTGTTAAGACGCGCTTCACCGGTAATAATTATGCCATCAGGAAGCATGTTTCTCTCATCATTAGACATCTGCTCATCAATTACCGCAGCTATAATCCAATATATATCGTGGGTATTGTCCACTCTTACAATCAGACCATACAGCCTGATATAGTCCTTATCCAGAGGTTCATCTATGAGATTCTCAACCCTGCAGTCCGACAGTCTCAAAAGAAGGTTTTCGTATTTTTCCTCACCAATAAAGGTAAGCATACTCTTCCATTTATCGTTACATTGACACACCTCTGTCATGACTCCATCCTTTTTTGTCAGACACGACAAATATATTCCGTTGACCATGCAGAAATAATCCTGTATTTTTTGAAAAAGCTTGGAATCTGACATATTTTCCTCCTAAAAACTCACGCAAATCAATCCTCATATCTGATAACAAACAAATAAAAGTCATTCTTATCGAGAATACATGTCTCCTGAAGCAGACGGTATTCGACACGCAGCCTGATTTGTTTCTTCACAAACCCAATCTCATTTGAATACATTACTATGATTCCGCCGGATACCAGATGCTCTGCGGCCTTGTCGAAAAACCTCTCGTAAAAAAGCTCCATCTCCGCCTTGGTCTGTCGGTTACGAACCGGCATATCCGTAATCAGCTCATCAAATTTGTAGTCATGTCTGAAATCAAAGAAATCCCTGTGTATAAAATTAATTCTTGTTTTGGCAAACTCAGCATTCTCTCTGCCCATAGTGATTGCATCTCCATAGGTATCTGTAGCATATATCTCGCGTGCCGGAACTAAATGTGCGCGCTCTATAAGCAGTGTACCAACTCCGCAGAACGGATCCATGATTTGTGCCGTTTCCTTAAGATACGGCTTTGCAAGTGAAACAATAAGTGCCGCTTGTGACGGATGCATCGACGTAGGAAGCACATTCTTTCTGTATGCAAATCTATTATCCTGTATAGAACATAATCTCATGCAGACAAAATAATTGTCATTTTTTGTCGGTATGAGCTTAATCACCACGTCGTAATCATTTGGCGAATTGATCATCCTGCCCGCAAAATGCATATCGATAGCTTTCGCAAGCCTGCTCTGGTACGCCGCATCTGCCGTGCTCTCAATACGATAGTAAAACGGACCACCCTCTAGGTGCATGCGTCTTAATATATCATACATATCTGACTCTGCAAGAAGTCCGGCTGCTTTCTGTGCATCCTTTGGCAGAAGCGATGCTGCATGTATGGTAAAGTACATTTTTCTGAATGTGCGCACCTGCATGATAAGAGGTATATTGTCAGTCTTTACAAGCACTCCAAGCGGATGCAGCTTTGTATCCTTAACCGGTATCTGACGTCGTACCACCTCTCTGTGAAGGCGGTTTGTCATCAGAAGTAGCTCAGCCTTTACTCCCTCGAGCACAGGTGTATGGTGCTTTATCCCATTATATTTAATCAGGATTTTATTTATCTCGTTTAATTCTTCCTCAATATGCTTCCTATTTTCAGCTGTGACCGTCATATGCTCAAGCTCTTTTGCACGCTCCATAAGCTGTGGCAAAAGCTCTTTGCAGTCCAGCTGTGACAGCGCCGCCAGATATGAGCCCTTTACAAAGCGCATCTGTTCAGCCTCGTATGCTTTAAAAACCTCATCAGAAAGCTGTGACATATGAAGATCTCCTATCAGAAGCGCTGCGTTCTTTCTGGTTTTTGCATCTTCTGCTCCCATAAACGACACAAGCAGCTCATCTTCTCCTGCAAGCAGCTTTAGAGCCTCTGCTAATGCATTTTCATCTTTAATCTCCTGTCTGAGGCTGCTCAGATTCTGACGTACATTCTCTTTTTTTAACAGATTTCCGATAATTTCCTTCATTTTTTAAATCATCCTTTAATTTATTGTATATTGTCAGTTTTGGCTTGCCTCTTCCTTTGGCACACCATTTTCTTCGATGTATGTATCCAGATCCTTGTGAAACTGCTCCCACGCATCCTCATGCTCCACGAAATATAGCGGACACTTCTTGCCTGTCACATCGTAGTGCCTTATTACATCATCAGCACTCAGATCATACCGCCCCATAAGCCATGTGGTGAGCTCTATGAGCGACTGGTATGTGCTGTCGTTGAACTTTCCTGTCTCATCCTCTATACAGCACTCTATCGATATTGTGTCACTGTTTCTGTTATTAGATGCATACGATATCTCATTGCAAGGTATGCACTGCACTATCTCACCCTCTAATCCTATAACAAAGTGTGAGCTTGCTTTGGTCTTTTTGGTCTCTGCCAGGCCATTGAAATAGTCTCTGTTTTGTCTGGCTGACGTACCCGGATTTGCTGTATAATGGACAACTATGCCATTTACCTTCTCAAGTGCCTTCTGTGGTCTGGAATACGGATTGGGTGTCAGCAACTGTACATCAAGCTTTGGCTGTATAGGATTGTAAAGAGTACTGGTCACCTCTGCCTTTACTTCTTCCTGCTTTGCCTTTTTGCCCCTTAAAGCTCCCACAATGATTATCGTTGCAATTATAAGTATTATCATGCCTATAACAATGCCATTGCCAATAAGCTGCTTTCTTCTAACCTGGGCGCGGTGTCTCTTTCCATATTCTTCGCGCTTTCTCTGTCTTATCTTTTCATACTCGTCCATTTAATTATCCCCGGTTATCTCTTTTGTTTGCTTTTATATATCTATTCCAAACTTTTATAAACATTTGCATACATATAAGAGTATATTAGCACAAATCGGCTTATTATGCCACATAAAATAATACAAAAGCACCAGATATTACGACGTATCATAATACCCGGTGCTTTATTATAAATGTATATTCTTATTATTAATCACACTTAATCTCGTGAACCCATCCATCCGGTCCATCAATATGGCCCATCTGAATGCCTGTAAGTGTGTCACGAAGCTTCTTTGTGACAGGTCCCATCTCATCCATACCGCTTGGGAAGCAGATTTCCTTGCCGTGGTCTACAATCTTTCCTACCGGTGAGATTACTGCTGCTGTTCCGCAAAGTCCACACTCAGCAAAATCCTTTACCTCATCAAAGAGCACCTCTCTGTGCTCAACCTTGAGTCCTAAGTACTTCTCTGCAACTACCATCAGTGAACGGCGTGTGATTGATGGCAGGATGCTGTCTGATTTAGGTGTAACAAATGTGCCATCCTTTGTGATAAAGATGAAGTTTGCACCACCTGTCTCCTCTACCTTTGTACGTGTTGCAGGATCGAGGTACATATTCTCTGCAAAGCCCTGTGCATGTGCATCTACAATAGCATGAAGACTCATTGCATAGTTGAGTCCGGCCTTGATATGTCCTGTTCCGTGAGGTGCTGCTCTATCAAAGTCTGACACACGGATTGTGATTGGCTTTGCGCCACCCTTGAAGTATGGTCCTACAGGTGTTACAAGGATTCTGAACTGATACTCATCAGCCGGCTTTACACCGATTACTGCATTTGTTCCCATAATGTATGGTCTGATATAGAGTGTAGCACCTGAGCCGTATGGTGGAACCCATGCAGCATTTGCCTTTACTACTTCCTCAACTGCCTTTACAAATCTATCCTCCGGGAATACAGGCATCTCAAGTCTCTCACATGAATCCTTAAGACGCTGTGCGTTTAAGTCAGGTCTGAAGCAGACAATTCTGCCATCCTCTGTTGTGTATGCCTTAAGTCCCTCGAAGCATGTCTGTGCATACTGGAATACTCCCGCACACTCATTAAGTGTCACTGTATGATCCTTTGTGAGCTGTCCATCGTCCCACTTTCCATCTTTATAATTAGAAACATAGCTGTAATCTGTTTCCTGGTAGCCAAAACTAAGGTTTGACCAATCGATATCCTTCTTTTCCATCTTTATATCCTCCGTTTCTTTACGGATCCGATATAACCTAGCGTTATCATATATCGGGTCTACTATCATTTATGCTCATTCTAGTACAATAGAAAAAAAATGTCTAGTACTATTTTTTTATAATAACCATAACTTAAGTTTCTATATAGCTTTTTTTACTATTATAAGATAAGGCCTGACTTTTTCTTACTTTTTTCAATAGCGGTATTAAGCTTTCCAAACGGACGCCCAAGCAGCAGTCCGATCACAAGCGATATTGCTATAAATATAAGAAGAATCGCAAGATCCTTACAATAATCAAAGCGGTACATGCCTCCCACGCACTCTCTTAGGGCATTCATGGCATAGTTAAACGGCATGAACTTATACAGTGCTCTGTACACCTGTGGCAGCACCTCAACCGGGAATGTGCCACCTGCGCCTGCCACCTGAATGACCATAATGACTACTGCTACAGCCTGTCCCACATTGCCCAAAGCTGCTGTGAGTGAGTACATAAGAAGCGTGAATACAAGGCTTGTCAGCGCGCTTGCGCACCAGAAAAGGAACGGATGCCTGCACTGTATTCCGACAAAGAACAAATCACCGAGCACTGTCACAAGTGTCTGAATCTGGCCTATCACAAAAAATGTGATATATCTGCCAAAAAACTTATGTACGCTGTTTACTTTGCCAAGTGATTTTATATCGTCAGTGTCCTTTACCTTTGTTTTCACAAGTGCAACAGTTATCAACCCTCCCACCCACAGAGCCAGCACTGTGTAAAACGGTGCCATGGCTGAGCCATATGTGGATATCTCATATATCTTCTGCTCATCCATAGACAGCGGTGATGTCACAAACTGCGCAATGAGTGTCGGATCTGTCCGAAGCAGCTTTACAATCTCATTAAACTGCTCATCGTTTGACAAATTATCAAATCCTGATATAACATTCCGCAAACCATCTCTGATCTGCTGTACATACTGTCTGGTATTTACAATATCTGCATTTCCTGATTTAAGAACTACCGAATAATCATCGAGTGCTTTTTGTATATCCGGGAAGCTGTTGTCCAAAGAACCAAGCATGGACTGTGTCTCAATAAGTGCATATTCTATATCATATACCGCTCCTGTGAGATTCGGTGATACACTATGGTCAAATGTATTTTTAAGTGTATCTATTGCAGACTTGGCACCTGACACATCGGCTTTTATTGATTCCTTAAGAAGCTTTAGCTTATCTGCCGTCAATTCAGTATCAGACTTAAGGTCTTTTATCTGTGTTTTAATGCTTTGGATATTTTTCCTGACAGCCTCTATCTGCGAGCTATCCACTCCCTTTAAGCCTTGAATGGCGGCAAGAGTATTCTCAGCAAGCTGCTCTACCGTATCAAAGCCTGCCACAGAAACAGATATATCCGCAGTATCGGCATCCGCTAATCCCGACGCATTTAAGAGCTGTATAGAGTTTTCCAGCACATCGAGCTGGCTGTTTATGTTTGATAAGCTTATGTCGACCATCTGTGTGATGGTTTGTGCTGTCTGCGCACCCGAAAGCACCGATGACTGCATGCCGCTTACCGATGACTGTCCCCCGTCAATCAGCCCCTGCACACTCGGAAGCAGTGACTGCGTCGAGCCTATCAGGCTGTCTGCTGAATCCGTGAGCATGGCAAATGTATCGAGCATGCCTGCATATGTAGAAAGAGTCGTATCCATATCCTTTAGCTTGTCAACAACTGTTCCGGCCAGGTTATCGCCTGATTTGCCGTCTCCCACTATGAGCTCTCCCGACTTTGACGCTATCTCCGTAATCGTGCTCACCATTGAAGAGTTTACAGACTGCTGCACCGTGGTCTTGACCTTTGAGGTTATCTTTGTTGCTATGGCATTTTTCTTGCTGTTTTCATAGTATTCTATCTGCGGATTGACCGGCTCACCGCTTAGGAAGCTAAGCATATCAGCTGAAAAATCCTTCGGCACTATAAATGCTGCATAGCACTTTCCGCTATAAACATACTCCAGTGTCTCTTTACTGCTATCTGTGAAAATCCAGCCAATTGCATCGTTTTCCTTCAGCCCCTTTATGACACTGTCTCCCATACATAGCTTTAAATCACCGACGCTCATTCCCTCATCCTCAGAATATACTGCTATGTGCATCTGTGATGTAGCTTCCTCTCCGTAAGGATCCCAGTTGGACATAATATTAAACCATGCATACAAAGCCGGGATGATGCCAAGTCCCATAATAATGACTATGGCAACCACATTTGTAGATATGCGTTTCAGGTCAGCCAGATATATTTGAAATATTTTTTTCATTGCTCGGCATCCTCCCCTGTACTTTGCTGCATCGTATCAAATCTCTGCTCCACTCTTTCGGCTATTTCCTGTACCCTGTCCTCAATCTGCACGACAGGACTCACGCTCATATTCTGCGCATCACAGCCGCTTATCTCATTCATCTTCTCCTGCAGCTTATAGTCCACATACTCGACTCCGATTAAATACACTGCAATAGCAAACAGACTCACTATCCACAGCACAAGAAAAATGATTTTGGAGCTGTCCGGCACAATCATCAGCAGCACAAGAAAAAAGAGCGGAATGATGTATATGCACCTTAATCCTATTTTTATCCGTTTTTGATTCTGCTCGTGAATGGTCTTTTCATATCCGACCAGCTTATCATACATCTCGCGCAGTCTCTTATCATCGGATAGCGGCTGCTCATTCACATTATTATTTGCATTATTATTCATATCATTATCCATATTGGAATCTTTATTACTGTTTCTACCTGTATCCTGCATACTTTCCTTCCCGCTTTATAGCTTACGGCACATCAGAAGTACCATATTAATATGCCAATTATCAAGTTATTAATTGTACATTTAACTATAACATCTCAGTATCTTCCATACGCTTCTCTATAAAATGATTGAGTCTGATAAACGGCTTTCGTATCACAAGTCCTATCACCAAAGAGGCTGCGCCAAAAAGTAAAAGCGTGATATAACATTTGCCGAGTGTATTTTCGTACATACCTCCTATACACTCCCTCATCGCATTTATCGCATATGGGAATGGGAAGAAAATATACACTGCCCTGAAAAATGACGGCAGCGCCTCTATCGGATATGTGCCGCCGCTTCCTGCAATCTGAAGTACCATGACAACCACCGCCAGTGCCTTTCCTATATCACCAAAGGATATGGTCAGAGAATATATGAGCAGTGAAAATGTAAGGCTTGTCACTGCGCCTGTCACAATAAATGAAACCGGATGCACACACTGTATTTTAAGCAGGTATAAATCACCTAGCACAATGATAAAAGTCTGTACCTGTGACAGTAAAAAGAATGTCAGATATCTGCCAAAATAAAGCTGTGAAGGCTTTAGTTTCCCAAGCCCCTTGGCATCCGCGTGAACCTTTACCAGCGAAACAAGTATAGTCATGCCCACCCATATGGCAAGTGTCGTATAAAAAGGTGCTACTCCGGAGCCATAATTGGCTATCTCGTAGATATAATTATCTGATACCTGCACCGGCTCTGAAAAGAAGCTGCCAAGCTTTTCAGGATTCCCCGAAAGCAGATTCACTATGATATCAGCTTTTTCATCCTCAGAGGCTGCTTCAAGCTTGTCGAGTGTCGTATTTATCTTGTCAGATGCTGATTCTATGGCTCCCTTAAGCTGTGTCATGCTCATATTAAGTGTATCAAGCGTACTGTCCACTCCGTCAAACACCTGCGCCATGGAGCCTGATGTCTGACTTAGATTGCCAAGTGTGGTCTGCATTGAATCAAGAACAGACGACATACTGCTTATCATGCCGTCCACCTGTGGCACTATCTGTGAGGTATATGTATCATTCACTGCTGACGCGGTCGATGAAAGAGCCGACATTACACTCTTAAGTGTTTCTGCAGAATTCTGTGTTTTTCCCGATAAATCCACAGACTGTTTGCTTTCTATCATGCTCTTTGTCTGTTCCTTGACAAGCTCTATATTGGAAATAAGTGTGCCGACATGGGTATCGTCCATATCCGGCTTTATTTTGTTGATTTTGTCCTCAAGAGTGTCAATATTACCTTTCAAAGCATCCGCTGACTGTTTAATATTTTGCACATCACTTTGAATAGTATTTACATCCTGCGACAGATTTGCATCTGAAATCTGCTTTGATATATCATCAATCGAGCTCTTCACCTTTGCTAATGCCGACGTGATATCTGCGCTAAAGCTGTCGAAGGATTGTCTGGTGGACTGCAGATCATTTTTACTCTCTTCAAGCCTGTCTGTGCCCTTTGCAAGCTTATCCTGTCCATCTTTGAGTGCTTCGCCCGTTTCTTTAGACACCTGTGATAATGCCTTATTTCCGTCAATAAACGTATCTATCATGGCATCGTACTGCGCAAGACTCTCAGATACCGCTTCAAGCTTACCGGTCATCTGCCCCACAGCATCCTTTTCCTTCATGTCATCGGATATTACGTTGGTCTCCTTAAATACCTGCTCTGCAAGCACCTTTATAAACTGCTTATTAATACTTGATTTAACAGCACTTGCTGCACTGTCCGTTATCTTTGTCGCAACAGCATTTTTCTTGTCGTTGAGATAGTAGGTAATCCTTGGATTTTCAATATTGTCAGCTACACCATGATACATGCTGTAGGTAAACTGCTCATCTATGACAAGTGCAGAATAATATCTGCCTGACTTAACACCCTCAACAGCCTTTTCCTCTGATTTAACAAATTTCCAGCCTATAGTATCCTTTTGCTTTAATGACTCTACCACACCATCGCCCATATTTACAGTTTCGCTGTCATTCTTCGTCCAGCCCTTGTCCAGATTGACTACTGCAATTGCTATATTTCCGGTGTTGCCATACGGATCCCAGTTGGCATAGATATTAAACCATGCATACAGCGCCGGCAGCACGCACAGTCCTATCACTATAATGAGTACAAGCACATTTCGGAATATGCCGCACATATCTCTTTTAAAAATTCTTAAAATATCAGCCATGAATCATCCTCTTATATCCGGTGTTTATATCCGGTGCTGTTTAAGCTCCCCAATAAAATACAATGAGCCAAATGCAACATTTTTCGTATCTCTTTTCAGGTGCTTTCTTATCTCATCAACTCCTGAAAACTCTGTTGCCTCAACTCCCTCTTTTCTGATAAAATCAGCAAGGTGCGATGCCTGCAGTGCCCTGTCTGAATCCGGTGTCACTGTATAAAACTCCTCAGCAAGAGGTAAAATCTCACGTATCATGGCATCGTAGTCCTTATCAGCCATGACTCCCATGAAAAAGCAAAATTTCTCACCCGGATACATCTGCATGAGGCTCTCCCTAAGTGCATCAACTCCATTGCTGTTGTGTGCTCCGTCCACCAGCAGAAACGGCTCCTTTGATACTATCTCCATGCGTCCCGGCCACACAGCCTCTTCAAGTGCACTCTTTATCCTGTCATTCAGGTTTGTTTTCTCGCTCTTTGGCCCTGTCTTATCATATTGAATTTCGTATTCCGGCCCGCTATAGTGCTTTCCCAGCACATACCGCGCCGCAAGCTCTGCCGCTGCAGCATTCTCCCACTGAAATGTGCCACAAAGCCTCAGTGCGTAGCCGCTGCAGCGTGCTATATCGCTTTGCTCCACAGTAATTATCCGTGCATGCTTTTTTTGCGCTTCCTGCTCAATCACCTGCATGGCACGTTTATCCTGCTGTTCCACCACCACTGTGCTGTTTTCCTTTATGATACCGGCCTTCTCAGCCGCTATATCCGCTATATCACTGCCAAGGATAGCCATATGGTCATAGCCTATCTTTGTAATAACGGCACATTGCGGTGTGCCGATTGCATTTGTTGAGTCAAGTCTGCCTCCGAGCCCTGTCTCAATGACCATATAATCGCACTGCTGCTCCTCAAAGTACAAAAGAGCCATGGCAAGGCAGTAGTCAAACATCGTAAGTCCTATGCCAAAATCTATATCAAGCAGATAGTTTCCAAGCCGTGTGACATCCTCCTTAGCTATCATACGCCCATCAACCGTGATGCGCTCCTCAAAATCTACCAGATGCGGTGATACAAACGTGCCTACCCTCATATGCTCTTTTTTTAATATACTAGAAAAAAAAGCGCACACCGAGCCCTTTCCATTGGTGCCTGCCACATGGATATACGGTATTATGCGCTTTTGCTTTCCTTTTTCTCTCAGCACCTTTATGACCTGTGCTGTCACCACCACTCCCGGCTCATTGCCGAAACGGCGTGTGTTTTCTATTTTGTTTAAAACCTGTGTGTAATCTAAATTTCCCATGCCATCATTATAATATATCCGGCCGATAAAATAAAGACCATATCCTTATACTGCTATAATAATGCCTCCGTCATTTGCATACATGCTTGAGATGCCGGCAGTATCCACAATGACAATCTTCTTAAATCTGGCAAGCTTCTCAAGGCATGCCTTCACATACTGTGCACGCTCCGGGCAGTTGCAGTGTGAAATTGCAAGAATCCTGTGCTCACAGTCCTTTGTGGCAGCCACAACATCCTCTACCATCTTGGCAAGTGCCCTCTTAATGCCTCTGGCCTGGCCAAGCTGCTGGATTGAACCCTCATCGGTTGAGCCCATGACAGGCTTTATATTTAAAGTGCTGGCCACAAAAGCCTTCAGGTTGCTTAATCGTCCTGCCTTTCTTAATGTATCAAGTGTCTCAAGCACAAAGAAGGTATTCATGGAAGAAATATACTCCTCGGTCTGCTTTACAACCTCATCAAATGAAAGTCCACTCTCTTCAAACTCCTGTACCTTCATGCCGATTAGTGTCTCGCCTATAGATGCTGAGCGGGAATTGAATACATAGATTTGCTTGCCACAGTCCTCATGCTCCTCGTTGTACAGATTGACTGCTAAAACAGCGCTGTTGTATGAGCCGCTGAGCTTGCCCGAAAGTGTGACAACATATACATGGTCAGCCTCTCCCTCAAAGGCCTGCATATATTCCTCAGGAGACGGGCATGACGACTTTGGTCCCTTTACACTCTCCTTTACTCTTCTTAAGAAATCATGCTGGTCAAAGCTCTCATCATCGCGGATTCTGTATCCGTCAACATCAAGCTCGAGTGCCACATTGCAAAAATGTCCATCCTTCTTAAGGCTATCTGTGAGCTCACCACAGCTATCTATTATAATCTTATACATATCTATTCCTCCTGCACTATATGATAATAAAAGTTTAAATTACTTTTTTAAAAGTTATTTCATTCCGTAACAAGTAGTTTTCATTACTACGTCATATTAACACGAAAACTAAACTTATGCAAGAGGTTTCTGTATTTATTTTCCCATAATGGTTATCTGCCCTTTAATGGTACCCGAAAAAGGCCGTCACACAGTCGCTTAAGGCTTTCATGTCGCGTACTCCCATAAGCTCACAGGCTGAGTGCATTGCAAGAATAGGTATACCTATATCCACAGTCTTTACCGGCAGAAGCGTACCTGCAATCGAGCCCAGTGTGCTGCCGCCACGGCTGTCCGAACGATTCACAAAACGCTGGTAAGGTATGCCCTTTTCATCACACAGCTGACAGAGAATGGCGATAGCCTGTGCATCCGTAGCATACGACTGCGAACACGCCTGCTTGATACAAAAGCCTTTACCCATGACAGGCTTATTTGTGATATCCATCTTTTCCTTTTTATTAGGATGAAGCGCATGAGCCACATCAACAGACAAAAGCATGGCATCATATATGCTCTCATCTATTTCATTTTCTGAAAGGTCCATATTTCTTAAAATACGCCTGAGCATATCGTGAAGCATTATAGAGGCAGCGCCCTGCTTACTGTTACTTCCAATCTCCTCATGGTCAAAAAGCGCTATGATGTTTATTCCATCAGCTCTGTTTCCATCCTCTATCGCATCAAGAAGAGCCATGCAGGATGACTGGTTGTCGATTCTCGGTGATGAAATCATGGTGTCATTCACACCGACAAAGCAAGGCTCCTCCACACAAAATGTATTGAGCTCAAAGTCTATGATATCGCTCTTTTCCACAGACAGCTCTCTAGCCAGAAAACTAAGGAAATAATCCGTGGTCATTTCATCCTCAGGTATTGAATCAAGCACCGGCATCAGATCCACCTGATTATTTATCTCGACTCCCTTATTCACATCCCTGTTCATATGGATGGCAAGATTTGGAATAATCATGACAGGCTTTTTAGACCTATATAGCACCATACGCGGATTGAACACATCCTCACTCTTTATAGCCACGCGCCCTGCCACTCCGAGAGGTCTGTCAAACCATGTGTTTAAAATCGGTCCTCCATACACCTCTACATTGACCTGTGCATATGAGTTTGTCATAAAATCCGGATTTGGCTTTATGCGAAGATATGGATAGTCTGTATGAGCTGCCGCTATTCGCACCATATCCTTTTTGTTGTAGCCGCTTCCTACAGTAAACGCAAACATGGTCGTATCATGGTGATTTAAGACATACCTGCCACCGCGCACAAGCTTCCAGTCGCCTGTATAATCTATCTCCTCAAATCCGTTTTCCAAAAGCTCCTGCTTTGCAGCCTTCACACACTCGCATGGTGAAACAGCCGCTTTTAGTAAATCAAATAATTTTTCCTGTTTCATGGATTGCCTCCTGTTTTCATTGCATAACGCATTTATTCTACCACGGACTTTACAATTATTCCAGTTGAACAGGCTTTATTTTTAAGGCTATTTTTATATCTATTTTTATGGCATAATCCGCGAATCTGATGTATGATATAATAATCGATAACTATTCAAAACCACTTAGAACAATCATTCGCTGTCACATACAATGTGGAAAATGAGGAGAAATTATGATATCAATTGAACTGACAGACACAAAGGACTTTATGAACAAGCTGCTTCGCACGGAAATCTTTGACAACTTCCTGCTCCAGGAGGCCGTCATCACAAAGGCAGCCTCATACGTCATAGATGGTCACCTGCAAAAGGGCTTTTACAGCTCCACAGAGCTTGAGGAAAATGGTATAGCGGGCTATAGCATACTCCCCTTTAGGATGCTTCGCACAAACTGCTTTGACCTGATAAAGGGCCGACAGACTCCATCGTCATTCAAGTTTGTCTTTCTGCTTTCACCTGAAAATATGGAGCACACCCTAAGCAGTCTGCACTCTGCTTTCACCGTGTCCGATATCAGTGGTTTTTTCATAAATATCAGGTATCAGAGCCAGCTTCTGACTCTGACAACCGGAATATCCTACAATATTTTTTCAGCGGATAAGACCTTAGACAGTGAATGGGATAAGCTTGTAATGAAATTTTTAGCAAATAATGACATAAACTTTAAAGAACTTTGACTTTATTGCTTTACATATTAAACCTGTTATGCTATTCTAACGTTAGTTGCGTAAGCAGCATTATTATTATTTGGAGGTACTTTCGATGAGCAAAGGTACAGTAAAATGGTTCAATAACCAAAAAGGTTACGGATTCATCACAGCCGAGGACGGAAAAGATGTATTCGTACATTTCTCAGGACTTAACATGGAGGGCTTCAAAACTCTCGAGGAAGGTGCAGCAGTAGAGTTCGATATCACTGATGGCGCTAAAGGTCCACAGGCAGTTAACGTTGAGGTAGTTAAATAATTTTGACCACTCAGGCAATCTAGTTTCTATGTACCTTTTTCTTTATTATATATTTAGGTAAAATTATAGTTACAAAAATGTTAATTGGGGAATAAGATATAAGAATCATGATTAAAAAAGAAGAGTTCATTTCGAACTCTTCTTTTTTGCGCTTTTTTATTTGAATGATTTTAGTTGTTTACACGATGATGAGACATCGGTGAGCTTGTGGTGAGTGGTAAAAATGTGTAACCATTCGCCTGTCCCCACTGTATGATCTGCTCGACCGCATTGACACTGAAATCCTTTATGTCGTGCTGCAATACAACTGATACGTTGTGGCTCTGCACTCCTGAAATGACATTCTGCACTACCTGTTCCGTGCTGATTGGCTTACTGTTTGCATCTCCGCTCGATACATTCCAGTCACAGTATAAAAGGCCTCTTGCTGTCACATCATTTACGAGCTGTGTCATAATGCCCGGACAGTAATCCTTGCTCACAGTATTTGATGAGCCTCCCGGGAATCTGATGATTGACGCATCATTTCCTGTCTGTGCCTTTATGATACTGTTCATCTGCTCAAGGTCATCAAAAAATGCCTGCTCACTTGTATATATCTGGTTGTATTTGTGGCTGGCAGAGTGGATAGCCACTGTATGTCCTCTCTTTGCCTCCTCTGCTATCATGTTCTGATAGTCAGGATGTGTATTTGTAACAAAGAAGGTGGCCTTTACATTGTATTTATCAAGCACATCTAATAGCCCCTGTGTATACTTTCCGGGACCATCGTCAAAGGTCAGATAAATAATCTTGTTGCCCGGATTTACCGTGTCTGCCGTGGCAGCCGGATCATACACACTGACCACTCTTGTAGCTGTAGCCTTATTGCCTGATGAATCTGAGACCTCATAGGTCACAGTATACTTTCCTGCCTTATCCTTATCTACCTTATCTCCTGATACCTTGACACTGTCTGTAATGTCTCCGTCACAATTGTCTGTTGCCGTGTATCCCGGATCACTGTACTTATCACCCTTTTTAACTGACATAAAATCATCACCCGAAAGCTTTATCTGCGGTGCAGTGGTATCTGTGACATGCACAGTCCTTTTAACATCGCTCTCATTCTTTGACGAGTCAGCGACACTGTACTTTATCTCATAGTCTCCCGGCTTTGAAGTATCGACAGCTCCTGTGACAGATACCTTGTCTGTCAAATCCCCATCATAGTTGTCTGTTGCCGTATATCCCGGGTCACTGAACTCGCTGCCTGCCTCTACAGTCATCTCAGCATCGCCATTTAATGTAATCTCCGGAGCCTTCTTATCCCTCACTTCAACCTTGATTGTCTGTGTCGCAGTTTTTTTACCGTATTGAGCAGTTACCTTTATCTCGTATGAACCTGTCTTTGTCGCATCGACATTACTGTCTATAGTACATTTTATCTCTTTTCCCTTCCGATTTATAAGCCTGCCTCTGACATACGCCTTGATTTTTGGTGCCTCAAACTTTTTGCCATACTCAACAGTAATACCGTTTTTGAACTTGCTGCTGAACTCAATGTGTGAGTCAAAGCATGTGATATATACTATAAACGCCACCACCAGAACTATTGCAGCCGTAAGTATGCCGATAATCATCTTTTTATTTTTGTCCATTTTTCCAATCCTCTTTAGCATTTTATAATTATTCTCTCTATATTATTACTCAAACCTGATAATATTATTTCAAGCAATATCTATTATAGCGTTAAACAATCTTTTTTGCTACTGCAAATTCCTTGAGAATTTCTTAATGTTGGCTTCATATATTTCAGTTGTGTTACAATTGTTTCTTTATCATGAATGCCTCCGGTGCAGTCTTAATAAGTAATTAATTTATTTAATATCTTTGTTACTATTCAGTTCTCAATATGACTAACCACATATCTTTTTGCAGATATTCGCAATCACAAAAATCCCCCGAACAAGTCGGGGGATTTAAAAAGCTTATGCTGTAACAATCATTTTATTACTGCTCCTTACGGTGCATCTCAAATGTCTCCATATGGTAGTTGGCGATGTTGTCACGAATCTTTCTGTCATCTGCTCTGCTTAAGAGATCATCACGGAACTTCTTGGTAGTCACCATGTCATTGTATGAGCTTGGTCCGCCTACGCAGCCGCCCTCACATGCCATTCCCTCAATGAAGTTCTCAGGAAGCTTGCCTGCCTTCATGAGGAGAAGTGCCTTCTTACACTCTGCTGCTCCGTTTGCCTTGCAAACCTTACAATCAACATCCTCGCCTTTTTCCTTCATGCTCTCGATTACGGCTGCTGTAACTCCGCCTGAGTTTGCGAAACGCTTACCGAATACTGAGCCCTCCTGATATGAGGTATCATCAGCCTCAAGCTGTACTCCCTTTGCCTTCATAATAGCACGAATCTCGCTGAAGGTAAGTACATAGTCTGCATTGCCCTCTATCTTCTGATCATGTACCTCTGACTTCTTGGCAACACATGGTCCGATGAATACTGTAACTGCATCAGGATCCTTTGCCTTGATCATTCTTGAAACTGCACACATAGGTGAAACAGTTGTAGAAATCTTGTCAGCAAGCTCAGGATAGTGCTTTCTAACCATATTTACAAATCCAGGACAGCATGATGTAACCTTCTTCTCTCCTGCCTCGTATGCCTCAAGCCACTCGTCAGCCTCGTATGCTGCTGTCATATCTCCTCCGAGCGCTACCTCAACAAAACCGTTGAAGCCAACTGCCTGCATAGCTTTCTTCCAGCTGTTCATAGTGATATTTGCGCCAAACTGTCCCTCTGCTGCAGGTGCAACCATAGCGTATACATGCTTGTTCTCTGACTTGATTGCATCGATTACATCTACGATGTATGTCTTTGATCCGATAGCTCCGAATGGACAGCTGTGGATACACTTACCACATCTGATACATTTGCTCTCATCAATCACTGAAATGCCGTACTCATTGTATGTAATGGCGTTTACAGGGCAAGAGAACTTACATGGTCTCTTTAAATGAGCGATAGCGTTGTAAGGACATGCCTGTGCACAGCGTCCACACTCCTTACACTTCTGTGGATCGATATGTGAGCGGAGACGTCCTGCCTCGATTGCTCCGAACTTACATGCATTGATACAAGCCTTGCCAAGACAGTTCTGACAGTTCTCAGTAACTGTGTAGCTCGAAATCGGACAATCCTCACATGCTGAGCTGATTACCTGGATGATATTGCCGTCATCGTTTGCGCTTGGTGCTTTACCCTCTGCAAGTCTGACACGTTGACGGATGATTTCTCTCTCCTTGTAGATACAGCAACGGAACTGAGGTGTCGGTCCCGGAATAAGTGTAAATGGGATGTCATCTCTGATCTCATCGAGGTTACCTGCAAATGCAGCCTTTGCGACCTCAAGCAAAACTGCATGTTTGATTTTGATTACGTTTTCGTCAGCGTACATATTATCTCCTTTTCCTTAAAATAATGTATATTTTGTTACCTGATTAATTACATACTTAGAAGAATCATTATACCATGTGACACTTCCCATATCACATGACCTGATTCCTCTAAAAAAATGCTCCTAGTATTTATCTACTAGGAACATTCTACAAAATTTTTTAAACTTTTTCTACCCTTGTATTCATCAAAATACAAAGAATTGTTATTTTTTTCACAATAACGGCAATTTTAATAAAAATTACTCATGGCGCAGTGCGTCAATAGGGTTCAGGTTCGCTGCCTTGTATGAAGGAAGCATACCGAATATGATTCCGATTGCCATGGAAAAAAGCACCGCAAGTATAGCTGCTGCCGGACTTATCGCTGTCGGCGTGCCGTTTAGCATTGAGATGACCTTAGAGAGTATCACTCCGACCAGCACTCCGACCAAACCTCCAAGACTTGTGAGAACAACTGCCTCTGTGAGGAACTGTCCAAGTATTGCTCCCTTTCCTGCTCCGATTGCTTTTTTAAGTCCTATCTCCGAGGTACGCTCTGTGACTGACACAAGCATGATATTCATGACACCGATACCACCGACTAGCAGTGATATTCCGGCAATCCAGATGAGCATCATGTTGGTTGACTGGCTGAGCTGCTGTATTTGCTTTGCCTGCTCCTGTAAATCCTGTGCCTTGTAGGTCACATCAGAGCCGTCTGTGACATTTAAATTACTGTTAAGTATCTCCTCAGCAGCCTTTCCCACTGTAGCCATGGTATCCGTGCTGTCTGCCTTAAGCAAAAGGTTCTGCGGCTCATCATAACCAAATATAACCGGCCATGTTCCGCTTGGCACAAATACATTGCCCTGGCTGTCATCATGGGCATACATATAGTAATCATCCATTGAGTTTATTACCAGGTCATAGCTGTCCTTTTCCGTGACTACACCGACTACTGTAAACGGATATCCCTGTATCTCTACTGTCTTGCCGAGTGCGCTCTCTCCTGAAAACAGGCTGCTCTCCACGCTCTCATCAATAAGAGCCACCCTGCGTGCATTTGCATAGTCATTCTTTGAGAAGCCTCTGCCCTTCATGACTACATAGCTTGCAGTATCGAAATATCCGTCATCGACACATGTTATATTGCCGCCCGAAAGCGCCGTGTTCAGATAATAGACTGCATTAGAAGCCTGTCTTGTACGGTAAAGAGCTGCATTTTTCACATGGTCGAGCTCCTTTATGCTGTCAAGTGTGGCAGCCGATACCTCAGTCACTCCCGCCGGCGCCGTTTCATATGATAAATCCATATCATAGCCATCCTTCTGCAGTGTGACCTTTACGTTATTACTTCCCGAACCTATGAGGTTCTTTTCTATCTGTTCGTTTGTGCCCTGAATTGTGGAAACAATCGCAATAATTGCTGCAATTCCGATGATGATTCCAAGCATGGTCAGAAACGAACGCATCTTATGTGACCAGATTCCCCTAAAGGACAATCTAATATTTTCAAGCATCTTTAATCCTCCCTGCTAAACTAATACATACCATCTTCCGACACCTTGGTTTTCTCGCCCTCCCTGACTCCATACGGGAATGCGATATAGTCATCATTTGTCAGACCTGACTTTATCTCCACATATGAGCCCCAGAGCGACTTGCCTGTTTTGACAGACTGCTTTTTGAGCTTTCCGTTGTCATCCTTGTATATATATGACTGTCCGTTCTCTGTTCTGACATATGACTTGTCGATATATAGTCCGCTGTCAGAGCCCTCCGATGATGTATCTATGGTCAACTCAAGTGAATCGCCCTTTTTGAGATTCTGCGGATTCTCAATGTACGCGGTGTACTCATAGAATGAGGAGTTTGGATTGCTGTCTCCATAATAGTTTACGCTGTCTGACGGCACATTGCTTATCTCGGATATCGTGCCTTCATAGGTATCACCTGTCATGTAGTTGACTGCTGATACGCTCTGTCCTATTTTTACCGTATCCAGATCCAACTCACCGATTGTTCCGCTGATATACAGTCCTGATGCCCCCGAAAGCTGCAGGAAAGGTGTACCGTCCTTCGGTGGATTGGCAGGATCACAGACTGTTGTCACAATTCCATCCTTCTTTGCATATACCACGCCATCCTCAAGCTCGCTCTGAAGCTCCTTTAAATCAGCCTGTGCAATTCTCTTTTGTAAATCAACATCGGCAACACTTCTGGTCTGCTCCTTTATGGCATCCTTAAGCTCATCTGCAGTGTATGTCTTTTCTTCTGCCGCGTTATCAGCTTCTGTCTGTGCGGTCTGTTCTGTGGCACTGGCTGTTTTGGTATCTGACGACTCACTTCCTGCTGTATCATCAGACGCATCTCCTGCTGTAGTTGTGCCTGCAAGGAAAAGCTTTATCTCATCGCTTTCATCATAGCCGCCAAGCCTATCTCCTCTTACGATAAGCTCCATATCAGGTGCATTCGCATCTCCTATTACAAACCGCGCTACCGCGCTCTTTTCTGAGAGTGTATTCAAAAGCGCTCCTGATACATATGAGGCTTCTGTACATGTAAATACATAAGGATCGTCCTCTGTACCGATTCCTTTGGCCTCTGACAAATCAGATATCACATCATGCTGTTCATCAGGCGCAGACGGCTGTGTGTCAGGCTGTGGCTCAGGTGTAACAGGAGTCTCGGGCTGCTTTTCAACCGGTTTAGTGTTCTTTAGCTTGTCAAGCTTCTGCTTTTCCGATGCAAGCTGGTTCTCAAGACTCTGTATCTCAAGCTGCTTCATCTCAACCGAGAGGGAAAGACTCGTCACATCATATGCAAGGAGCTTATCTCCGGCCTTTACCTGCTGATCCTTTGTGACATAAACCTCTGTCACCTTCTGTCCATCCTTTAAATTGATTGTCTGACATGCATCATCACACACCATTCCCTCACTGGTCATGGATGTGTAGTCGTTTGTCGTGCTGATCATTGAAACACTCATGACGGAAGCAATCCCCTTGGAGTTCCTGTAATAAACAACTCCTGTGATGCTTCCCGCTGCAACTGCAACTACAAGGACAGCTATTATAATGATCTTAATTCTCTTTTTCTTTTTCATTACCTGCCTCCTGTCCTTCCTCTGTTATCTCGCCGTCTATGATGTGTACGATGCGCTTTGCCTGCTCAGCTACCTTTCTGTCATGTGTAATCACGACAACCGTCACACCGGACTCATTAAGGCTCTCAAAGAGCTCAAGCACCTGCTTGCCTGACTTTGAATCCAGAGCTCCCGTAGGCTCATCCGCCAGCAGAAGCTTTGGATGATTGACCATAGCTCTCGCTATCGCCACTCTCTGCTTCTGTCCTCCTGAAAGCTGTGTTGGCTTGAAATCAGCTCTGTCTGAAAGCCCTACACGCTCTAATGCCTCCATACCCATCTGCCTTCTGTCCTTTTTGCTCACACCGGCATATATGAGTGGCAGGCATACATTGTCCAGTGCACTCTCTCTCGGCATGAGCTGGAAATTCTGGAATACAAATCCAATTGTATCCCGTCTGACTCTCGTAAGCTCCTTTTCCTTAAGCTCACTGACAGGTCTGCCGTCAAGTATATATGTACCCGATGTTGGCAGATCAAGACAGCCCACTATATTCATGAGAGTGGTCTTGCCGGAGCCCGACGGTCCCATGATTGCCACGTACTCTCCCTCCTCAATCTGGAGTGAAACATCCTTTAAAACCGGCACCACGAGCTTATCCTGGTCATAGTTTTTATAAATATGCTGGAGTTCTAGAATCATCTACTGTACCTCCGCGTCACCTGAACCGGTGGCATCTGCAGCACCTTCGTCCATTGTGCCATCGTCCATTGTGCCATCATCAACAGGACCGCCCTCAGTGCCCTCAAGCATCTGGTCATCAAGAGCTTCTGTACCCATATCGTCATAGACTGAATCTTCACCGCCGCCATTTTCAACGTACTCTTCCCATGTCTGTGCCGGCTCACCCTCATAAAGATCATCAGATGCCCATACTATATAGTCATCCTTTGTAAGCCCTGACTTGATTTCATACATCATGAGATTCTCGTCATAATCTCCAAGCTCAACCTTTGTCTTCTCAAGCTTATCCTTTTTATTAAGTGTCCATACATATGCATCATCGCCATCCTTTACGACATAGCTCTCATCAATCCATATACCATCCTTTACCTGCGTCTGTCCGAAATCCGGCTCCACATATACATGCTGTCCTAAAAGCATGTCGCCTGTGCCTGTAAGTTGCACATAGAAGTTGTACTTTGATGCCTTCTGCTCGCTGCTTCCATCATCATACATGCCGGAATTGCTGTTATCAGTCTGAGTATTCTCAGTATCAACCTTGCTGATGGTACCCTGCCATGTCTTTGACTCATCAACTCTCGAGCGCACTATAACTGCCTGCCCCTCTGCGAGTCCACTGTTTAAAAAGCTCTGCTCATCAATTGTGCCCTTTACCCTGTAATCACCGGTGGCAACGATTGTCATAAATGCAGTATCTGCTGTGTCTGCACTCTGATTCTCATTGATTTTCTTTACAACACCAATCATTGTGCTGTTTACAGTGGCATTTTTGATGCTCTCATCATACTTTTCTATCTCTGCCTTCTTCGTGGCAATATCGTACTGAGTCTGCTTCTGCTGTGTCTGCGCCTGCTGAATCTGCAGTGTATAGTCAAGCTGCTGATCCTTTGGCGCTTCCTTCTTTTCCTTGGTGAGCTGCTCTATCTGTGCATCATAGCCGGAAAGCGTATTGTTTAAGCTCTCAAGCTCAAGCGTGGCGCTTTCCTTTTTCGCAGCAAGCTCCTTTGTATCATAGGTAAAAAGAGGTGTACCCACCTGTACCTCATCCCCCTCTGACACAAGAATATCCTTTACCGTTTTTTCACTGTCAGCCTTGATATCCATGGTATCGGCTGCTTCCACGACACCGCTGTACTTGTCAGTACTTCCCGCCTGATACATGACATCAGCGACCTTGTTTGCATAGACTCCCGATGCCTTTGCTGCATTCTTTCCCTTTGTCATTGCAATGACAACAGCTGACACAATCACTGCTATGATAAGCACAGCTGCAATCACTGAAATGATTATCTTTTTCTTTTTACTCATTTCGACCTCCCGGTTTCTTATAATTAATTGATTATAAGTAACTATTCAGAACCACTGAGAACAAAAAAGCTGATGCGTCATGTTTGCATGTAAGCAGCAGGTTTTCTTGTTCTCAAGGTGGCTCGAATAGAGCCACCCCCACACATATGAGTAAAATTAGCTGCGTAGCAGCGGGAAAGCACGAGTATCGTGCGATTTTACGAATGTGCGTGGGGTGATTCTGAATAGTTACTATTATGACATAATCATACCAAATATATATTGCATCTGTCTTTTAAGATTTTTTTAATATTTTACTAATAAAAAATGGAGGTTAGTATGGAAATAGCATTTAGTGAGAAAATTTCTCCACAGCTGTCCGCCGCCCTGTTGTCCACCCCTTATGAACTTGGAAAAGATGGTGGGCTTTCAAGCGGCTATCTGCCGGAGAGTGATAGCTGGGAAGTGATAGTAAAATATGTCGGTGACATCGAAAAAATAAAAGAAAAGTATCCTTCTGTACTCATCACGAGGCTGCTCGGAAACTATGCGGTGCTCGTAATTGAAAAATCACTTGTAAATACCGTTGCCCTGTGCGATGAAATCATATATATGGAAAAGCCAAAGCAGTTTAACTACGATGTGTACGAGGGCTCGCAGGCCTCATGCATCACTCCCGTACACACCAATCCATATAATCTAACCGGAAAAGGTGTGCTCGTAGGCATTATCGACTCCGGAATTTACTATGCCCATCCGGCTTTTATACAGGATGGTGTAAGCAGAATCGCCTATCTGTGGGACCAGACTGTTTCCGATGATACCTCACACAGTGATATCATCCCTTTCGGCACCTTATATGACCGAGATACAATCACCAAAGCCATAAATGCAGAAAACAGCTTAGAAATGCAGCGCATCTGTCCAAGCATCGACATATCCGGGCACGGCACTCATGTAGCAGGAATCGCTGCCGGAAACGGAAATGGTAATGATAATGAACAAAACACAAAATACCGCGGTGTTGCTTATGAAAGCACTCTTATAATCGTAAAACTCAAAACTTCAGGCGGTGCCAGCTTTCCCACAACCACGCAGATTATGCTGGCAGTAGACTTTTGCATAAGAAAATCAATCGATATGAACATGCCTATCGTCATAAACCTAAGCTTTGGCACAAGCAACGGCTCGCACAGCGGCACCTCACTGCTTGAAGCATACCTGGACTATATAGCAGGAAACTACCGCTGCGCTGTCTCAGTCGGCTCAGGTAACGATGGAGCCGGCTTTGGCCATGCAAACGGCAGCTCGTACCCTGCCGATGCAGAGCTTGCGATAGGCTATCCTGAGCCGTCTCTTTCCATTGATTTATGGAAAAAATACTGGGATGAGATACAGCTGCGCATTAGTGCACCAAATAATGATATGCTGGAGATTCCCGATACAATTACCAATCAGGCAAAGGGCTTTACATACAGATACAGGCTCGATGGGACAGACATATATATAACAGGCGGCGGTCCCTCTCCCTACTCTCCTTTTCAGGAAATATTCATTGAACTCATGGGATCGGAATATATCTCACCCGGCATCTGGAAAATATCACTTGAACCCATATCTGTAAAGGACGGCTCATGGGATATATGGCTGCCGTCAGGTGCCCTGCGCAATGCACAGACCTCATTTATCCATGCATCGCCTGATATCACCCTGACCATCCCCTCAACCGCTCAAAATGTCATATCTGTCGGAGCCTATGACAGCCAAACAAACCGCACAGCCGCCTTTTCCGGCCGAGGCTATACCTGGGCCTTTGACAGCATAAAGCCTGATATCATTGCGCCCGGTGTAGACATTATTTCATGCTCAAACACAGGAGGCTACACTTCAAAAACAGGGACATCTATGGCTGCACCGTTTGTAACCGGTGCGGCTGCGCTTCTGATGGAATGGGGAATTGTGCGCGGAAATGACCTCTATATGTATGGCGACAAGCTTAAAGCCTCTCTCATAAAAGGTGCCGGTGAAAATGTATTTACAGCTGCCTCAAGGGCTGTCTCTGAAAACACTTCCAAAAACACAAAATACCCCAACCCTGTGACGGGCTGGGGTACATTGTGCTTACTGGATAGTATTCCTTAGTGGAAGCGCTATTCGTATACATGCTTCTGATGCTTCTTTGCATCTGCCTTATTCTTTTTCTTCAATGGATGCTTTGGGTTTTTATCCATTATAATCGCTTCCTTCCGTTCGTTCTGACTACGTTATACACCTGCAATCAGCACTTGTCAAGCAAGAGTGCTATTTTTAATTAATTATTTATATTTAATGCAAAATCGCAATCATTTTGATGTCAAAGCATCGATTTGTATGCACAATTATTGACAGTTTGCTAAATTTAATTATTATCTCTTCATCACACTCTTTTTAAACACAGTCATCGCAATTCAAAAATACATCATTACATAGCTGCCAAATATACAAAATATGCTGCATAGCAAAGCAGCATCACCACTCCACATGGCTTTCTAAGCTCTTTATGTCTTATCGTACCGCCCCACAGGAGCACACCGCACAGTATTGCCACAACTGTATCAATCACAAACCTGCTCTCAAACGGCACCGGACAAATGAGAGCTACTGTTCCGATTACAAAGAGTATATTGAAAATATTGCTGCCGACTATATTTCCAATCGCTATACCGGCATTTCCCTTGCGTGCTGCTGAAACAGATGTAACAAGCTCCGGAAGAGATGTGCCGAATGCAACGATTGTCAGTCCGATAAAGCGCTCACTCATGCCGCAGGCTCTTGCTATGGTCGTGGCACCGTTTACGACAAGCTGGCTTCCAATTACGACGCACACACCGCCCAGCACAATAAAGAGCAGACATTTCCATACCGGATATAGCTTTACCGACTGCTCATCACCGCTGTCATTGCCCTTTTTTGCCAGAAAATACAAATAAAGCAGATATGCAATAAATAAAATCCACAGTATAACACCCTCAATGAATGTGATTTCATTGCCTGTCATTCCCATCACGAGAAGCACCGCTGTGATAAGAAGCATGTACGGTATCTCGTATTTGAATGTGGTTTTTTGTATGGCTACATTTGTGATGAGTGCCGTCACTCCCAGGATTATAAGGATATTTAGTATATTGCTGCCGACTATATTGCCGACTGTAATCCCCGCATTACCCTTTATTCCTGCAGTGATGCTGACTGCCGCCTCCGGCAGCGACGTACCCATCGCCACAATCGTCAGTCCAATCACAAGCTGCGGAATACCAAATTTCCCGGCGAGTGCCGCCGCTCCATCCACAAACACATCCGCGCCCTTCACCAGTGCTACAAAGCCTGCTATAAGCAGTAAAATTGCTACAAAAATCATAATTTTCCTCCTTCTGCTGTCCTTTTTAAGGATGCATGATTAATTGATAGTTACAGCTATGTCCTATCAGCAGAAGGCTTTTATATACAAAAAAGGCGACACTTCTGCTGTATAAAACAACAAAAGTCTCGCCATTTAATCACTCTCCGGATTGCTGTCATATATGTATGATATGTATGAGCAATCGTACTGACGGATAAGTAAGCACTTTCGTGCCGGCTACTCCCTTTCACTTATATACTATGATATGTCAACGCAGGGTATTCGTCAAGAGAAAGTTTTTCTTGCCTTTATCACACTAACGTGGTAGCATGGTTACTAAATAAACTATTAAAGAGGTACTACAAATGAAAACATCAGAAATTATTGTATTTATCGTCTATCTGCTGTGCATGCTGGGTATCGGTATCTTCTTCTTCGTGAAAAACAGAAACGGCGGAGAAAAGACCTACTTCCTCGGCGGACGTGAGATGGGACCATGGGTTGCGGCGCTGTCAGCCGGAGCCTCAGACATGAGTGCATGGGTACTCATGGGACTTCCTACTTCTATCTATGCACTGGGCTTAGGTCAGGTATGGATTCCTGTAGGACTTGCAATCGGCTACACTATAAGCTGGTTGCTTGAAGCACCGAGACTGAGAAAATTCTCGATTGTAGCAAACGACTCAATCACCATTCCGCAGTATCTGACCAACAGATTCCTGTCCAAATCACTTGCACTGCAGGTGATATGTGCAATTGTGTTTTTGGTTGCATACACTATTTATGCGGCATCAAGCGTAAAGGCATGCGGTACTCTTTTCCACACTGTAATAGGAATGGATCCACAGATTGCCATGTATCTTGCAGCAGTTGTCATCGTAGGCTATACTTTCCTCGGAGGCTTCTCGGCTGTATGCTGGACCGATTTTTTCCAGGGCATGCTCGTGCTTGGTTCTATGTTTATAGCACCGATTTTTGCAGCATTTATGCTTGATACATCATCTATGTCATCACTCCCGGGCGGTTACTTAAATCCATTCTCAAGCTGGCAGGATATCGTGTCAGGACTGGCATGGGGACTTGGTTACTTTGGTATGCCACATATCATTATCAGATTCATGTCCATCAAATCTCAGAAGGATTTGAAAAAATCAGCAAAAATAGGAATCACATGGACTCTGCTTATTGTATTTTTTGCAACCTTAATCGGAGTAATCGGAAGACTTTTCCTTGGCTTTGACGAATCAATCAATGAAAACTCTCTTGTTTTCATCCAGATTGTAAGAAAGATTTTCCCGGGTGTTATCTCAGGTATACTCCTCTCAGCAGTGCTTGCCGCTTCCATGAGTACCGCAGACAGCCAGCTGCTTGCTGCTTCATCTGCTTTCTCGAGTGATGTGTACAAGCCTGTCATCAGAAAAGGTAAGGCAAATGACAAAGAGATGATGTGGACCGGCCGTATTGTCGTTCTTGGAATCTCTGTTGCAGCACTCATCATCGCATCAAACCCTAATGCCGGCTCTATCATGGCACTTGTTTCCAATGCATGGGGTATCTTTGGAGCTGCCTTTGGACCTGCAATCATGCTCAGCCTCTTCTGGAAGCGCTTTAACTTCAAGGGTGCTGTTGCAGGAATCATAACAGGTGCTGCCGTTGATATATTGTGGTATGCATTCCTCACATCAACCGGAATCTACGAGCTGCTGCCGGGATTTGTTTTAGGACTTATCGCAGCCGTTGTTGTGACACTTTGCACAAATGAGCCTTCAAAAGAGGTTTATGAGCTCTTCGATAAAGCCGAAAAGTTTGATGAATAATTAAAGTAATTAATCATTTAAAAACATAAGTAAAACCGTCGTACCCTGCTATTTACGGCCCCGGTACGACGGTTTTATTTTTTTCTTATGCTTTATGTTGTGCTTTTAGAAACACTGCTATGCCTGCTCCTTTTTGCGGTTCATAAGAGCTGCGATTGATACACCAAGACCTGCCATTGCGATAACAAGCCACATATACATATTGCTGTCATCTGAGGTCTTTGCTGCGCCTTCTGGAGCTGCTTTAGTACCTGCATTGGTATTTACCTTTACAAAGGCAAATGTGCTGAAATGGTCTGTCTCAAATACAAGCTTTCCATCTGCTACCCTTGATGTGCACGCTATAAGCTTGTCTGAATCTACACGGAACACCTTGATTGTCTCATTGTCAGCTAATGCAAACGGCATATCCATAGTCACCTGAACCTTGTCTGCAAGCTGATGAAGCTGTGTAGTACCATCTGTCAGATTAAGCTCATATATTAAAACATCCTTTACTCCTACAATTTTATCCTTTACTACATCTGCAACCTTTGCCACTTCCTTCTCATCAGTTACCTTCTTTGACTCGAATTTTACTGTATCCGGAAGGATTCCCTTAGTGTCCTTTACAGTTGTTTTGGTGTCGGATGTGCTTGATACAACCGCTCCCGGTGTAAGAACCTTTGCAGGCTGTGTGGTCGGTGCTGTTGTTGGTACTGTTGTGCTGCCTTTGTTGGCATCATCTTTGTCTGTGCCATTATCCTTGTCAGTGGTAGTATCACCGCTACCTGTATTGTCCTTGTTATTATCATCAGTAGATGGGGTATCCGGCTTCTTGTTTTCATCATCACCGGTATTACCATTATCGGCATCACTCTTGTCAGCTGACTTTGTCTGATATAAGTATAGGTCATCAACTGTTCCCCAGCCACCTTTTGCACTCACGATACCGACAACAATTGTAACTTTGGTTTCTTTCTCAAGCTTAAATGAAACGCTTGGAGTCTTCCAGTTTTTCCAGCCTGTAAGTGTTACATTGTCACCCTTTGCAATGATATTGCCTTCTGAATCCATAACCTCAGCATAAAGCTCATCTCCGTCGGCTCCCTGTCCTACATACTCAAAGATGTACTCGCCTGAAGCAAGTGTAATAGCTTTATTGTAAGTAATGGCAGCCTCGGTCTTATCTTCTCCACCATTATACCAGTGAGCACATGCTTCTCCTGACTTCTTATCATCCTTGGTAGAAGAAACTGAATCGACAATCTTGTTATTGACAGTAAAATTATCAGCCTTTTCAAGGCCTGCATCATCTGCATCTGTAATAAGATTTTTCTGCTTTATAACTACTGTACATTTTGTTGTACCGGATGTCTTATCTTTATAAGCACCACGCTCGATTTTTCTGCTGAATTTGACAGTTCCCTCTACAGTGTATGTTCCTGCCTTTGAAAAATCAATTCCCTCTGTATTCCAAACAACGTTCTCTTCAACCTTTTCGGTATTGTATGTCACATTAACTGTTTTGGGAAGCTCTATCTCTTTTCCTGCCTCTGATGTGACATCTGCTGTTTCTATATCCTCAACTCCGATTTTGGTCACCTTTGCACCGGTCTTTACGTAATTCCATACCTTAAGACCTGCTGTTGCTGTTCCATCCGGATAAAACATTGCCTGATTGTCAACAGCGGAACCTCCATACCATTTTCCTGCATCTTTTGGATCATACTCACCGCTGTAGCTTGATGCCCAGCCTGAGCCCTTTTCCTCCCAAATCTTTTTATTTGCTTCATATCTTGCCGCTGCAGTTTCCTCTGAAAGACCTGTGGTATCTCCAACTGTAATCCATGCCGGCTCCCAGTAATATACACCAAGTCCACCTGCTTCATTTACAGCATTGATGAGATTTCTCATGAAAGTAGCCTGTCCCTGCACAGTGAAAGGCTCTGTGGCATCTGCCGAGTCATCATTATTTCCCTCACGAACAGTATTTCCATGACCATCTGAATCATCAAGTGTATATGCATAGCTTGTTTCTACAACCATTGCATCCTTGTTGTGCTTCGTCTGAACATAGCTGAGTTCTTTCTTTAAATTGCTCAGTGTACCATGCCAGTATGGATAATAGCTTGTTCCAAGAATATCATAATTTACATTATATTTTTCAAGATTATCTGACCACGTTGTGAGTGTATTCTTCTGTGGACTTTCCACATGAATCACAACCTTTACGTCACTGTTGTAATCCTTAACACCTTTTGTGCCTGCGGAAAAGAGCTTGCACATGGCTTCCGTATTTGTTTCACCTATAAAACCGCCTGTTGTCTCGTTTCCAACCTGAACCATATCAACAACATCCTTTGATGCATCAATTGTATTTAATGATTCGTTGATAAACTTTTCTACAGCTACGGCCTTCTCATCAACTGTATAGTCCTTCCATGCCTTAGGCACCATCTGTTTACTCGGATCTGTCCAGAAATCTGAGCAATGAAAATCAACAAGCATTTTTATGCCTGCGCTGCGGCATGCATCAGCAATTTTCTTTGCGGTTGCCACATCGTTATTTCCACCACCATATCCGTTTCCGTTTGAATCATATGGATCATTCCATACTCTGACACGGATATGGTTTATGCCGTTTTCTGCCAGGAATTTGCAGAAATCTGTCACGTTGTTAATTTCTTTTCCGCTATAATCCTTGTATACAACACCACTGCCTAATTCTGTTATAACAGATGAAATGTCCATTCCCATTATGAAATCAGAGGACAAATCCTTTACCTTTGCAACAACAATATCATCATTGTCTACTGAGGTATCAATTTCCGGCGCCTTTGATGTAATGGTTGTACATACAGAACCAAGTTCATTGTCATTTGCATCCTTAAGCTGGGCTACAACATAATACTTACCGGCTGACTTTGTTGTGTAGGCTGCTTTAAAAGTTTTTCCGGAACCATTGTCATTTTCTAATGTTCCGTCACTCAATCCATCTGTGTGATCATTCCATGTATCAACCCACCACCATAAATTTACTCCCTCAGGAAGTTCACTTATTTCTTTTCCATCATAAGTAATCTTTGCTTCAAGATTGACTGTATCACCATTTTCTACGGCTACTTCAGTCTGGTTTACTGAAATTGTGTAGCCTTTCTTGTTTTCTTCGGAAGAGTCAGTATCATCTGATTTTGTTTCATAAAGCTTTTGAAGCTTGATATTGTCAATATCGCCCCAATAGCCATTCGTAACCCCTCCTCCAATACATATATCAACATCTTGTACAGCTTCAATTGTAAATTCATCGGTTGTAACTGTTTCCCAATTATCCCAATCTGTTGTAGCCGGAAGTTCTTTAGCCTGTTCCAAATATTTCACATACAGACCTGATTTAACATCTTTTTGTCCATCCTGATCAATTGAAATCCTATAGGTTCCCGGCTCAACATTCTTGATTGTTTGAGATAGCGAATTGTCCCCAGTTATGTCCTTTATCTTTGTAAACTGAGTTGTATTATTTTTCGCCCACTCATCTTTTGTGACAAATAGTCCACTTCCCGTTGACTTAGTCCAACCGGTTATACTTCCATCCCCATTTATAGACGACTCAAAGTCTCCATTCACCACATACTCTGTGTCTACCCACTTTGCGGTATTCTCTGCTGCCTTAACCTGCTCTGTACCCAAATCCGCCACAGCGCTCTGGCTTAAAAGCATTGCAAACACCAGTCCGGCACTTGTTATAGATGCCATTTTTCTCTTCCTGCTCATATTTTCCTCCTTGTTTTTATGCAGTGGTAAATGACTATCAAATTGATAAATATCAAAGCCATTAAGCCACTGTCATGCACCTTCTCAAATTGCATGCCGCGCATGATTTCATCTGTTCCATGCGCAACAGCGCAATCGGTTGCAATAACTATATTTACAGTCTATACATTTATTGCGTACGTTTCAATTGACATAAATGACAAGTTATTTATGACCAATTTAGCAAAAATACATCAATTTAATATTTGTAAATATGGGAAAATATACAAAAATTCAGATTGTTCAAACGGTTATTCAAGAAATGACATTCACATTGATTTTGTGGAAATTTCACAATACTTTTACGCGTTTAGAAGTATAATAATTTTTTATGCAAGCTAAATATATTAATATGCATCATAATTTTTAGTTTTTTTATAGGCAAATTGCCAGAGTCCACGGTACTATATATAAAAAAGCCGTACAGCAGCTTTTTAATTTAATGTCTGTCAACGCACCACCAAAAAAACCTAGCATTATCTGCTAGGTTTTTTATCGAAAGTAATGCCTCCATTACTTAGCGCCCTTAAGGGCATCTCATTTGTTGTGTGCATTATACTACTAATTAATAAAAATGTCAAGGAAATTATAAAAAATATTTTGTTTCAAATAAATCTATATTCCATTTTTTATAGTCTCCGCATCCCATTCGTGCTAATATTTTATTATATACTGTTTTCCCCTTTTTTATTCCCATACTAACATATATTTTAAATTTTAATGTCCGTAAAGGCTTCTTTAATGCAGATACGTCAGTAAAAAAGCTTAATATTTTAATTGAATCAAATAATTTTAACACCGAATCTGCATTTTTAGGTGTTAATGAAAACGAAGCAATTAATAATGCATTAATTCGATATCTTTTTTCCGTCCGAAATCTATTAAGTAGCGTCGTATGTGCACAGTTATTTCTAAGACATAATAAAATATCAATCATATTTAAGAACGGGGCACGTTTTGATAATGGTAAATTAAAATCATTTAAAACATCTTTAAGAACATCATCTTGCAAATAGTGCAACAGTCTTAATATTTCACCAAATGTAAGAGTCTCTATTGCAACCCAAAATGGCACAGCGATGTTTCTGTTGTAAGTGCCATCACTATTACGATAAACAGCAACCCCTGAAGGTGCTACGTAATCATTGTCTAAATAAAATGAAATATCAATATGATCATTTCTATCTACTAAATTAGATAGAAAAAATGGTTTAAAAAGACAAAACTTATCAAAATCTTGATATATCTTTTGATTTTGATAATTAACAAATGGATATGCTTCAGAATAATGACAATATGTCGGTGTCCCAGATTCTTTGTTTGCAGGGTTCATAAAATTAGACTTATTTGTATATTGCATTGTATCCGTTAATGAAACACAATGATGCTTACAAAAATTATATGCTATTGAGGCTTTTAACTTCTCTTCAACAGAATCCAAGCAATTTGATAAGATTGATCTAATTTCTTTATCAAATTGATATAGATTAATGAAATCAATCAACTTTACTTTATCATATGTTTTAGGAGAGGATGTTTGTAGAAAAATAGTTTCTAGGCCATTAAATAAATTAAAATAATTATGAGAAATTAAAACTTCATCAAGCTCATTTTCTGAAAAGATAAGTTTTCTGTTATGTAATTTATTTTTTAATGCTTCGCGTGTTTCAAATGTTTTAATCCCCATAGTTTAAAAACTACCTCGTATATATATGAATAAAATTATTTTTATAACTAATATTATAACACTTTTGAATGCATGAATATAGACTTATTTACAAAAAAGCCGTACAACAGCTTATGAAATATTTTCAAAAGCTGCCATACGGCATATTTTTATGTTACATCAGGCTATTAATGTAATATATCTCTTTTTTCAGAACACTAATCTCATTCTCAAGTGCATTCTTCTGTTTCGTAAGCTTTTCAGATTCCCTGGCACATTTCTCATATTTTTCTGAGAATTTCTGCTTATAAAGCATTGCATTGTTTACTTCCCTGAGACGTGCATACATATCCATTTCAAATTCTGCCTTGCGGCACTCCACGTCGAGCCTGTCATATTCGCTTTGCAGCTTTGAAAGCTTGTCTGTACGCTCCTCAAGGCCAATATTCCAGATTTCTTCATTAGTCATAAACAATAACTGTTTTTGAATAACTTAAAGTGAGACAGATTATGCCTACAAATACGATAAAATCGTTATAATGTAAAATTTTTAGATAACTTAAAGTGAGACAAAGAAAAGTAATTTTTCATTTTTACACATTTTTGAATAACTTAATCTGAGACAAGATTGTTTTTGAATAACTTTAAGTGAGACAGCATTAATTGATGTTTTTTAACATTAAACCTAAAAATATAGCCCAGTTTTTTTGCTGGGCTTATTTTTGTAAGAATCTATTCTATTAATCCTGTTTTCTTTAAAAATTCAATTCTCTTATCGCTCAACTTTCCTTCTCTGTAATTTTTCAACTGTGTATTTATCCATACCCCTAAATGTTCGCCCTTAAAATCCGTTCTCTTAGAAATGTCTGTTTTTCCTGTTTCATTTACATATTCCTCATAAAGAGCATATTTTCTAAGCCATTCTGCCTCTAACGGATCAAATTCAAATCCAACATCTTTAAGTCTCTGTATCTGACGCTCTGTTAATTTTCCATCTCTAAAACGCGTTCTTTGGGACTGTACCCATCTTCCAAGAGATTCACCTTTATATTCATCCCTTTTAGGAACGTTTGTATTTCCGGTCTCTTTTTTATATTCCGCCAGAAGCTTAAGGCTATCCTCCCAGCTTTTTGATTCTTTGCCGCAATATTTACAACGCTGTCCGTCCAGAAAGTGCGAAGGCTTATATTCCTGTATATTTCCACAAAGCTCATGCCTTATGACGACCTTGGTTTTCTGGTCAACAAAGCTCTTGATTATCGTATACTCATCTCCAACCGTGTTATATACACGCTCCTCAAATATTTCTGCTGTCATCCTTCTTGTATTACAAACTTTACATCTAGGACTTTTCAAAAATTTATGATAATTACATTTAAAGAAATGATGGCATACTTCACAATATATTCTAACACTATCATTATCATTGTCATATGACATAAAATTAAAATAGTCATAAGAATTTATCTTTTTTATCACTTCCTTTTCGGTCAAAACATGTTCACACATACATCTGACACCCTCAAATAAAAATGCTCTTGGTTTAATGCTTATTATTTCGCCACACTTTTCATGAAACATTTTTACCGGCTTATTCATTGATGTCATGTCCTCTTGAGGTATGTATTCCTTGTCAAGATTATTTATATATTGTCTGAATCTGTCCTGTAATGGTATTTTTAACTCACAATTAGGACATCTGTATCCTATTTTCTCCGCATATTTTGTTGTACAGTAGTTCCTGTCGCATACCGGACATGTCCTGTCAATAATTAGTTGCTCTGTTTTTCCAACATTATTTATAAATTCATCAGCATCAGGAAAAAGAAACATAATTACAGGAACAACCTCTTCCGGCTTCATGTGTTCTGCAGTTATAAGTTTTACTCTCATAAAGTATTGTATGTCATATGTTATAAGATCTGAATATTTCCAGTTTCTTATGTCCCAATACATTGATTTATATTTATCTTTGACAGAATATCCTAATTCCATCGTTTTTGCTCTTATTATTTGTTTTATAAGCTTTATGTTCGTAAAAATCCCACTTTGAAACAGTCTTACCGCATAATCTGCGTATGCTTCCATGGATTCCTGACATCTAAGTCCTTCCGTTATCTCCGTATAATCAGCAGCCAGACACTTCGCTTCCAGATGATTCTTCTTATAATACTTCATCAGCACTTTCTTATGTTTGCAGCACACTTTTACCCCGGACAGCTGATGGATTCTATGAAGATATGGCTGTTTATATTTTCTTAAATCTTCTCTGTAACAATCCGGACATATGCGTGTCTCATCTATAAGTGTATTAATCGGCGGATTCAGTTTATCCTGTTTTCTAAACACATCATTTACATATCTTGCCTGTTCTTCCGTTGTCATAAACATTGATTCAAAGTCGAAAGTTGTAACTTTCCTGTATAATTCACTTGTTTTTTCCTGCTGTTCAAAAAAAAGATTATTAACAAAGGAATAAAATCTGGCATTTGCATTGTTATTCGTAATCCCCATTGTCTTTTCATTCTTTGCACCAAGATAAGCCTTTGCAAATGTGCTTATTGACAATCCGTTCTCTTCTGCTGTACGCGTAATCCAAGAACTGAATAATTCGTCTTTACGTGGCTTGTTAATTACTGGTATCATCATCGCTATCACTTATTCCAAGAAAACTTTTCATATGTTCAATATCCGTTCCCGGCTGTTTACTGCTGGTTTTAGGTACATTCCGCTTAGGTGTTTTCTGCAGTGCTTCCACCACAAGACGTGTTATTTCTTTTTCAGATTTATGTTCATTGCCCTTTTTGCCAATAATTTTATTAAACGCTTTTTCTATCTGACTGTCACTGTATTCGTCATAGATCTGCTCAATTTTATCTATTACATCTCTAAGCCTAACAGTTTTCACAACATTCTGCTCTTTATTGTTATTTATGAGTTCCTGCATTGCCTTATCCTGCTTTGCTTCATCCATTATCCTGTTTAATTTCAGTTTTGCGTTCCTAAGGATTACTGCAAGCTTATTCACATTTTCTCCATTCTCAAACCCTGCCAGTACTTTCTGGATGCCCGGATAATATTTTTCTGCTGTCTTGTACACATATGCAGCATCCACAACAGGTCTGTTGTCCTCTCTTTTTATGTAATCGACATTCATGAACAGATAAACACCTATGAGCTGATCAATTATTCCCTTTGTTACATCATACAAAGCATCAAGCATGTTCTGTGTCAGTTCCACAGGTTCATCAAACCACTGATACATAAAAAGCTGTTTTGCAAGAAACTCAAAGAACCCTTTGTTGTTACAGTACAGATTTCCATTTATCATATTTCCTATACGTCTTGCAGTTCTTAATTCATTAAACATCTTATCCCTTGCATCTTCGGTTCCTACTACTGCTATGGCAACCTTTGTCCGGTTTGCAAGTGTCAGAAGTGAATCAAAGGTGTTTTCTTTGGTATGTTCAAAATCTATAAGCTGTATCTCATCAAATATGATTATTCCAACGGCAAATTTTTCAACAAATTCCTTTACTTTTTCTGCTTTTCTTCCAAGACCGGATATCTTTGCAATCTCTCTTGAATAAACAGGTTGTGCATTGTTAAATGCCTTGTCAATTGCATCTCCGATTCCTTCATATAAAGCAGAAAAGTTGCTGTTAGGTGTACAATTTACAACAAGATATACTATCTGTGGATAATATCCGTCATCCCCATCATCATGCATTATAACCTGTGGATAATGAGATACGAGAATGCTTATTGCAGAACTCTTTCCACATCCTGAATATCCTATGAGTGAAAATCCTGCGTTAGTTGAATCGCTTGATGAACCTGATAAGATACTGTCCGTCTCAAACTCCTCATTAAATGCAGTGTAAGAAATTCCCTTTTCATTAGTCTTTATCTGGTGTCTTGCACGATATGAAGTAAGCAGTGAACTGTAAAAACTAAATTCCAGTTCACTGTGAAATGGCAGAGGAAACCTTAATTGTCTAAGCATCTCTACCTGAAGCATTTTATCAAGTTTGCCTGCATTCTTTGCCTTATCCGGATCATAACTGTACAATGTCCTGTTATATGCCTGCTGTATCTGTCTGTCAGTTCTTGGATAAGGAAGTGCCTCAATATAAGGATTGCCTTCATCTTCCTTTATCCTTGGCCTGATATATCTGGCAGGCACTATTGACTCATTGCTGAAATCAAATTCCTCATACTGGCTCTCATCCGGCTCACATGCAACATATCTTGTATTCTCCATATTCGTTCCCCCAATAATCAATCATTAAAGTACATTTTAAAAGCTTCTTCAAAAGTCTGAGGCACGTTTTCGTTATTCAGAGGTTTGTCTTCCTTATTCTGAAGATCCATAATCTGTTTCTGCTTATCATCATCAAGCTTGTCTGCAATCTTTCCTTCTGAAGAAACTAGCTGTTTCTCTGTTTCTCTGGCCTCTCTCATATCATGCTGGTCAGAATAAAATTCCTTCTTTGCACTGCTCACTATCCTGTCATTTATTTCATAATTAAACGCCGATAATTCTTCATTATATATTTTACCCTCTGCATCCATCTGCTTTTTAAGGTTTCTTATATCATCCCATTCTTTCATTGTCATTCCTGCATATTCCGCATTTCCGGCAATCCTCTTATTAAGCTGCGCCTTTATAAGTCTGTTATTTCTAATATAATAGACTGCTCCTACGTCTCTTTTGTCAATACGTACTTCAAAAGGTACTCTCTTTTTACCTGTTTTTATCATGTCATTAGCAAGCTCTGCATCATGTTCAGCTATATACCACAATCCATCGTAGCTTATTCCACGTCTTGAAATTCTTGCATTTACAGGTGTCATAAGATTAAAAAGATACTGCGTCCTGTCTTTAATAGGTCTTGGACTTCCATATTTGCCAACACCATACTGCCAGAGCTCAGCCGGAACAGGCTGTACTTTATTATTAAGCATATCTTTTGTAATATGATAATTTTTATCATACTGCTGATTGTGCATGAGAACAAAGTTGATAACCATTTTCGTATAATCATCTATTGTCAGTGTTGATTCTTTGTGGTGCTTTGAATCATGTCTTTTTTCGATGAGTCCATAATTTTCAAGATGTTCATTCTGACTTGAATGCATCTGATGAAATGACTGTTCTACCACTCCTTTAAGAGATCCGCTGCCTCCCGGAACTATCTGCTTTTCAATGCCAAGCTCATTACATATCCTGCCAAATTCTTTGCTTTTAAACTCTGCACCTCTGTCAACACGTAGTCTTTTAGGTATTATATTTGAAGGCCATAATTTTTCATCATCAAAGTTAAGACCATATTTTTGGCAGTATTCGTGTTTGTCATCTGCCAGATTAATGAATAAATTTGTTACTCCAAGGATAGAGTTATTATCAAATGCAACTGATACCGCCAGAATTATTCTTGTATAGATGTCAATCATAAAATATACAACCGGACGTCCCACTGTCCTGTTTTTATCAATAGTAGACACAAGCGATACATCTGCTTCACATGCATCTATTTCAACCATATCTCCCGGGCCATATACTCCCTGCATAATATCGCTTGTTATTAAACGATTGTCATTTCGGTATTCCATGGCAGAAGTCTTTACTATATCCATTTCCTTTTTTGTGATATGTTTTTTACAGTAATAATAAAACTGTGCATATGTCGGTCTTTCATTTGGTGGAAACAGCTCTACTGATGATACTCCTTCATTATCATTTACTCTGCAAAAGTGTAATAGATTCATCCTGTCAAATGCAGATCTGAAGCTTTTCTGCCTGCCTTTTTTATAGTCTGCAAGAGCTTCACTAAAATATTTTTCTATTTCATCTGTTATGATTATGCCTGACTTTCTGCCATACACTGTCGGGCGTCCGGTTTTTGTTGTAATATTGTATTGCTTCCCCTTATTTGCTCCAAAAACCTTTCCATCAACTAATGAATAATCTTTCATTCCCGACTGATAATACTTTAATGCCATTCTCCAGAAACTTGCTTTTGAATAATTATATTTCAAAAGTATATCTTTTAATTCCGGTTTTGCTTTTTTACTCATCAGTCCTGTATAATAAGGTCCAAAAAGATTATTTACTTCATTCATTATGTTCCGTTTTAGCTCAAACTGTTCTCTTGCTTTTCCTGATAACTTATTGATATTAAATATTACATCGTCATCATTCTGAACTTTTATGACACCATTTCCTATCAATTCAAGCATCTGCATTGCACTTATAACAACAAATACAAGCTTCGTAATATCCATCTGGCACATAACCGCGTCTTTGTCATTTAATCCTATCAGACGGTACCTTGTATTTGTATCTGTATTTTCTATTATGCAGCCAATTGAAATATTATCTATTTTCATAGCCATCACCTTCCAACATTCTGTCTATATCCGTGTTATCTAGAATTTTCTTTGTAAGGTCAACATCAATTTCTTTTGTTGCTATCATATGCTTTACTTCACTATATTTATCAAATACTTTACTTTCATCATAAAATTCCGTAACAAGCCTGATATTATTAGCCAGAATCATGTTAACTTCATCTTTAAACAGCATCTGAAACGGTACATCATTGTTTTTCCAGTATATTTTTTCAATGCATAAAAGCTGCAATGTTCTTTCGCTGAGTCTTTTATCTGGTTTTACGGAATATGCTGTATAAGAACCATCTGTCTTTGTTGCAAGAAAATCCGTTGTCATGACATGATCTTTCTTTCCCGGATGTCTGAATCCCAGTTGTTCTGCAATCATTGTCGTCTGAATATTGTCTAATGGGTATTGTTCCCTTATATCAGCTATATCATCTCTCCATCGCAGTACATAATACCACAGGGCTTCGCTCTGCGACAGACAGTGTACCTGCCTTCCTGTTTTCCAGTCAGTGATCACGGATGTCGTTCCCCTGCTGTTAAATTCACTTGTTGTTATATATGGAATATATTCAGCCCCTTCACCAGTTCCCATCCCCCGGAGCTGTTTACCCTTTTCAGAAATTCTTTTCCCCATATGCCACCTCGATTTCAAAGCCAGCAGACATTTACATTATATATATCATACTAATTTAAGAGAAAACAAAAGTCAACGTTGTATGCCTTTGATAGCTACATTAATAAAAGCACCTACATTTCTGTAGATGCTTTTATGCCAAATGCATGGCTACTAGCTCTAATCACTAGCGTTGCACTCATATTGTGCCCATATTCTCAAATATTTTAAGACATTGTCCGATTATTTTTACAAGAATTTTGTAATATGTTTATATGTATAAACAGGCTCTTAACGATATGCATTAAAAAAACACCTCATTACAAGGTGTCTTTTTAATTACTTAAATATGATTCAGCTCTATTATAAGCAGTTGCATATCTAAGTCTATTTCTCTCTATCTGTTCATTTGCCTGCTTAACAAAGTTCTCTTATCATTTTAATGTATTAATTGCATAAACAAAGAACACCTGAAATCTAACACCACTTTACAGTTTTATAGATAACTCATATTTTACGAATTTGATTATCCTATTATCTTTACTTAGATAATTAATCTTAAATTATTATTTCATTGTGGCAAATCTAAATCGTTCTCTTGGAGTTAAAATGCTATTGCTTAACTCTTTCGTTTTTCCCCGATAATACATGTTCATTACATGCAATTGCTCATCAGACAGATTAATTATACGTAATGATGATGTTTTTAATTCTGAACCATCATAAATAACTTCAAAAAAACGATTAATATTATCACCATTCGACAGCAACAAATCAAATAATACATAGCTTCCTACTGGAATATGCTTTTTTAAATCGTTTGATATTGACTCTATATCGTCTATGGGATTTATATAGGAAACAGGATAGACGATAGCGGAATATTTGCCTTTTGGATTATATATAATATTATAGCTACGCATCTAATCACCTCCTAATCACGTTTTAACACTTAAATATTTGATATTTTTAAATAAAATTTTTTTATAGTATTAAATATTTCGTTCAGACGGTCTATAGCTTCTTGATAATTTCCTACAATAGATGTAGTTAGGTCATATTCTGTTGCATGCATATAAGGATTTCTACTTTCTCTATAAAAATTATACATTTCTTGAAAAATATAAACCAAATTAACATTAATTAACGTTTTATATGCTATATTCATTTCACAATCCAAGCCATCTGCGTTAACTCTAAATATCTCTGGAAATTGACGTCGTCTAACTTTTCCATCCGATTTTGTCTTATTAAGACTAATACCTGCATCTGTTAATTGCTTTGCAAAAAAACCATCAAATGCTTTTAAAGCAGGAACAATTATATAAGAGTAATCATCTAAACCATTAATTTCGACTTTACTTAATACTAAAGCGGAAGATAATAATGCTTTTTGAGTTATATTAAGATAATTATATAAAGATGTACCTAGTATACTTTCTATTTCGTCATTTAATTCATTTTTATTGATATTTAAAGAACAAATTTTAATATGTTCATCCACCACGGCTTCGGCATTCTCTTCCGACTCACACAATATAGAAGTAATTTCATTAAATAAATATAATGGCTTTCCCTGTACTTGTACTCTATTTGTATTATTAAAATATTTTACAACTACAGAATCATGTAACTCTGATCGCAATTGATATTGTTCAAAATTTGCTTTTCCTTTTTCATTTGAATAATTATAATTTTCAACAGTTACTCCACTTTCCTTTAATAATTCAATTAAAGAAATAAAATCCTCTTTTGCAAGTTTTATACTAAATCCATTGGAATATGGTGATTTACTGAATTCTGTACACAAATGATTATATATATCATCCGCTATAATTTCTGATATTTCAGGATTTTTTCCTGCTTTAGGTGATATGGTATAAACACCACCCGCAGCTTTATATATAATTAATTTTATTTCATCAGAATTATTATAAATTGTATATTGTATCTGTTGTTTATTTTCATCTATACTAATATCAAAATCACCTTCAAGATTCATCTCACACCAATTTTGAATAATCCCCTCTACTCTTGAAATATCCAACATAACTTTTGTGAATTTATTTTTTGACATCAGTACTTTCTCCTTATGTATATAATAGTTATCATATATAAATATGGATTTTACAATCTTTTTGCAACAGTATACTAGCATCACTTTTTTACTTTGTCAATATTGTTAGAACGTTTATCTTTATATATTATTTAATCCGATTCTAAATATACATTTTACAAAATAACAGAAAAAAGTACAAAAAACATGTTCTCTCCATATATACACAGTTTAATATGTCCAACCCATAACTTTACATATTGACTATTCTGTAGAGTTTCCTTTAGCTGTTAAATATATACAACCATTTTTTTCATCTTCTGTAGGCGCAATGTTACGGTAGTAATAATTGTAATCTATGTTGTCTATCCTGTCCCTTCCTATAATTTCTTCGCCATGTTTTTCATAGTCATTTCTCCTTTGAAATTTATAATTTTAATTGTAAGATTTTGCTCTTACAATTATATAATATTCCATTCTTTTATTTTGTCCAAAGTGAAATGGGATTTTTTGTGTGATATTAGTATAACACTTTCGCGCGTAGGAGTATAGACCTATATTGAGAGAAGTTTGTAATATGTTTATGGATAACTCTTATCTTTTAAAATAATAAAAGCATCTACATTTCTGTAGATGCTTTTACGCCAAATGCATGGCTACTAGCTCTAATCGCTAGCTTTACCGTACTATTATTATACACAATATATATATAAAATGCAATATGTCCAAAGATTTTTTTATTTTTTTTAAATCTTCATCCATACAGACAACTTTTTTCGTCCCATTTTTGATATAGCCTTATCAGCAATCTTTTGTCGACCTTTAAGTATCAGTCGAAAATAAAACCAAGCTATTTCCCTTTTTATATCAGCAATACCACCAAAAAGCTTAAATATTTTCAAGACGTCTATATAAAACAAATCTCCTCGAGCCAATCCTGCCTTTGTCTTAATATCATTAAAATAATTTAATGATGGCTTTCCTTTTATTTTAAAACGAGTAATCAGTTCCAAATGCGCACATTGATTTCTCATTTCTTTAAGAATAAATAACGCCTGTTCAAATGCCGCCGAATCATCAAGTTCCATACCAAAATCTCTTAGCACTTTTTCTTTTACAGTACTATTCAAAAACACAAATGTATAATACAAACTTCCCAATGGCAATGCTTTTATTGTCACCCAAAACGGTGGATTTTCATATTGTCCCACATACTCCTTTTCGCGCTTTAAATCATCTATAAAAGCCCTTGTTCTTATATTACCATTTGGCCAATACTGTGTTGTCCTAAACAAATCAAAATGATGAAATCTGTTAGTTAAATTTGTATCTGTAACCGGTGGTGCTTGATAATATGCTGGATTAAGATAATTCATGGTATCCGCAGATGTTTGGCAATACGTTTCTGCAAAATTATATGCTATTGAAGTTCTTAATCTTGATTCAACATCAAAAATCTTTGCCAATGTGTATTTTTTTAATTTCATGTCAAAGAAAAATAAATCCTTAAAATCTTCAAAGTATACATCATCATATTCTTTATTTGGTGTACCCTGCTTCAACAACATTGATTCAAATCCATTTATCAAATCAAAATAATTATATTTGCGAAGTAATTCTGCGGCTTTCTTTTTGCTCTTGAATTTTAATTGCCTAGAATCAAGTACTGCTATTTGTTCATCTATTGTTTTGAAATCTTTAGTGACTGGCATTATTTCACTCCAATTATTGTTTTCTATCAAAAAGCTCTCAGCACAAAACGCCAAGGATAAATGTGCCTTTCTCAACAAAATTATCATATCACTTAGATGATTGTTTTTCAATAAAATCCTGCTAGCCATTACACGAATTACACAAGCCAAAGCGTATTACTTGTTTTCATAGATCGTTACAGTTCACCCCATCAATTTTAGAATAACTTCGTTAACACAGTCATCTGTCAGTCCATCCATGTAACTTGTCTTAACTAACTTTTCCACGATTTGCAACTGCTCATAATCAGGAAAAATCTCATCATCAAGTACACACCAAGACTCCGCTGCATGAACATTCAGCCAGTTTATGATGCCTTCTCCACGGTTATAAGTCATATCGGCAGTGTGGTCATAAATATCAAGCCCAAACTGGTTCAACTGGTAACGAATCATCTCCTGAGACCTTGATACGGTACCATCTTCATTAAGCCAGTCATCCTTCCAACTTGAGATTAATACAAGCACTGCACCGGTTTTGTTTACAATCTTCTGCAACACAGCAAAATTGCGTGGGTCCAGCTCCGGATAGTCAAAGTTTCTGTCTACAGTTTTACTTGAGTTTAACACTCCGTCAATATCAAGAAATATCACTTTCATAGTCTCATCATACCTATTCATCAAGTTTAATTATATCATTATACAATACAGTGTGATTTTCATCTGTCTGCAAATAGTAGTGATAATGTCCGAAATACCAGTGTTTATAATGCAGCTTTCCTTCCAAAGCTTGAAAATAATCTGTCAATACATCTGCCTTGCTTGGTTTATTGAGATAATGCACGATGGCAGTCTGTAAGTCAGTGGCACAGCAGTGGGTTATTACATAATCAACAGTAAAGTCTGCTTTCGCAAGATTATCAAGCCCTGTCTGCAGCTCCTGTTCTGTCGGAAGTTCCTGTGGCCACCATGATTCGCCGATTATGCGATACGGAATCCAGTCTCTGCGGTGTTCCTTAAGCTTTGTCGCAAATTCCGGATCATTCCGGTCAAGAGCACCGCCGGGAATATCATGTGAAGATGCACCGCCAAATGTAAAGAACGTATGTCCTTCAATATTAAATATCTGTCCACGCTCAAGAAGGATGACTTTGTCTCTTACGATATAACGCACCAGACCACCATGCCATTCTTCCAGCGGATACTCAGCAATCATGTCATAGTTTTCATGATTTCCCTGAACCCAGAGCGTTGTAAATGACCTCTCGGCAAACCATTTACAGTTCCAGTCAAAGGTTTTATCATGCGCCCAGCAAAGCCCAAAGTCACCGGCAACAATTATATAATCGTCATCTGTAAGCTTTAACCCCTGCTTCTTTAAGGATTTATTTGACAGCTTTGAAAAATCATTGTGTGTATCACCTGTAAGATAAATCATGATCCGCCTTCTTTCTGAAATGCTGCATTATTTCTTATCAGCTCGTTAATTGATGCCGGAGTATAGTTGTTGATACACGCTCCTGCATTCAAAGCTTTCGGTCTCGTCTTCATAAATTCATAAACATCATCTTTTCTACCATGAATATGACCATATACGTGCCATGAGCCATACTTGCACTTGTACCATGCTGCTATCGGAAAATGGCACAGAATGACTTCTTTATCCCCATCCATTACACGGCAGAGCTTGTCCACCGACTCGAAATATGACATGGCAGCTTCATTTTCAAGGGTCTTTCTGTCGTGATTTCCGATAATCAGATGTTTATGTCCTTTAAGCTGGCGCAGATACCATTCTGCCGGTTTTTCATTGCGGAAAGCAAAATCTCCGACTATGTATACATCATCATCCTGCTGTACTCTCGAATTCCAAAGCTTAATCAGGCAGTGGTCCATTTCGTTAACGTCTATGAACGGTCTGTGGTCAAAGCCTATTACATTTTTGTGTCAAAAGTGCGTATCGCTTATGTATAAATTCATGGTTTCATCCCCATTCTAAAATATATTTACAACTGCTAAATACCTTACTTGGATTATAAACTGACTGTACATTGCTTTCAAGGCATAAAAATGATACCATTTTGGGCACAAATCGCGAAATATGAGTACGATTTTTACGTGATTTGTGGCGATGAGTATGATTTTATCGCAAATTCTAATTATGAGCATGTTTTAGTCCAAAATAAATCACATGAGTACGTTTTTGGCATAAATCAGATCAAATGAAGCTGTTTTATGATGATACGTATTAAAAAAAGGATTCACATCTTCATGACATGAATCCTTGATATTTTTTAATATTTTTAATTGCTATAAACAACTTGTCTCAGATTAAGTTATTCAAAAATAACCAGTCAGATTTTCTCTTGTCTCACTTTAAGTTATTATGTCTCACTTTAAGTTATAGAAAAACAATAACCTCCTTTAACTTCTACAGATGAAGCACTCGCTCTTTAATCTCCTGGGTCCTTCCCTGATTCCAGAACTGTGTGCCGATATAGCCGCATGTACGGCGGGCTACACTCATCTTGTTCTGGTCACGATTGCCACAGTGTGGGCACTCCCAGATAAGCTTGCCTGAGCCCTCTTCCTCTACGATTTTGATTTCTCCGTCGTAGCCGCATACCTGGCAATAGTCGCTCTTTGTATTCAGCTCTGCGTACATGATATTGTCGTAAATGTACTGCATTACTGAAAGCACTGCAGGGATATTGTCCTGCATGTTTGGCACCTCAACGTAGCTGATAGCGCCACCCGGAGACAGCTTCTGGAACTGAGACTCAAACTTTAGCTTGTCAAATGCATTAATCTGCTCCGTTACATGCACATGGTAGCTGTTTGTAATATAGTTCTTGTCGGTAACACCCTTGATGATACCAAAGCGCTTCTGTAAGCACTTAGCAAACTTATAGGTGGTAGACTCAAGCGGTGTGCCATATATACTGAAATCGATGTTTGACTCCTTTTTCCACTGCTCACATGCATCGTTTAAGCGCTGCATTACCTTAAGTGCAAACGGTGTTCCCTCTTTTGGCTCTGTGTGTGATACTCCCTTCATATAGCGTACACACTCACAAAGTCCTGCATAGCCGAGTGAGATTGTTGAGTATCCGTTAAATAATAATGGGTCTATAACCTCTCCCTTTTTCAGACGTGCAAGTGCTCCGTTCTGCCAGAGAATCGGTGCTACATCGGATTTGGTACCAAGAAGCCTCTTATGTCTGCACATAAGTGCTCTATGACACAGCTCAAGTCTCTCATCAAGTATCTTCCAGAATTTTTCCTCATCCTTTTCTGATGAGCATGCCACATCAACGAGATTTAAGGTGACAACACCCTGGTTGAAACGTCCATAGTATTTACGCTTGTTTGGATCAAAGTTCTCGGCATGTGCCACATTGCCCGCTGTCTGTGAGCATCTGTCCACTGTGAGGAATGAACGGCAGCCCATGCATGTATACACATCTCCGTCCTTAAGCTCCTTCATGACCTTCTCTGAAATATAGTCAGGCACCATTCTCTTTGCAGAGCACTGTGCCGCGAGCACTGTGAGATTCCAGTACTTTGAATCCTCTGTGATATTATCATCCTCAAGCACATATATGAGCTTAGGGAATGCCGGTGTGATATATACACCCTTTTCGTTCTTTACACCCTTTATTCTCTGGTGCAGCATCTCCTCAATGATTGCGGCAAGATCTGCCTTTGTCTGCGGATCGGATACCTCATTCAGGTACATGAATACTGTGATAAACGGTGCCTGTCCGTTTGTAGTCATGAGTGTGATGACCTGATACTGAATCATCTGCACACCACGGTTGATTTCCTCCTTGACACGGAGCTCTGCTACCTCGTTGATTTTTTCTTCATCTAAATCAAGGCCTACGCTCTCGAATTCCTTTTGCACCTGCTTTCTGAACTTCTCACGACTGACCTGTACAAATGGTGCCAGATGTGCAAGCGAGATACTCTGTCCACCATACTGTGAGCTGGCAATCTGTGCGATAGCCTGTGTAGCAATGTTGCAGGCTGTTGAAAAGCTCTTTGGTGTGTCAATCATAGTCTCACTGATTACTGTGCCGTTCTGAAGCATGTCCTCAAGGTTTACAAGACAGCAGTTGTGCATATGCTGTGCAAAATAATCTGCATCGTGGAAATGGATAAGCCCCTTCTCATGAGCCTCCACTATATCCTCAGGAAGCAGGAAACGGCGTGTGATATCCTTGCTCACCTCACCTGCCATGTAGTCACGCTGCACGCTGTTTACAGTAGGATTCTTGTTGGAGTTTTCCTGCTTTACCTCCTCGTTATTGCACTCAAGAAGGCTAAGAATCTGCTGGTCCGTAGAGTTTGACTTACGGACGATGGCTCTCTTATATCTGTAAGTAATGTAGTTTCTGGCTACGGTAAAGGCACGCTTGTTCATGAGCTGGTTCTCCACCATATCCTGTATCTCCTCAACGCTTGGAGAGCGCTTCATGTTCTCACATGCAGTCTCCACGTTGCTTGCAATTTCCTCAATCTGATCAGCAGTAAGCTTCTCATAGTCTAGCACTGAATCGTTTGCCTTTCTAATGGCAGCTACAATTTTGGCTGCATCAAATATATCCTCACTGCCGCTTCGCTTGATGATTTTCATGTAAATTTCTCCTCTCTGTATACTATATTCCATATAATGTAGTGTACTATATATAGTATTGTCATTCAATGCACATACTATATATATACATTTTATCATGTGTAATGGCACAAAATATGCAGCTATAAATGAGATGTAATCATTAATTCATGTCACTGCCCTGCAATGTAAAGCGGGCTTTTCACCAAACAATTACGATATAGCTACATATAAAATGCCATATTATTTAATACAAATCTGTGCATCTGTCTTTTGATGACAATCTAAATTATACAAGATATTGTTGCTATGTCAATACGCTCAACAATATTTTGTAGCATTTTGACTTATTGCACAAAAAAATCCACAATATTTATGCTACTTTTTCAACTCTGTAATTATTTTGTTACTTGTTAAGCTTTTCCATATTGTCAATCACTCTGTCCAAAAAGCCAAGCATCATGTTAAACTCCTCCTTAGAAAAGCCTTCGTGCATGGCTTCCTCTATTACCATTATATTTTCCCTTACCCTGTTTTCGTGGTCCAGTGCTTTTTGCGTCAGCTCAATCCTCTTAAGCCTTGCATCATTTTCCATAGGTGTGCGCACGATATAGCCGTTTTTTTCAAGACTTTTAAGCATATTTGTCACTGTGGCTCCTGACAGATGAAACTTTGCTTCGATATCCTTTTGAAATATATTTTGGCCCTGATTATCCATTATATATCCAATCATCATCCCCTGGCTTCGCGGTATACATTCTGTTTTACTGCACCTTTTTCTGTCAAAATATCTGTCTATACTCCTGCTGATGCGGTTTATCTTGTGTCCTAAGTATTTATCCGGTGTAAACTCCTTCATATCTGAAATCCTTTCATAGATTTTTCTTGACAATAAAAAAAGTATATCTATAATATAGTTAGCACACTAACTAATTAAATGCAAGTATTTTTTTAGTTAACCACATTACCATAAATGTGGGAAGTTTGTTTTAATCAAATATGAAATATAAGAAGAAAGGACAAAACATATGTTAAAAACACTAGGTGCCCAAATAAAGGAATACAAATGGGCTTCGATTGCGACACCTGTTTTCATGCTGCTTGAGGTGGCTGTGGATACCATAATCCCTCTTCTCATGGCATCAATCATCGACAACGGTGTCAATATGGGCGACACAAGGCATATCTATATCATGGGTGTGTGGATGATTGTCGCAGCACTGTTTGGTCTTTTGACAGGATGTCTCGGTGCAAAATATGGTGCAAAGGCCGCCATGGGCTTTGGAAAAAATCTGCGTGCTGCAATGTTTCGCAACATCCAGACCTTTTCCTTTGCAAATATCGACAGATTCTCATCCGCTAGCCTTGTCACACGTATGACAACCGATGTGACCAACATCCAGAATGCTTACATGATGCTGCTTCGCATGGCTATGAGAGCCCCTGCATCCATAATATGTGCGATGGCTATGTCATTTTTCATCAGCCCTCGCCTTGCGACAATATACTTAATCGCTGTCATTGTGCTTGGAGCTTTACTGCTTTTCATCAGTAAGGCGGCCATGAAATACTTCGACAGAGCCTTCAAGCGCTATGATGACCTGAATGAAAGCGTACAGGAAAACGTATCCGCTATCCGCGTTGTAAAGGCATACGTCCGTGAGGATTATGAGAAGAAACGTTTTTCAAAGGCAGCACAGAATATCTACGACGTATTTGTGAAGGCAGAAAGCCTTGTGGTATACAACTCTCCTCTCATGCAGTTTACAGTGTATGCCTGCATCCTGTTAATAAGCTGGCTCGGAGCTCATATGGTGGTAAGCAGCACTCTCACTACAGGTGATCTGATGGCTCTTCTCACCTATTGCATGAATATTCTGATGAACCTCATGATGCTCTCGATGGTGTTTGTAATGATTTCACTCTCACTCGCATCCGCAAGACGAATCAGCGAGGTATTAAATGAACAGAGCACACTGCACAATCCTAAGGAGCCGCTTTACGATGTACCTGACGGAAGCATAAGCTTTAAGCATGTAACCTTCAGATATTCAGACACCGCTGAAACTCCGGTTCTGTCAGATATAAATCTAGACATAAAATCCGGTGAGACCATCGGCATCATAGGAGGAACCGGAAGCTCGAAATCTTCCCTTGTAAACCTGATAAGCCGTCTCTACGACACAGACACCGGCTCTGTAATCGTCGGAGGCCACGATGTGCGTGAGTACGACATGGACACTCTCAGAAACAAGGTAGCTGTCGTGCTCCAGCAGAACGTGCTTTTCTCGGGCACCATACTCGAAAATCTGCGCTGGGGTGACAAAAACGCTACCACAGATGAGTGTATTGAGGCCTGCAAAATGGCATGCGCCGATGACTTTATCGAGTCCTTCCCTGACAAGTACAACACCTACATAGAACAGGGCGGAACCAACGTATCCGGTGGCCAGAAGCAGCGTCTGTGTATCGCAAGGGCTCTGCTTAAAAAGCCAAGGATACTCATACTCGATGACAGCACCTCGGCTGTAGATACAGCAACAGATTCAAAAATCCGTGCTGCCCTCGCAAAAACAATACCGGGAACCACTAAGCTCATCATCGCACAGCGTATCTCATCAGTCATGGATGCTGACCGTATCATCGTGATGAATGACGGAAAAGTGGACGGCTTTGACACTCACGAAAATCTGCTTAAAAATAATGAAATCTACCGCGATGTTTACGATTCCCAGACAAACGGCGGAGGAGACTTTGATGAAGGAGGTGCTGCCTGATGCCAGGACCAAGAGGACCACGAGGTCCAAAACCCAAAATTAAAAATCCCGGTAAGCTTTTTGCGCGCCTCATGGGATTTATTTTCAAGAAATATTTACCTGCCTGCATAATTGTTGTGATATGTATCTTTGTCAGTGTACTTGCAAATGTGCAGGGAACCATGTTTACCAAAAATTTGATTGATGACTATATAGTACCACTGCTTAAGACAGGAAATCCCGACTACGGACCACTCCTTGCAGCAATGGGAAGGGTCGCCGTATTCTACGGTATCGGCGTCATCAGTACGTTTGCATACAGCAAAATAATGATCTACGTATCACAGGGCACCATTAAGAACCTGCGTGTTGAGCTCTTTTCCCATATGCAGGATCTGCCAATCCGATACTTTGACTCACATGCGCACGGCGATATCATGTCAATTTATACAAACGATATCGATACACTCCGCCAGCTCATCAGCCAGAGTCTTCCGCAGATACTTAACAGTGCTATCACTGTTGTGAGCGTTTTTGTTTCAATGGTCATATTAAATATTCCGCTCACCATACTAACTATCGTGATGGTAATCGTAACAACAGTCGTGACAAAGAAATTTGCAGGCTTCTCCAGCCGCTATTTCCTTGCACAGCAGCGCGACCTCGGCAAGGTTAACGGCTTCATCGAGGAAATGCTCAACGGCCAGAAGGTAGTCAAGGTATTTACCCACGAGCAGGAAAATATTGAAGCCTTCGACAAAATAAATGATGAACTCTTTGAAAGCGCCTACAATGCCAACATGTACTCCAACATGCTCGGTCCTGTAAACGCACAGATTGGAAATCTAAGCTACGTGCTCTGCGCTCTTGCAGGCGGTGTTATGGCTCTTTCAGGCTTTGGCGGTCTGACCCTTGGTAAGCTTGCGAGCTTTCTGACCTTTAACAAGAGCTTTAACATGCCTATCTCGCAGGTCAGCCAGCAGTTCAACAGTATCATCATGGCACTTGCCGGATGCGACCGTATCTTCTCACTGCTCGATGAAGCGCCTGAGACTGACGAGGGCTATGTCACACTGGTAAATGCTAAGGAAGAAAACGGAAAACTCACTGAAACACCTGAGCACACCGGCTTATGGGCATGGAAGCATACTCATCAGGCTGACGGCTCTGTGGACTACAAAAAACTCGAGGGCGATGTGGTATTTGACGATGTGGATTTCGGATATGTGCCTGAGAAAATTGTACTGCACGATGTGGATCTTTTTGCAACACCCGGTCAGAAGATTGCCTTTGTCGGCACCACCGGAGCTGGAAAGACTACCATCACTAACCTTATCAACCGCTTCTACGATATAGCAGACGGCAAGATAAGATATGACGGCATCAATATAAACAAGATTAAAAAGGCTGATCTTCGCCACTCTCTTGGCATTGTTTTGCAGGATACCCACCTTTTCACAGCTACTGTCATGGAAAACATCCGCTACGGCAAGCTTGATGCCACAGATGATGAAGTATACGCAGCTGCCCGCCTGGCAAACGCCGATACGTTTATCCGCCAGCTTCCTGACGGCTACAATACTGTACTGACAGGTGACGGTGCAAACCTAAGCCAAGGCCAGCGCCAGCTTCTAGCCATTGCGCGTGCCGCTATCGCCGATCCGCCTGTGCTCATCCTCGATGAGGCTACAAGCTCAATTGATACACGTACCGAGCGTATTGTTCAGGACGGCATGGATAAGCTCATGCATGGCCGTACTACATTTGTTATCGCACACAGGCTTTCTACTGTCAGAAACAGCGACTGCATTATGGTTTTGGAGCAGGGACGCATTATTGAAAGGGGAAGTCATGATGAGCTGATTTCAAAGAAGGGAAAGTATTATCAGCTTTATACAGGAAAGACTGCGTAATTCAGTGTCATGGCATGACTACGAAAACCGGGAGACCGGGAACGCAGCCCGTGGGGCACACCCTCATGTGCGCTAACGCTTTGCTGTTAAGATTCTGTACGAATTATGCTTATAGTGTTTCTATGCTTGACGAAAACGGCTTTTATGCGCCGTCCATGGCGCATAACACCTTGCCCAGCCATCCATGGCTGGGCATTTCTGTGTTTCATGTGCATAATTCTACAGTATCTAAACAGCTTCGCTAGTCGCTTACATGAGGGTGTGCCCCACGGGCTGCGTTCCCGGTCTCCCGGTTTTCTTACGCTGTGACTGAATTTTCATTTGTGTAGGCTCTTACTCTGCTGCAGAGCAAGATAATCAAGGATATCTGCAAGATGCATATACTTCTTCAGAATTATCTCATCTGCTTAATAATGACTTAACTTATGCATTTCTCCATTCTGATCCGGTAATTCAAAATCCGGTGCCTTTGTTCCCACCTCTAACATCAATTATTCCTCCACTTCCGTAAAATCAGTATGTTTTATTGTCTTTTTATTTCCAGCAATTAGTTTATGACCGGAATATATAGCCATAATCATGCATATCAGAGATCCAAACGCAAAGTATTTGTGTGCTGCTTTTAACCCTTTATATCCGGTATAAAAAGTTCCGATTATGGAAATTAAAGCTCCCAGTGACCAGTATTTATGTGCTTTCATTATACACCTCCATATTTGTTTATTAACATCATAATACACCTAACACATAGTTCGTATTTTCGCGGCAACAAGTTCGTATACAAAACAAAATGATTTCTTATGCTATTAATATGTCAGAAACCCATTTTACCAAGTAGCTTTCTATATAATATTTACCTGAATCATCTTCATTGCTTCTATTGCTGTCTTATGACTTTCAGGCGTTACGCAGGCGCAGGCATTTTCTATTACGAACACCTCTGCGTCTTTACAGAACGTCTTTGCAATCGCTACGTTGCTTATTACGCATATTCCTGTGCAGAATCCGCAGAAATAAATCTCTGTATCGCTGTTGTCATATTCCTCAAGAAGTCTACCAAGCTCTTTGCTGCCAAAAGTCGGCTTGTCAATATAAGTCATATCGTCACAATCAACTCCACGCTCCTTCATTGCATCTTTAAGACGAGCGTCTACTTCCCATCCGTTTGTCCCTTTAATACAGTGCGTTACCGGAAGCTTCTTTCCTTCCTGAGTATTCAGATAGTTTTCATCATGCGTATCCCTTGTGAATATCACATCATCATATTTTCCTGACCTGATTTCATCTGCAATAACATTTGTTGCCACGTCACACTCTTTGTTTCCAAGAGCTCCTGTAATAAAATCATTCTGTGCGTCCACTACTACTAAAATTTTCTTTGCCATAATTATTTTCTCCTACATAATGTAATCATCATTCGTTGCATCCATAAGGATTTTTCTAAGCTGCTTTAAGTCCTTCTGTCATATCTAAACAGATTCGCTATACATCAGGCAATTTCTTCGGAGTTACGCTTTATCTGGTTCACTATCTCCATTATCTGTTTTGCGGTACTCATATCATCTTTGAAAAGAGTTGTGATACTTCCAACTGATTTAAATGGTTCACCCATCAATACTTTATTATCTTCGATATTTCCATTTGCTACTATATAGTCCACTATCAGATTTACGAATCTCATCTGATTTATGTTCAAGCGCTCTTCTGACATAAAACAACTGAAGGCTTCGTTTACTGCCGCTCTATCTACACCGACTATTTTTCGTACTAATCTGCCTATCGGTGTCTCTCCGTATTCCTTTATATAATCTTCCTTTGAACCAAGCTCAGTCCACAGAATTCGTTCCAATTCCCTTAGATCCGTTTCTGTCAGCTTTTTGTTGTTTTTCAGCTTATACACTGACAATTTGTCACTATGCTCTTTCAGGTAAAATTCGACTTTTTTACGATAATTTTTCAAGTCATTTCCGCCATATAAAGGTTCACCCGGTGTACCATCTGTTATAGAGTCCGTGAAATTTGTATAGTATATTGGCCGTACCTGTCTGTCAAGGTACTGCAACAGACCTCTTAAAGCTTCTCTTACTGTATCAAGCTCTATTATAGTGACTTTATCCCAAAATTCATTTGTCTGGACCTTTTCGATAATCTCCTTTTTCTTTTCCACCTGTGGGATTGAGTATTTGGCAGACAGCTTTTCTGCGGTCTGAACCACTATATTCACCGGACTTTGTATGCTTTTGCTTTGCAGCAGTCCAAGATCTATACTGTATACCAGATAGTCAAATCTTCGTGCCAGCTCATCTTCCTTTTTAGGCCTGATAAGAGGTGCAATATGCTCCCTGATATCCGAAATCTCTATTGTCTCAAGATTATCCCACGATGATGAAGCCCTGAAAAACTCTACATAACGCAGATGTCTTTTCACCATAAAGCTATCGTCATTTAAGCTAATTACATCTTCCTTTAAATCATCCACAAGACTTTTTCTGTAATCTGCGTATATCTCATCACCACTGTATACCGGTGCCTGAAGCTCTCTGACAATCTGGGCTTTTGTGTTATATATTTTCTCATTGAGTGATTCTGTTATACCATTCTCCGCTCCATTTTTGTTCACGCGGAAATATTCAAAATTGTTACAGAAATCAAATATAAGAAATCTTTCTTTGTCCATACCCTCTCCAAGCAGATTAGGGCAAAGCCTGGTTCCCCTTCCAATCATCTGCCAGAACTTGGCATAGCTTTTTACCTTCTTAAAAAATACAAGATTCAAAATCTCCGGAATATCTATTCCTGTGTCGAGCATATCAACAGATACTGCTATCTGTGGCATTTTATCACTTGTGCTAAACTCATCTATCAATGAATCATTGTACTTTATACTATAATCTATCCGCTTTATGAAGTCTCCTCCATATTCTGGAAAAAGCTTATTGAAACGCTTGACTATTGCCTGCGCATGCAAAGAGTTTTTGGCAAAAATTATTGTCTTGCCAAGCTTGTCTCCACCCTCAATTTTTAAGCCCTTTTCCATAAGCTCTCTTAAAACCTTATCAATTGTATCCGCGTTAAAAAGCCATGTATTTACGGCCTCTCCTGATATATCATCACCTACAGTGTCATCATCAGAAAATGTATCCTCATACTCTTCTTTTTCCTCATCTGACAGCTCATCATAGTGAATACCGCTTTCCATTATTTTTGACTTATATTCCAGTGTAGAATAATTGACCAGATAGCCCTCTTCCACCGCTTTTTCAAGCTCATACGCAAATGTCGGAACTCCTCTTTCAAGGTCAAAGACTCCATATGTGTTTTTGTCGATTTCATTTTTTGGAGTGGCAGTCATACCAAGTAACATCGCATCAAAATACTCAAATATTTCCTGATATTTTTTGTAAATGCTGCGGTGTACTTCATCGCAGATTATGAGCTGAAAATGCCCCGGACTAAAGAGCTTCTCACCATATTTGTTTTTCCTCTCATCTATGGCATTCATCATCGTCGGATATGTAGAAAAAATCATCCTGCATGACTCAGGGTCTTCTTTATTGTCAAGCAGATTACAGCATGATAAATCAGGAAGCAAATTCGTATAATTGTTTTTGGCCTGCTTCACAAGAGCTTTTCTGTCTGCGAGGAACAGAATATTTTTCACATAATTGTGGCGCCTTAATACATCAACAATACTAATGCTCACTCTTGTCTTTCCTGAACCTGTGGCCTGCACTATAAGCATCTTGCGGTGCTTATTTGTGATAGCATCGCAGACAGCGGTTACAGCCTCTTTCTGATATGGTCTGTTGGTAATATCATCGCTTATCCGTATATTTTCAAGCGGAATCCTTGAAGTGCGTCCATCCATCTCAAGCTGCAGCTCTTCCTGTGTGAAAAATCCTGAAACCTCACGCCTTGGATATCCCATATAATCATTCGTATAGAAAAATTCAAATCCATTTGTTATGAAAATAAGAGGACGTCTATTGTATTTATTCTGCAAACAGTCAGCATACAGCTTCGCCTGCTGGCTTCCTACCATAGCATCCACAGAAGCCTTTTTAGCCTCCACTACAGCAAGTGGCAGATTATCCTTTCCCCAAAGAACATAATCCACATACCCTGTTCCTGTGCTATTTGGCATTCCTGTAACCGGCTCCTCCTCCGTGACATTTCTGCCAATAACCCATCCTGCCTCCTTTAAGGCAACATCTATATATCTCTTGCGGGTTTCTGCCTCGCTTATCGTATCTACATGGAACTCCCTTGTCTTTACATTCTGACTACGCTTCTTTGCCATCTGCTCGCGGAGCTCTTCATTCTCCTTCAATACGCTCTCGAGCTTTTTATCCTTACTGCTTAAGCCCTCATACAGCTTCATGAGCTCATCAGCCTTTATACGCTTTTCATTACCGCTTGCAAGAATCGACTCATCATATGTCTTCTCATCGTATTCCCTCGAATATGAATAATCAATCCAATCGCAAAACTCAAACAAATCACGAAGCGCTATTATTGCTTCATCCCTGCCTATATTGTTGTTGGTATGAACTGCAACATTTCCCAGATGAATGGTATATTTGAGCATTGGAAACAGCCTTGGCTCAATTATCCTTCTAAACGTTGGCTCATGAATAAGACTCGATACATTATCTCTGTACGGAAGCGAAAGCTCCGCGTCATATGAGAAAACAAACCTCACTGCAAGCTCAAGTGCACGCCTCGACAAAATGGCACAAGTGGCCGGTGAAATGGATAAACTTTTTTCTGCTTCAACTGCCTGCTTTGCAAAATCTGCGTATTCTTCTTTCTTTAAAAGGTAATCAAAATTAGTTTCCATGTAATCACCCCTTTTATCTTTCTACAAGCACTTTGCATCTCTTCCTGCAAAATGCAATTCCATAATACATGATATTCTGTCTGTCATTATTTAACAGATATTCCTGATATCTTCTATCCTTTATCTGTTTCAGAGCTTTTTCACAGGATTTTTCCATAGCTTTAAAATCTTTTGTGTATTTAAGCTCTGCAATAATTCCTTCATCCGGATCATCTGTCTCCACAATAATATCTGCAAAGCCCTCTCCTGCCTCAACATTTGACTTTACCAGCCAGTCCTCATTGCCACTCAAAATGCCAATAAGCAGATTATGATAGGAGCTTTCCTTTTCCTCATTTCTCGCTTTTGTGTCAAAAACGCTCACCGAATTGCTCAGCACCTTGTTTAAATACATTTCCATTATCTGTGTATTTCCATCTTTGAAAGCCTTCCAAAAGTCCTGCAACTGCTCGGTATTGGAAAATATTTTATTCCTAAACCACTCCTGTATCTGCAGCTTAAATACTTCTTTAATCTCCTTGTTCGGAATTACAAGGCTATATTTTTTGTCCTCACTTATCTTTGTATATGTCAGATAACCTGTTGTAAACAGAACACTCCATAGATTATCAATATTATTGTCTATTTCGTCATAGGTCATATCCAGACGGATTTGCTTGTCTATAGCTTCTCCCGCGATCAAACGCTCAATTTCATCTCTGGTTGTTTTACCAGCCTTATCTATAAAACTCTTAACAAGCTCATTTCCGCTTGTATTAATCCAATACGCTTCCGGTCCAGCCATTGGATCATCTTTTATTCTGTCAACATGATTGATTACATCCCACGGACAATATACATCAACATTTCCGAAATGATAACCATCATACCATTCCTTTGTCTCCGCAAACCTGTTTTCCATATGATAAAATGCCAGCAAACGCTCTACTTCCGCATCCGTAAATCCAAAGTGTTCATCAAATCTTGTATCAGTAATAGATAAAATCTTGAAATTATTTAATCCTGTAAAAATACTTTCTTTTGAAACGCGAAGACAACCTGTTAAGACAGCAAAATCCAATGCCTCATTTGTCTTTAATGCTTTTCCGAATATGGCACGTATCAAAGAAACCATCTCTTTATAATAGCCATTCTGAAATGCCTTATCCAGTGGAACATCATATTCATCTATTAAAATAACCGTTTTTCTGCCATGATGCTTATATAACAGCTCAGATAAAGTTTGAAGCGAAGCATACAGTGCCTCATCTCTCATTTCATATCTGCCATCCTCTAATCGAATTAAAGAAGCATACGCCGACTTATCGTCAATGTCCAGCCTGTCACTCTGCTTCAAATATGCAAATCTCTTAGCTTCCTTTGCAATTATCTCTATCATCTGATACTTTGCAGCTTGAAAATCGAGTCCTTCCACATTCTTTAAAGATAGAAATATCACAGGATACTTGCCCATATTATCATCACACAGTTTTTTGTTGTGCGATATATAAAGACCATCAAATAATTCAGAAGCTGCTCCAATTTCAAAGAAAGATTTGAGCATACTCATGTTTAGAGTCTTGCCAAAACGACGCGGTCTGGTAAAAAGGTTGACTTTTCCCCGGCTGTCAACCAACTGTTCAATCAGCTTTGTCTTATCGACATAGTAATATCCGTCTGAACGGATCTCATCAAAGCTCTCTATTCCCACCGGTAGTTTAAGTGATTCTGTCATGCTTGCTCATCTCCTTCCCTGATAAAAATAAGTGTGTAAATATAGGTTTATTATAGCATATATTGGAGCGAAGGTCATAGTATCAAATTTTGATTTGTTAACCTGTTCTACAAATTCAATATAATTATCAATCATTTCTGACGGAGGATATATTATAGGAAACTCCTCAATATGTTCCTTATTGAGCTGACGCTTATCAATTCCACCGACACAAACACTTCTAATTAAATCACGATACTCTGGTGACACTAAAACTCTAAGAACAAACTTATTATTTACCCCTTCCTTAAGTCTGATGAAATAAACATGTCCATTCACATTGGCCATATCATCTTCACCTTCATACAAAGCAGCTCTTCCAAGTGAACTGTTCTCTGTATTTATACGTCCTGTCTTTGTCATAAGGATATCGCCATGCTTAAGACTACTTCTCTTCATACTTTCATGAGTTTTTTCATCTATATAAGCAATATCATCCATCTCTAAACGATCTTTCCATACATTCTGGCTTCTAAAAAACGTAATTCCTTTTTCTACATAATTCTCAGAACCACCCTTAGGAGTATTGCCACTATTTATCTGAATGGCAAGTTCTTTTAACCTTTTCACAGGCCAGTGCATAGGATTAGCAACTGGATCACCAAACAACTCGACAAATCGGGCTTTCGTTAAGCTGTCTAATTCAACTAACTCTTGTTTTCTGGCTTCTATAACCTTTTTACACCTACCCAAAACATCTATGATTTCCAATTGTTTCTCTATATTATCAAGGTTAAATTCTTCATTTTTATAATCTTTAAAATAAATATGTGGAATGGTTGCTCCAGTGTAGTATTTTTCTAAATGCATATAACTCACAACATAAAACAAATATTCTGGTAATACATTTTTCTTTGGTATTAGATACTGCATAGTTCCTATCACTGAAGATTTTGCTGGATTCAATGTTGTTCTGCCTATTCCTGCTCCATCCTTGACAACAGCTACATATGGTTGCTCCTGATGATAAAAATTTACTTTTCCAGCCAATCCTGACGCACCATAAATTGGATAATTACCACTCATTTTAATTATATCAGACTGTTTTATGTTCGATGAGCCACGCTCACAAACATCCTCAAGTTTTACTCTCATCTACATCACTCCTGCTATAAACACCATTAATCTTTCCAAGACACAAAAATAACCGCCCTGGTCTGGTAAACTGTGGCGGTTATCTTTAATCAATACATATATCAGGCTGACCGTCTATCGGTAGCACTTCTTTTATACTATATTAACATCTAATCGCCTTTTTGTCTAACATGCATTCTATTTATCAAGAATTTTACAAACACGAATTGACCTTTTCTCATTTTTACTAAGCAAGATACTTCTGATGAGCAGTTTTGACATTATTCTGATTAACCATAGCATACTGCATGGTGGTATCAATCTGGGAATGTCCAAGTATCTTTTGAACCTGTTCAATCGGCATTCCCTTATCAATAGCTCTCGTAGCCATTGAACGCCTGAATTTATGCGGATGTACTCTCTCTAAGGACAGTTTTCTCCCGAGTTTTCGCAATCGAATCTCAACACCACTTATCTTAAGTCTGTCATGTGGTGCATCCAACGTAACAAACAAGGCTTTGTTTTTATCAGTTCTGGTATCAATATAATCCTTTAAATGTACTTTTGCCTTTGCATCAAAATATACTCTGCGCTCTTTATCACCTTTTCCATAAACGATACACTCACGTCCTTCAAGATCAATATCATCTATATTCAGGTTTACCAGTTCTGCTTTTGTCAATATAAGTCTAAAAAAAATTTGCTTTTAATTCGCAAAAAGCACCACTGTTTTCATCCAGTGATGCTCCTGCGAACAATCTTATTCCGTTTATGCTTTTTCTTCTTTGTAGAAAATGTCATCCATCTTCCAGCTTATCTCCATACGACCTGGTTCATAAATAAAGACTTTCTCAATAATCTTTGACAGCTGTATTTTGTCAAAATCCTGCAATGCTGCAATCTCATTTACTTCCATTTCTTTTTCTGTTGCTTCATCACATTTTTTCTTCGCTACTGCAATCTCATTCTCCAATTCTGCTATCTGCAAAGTGATTTCTGAAATACGGGAAGTCGTTTTTTCCAGTTCTTCCATATACCCTTCCTTGTCCAACACTTCTGAACGATAATCAGAATACAGTTTCATTTTTCTTGACGAGAGTCGCTTTTTTTCACTTTCCAGTGTTGCGATATTTTCTTCTTTCAAAATTGTTTTATGCCATTCACTTTTCTTTTTCTCAAGATTTTCCGAAATGAGTTGTGCCATATTTCTGGCTGCATCCAGTACTGTTTCTTCTGCTTCTTTCCTGTCCATTTTACTTTCCGCACACCCACTAAGACCGCTGATATGTGCCTGCATACAGCGATACCCAGTCTCTCTGCTGGTAAAACCAAGTCTTCTTCCACAGGTCGGACAAAAGAAAATAGGGCAGGCTACTCCTCTTTTTGTAAGAACTCTTTTCTGGTTAGTAAATGCTTTTTCATTTGCTTTCTGGAATAATTCATCGGATATAATTGGTTCATGTGCATTTTCTACAACAATCCACTCTTCTTTATCATTGGAAACCAATTTATTGCTTCCTGTTCTTGCCACTCTCTTTTTATTCCAAATAATTTTTCCAAGATACACTTCATTTTTGAGCATATCTGAAATTGTTGTGACTGACCAGAGTTTCTTTTCTTTTTCGTTTTCTCTGTGCATTTTTATACCTTTTCTGCACATATACTCCCGGCATGTAAGCACATGGGTTTCGTTCAGATATTTTGCTATCTGTCCTTTAGTTTTCCCATCTGCCGCCATTGTGAATATCAGTTTCACTGTTTCAGCCGCTTCTGGGTCTATAACCAGATGATGCTTATCTTCTGGATCTTTAATATATCCATATTTTGGAAAAGCCGGCATATATTCACCGTTTTTAGCATGTGTTTTCATAGCAGAACGAACTTTTCTGGACAAATCTCTGCTGTACATTGCGTTCAACATATTTTTTAACGCTACACTCATTCCTCCAGTAAAACCAGAGGAATTGATACTGTCAAAACCATCGTTAATTGAGATAATTCGAATACCAAGAACCGGCAGGATTTTTTCCAGATAATTCCCCACTTCCAGATAATCTCTTCCAAATCTTGAAAAGTCCTTTATAACAATACTTTTTATACGTCCTGCTTTTGCATCCTCCATCATCCTCTGAAAGCCAGGACGGTTAAAGTTTGTACCACTGTACCCATCGTCTACATATTCAACTACTGGACAGTTAGTAAATTCGTCCTGTTTTTTGATAAATTCGTTTATCAGCATTCTCTGTGCACTGACACTGTTACTTTCAGCTTTTATACTGCCATCTACATCATTATCCTCCGACGAAAGTCTGATATAAACAGCGATACATTCTGTTACTGGCATAACTCAGCCTCCCGTTCTTTTGCATATTTTCTTAGTTCTTCCAACATATCATCATACACCAAACGTACCGTAATAGAACCGCTTTCATGTATTTCGATTTTTTCTACAAAAGCATTGACCATTTCCTTTGTCAGCGTTCTCGTATTGCGGTATTTATTGATCAATGTTTCCCATTCTTCCTCTGTGTGAAAATTTTTTTCATATCCAACCTGATGCTTTAATAAAATTTCCATGTTATTCTGGATCTCTTTTTCTGTTTCCGCATCCTGCTTTGAAAATGTTTCATACTGCTCTGCATCAATAATACGGCACACATAATCCTCAAACAATCTTTCCCGGTGTACTGCCACTTTTTCCAGTTCTTTCCGGCATTTCTTGATTTCCCTGTTAAACACATCATATTTTTTAATGCTTTCCTGTCTTTGATTCAACCGCCGAATCAAATCTACATTTTCAACATATACATTGATATGTGCACGTATCACACGCAGTACATAATCATTCACTTCCAAATCAGTGATAGAATGTGGCGTACACTTCCCGTGGAGCTTATTATTTCCACAGTAAAACCTACGATGACTGCCTTTTGTTTTCCCATATAAATACATGGTTTTTCCACAGTCTGCACATACAATTTTCTGCTTGAAAAAGTTGAAGTCTCTTACATTATTGCCATTTGATTTACGAGCTTCATTAACCCGTTTTACGATATGACCAATCTTTTCCTGTACCTCATCAAAATCCTTTCTGCTCACAAGTGCCTCATGGGTATTTTTGATAATGATCCATTCTTCTTTCTGATTCATTTTCTGTCTCTGTGCTGCCCAGGAATCATTGGTAAACTGATTATGCACACTATCACCGGCATAATATTGATTCTCAAGGATTTTGTGGACTGTTCCTCCACTCCATGTCCATGTCGCTGACTTTTCATTTGCTTTTCCTGCTTTATCCAGCTTGTAGGCTTTCGGGCAGAGATACCCATCCGCATTTAATTTCCGGGCAATCTCTGCATAAGTCATTCCATCAATAAAATACTGAAATATCTTTTTCACCACTGGTGCCGCTACCGGATCTGGAATCAGCTGATGAGGATTATCCTTGTCTTTTTCATAACCATAAGCCATCTGACCGGAAGGAAATTCGCCATTTGCCCAGCTCGTCCGGTATGAACTTCTTATTTTCTTTGCCAAATCTCTGGAATAAAACTCATTATACACGTTTGACATGCTGATCAGCAGGCTTATGTCATCTCTGAACGAATCATAATGATCATTCACCGAAATAAAACGCACATTAAAGAATGGGAACACTCTTTCAATATAGCTTCCCGCCTCTACATAATTTCTTCCAAGCCTAGAAAGATCTTTAACAATAACACAGTCAATATTTCCCTCTTTGATGTCCTGCATCATCTCATTAAAACCATCTCTCTCAAAATTAGTTCCGGTTTTAGATATATCATAATATTCCTTTGCAACCACGATATCTTTCTGTTCTTTTACGAAATTATGAAGCAGAACCATCTGCGTTTCTATCGTATTTCTTTCTCTGTTCTTTTCACTCTCATAGGAAAGCCTTGCATAAAGGGCTGCATGTGAAACTTTTTCACACTGGTTTTCAGCTTCTGTAACCAAATTTTCTTTATTTCCAACATTCACATAATCTACTTTTCTTGATTTTCGAGCCATTTATACGACCTCCCTCTTTTGAATTTCTATCCTTCCGTCTATACCTGTGCTGACATCACATCCCACCGACTGTATCTGCCGTAACAGGGATTGATAACAGTCATCAAAATTAAATCTGACTTCAATATGTTTTTTATCATATACTAATATCTGGTCAATCAGTTCAACAGCAACAGTTCTTGTAAGTTCCTGTATATTCTGATGCTCGGCAAAATAATCCAGCCAATGATATTTATCACTTTTTGATTCCATGACTTCACTGATCTGTTGATCAATGCTTCGGACTGCTTCCTCGGCTTTTTTCCGTTTTTCTGTGTACCCGTCATGAAGCTCTTTATAATCTTCTTTTGAAATGATTCCTTCACGGAAATCCTCATATAGATAATCTCTTAACTCCCGGCATCGCACGGCTTCTTTTTCTTTTGCTTCTTTTCTAATTTCCAGTTCTTTTATATCCAATTCTTGAAATGGTACTTCATGGATAAAATCCATGATTTTTTTCATATCAAGGATATTTTCAATATGGATTTTTACCAGTTCCAATACTGTTTCTTCTAGTTTACCCATTGGTATTCTGTGTGCTGCACACGCTTTCGTAGCCGCATGTCTGGAACAGATATAGTAAGCATATACCTTTCCTCCTGCCGGAACATCCCGTTTGATCATCATTGCCCCACAGTCTCCACAAACCACAAGTCCAGATAATGGATATACCTTTTCCTCGTTCGGAGAAGTCCTTGTATCTATCCCTAATAATCTCTGCACCAGTGCAAATTCTCGTTCTGATACGATAGCCTCATGATTTTTTTCAATTCTAACCCAATCAGTCTCCGGCTTTTTCAACAATTTTTTCACTTTATGGTTTGGTGTTGTTCTTTTTCCCTGCACCAGAGTTCCAGTGTATACTTCATTTTCAAGGATTCTTTTTACCGACATGGCGCTCCATTCTGCCTGTTCGTGTGTTTTAAAATTATCCTGGATCCTTATTCCAAGACTGTGCTTGTATTCCATTGGTGAAAGAACACCCTGTTTGTTCAATGCATTGGCAATTGCTGTCTGGCTCATACCTGATAATTTCATGCGGTAAATTTCTTTGACGATACCTGCCGCATATACATCTATCACCAGTTTATTTTTATTATCTGAATCTTTCTGGTAGCCATACGGTGTAAACGCTCCAATATATTCCCCATTTTTTCTCTTTACTTCCAGGTGGCTTCTTATTTTGATAGAAATGTCACGGCAATATGCATCGTTAATGAGATTCTTGAATGGAATCACGATTTCGTCTGCCTGACTTTTTCCTTCCAGGCTGTCATAATGATCATTGACCGCAATAAACCGCACGCCAAGTGCCGGAAATAATCTTTCGATATATTTTCCGGCATCAATATACTCACGTCCAAAACGGGAAAGGTCTTTTACAACGACACAATCCACAATTCCTTTTTTGATATCTTCCAGCATCATCTGAAATGCAGGACGTTCAAAATTAGAACCGCTGTAACCGTCATCCACCCGTTCTGATACAACAACTATATCCTTTTTATCTTTTAGGAAATTTTTTATCAGATCTTTCTGATTTGAGATACTGTTGCTTTCACGCTTTCCAGCAGTAGCAACATCGCCATCTTCTTTCGATAAACGAACATAAATGGCTGCATGATAGATTTTCTTTGAATTGTTAATTTGATTCATCTTCATCCTCCTTAGTTTTACCTTTCCATCAACATTGGTAAAACCCAGAGGGTGAGTCGATTTTGTCCTGATATGAATGAGGAGTCCTGAGTTCCTCGTCTCCATATTAACATAACTCTTCAGATTTTACCATCACTTTTTATACAGAAAGCAAAAGTTCCTCAAATGCATCTTCAAAAGATACTCCATTGTTTGCAAACCTTATTTTCACTTTTACATTTCCTATACAGACAAGATAGGGATTTCCCACCTGTCTGAGATATTGAGCTATTCTTTTTTCCTTCGTCTGATTCCGGTCAATCCTTATTTTTCGGATATCCTTCAATTCCTTCAGATCCACATCATCAAAATCCGTTTCCAGATAGTTTCTATATTCTTCTGCAGTCATGCCCTTCTCCCTCCATTCCCATCTGAATCCGTACTGCTTTCAGTACCCGATCCAGGCTCCACTTGTTCACTCTTCCGCATTTCTCAATAATACATTTCGTAGAAATGCTCATAACCTGTTCAGCCAGTGCCAGGCTTCCTTTTCGGATTCCCGTCATATCGTATTTGCTGATAAATACATGTGTTGGCAAATACCGTTTCTTATAAATCCTTGATGTCAGCGGAACTACCGTTATGACTGAACTGTATGTATTGGCTTTATTATTACTCACTACGATCACCGGTCTTACTCCACCCTGAACAGATGTTGTAGGAAACATACCGAGATCTGCCCATAAAATATCTCCTCTGCGGATTGTCATTTGTCCTCTCTCCAATCTATTATTTTTATTTGTAAAGCATCCATAGCGCTATATTGGCTCCACAGGAATACGGCAGAGTTTCTTTTCCATAAGGAAAGCTCTGCCGTATAACCTCTATAGCCAATTTGATTATTAAACAGTGCTCGCTCGATTCTATTTATCCTCGATACCCCGAATCGTTACTCCCGCATATGCAGGAAGGGAATAATAACCTGCCCGGATGCATACTCCGGACCACAACCCGGAAACTCTCGTTTCCAGGCTCCAGCAGTTCATAGGTTTACCAGTTACAGACTTCTCAGGATCTGCAAGTGTATCGCATCTCATACATATCATCGCATCACCAGCCTGCCAGCTGGCTTCGGTCAGTGCTTTTTCGCAGCATTACGGACTGAACTAAAAATCTTTGTTTTGTCTTATAATCCTATAGCGGCATCTTCCTCGTGCTCTTTGCATGAAATGTCACGTCAGTTATTATTGGATATTCAGTTATCATGGTGCATTTTAGGGAGTCCTTAAAGCTCCTCTAATTACTAAAGTCAAATGACTTTGGCAGATGCAAAAGATTTTGAAAAAATTTTTAAAAAAATTTATTCATATACATTTCACGCATCTTATTAAGAATGGATTTCAGCTTGTATGACAGCATCTGTCTGGAACTTCCCATAATCTCTGCCATCTGTGTCTGTGTCTTGTTTTCAAAGAAAATGCCGTAAATAATCATGCGTTCCTCGGAGTTCAGCTGATTGATCACTTTGTGGATATCCTGCTGTTCCATTTTTGTCAGCACACTATGCTCCACATCACAATTCAGATCCGGAAAATCCTCTATCATAAAGCCTTCTCCATCAATGGACTGACCACTGTAAGGTACTTCCCTCAACATCTTGTCCACGACCTCTCCCAATTCGTTTTTGATTTCTACCTTTTTTGCCTTGCTGCTTCTATAAAAATTGTTCATCGCATACGCAACTTCTTTTGTAATCTCGATCATTTCTCCATCAATATTTGCGTAGTACTTTCCTTCATAAAAATACGGGTGTTCAATATACATATCCGTTCCTCCTGAATTTGAAATCTTGTTGCTCGTTTCAAATCCAGAAGGCGGACCTCTGTTTAGAATCATGCCTGCTCCGCCTTTATCCTGCCGGGACACGCCCGCAGTTATTGGCTGAGAAATTCAGGCACGAAAAAAAGCCCCAGTAGTTTTTTTCTTAACTACTGAGGCTTTCGTCTCTTTCTTATATTCAGTTATCTATGCCTTCTTTCATCAGCATAATCATTGTATCAGGATAAAGTTCACAAAGTATCCGCAATACATTCCTATAAGTTCACGTCATTATTGAAATCGTACATATTTCAGTATAAAAAGTTCACCGTGTTATTCTTCTACTTCTTTTCCATCTATATATAGTTGAAATTTATCAGGATTATTGACAACATCATAGTCCTTTCCATATTCTACAGGTCTGTATTCGGCTGTCATTACTGATTCCCCATCTTCAATATCCTCTTTCCATAAATAGATGTTCATATCAAGACTCGTCGCATATCCCCTGTCTGTGGAGAATTTTGTCGAATGAAAAGAATCCTCCTTGTACATCTGCAAAAGTTCTCTTGCAAACGCTTCTCTATCCTCAATATTTTCCCGGTTAGCTACTACGGTTAGATTTTCATCCCAATTTACGGAAAATGTTCCTACTACATCAGGTTCACCTTCCTTATGACCAGATTCAGGTTTCCCATAAATACTTCCTGCAGCAATTATCAAGATGACTGCTCCTGAGATTACTGCAATTATCCTTTTCTTCATATTTTCATCAATTTCCTTTTAATTGTTTTACTGCATAATTGATTACTTCTTCCGGTGTAGGTCTTTCTCCTTTAAGTGTTACTTTCTTCCATTCTGCCTGCACAGCCGGATCAGGATTATCAAATCCTGCATCTATGGCTATCTGCATTTCTCTGCATACCTCTTCTGGTGTTGTGTTGTACTTTTCTGCAATCTTCTCATAAATAGTTTTCTCTCTCATTTACCCGTCCTCCGGTTTTAAAGAATTATTTGTAGTTCTTTAGAACTACTATATCATGATTCTCCCTATGAAAAAAGATGCTTTCACAAACGAATCCATAAAAAAGCGTAAAAAAAGAAGAGCTTAATGCCCTTCGATTTCAATGCCTATTTCATTAGTCTACCAAAGCCCTGACCGCATTTAAAATTCTTTTCTGCTCGTCCTTTGGCAATTTCCCTATCATATCAGATAATTCATTAGTAACACCTGTGACAGAATGTGTCACAACATCTATCAGTAGCGCATCAGCCGATACATCAAGTGCATTGGCAATTGCTACAAAGGTATCCAACTTTGTTACTTTCAGTCCTCTTTCTATCACACTGACATGTGTTGTACTTAAATTTACCAGCGCCGCCAGTTCTTCCTGTGTAAGATTTTTTGCTTCTCTTGCTGCTTTGATTCGCTGACCAACCGCTTTTAAATCCATCATAGCACCTCCTTCAGAACGATAATTCGGTCTAAAATTAGTATACTGATGGATAATTGAAAGATACAGAATCCGCAAATCAAGTTATAGTTCTATAGAACTAGATTTCACTTTTTTATACATGCAACACACAAAAAAGCCACCAGAAGAATTAGTATCCCCTGGTAGCTCCATTAAAATTTATCATTTGTTAATGTGCAACACTCATGCTCTCGTCAATCCATTTCTGTACCATTTGAGCACTTACATTAAGATAGTGGGCTATTTTATCAACTTTCATTCCATCCGCAGCCATGGATAATGCTGAGGCTTTTGCTTTTTTCAGCTCACCACTTTCAATACCTTCACTATAAATCTGTTCCATCTCACGGCACATGAATTCCACCCCTTTCTGTGTTTCCTTCAATTCGTATACTCTGTCAGCAAGTATCTTACTGTGCATATCTTCTGCATTCTTACAGTGAAGATCATGCATCAGTCTGCCTAATTCTGTATCCTCTTGTTTCTTAGAATTTACATAAATAATATGAGCTTCATCTTTAAAATTCTCACTGACTTCTTCGATTTTTCTGTCTACATGATAAATCGGAAGTCCATAGCCAAGTGCATCATCTCTGGTAATAAAAATCACGTAGCTTTCCGGAAGGTCATCAAAATCCTGTCCCGGATTTAATGTGTTCATATCCATTAAACCACTATGATATCTTGCTCGTTTTGGAGATGCCCCTTCATTATCCTGTTGGATTTCTACATCCATCTGCTTGCCTTCAGAGTCTCTGGCAACACAGTCCAGAATAGCTGAACGTCCCTGTAAATTCTTATAGTCCTTTTGAAGAACCTGATCAATCACTTTCAGATCCTTTTTATCCATAATTACCTGCAGAACATATTCTGTACATTCCCGTTTCTTGAATACATTCCGCATAAACACATCGCTCATGATGGTAAGGTCTTTTAAGATACCCTTGTATCTTTCGTAACGTGTTTCCAATTCTTCTGTTTTCACGATTTCTTCTTTCACCACGTCCATTCTCGCCTCCATTCTTTGCTATGTCAGGATAGGTTCCTAAATGTCTCCTATCCCAATTTCATCTTAACATCAAAATCAGCTTTTCACAAGCCACTATTTATCCTACACCACTTGAAAACAATAATTTCCAATCAGCTTCATCCAACTATTATATTTATTCTTTTTACACACCTTTCGGCATATTTCATTCTCCATCAATACACAGAACATCTTATCATAATCAAATGCCCAAACAGCACCATTCACATGGTTTTCCACTGCTTTCTGATCTATGCTTTTCAAGCGTGTGACCATTTTTTCAATTTCTCCATTTCCCAAGTTACCGATATTTTTGCAGATAAACCGAAAGAAATTCAACGTTGCATATTCATCATGCCAATGGAAATCTTCTGGATTGTTTTTAATTTTACTGACTCGCTGCTGTTCTTTGATTATCTGAGCAGCTACACCTTTCATTGAATCTTCGTATCTCATATTATTCACCTACTCTTCCTCGACGCCCAGTGACGGTTTAAATCTTTTATCCTTTGCCTGCGGTACCACGATCTCATAAAAATAAAATCCTAAATACCCAAGTGCCTGCTTCTTCATTTTATAAAAAGAAGTCCTGCCTATTCCTAACTCCTGTTGTACTTCCACATCTGTCTTATTATAATGACTGCAAAAACAGGAATGAAGGATTTCACTGAGCATCACACCATTCGGTGCATAGAACTTCACCAAAGTCATTCCCCGATAGATCATGTCCGACAATCCATAAATAATCATCAGATTATTCATCTCCCGGTGCATCTTTGGCACATTCAGCTGGTTGTTATAAATGCTCAGATAACTCAATGCATATGCCATATCTTCATTGATTTTCTCCTGGCATTCCATATCCAGTTCTTCTAACACAATCTGATTTTCCAAAATCAATTTCTGATAGCTTGTCATCAATTCTTTAATATCAGTATAATGTCTTTCGATTGTAACTTCCAGATAATCCTGTGCATGACTTGCCATCTGGAAGGTAATTTCTTTCATTGATTTAATTGCATAATCTCTGTCTGTCATCAGTTTCAAAATCTCCTTATCATCATCACACTAACTGGCGGTCTTTCAGACCAGTTCGCTTTCCCCATGATTTTGATGGGAAGCAATTACTTACTACAACTTGCAGAAGCGGATATCCAAAAGGCATTGTGGGAGCTGCCTTTGCTGACCGGAATCCATCTTCTTATGTAAAACCTGCAGGAATATAAAGGGAAAGTGACTATCCCTGCCGGTTAATAATCCAAATAATATCGTCTATACCAATCTCTCCTTATGCTGTTTTTCTCTCCATAAACCATTTATCCACTTCGTAAAACAAGTGGCTTTCCTGCCCTTGTATCATACAGGTGTACATCATTCCTACACCGCCTGCCTTTCTGCTGGCGCATCGCTCGATTTTCAAAATTATGTCAATGCTATACTTTCTTCCATCCTCCCATGTAAAAAATATGGGAACCAGCTGTCCGTCTTTCCGAAACTCTGCCACTACATCTACATATACTTTGTTCATGCCGACACCTCACTATAAAATCTCAATTGCTCTTGGCGATGCCGGGATTCTGCGGATATATCCATTTAACTCCAACTGCTTGATTCTGGAAAATGCTGATGATGTTGATTTCACCCCGATCAATTTTCCAAATTCCCGTACTGTCGGCGGATATCCATGCTCCTTCGTATAATCCAAAAGACACTGATAACTTTCTTTCTGTTTTCTGGTTAATGTTTTTTTCAAATCTATCCCTCCAATTACCCATGAAAATAACTGTGTGGATGGATCGTGTGCGTACCAGCGTCTAAGTGGGATAAGACTTTATCTTGATACATTGCCGCTCGCTGTATACTGAAATAACCAAACCGTCGTCTGATCTCATCTACAGTACGATCCAGCTTCTCTAACTTTTCCTTTTTCTCCTGATTTCCAAATAAATCCAACTGCACGGGAATATCATCTAACACAAGATCCGCAGCTCGGATTCCCAGGCTTCTAATGGGATGTTCCCATTTATAATTATCTTTAAATAGCTGAAATGCTGCAGTTACAATCTCGTTTGTAATATTCGTTGGCTGTCGTAAATGTATCTGTCTGGAAAAACTATACAATCCATTATCTCGAACTGTAATTTCTACTGTTTTGCATTTAAATCCATGTTTCCGCAATCGTGCAGCTACACTTTCTGCCAATGCTATTTGAATGATCCAAACATCCAGATCATTTTCCAGATCTCTCGGTGTTGTAGTGCTATTACCTATCGACTTTACTGGTGCTTCATATCCTTCCTTGCAAACCGGATCTTCATCCCAGCCATTTGCGAAAGCCCATAATACATTTCCTATTTTTCCCAAATGGCTCTCTAACAACTTTTCGTCTGATTCCGCAAGTTGCCCAATTGTCCGGATTCCAAGTTTTTGCAATTTCTTATTTGTCTGTCTTCCGACATAAAGCAAATCTGTCGCTGGAAGCTGCCATATCCTGTCTTTATAACTTTCTCGATTAAACTCTGTGATTGCATCCGGCTTTTTATAATCTGAACCAAGTTTCGCATAAATCTTATTCCAGGAAATTCCAATACTTACCGTTACACCCAGTTCGTATTTAATCCGATGGCTGATTTCTCTTGCAATCGTCATTCCGCTTCCTTTCAGATTTCTGCTGTCCGATACATCCAGCCAGGCTTCATCAATCCCATATAGCTCGATCTTGTCCGTATACTCCGAATAGATTTCTCTTGCCATCTGTGAAAATCTCAAATACAAATCCATCCGTGGTGGTACAAATATGATTTCCGGACAAATCTGTTTTGCCTGCCATAATGCCATTCCGGTCTTTACACCTTTTTGCTTTGCAATATAATTTGCTGTCAGCACAATCCCATGTCTGGCTTCCGGATCGCCACCGACTGCCAGCGGCATTCCGGTAAATTCCGGATGATGCAGCATTTCCACACTGGCATAGTCGGGTAAGAGAAGAGCATTACTGTCCTTCCCTCCCCTAAGAACCGTACGTGATAGTTTCCCATCATACGGCTCAAGCCTTATAAAGCCTATTGCTGCCACAATAAGCCGGTTGTATATCATTCGTATACAAATTTGAAATTGCTGTAGGATTTATTTTTGCGTTCAGCGAAGTATTCCATCCAAATTTCATCGTAGGGATTCGCTTCCGCTTTAATACGTGTAAAACGGGTAATGTTTGTGTCGGTTGCATATACTAATGCGAGATAATTATCCTCCGTCAGCTTTTCAGAGAAAGTCCAGCTACGGTTTCCGATTCTGTGGAAATATTTATCTCTTATCCATGCGGCTGGTTTGTTTTTATGTCTACGTCGGCACCATCTCCATAGCGCCTTGAATGTCTGCCAGTCCACATATCTAAATGCAACCGAAGATACGTTATACTTCTGAAAGTTCACCCATCCTCTGATAATAGGATTCAGGCATTTGATCAGATCGGATTGCTTGCCCGTTCGGAACTTCTTAATTGTTCCACGAATTTTACGCATAATTGATTTAACATTCTGTTTTGATGGTTTGGTAAGTAATTTATCCCCATATTTACGAATATTACAACCCAAAAAGTCAAATCCATCGTGTATGTTCGTAATAACTGTCTTTTCATCCGATAATTCTAATCCTCTTTCATGCATGAACTCTTTTACTAAAGGTAGTACCTCGTTTCTTAATAGTTCCTCTGATGCTCCTGTAATAATGAAATCATCTGCATAGCGCACCAGATTTACTTTTGGATTTATCTGTCTACCTTTCGACCAATACCGTTTGAACTTATTCTTCAATAATCTTTCTAATCCGTCCAATACATAATTACACAGCGTCGGTGAAATAGTACCTCCCTGTGGTGTTCCTTGGTCAGTAGCATTGAGTTTTCCCTTTTCCACAAATCCAGCTTTAAGAAATTTGTGCAAAATTTCTTTGTCCATAGGGATATTCTTTTGCATCCATTCATGATTTATGTTATCGAAACATCCTTTTATGTCACCTTCCAACACCCATTCTGGTGCTGTTTTTCGAGCCAAGTCGACAAAACATTGCTCTATAGCGTCTTGAACACATCTGTTGGGTCTGAATCCGTATGAAGTGCCGTCTGCCAGAGTTTCTGTGACTGGTTCCAGTGCCATTTTGTGTAATGTTTGCATTGCCCTATCTTTCATTGTAGGAATACTCAGTGGTCTCTTTTTTCCATTTTTCTTTGGAATGTAGATTCGTCTGAGCGGTTGAGGTTGGTATCCTCTTCTCTGAAGTGTGAATATGGCGTTAAATTTGTCCTCATTACTTATCCAACACACGCCATCTACTCCAGGTGTTCTTTTACCCTTGTTTTCTGTTACTCTTTTTACAGCAATTGCTTTTGCATAAAACGAATGAGTCAGAGTCCATTGTAAGGATTTGATTTTTCCTACTCTGTTCTCCTTTACAGCCTTTGCAATACGCATCTGCAGTTTCTTAACCTCATATTCAGCTGTTCCAAAATCAATATCCTTCCAGCTCTTAATGTGATTTGAAGATGCACACGATTTCTCGTACATTTGCATTTCTCCTTTCAGAAATTCTGCTAATTCTCTTGCAACATAAGACCAGACGGAAGTCTGCCCCCTTTCGGGTGAGTATATTCTCTATCCTTCTCATTACAAGAAGGCATTCGCTTTCTCCGTCCTCCTTACCCGCACATCTATCGGTTTCCCTTACGGGTTACTTTCCGTATCTTTATGGAGATATACGGGCTTACCTTGTTCCACTACATTTATGCTGGTAGATTAGGCTCCACCTTTCTGCCGACGGTTCTATAGTCCGTGTGGTGGCTGTTTCAACCCCCAACCAAACCGCATTCCCATTTTGGGCCAGGCCCAGCAACCTTTGGCCTGTTCGCGCATAACGGCATTTACCAGTGATTCAGATATCTTAGCCATTCTATCCCAGTCATCATCTCAAGTCAGTGTTGCTCTTACTTGTTCTTATCCTCACGGAATCAGTTCTACATCTCTGTAAAGATGATTTTTCATATCTCGTTTCCTCATAGCAGTTACCCGCTACTTTGTAGATATTAGACTCAACTGACGGAACAGCAGGTCTTACACCTTACGGTAAGACAATAAATGTAGTGACTTTCAAGTCACACAAAACAGTTCATATCACTATGCAGGATCACACGCTCACTCAAACTTTTCACCTCCCAGCTGTTTTCTTCAACATGATGTCTTATCAATTTTTGTATGTTTAGTATATATCGACATTCCGGAGATAGTCAAGTAACATCTTGGTTGTATTTTCTCCATTTTGGAGATTATTGTTGATTTTATTTCTAACATACGGTATAATGGATATAGAAAATTCAAATAGAAATGAGGCGAACAAATGCGTGATTTCGGGGAAATATTAGCAGAAAATAGAAAAAAGAAAGGATACTCTCAATCAGATCTGGTAGACCTGCTTTCTCAGGAAGGTATTCAGGTCACTACAAAAGCAATCTCCAAATGGGAGACCAATGCACGAGAACCAGCTTTACATGTTTTCCTGACACTTTGCCAGTTACTTGATATCGAAGATATATATGAATCCTTCTTTGGAGAAAACCCATATAACATTATGAGTGGATTGAATGAAGAAGGCAGAAATAAATTGATTGAATTTGCTGATATTTTGAAAGCTTCTAAAAAGTTTTCTCCACTGTCTGCAAAGATTATCCCATTCCATCATCCTGTAGAAATTACCTGGGAACCAGTTTCTGCTGGTACTGGAAATTACCTGGAGGATTCTGTAAAAGAAACCTATGACGTAGGACACCTTGCTCCTGAGCAGACGGACTTTGGTGTACGGATTTCCGGTGACAGTATGGAGCCACTTTATCATACAGGCGATGTTGCATGGATTCAGAAAAAAGATTCTCTTGCTAATGGTGAAATTGGAATCTTCTATCTCAACGGCAATACTTACATCAAGGAATTACACGATGAGCCAGATGGTGTTTATCTGATCTCTTTAAATCAAAAATATCGTCCTATCCAGGTTTTGGAATCTGACTCTTTTAAAATTTTTGGAAAAGTAATCGGGAAATGCAAAGGTGCAGAAATTCCGGGATTTCATTAGATTTCAACAGCAGGTTCATGATCCTGCTGATAACAATAAGCAAAGGAAGTGATTGAATGGCAATCAATAATACATTAAAAGATATTCGTGAAGAACGGAATCTCATTCAAGCAGATTTGGCTGAAGCCATAGGTTCCTGCAGCCAGACTATTGGCCGCATCGAACGTGGAGAACGTAATCCCTCTCTTGAGATTGCAATCCGGCTGGCACATTACCTGAAAGTGCCTGTAGAAGATATTTTTCAAGTTGAAGACTAAATCACAACAGCCAGAAAACCGAGGAGTAAAATCCCCGGTTTTCCTTTTGCTCAAAATCAGTGTAATCCTTTTATAAAGTCCACTGCGTTTTTCATATCTTCTTCATCCGGATGGCCTTTAGCTATACCTCCAACCAGTTTAAATGGTCCAAATGTGTCATACCCTTTACAGCCAAATTTTCCAACCACACTGGCATGTTTTTTATCCAAAATCTGCTCTATGGATTTATAATTCGCACTTCCACCATAAGTACAGATCAGAAATATCTTTTTGTCGTCCGGTAGATTCTTCTCTGCAAATTCCAATATCGACTGATGAAACTTTGAAAAATAGATTCCTGATGCAAATCCAATCATATCATAACTGTTCAGATCTGCATTTGGCTGTTTTACAGCATCAATCAAATCGACCTGGCACTCTTCTGCTATGCCCTTTACTAATTTTTCTGTATTTCCATGATGTACAGATGCATATACGATTGCTTTTCTCATTTGTTTTCCTTTCTGCCAGCTCCATCAATCAGGTCATAACTCATATCCAAAAAGTCCAGTATCTTTGCTTCACTGACCGAACCATCCAGTAAAATCGTGATCCAGTGCTGCTTATTCATATGGTATCCAGGTAAAAATCCATACGTCTGAATAATCATATTCGTCATGTCCGGATCACACTTTACGTCCATGATATCAACCAGATCATTTCCCTCTAATCCCAATTTCGATTTTTCAACCGTCATGATCACTGCATACCATTTTCCATTTTTATGTCGGAGTACTGCACTGTCCGGTAGTTTACTCCATAAATATTCCGGAACTGTGCCATACTGTTTCTGCACATATTCAAAAATTTCTTCTTTGTTCACAATCTATTCAACTCCTGATTCTTCTGATATCCTGCTCATAATCATACCACATTTTCGTATCCCGTACTACCTGCCAAATTCTTTTGCATTTTCCCGTTTCTCCTGACTTTAACTAATAGAGGGGTAAAACAGCAAGGACAGGAAGTGAGGATACACTTCCGGAAAATCCCAATTTAGGGTACCCTGCCCTAAATTGAAAAAACACTGAAAGTAGCGGTAATATTGCCCCTCTCAGAAAGGAGAAACTGCTAATGGCTGAAAGAAAAAGAAACAAAGAAATCCATTTTTATGTCACAGAAGAAGAACGGAAACTGATACGTAGAAAGATGATAGAGTCAAAGACTAAGAACATGGGAGCCTATCTGCGTAAAATGGCAATCGACGGTTATATCGTTAATACAGACACTACTCCCCTAAAGAAGCAATATGAGGAAATGCATAAGATTGGTGTAAATATCAACCAGATTGCAAAAAAGGTGAATACTACCGGAGATCTGTATCCGGAAGAAATAAAAGAACTGAAAGAGATGGTGAAAGAGCTATGGCGTATATTAAGATTTTCCCCATTAAAGTAACTGACAAAAAAGCTCTGGACTACATTACTAATCCAGATAAGACTGATGAAAAACTACTGGTTTCCAGTTTTGGCTGTTCCCCGGAAACAGCTGATCTAGAATTTGCCATGACAAGAGAATCTGCAAAAAAGAATGGAATGGATAAAGGCAACAATCTGGCATTCCATCTAATTCAGTCATTTAAGCCCGGAGAAGTTGATGCCGAAACCGCCCACCGTTTAGGACAGCAATTTGCAGATGAAGTGCTGAAAGGAAAATATGAATACGTAATCAGTACCCATGTTGACAAAAATCACATTCATAACCACATCATCTTCAATGCTGCCAGCTTCGTTGACCATCACAAGTATGTTTCCAATAAACGCAGTTATCATAAACTCTGCCGTATCAGTAATCGCATCTGCCAGGAAAATGGACTTGCCACCAGCATGCCAACCGGAGAAAAAGGCAAAAGCTATAAAGAGAATTTGGAATATCACCGTGGAACCAGTTGGAAAGCAAAGCTGCGTGTTAATGTAGATAAGGCAATCTGGTCTTCTGTTAATTACGACGAATTTTTACAGAAGATGCAACTGACAGGATATGAAGTCCGGCAGGGCAAGCACCTGTCCTTCCGTGCACCGGAACAGAAAAACTTCACTTATATGAAATCACTCGGGAGCTATTATACTGAAGAAAATGTCCGTGTACGCCTAGAGCAAAACCGCTATAAAACAAAAACTCCAAAGCATCTGTCCAGAGAGGCACGATTATATATCAATATTTCCACTTATGTCACAACTGGAAATCGAGAAGGATTTGAACGCTGGGCAAAACTCAATAATCTGAAAGAAGCCGCCCGCACCTTTAACTATCTTTCCGAAAATAACTTACTAAACTATGAAGACTTCCAGCAGCATATTTCTGATGTTGATGCCTCTGTTAAAGCTGCCGAACTTAGAATAGCGAAGATCAGAAATGAGCTGACCACCCAGACAGTTATTCAAAAACACTGTGATTCTTACCGACTCTGCCGTAAAGTGATTGAAGATTGCAAATCTGCCAAGAACCCAAAAGCATACCGGACCAGACATCAGGCAGAATACCAGCTCCATGATTCATTAAAAAAAGAACTTCAGGATCTGGGTATTACCAAAATCCCAAGCTCTGATAAAATCCAAAAACGGATTGAAAATCTTGAATCTGAACAGTCTTCTACTGTCCGAGAAAAACAGGATTTGCAGAAAAAGCAAAAGACATTGGAGATTATTCAGCAGAATTTCTCTGCACTGCTTGCGTCTTTAGAGATAGGAATTCCAACACAAGTCAAAGAAGAAATCCTATAATATGTAAACAGAGGTACCAACAGGTACCTCTTCTCTTAATCTCTCTTGTTACACTATATTAAAATTTCGCCATTTATTAAAGGTTCTGTACTAGTGCGTAATATTTTTCTCCTTTTTTCATTAATTCATTATGTTGACCTTCTTCACAAATTCTTCCTTCAGACATAACAAAAATTTTATCCACATCACTTATAGTATCTAACCTATGAGTTATAATAATCACTATCTTATCTTGATATAGTGGTTTTATATTCTTCATGATTTCATTTTGCGTGATATTATCTAATGCAGAAGTAGCTTCATCTAATATTAGGACATTATCAGCATGTACTAGTGCACGTGCCATTGCTATTCTCTGTTTTTGTCCTCCTGAAAGCTTGTTTCCATTTTCTCCTACAGATACATCTTTTTCTTTTGGAAATTTACTAAGAATTGATTCCATTCCTACCAATTTACATATTTCATCATAAGCACAATCCTCTTTTTTTCTACCCATCAAAATATTGTTTTCAATTGAATCATCCTTTATGTAAACATTTTGAGTAGCAATGGACAGCTGCTTCCTCAATGAAAACAAATTATACTCTTTTATATTTTCCCCATCTATCATAATATTTCCACTTTTTGTATCCCATAATCGAAATAATAAGTTAACAATTGTAGATTTCCCACACCCTGTTTCGCCCACAAAAGCGTATGTCTTTCCTCTTTCTAACTTAAAAGAAAGATTTTCTATTACCATCTTTTTATCATATGAGAAACTTACATTATCAAATACAATTTCATTTATTCTATTTCTAATTTTTATGCCGTAATTATTCTGCGCAATAGAATTTTTCATTTCTAAAAAATCATAAATCCTATTAATAGAAACTTTCAATTTTTGAATACTTGCATTTGACTTTAAAATCCTAATACACGGGTTAATAAATAATGTTGTATATTCAATAAACGCAATAAGCTCTCCCATTGTCATTTGAGATTTAATTATTTTCATTCCTCCATATGTATATATAAATACTCTTATTATTGAGGAAAAAAGGCTACCTATCTGATCAAATACTGCATATTGAATATCCAACTCCGCACACTCTTTTTGATAACTTCTTTCTTTTTTCACGAATTCAGAGAAAAAGAGCAGTTTTGCTTTGTTCAATATAACAACAATAATGTTTCCTAAATATTGTTGCATAGAAGCATATATCCCATCTTGTTTTAATCTTATTTTTTTTGTTTTTTCAACTAATATATTAGTGAATTTCAATTGTGACCAGATGACTATAAGCTGAAGAAAAAAAACCACAAAAAACATCCCTATTTGCATCTTCAGCAATATATATATGGCTAATATAGCTGTAATAACATTACTAATAGTATCAAATACTATATCCAATCCACATGCTTCTAATAATTCTGTATCTCCCTCTATCAGATTCAACATTTCCCCAGCTTTGATTTCTGTCAAAGCTTTTCCTGATAATGTAGAAACTTTTTTCAATAAGCGAGTTTTAAATCTAACCAAAGTGCTTTTTTTAATTCTAACTAATATTTCTTCTTTTTTTATAATAATCAGTGAATTAAACAAGCTAATAAAAAAATATAGACCACCAAAAAACAATATATATTTTATCTGTTGTCCTCTCATAGATTCGTCAATAATATACTGTAGCAATTTAGGAAGAAATATTACAAAAAATGTCGAAAGCAGCATCATACATACTGAAAGCCAACAACTAAATTTATCTTTCGTATAAATTTCTTTTAAAAAAATTATAAATCTAGACTTTTTCAAAATATTCCCTTCCACTTTCTTTAAAAAATTTAGTAATAGTTCCAACCGTAAGCATGTCATACCTACTTACAGTCATGTAATTAATTTTGATATTTAAACGACTTTCTAAATATGATAATATGTCATATACATATTCAAATCTCAAACTTCCTCTACTGGTTAAAAGTTCAATATCACATATATTATTAGTAGGTTTATGTAATTGTAGTACGGACTTTAACAATTCATAAATTGCTTGTAATAACTCATCGTTATTGTCCATATACCATTCTTGACTACTAGTATATATTTTACTTTTTTGTTCTCTATTCTCTTTTTGCATTATTTGTAAAATATCAGTATATTTTTCTTTTTGAATATCATATTTAGAGATGCATTGACATATCATTCCTGTAAATTTTGCTGTTATTAAGCTATTGTTCGTTGGAAGCATTTGATATTCATTGTTAAGCGTCATACTCATCAAGGGATTATTGTCAAATAGACATTGTATCTCCTTAGATGTATCTATTTCATAAACTTTATTATTTTTTATTTTTCCTCCTCTTACTCCACAAACACTTTCATAACATGCTGGAAAACTTCTTCCATCATAATTATTTGCTGCCGCAGCAACTACAATTTTATTTTTTGATAATTCTAGACACAAATCGCTCAATTCATTTCCTGGTGCAGTAGTTATCGCAAAACTCATATTAATTATATCTACCGAAGTTTCCTTTAATATCTTCAATGCTTTCTCAATTGCCACTAAATTTGTTTTTCCTGATTCTCCGAATGCATTTATAATAAAAAACTCAACATTTGGGCACTCATTTATAATGATTGAGGCACATGCTGTTCCATGTCCATTTTTATCTTCATAATCAGATTTTAACAAACTTACATTCCCATCTTGTTTTACAGAACACGCCTCATAATTTGTTCTCAAGAAATATTTACATTTTGTATCTAATCCTGTATCTATAATACCTACAACTATTCTTTTCATTTTATTTCTAATTCAGTTCAAGAAGCAAGTGATTTTCTGCACAAACAATTGGTGACGGGGTACAAAACTCTCCTGTTAATAGCTTATTAACAATTTTACATCTTGTTTGCTCACAAAAATCATATAAATCACATCCCACACATGCCTCGTTAAATTTATCGGAATAAGTCAGCAGTCTATCCCTATTTTTTTTATCAATTCCACTCAAAACATTTCCAATCGCAAAATCTGTTTCTCCAACAGATAATGCGCAAGGATATAAAACTCCTTCAGGATCAATATGAAAACTGTCAATACCTCCTGAACATTTTCCCATTTTTTTAAAAGGAAATTTTTCCAATAAACTAATATGAAGTTCTTTATTTTCACTGGCAATATACTCTTTTGATTTTTCCAATTGCCTTTTTAATATAGTAAATTCTTTTTCTCCAAATTTGCAATCATAAAAATCTCTTGCTGGCACAATATATTTTACTCCAATTCCCCCTAAATATTTTATATTTTCAAAAAATGTGCCAACAGTTTTGTGATTAAAAGTCATTCGGACTCTTAAATTTGGAAATATATCCAACGTCCTTTTAAGCCACTTTTCTACAATGTCAAAGGATTCTCCACCACTTTTCAATGGTCGAGAGTAATTCTGTGTCCACTTTGCACCATCCATACTAATTGTAAAATCATCGATTTCTTTACTGATAAAAGCTAACCTATTTTCATTTAATAAAGTTGCATTAGTAGTGCATCCAAACCTTAATTCTATCTCTTCCATATCACACTTTGCTCTCAATTTGTAAACAATACTTTCCATACTTTTATATGCGAGCAATGGCTCACCTCCATGAAATTCGATATTCATTCTTTTGTCTTTCAATTCTTTTGCACGCGTCATCAAAAATTCAATAGCTTTATCTATTGTTTCCTCATTCATATACATTTTTTTCTTTTCGTTTCCTTCGTAACAATAAATACATTTCATATTGCAATCTGTTGTAAGCCAAAATACACCTAACATTCTATTCCCCCCAAACTGTGTTAAAATAAAAAGCTTTAACTTTACTACAATAATCATCCATAGCACCATTTTCAGTATTTTCTTTTATTGTAGCAATACAATTCCAACAAAATGGATTCACCTTACAAGTTCTGCACTTCGGATTTTGAGATAATAACTTTTCTTTAAGATTGTATAATTTACCATTCTCTACCTCAGACAAATCTGAAACTCTTAAGATATTATTTTCTTTCAATTCTTCATCTATAATAAGAGGACATGTATATATATCACCATTTGCTCTAATCATTCTTTTTCTATTTTTCTCTAAACAATTACCCCAAAAAACATATGGCCGCTCAGTATCAAAAAATTTATCAGGTATATATACTTCACCTTGAGACATTAATGATAATTCATCTCTTTTTTCTTTTCCCCTTCCAACAAATGATAAAACTCTTACTATTGGATGTGTTCCTAGTTTTATATTCAATTTTTTAAATTCTTCCTCCAAATCTTGATTCTTATCACAAATCACCATAGACAAAGAAATTTCGCCACATCCATTTTCTTTCAAAAAATGCACCGTTTCAACTACCTTTTCAAAAACTCCTTCTCCGCGTATTTTACTGCAACTGCTTTCATCAACTCCATCTAAACTTATTTCAAAATAATCAACACATTTTTTTAAAGTTTCAATATTTTCTTTATCGATAAGTAAACCATTTGTAGATAATGTAATCTTTCCATTATATACTTTTCGTAAATATATTAAGATTTCTTTGATATCTCTTCTAACTAATGGTTCTCCACCACTAATAGACACATTATCCGGATTCCATTTGGCTATTTTGCGTATACTTCTATATATTTCATCCGTACTCATCTCATCTGTTCTAGAATTAGCATCAATACAACAATGTTTGCAATTTAAATTGCATTTATTAGTTATTTCTATTGAAATTTCTTTAGGAAGAAGTATTTTTTTATCTTCTAATATTGCAATGCTAACCATTTTTCTATAGATTTGTTCTATATACTCACGGTCTTCTTGATCCTCAAACATATTAAAAAACATATTTGGCTCTATATCTTTTTCAACTGCTTCTAAAAAGTAATAATATATCTCTTTAGTCAATCTTATCCAATACCCATTTAAGCAATTTGCAAGAATAACCTTATCTTTATAGCCTATTTCTTTAACATTCCTATTAAATTTCATCTTCTATCACCTCATTCCATATTCGTTTGTATAATATTGGTTTCATTTTTTTACATATTTCTTTAATTTGCTCTTCATCTATTGCTTTTTCTTTTAACTCTCCCGGACAAGGCCAACAAAAATAATTCACGCAACACTCATGACATTTAGGATATTTCCACGGATAAAAACTTTCGACTCTCCTTACAGCTTTTGTCAAATGTAATTCTGAAACATTTTTTTCCAAAGCATTTCCCATTTTATCTTCTACTTCGCGAAACCACTGGCAAGGATAAATATCCCCTTTGTAATCCACTAAGATTTTTTCTTTTCCAGCTCCACATGTACACGGAGAAAGACTTTTCGTGAATTCTTGTTGTAAGTTGTTTTCATCAAAGATTATATCGACATTTTTCATTTTTTCCTTAGTAGAAAAAACATCTTTGTTTTCCTTTCCTCGTCCCATTTCTGCAAATCCACGAATTACTGGTCTTGTTCCCAATCTCCTATTTAATGCAATAAATTTTGATTCTAAATGATAATTTTTATCTCCAAAAACCATTGATAATGCAATATTTCCAAAATCTTCTTCATGAAGAAGATTAACGGTATCGAGCACTTTTTTAAAAACACCTTTTCCTCTCACTCTATCCGTTGTTTTTTCGTCTATTCCATCAATACTTATATTTATTTCATCAATATTTTTTACTATAAATGAAACATTGTTTTTATTTATTAGTGTGGCATTTGTCATAACAGTTATTTTTCCATCATAGTTTTTTCTTAAATAACATATTATTTCAACAAAATCATCTCTGATTAAAGGCTCCCCACCTGAAATTATAATATTAACTGGATCATTAGAAATTAAAAAATCCAAGATTTTAATAACTTCATTTTTTGAAAGTTCATAATCAGAACATACATCAGCATTATTGCAGCAATGCACGCAACGCAAATTACATCTATTTGTCACTTCAAATATAACCACTTTTTGATTTCTGCATTTCTCTTTTCCACAATATATCACTTCTATCTCCAACATCTGTTTTATTATGCTGGCAACGTATCTTTTATCCTCCTCATCCGCCAATACTGTCATTAATTGTTCATATGGAACATTTTTTACAATAAACTTATCTATAATCTTATACACAGTCATAGACATACGAATCCACTGTCCTGTATTCAAATTAATTAATACTAATTTATCATTGTGAATTATTTTCTTAACGTTTGTAGAAAATCTATACATCACTATTTCTCCTTTTAAAAAATGGGCTAGAAAGATTTCTAGCCCATCTCTATCTTCTCATATTTTACCAATATCTACTCTTCCAATATGAGTTGTGTTCGCTTGTTTTTTTGCAATCATCATAGCATGGATCTACATAAGCATTTGGTGCCTGCTGTACTGAACAATTATTTCCTGTGTACTGACAAACCGCATCAATTTTTTCTTTGTTACTGATTTTTTTTACTTTTAACTCAGCCATTGTACGTCCTCCTTTTCTCTTATTTTTCAATCGATTGATTATATCTATGTATAGAATTGGTTACCAATCCTTCACACAGCGCTTTAAATATCCGTCACTCATACACAATAAAATCACTATCAAACCGAACGAATACATTATATGTGTATACACTATAGAGTAATCAATTATATGCATTACAATAGAAATAGCTAACTCAATTACTAAAATGCATTTCCCTCTCTTTCTATATACCTTATATTCAATTATATCCAATTTCTTTTTCGTGTTTTCTTGTGGAATAACTTTATAAATAATTAATGCGAATAAAAGTGTAATTATAAATATAATGTGTTGTGATAAAATCAATCTATCATTTAATTCTAAAATTACAAAAATAGAAACTACAGATATTATCAAACACCTTTGAGAGGTTTTTGCGTGATAGCCACCTGCATAAACACGTAATGGCCAAAAAAATAACAGGAAAATTACACATTCCAACACTTTATTCAAAAAGAAACTAATTAAAAAGGTTATGCTTAGACTTCTTAGGACTGCAAACAACTGTCTTAATCCAAACTCAACAACAATTTTGTCAGTTTCTTGTATAATATCATCTTGCACCAATTTGTCAGCGATACTCTTTGAATAACGCATTTCTAAAATTTTCTGAGTTTTTTTAATTCTTCTGGCACTTCCGGCTGAAATGCAATTAATGGACAAACTGTATTTACTTCTACCATCGCCGTCCGTTTAGCAATCGCTGCAATTCCTTTTTTAAGTATCTGTTTTTCTTTTCTTTCTTTCCTCATCTTCGCAATTCCTCCTTTTGATTATGAAGCTATGATACCACAAAGAATATTAAAATATCACAAACTGCGAAATTGGGTAATAATCTTTCGAAATTAAGACAACTGATTATAACTTATACCCTATTGAGGTTATAACTAGAAAGTATTTACTCCATTAGACTACTTTTGTCCATGCGTTCTTTCATTTCCATTCGCTTGATTTTTTCCCAATTGATGACGGCAGATATTGTCATTTCTGCAATATGAGGCATACTCAAACTTATTGATTGTTCGCCCATTTGCTACATCTCCATTACAGAGACTTCCTCACTACTATGGGCTCGACTGACCTCACACTGTTCGTTGTTACTAGACTGATAGAACCACTGTGAGACCTCCACCCTTAGGGTGTACGCTCTTTCTCTCCATATATCCGCCACATTTACTCTGTTACTACAAAGGTGATAGTCTTTAGACTTCGCTGCTTTACTCCAACTTATCCCTCGCAACCTAGCGATTATTACAATATGGCAGAGCCACCTGTCCTGTAAATTTAGAGTCATAGTTCCAGTAGCACAGAGCCACTTTGATTTTGCTTGATTACACCGAACTTACTGGAACGAGGCCAGAGCCGCTTAAGCGGGGCGTTAGCTGCCTTTACAAGCATTGTTCTGGTAAGTAAATCTATTGAAACAAAATCATCGATTTTGACTGGCTCTCATTCCCCGGAATGGTGGCTCTAGCCTTATATGTGATTTCTGTCCGTCAGACCAGAGATTTGTTTACAGCTTCCCTCAAATTTCACCTCGCAATGCCCCTTGCTGTTCAGCTATACACTTCTCACTACCTAGGCGTATCCGGTAGATACTATGGGCTCCTCCGACTTCTCATACCACTTCTCAAGAAATTTCGCATGCGTGCTTATATCCTCAGTTACATACTTGTGGTTATATGATGGTATGAGATCTCTCCTGTTCCGTTATCAACTTTCATAACATTCCGCTCCCTCTACACCGAAGGGTTCCGCAATGCTGTACTCCAGTATCCCCACATCTTCCATGGTCTTCGTCAGAAAGTCAGTGACTCGACTCCCTCTTGTCCCTTACAGGGCTAACGTAACGATGCTACAGGATTCACTTTATGTTACGGACTGCTATTTTGCACCTGTTTCTCACAGGCATACCTCGCTTCAACACAGTCGGTCACCCAAAAGCATTGGAGGTTCGCTACAAGGCTCACTGGCGATTACCTTGACCAGACTTTCACTGGCAAGCTGATAACAGCTTGCAGAACACACGACCTTGGACCCGTTAGAGCGCGCCAATGGCGCACAATAGGGTAGAGGGAAAATAAATATTTTCGCCCCTCCCATTGAACCGTACGTACGGGTCTCGTATACGGCTCTACAATTTATATTCCAACTTTAACTAAGTAATAGGATAAGGGATTGAGCAAACCAGCTCCATCTTTTATCCTATTTTCAAGTAAATCCTTGCTGATAATGAAATTTACTACGTTCATTCCACTTCTTCTGTACCAACCCAGCCTCGAATTTGCGACTTTAAATATCTCTTCATGGCTAAATCCGTTCTTATGTTTCCAATTCAGATAGCTTAGATTTCGATAAATGGTTTTGGGTCTCTTCCATTGCTTTATGGCAATTACTCTGATTTTATGCCTTAACCATTCCCCAAACTCTTCCAGAAACTGTTTCATCATTCCGATTCTGAAATAATTTATCCATCCTCGTACAATCTCGTTTACTCTTTTAATTGTAACTGCAAGTGGTCTTGCTATTGCTTTTCCTCTTTTCAGATATTCGCTTAGCTTCTTTTTCAGTTTCTTTTTCTTTTCATTGGTCGGTCTGCAAATTACGCTCAAACGGAATGCCAGTTCCGCTACTGCGGAACTGCTATTCCATTTTTAACGGTACGAAGTACCGCTAGATGATATCATTCTGTTTCACGCATATTTATACCGTTCATTTCTAGACGATATGTATGATGTTTATCTGTGATTCGTGTAAGGTACGCATCAGCGTAGGTATTATCAGCAAACATATCAAACCATGTACTGACTGGAAACTGTGAGATGACTACAGTTGATTTTCTTCCATCCCTGGTGTCAAGGACTTCAAAAAAATCCCGGCATTTATCAAGATCGAGATCCATAAGGCCAAAATCATCGATTACAAGAAGATCCAGCTTGGTCAGCTTATTCAAGTAATCCAGATTTGTGGATTTGATACGTGCCTGTTCCATTTCGCTCATAAGAGTGTTCGCTTTTATATACTTTACACTCTTAGACTGCTTCATTGCAGTTACACAAAAAGCATTGATTAGATAAGTTTTTCCACTGGCGGAAGATCCTGTTACAATGAGATTCTTTCCTTCCTCTATCCAATGGCAGGTACTCAGTCGCTCTATTGTCTGGGTATCAAGCTGACGTTCTGGACGGTAAATAGTTTCGTCAAGATCCGCCGCTGGGTATCGCAGATGCGCTTCTTTCATCAGACGATTAAAACGTTTATCTGCTCGCGCCTGCCACTCTGCATCAACCATTGCTGTCATGCGTTCCATAAAAGTGTTCAGATCTGCATTGGGATCTTTCAACTGTTCTTCCAGGATATGTGCCATTTCTGGGACACGGAAACTCTTCAGACGCATGATCAGAGCCTGCTCCTGAGGTGTTAATGTAATGTCATGGGATGAACTCATTTGTATGCCTCCTTTCCACGGATGTTTGTATGGGAAGGAAGTTTTCCGGTTCCGTTTATAGCGCTGCTGGAATGATCATTCTGAACCATGCTAAGTACTTTCTTGAAATAAGAATACTTGCAGGCATTGGCTTCTACGCATTTCTCAGCAGCCTCCTGAACCAGCCTGTGAGGAACATGAGTACACCGGCACAGCTGTTGTATGCCTGTTCCTCATGCTTGGAACTGCGGAGTATCCTGTCAATAAGAGTTACCATAGATTCTCCATAAACAGATGCCCATCGTCTGTAATAAGCTCCGTCATGTGCATTCACTTCTTTGTAATATAGGTGTTCTGGAGGCATATGACTGTCATCTGTAATGTAAAGAGGAAAATCACGGTAAGATCTTGGATGGCGGCAGATCAGCCGGTTATACTCATCACAGATCCGTATCTCCGTCATTGTAGCCTTAAGAATTGCAGGCTTCCCTTTATAGGTATACAATACAGAATAGTAGTGGGCATCATACTCAAGGTGGTAATTATCTGGAACTTTAAGAAAGTATTTATAATCACAAAGTGTATAACTTTCGCCTGGTAGCTGGTTCATACGCGGTTTGTCGTACTTTTCGAATCCATTCATGCGGGATTTCCGAATGTCAGATTTTTTCTGGAAAGGACGCTGGTTGATGTCTGCTACGATCTTTTTGACCGCAGCATTCAGAGCTTCCAGAGAGGTATAAGTATCTTTCTTTAATTCTTCTACCAGATGCGTCTCCAAGAAACGCACATGATTTTCAACTGTTGGTTTGCCTTTCGGTTTCCTTGGTGGTGGCGGCAGAATGATCGTATCATAAAAAGTTTCCAGATCTGAAAAAGCTGACTGCAGCACAAGTTCATCTTTACTATGCCTGGTAACAGCTGTTCTCAGATTGTCCGGGACAAGATATTTAGGAACTGCCCCATAATAAGACAGTGCATGTACTGTGCCGGTAATAAAATGTGGAAGTTTTTCATCCGGAAAGATCTCTGCATAAACAAGGCTGCTAAAACCAAGTGTAGTTGTAAAAATGTGAACTTTCCGAAGTTCGCCAGTTGTTGTATCCAATAGCAGTTCCGGCTGGTCGCCTACCCAGTCAATATACATCTTTTCACCAGGGATCCGTTCCACAGGCATAGATGTTTTTGAAGTACCATAAGTATCTACCATAAAATCACGATACAGCTTATAAAACTGAGCAAGCTGGTAACCGTTAGGATGCTCTTTTTTATAATCAATCCATAGAAAACTCAAGTCAGCATGTTTTCCCATTTGGATCATCTGTTCATGTATTTTTTCAAAATCGGGCAGTGGAATATCCTTATGTCGAAGGTTTTCTTTTGGATAGATGAGATCAACCACCTTTGAGGCTGGCATTTGTCGAAGATCATCCAATGATAAGCCTGAATCCTTGTAGCGGTTCATGATCAATGCAATCCCGCTCCGTCCGATCCGGTAACGTTTTTGTACAGAGTCATAACTGACTTTACTGAGCCGAAGTTCTATGACTCCAAGAATAGTATTGTAGTCGTGCATAATAGTTCCTCCTTTGCACTGTGATGAATAATAGTTACATCACAATAATAAAGGAAAAACGTACCGTTTTGAGCAGAAAGCGCGTACCGCTAAATCAGAATGAATGTACCGCCGATTTCAGAATAGGCGTACCGTTCGAGCAGAATTTGCATCGGTCTGACTTTCCATGCTGAACCATTCTTTAGGAATGTAAAACCGAGATATTTACTTCTTGTTGGTCTTACCACTTTCGTTTTCGTGGCATTTACTTTCAAGAATAGCTTTCTTTCTAACCAACTACAAATAGATTTCATTACTCGATTGGCTGCCATCTCACTTTTAGTGAATATCAGCACGTCATCGGCATACCTTGTGAAACGAAGTCCTCTTTGCTCCAGTTCTTTGTCTAACTTATCAAGATAGACATTAGAACATACAACCGAAAGTGGGCCTCCCTGAGGTACACCCGTGGTAGTTGCTTTTTCCAGTCCTTTTTCCATTACTCCTGCTTTCAGATATTTCCGTATCAGATTTAATGTGGTACTATCGTTTACTTGCTCTCTTAGTATCTGAATTAACTTATCGTGATTTACCCTGTCGAAAAACTGTTCAATATCTATATCTACTACCCATTCATAGCCACTGTTCAGATAGCAGAGTGCCTGTCTGATTGCATCATGACAGCTTTTCCCCGGTCTGAATCCATAACTGTATTCACTAAATATTTCTTCATAAATATCAGATATTGGCTGTGCAATTGCCTGTTGGATAGTTCTATCCAATGCTGTAGGGATTCCCAACGGACGTTGCTTTCCATTGTCTTTTGGAATGTATACTCTCCGTACTGGCTTCGGCATATAAGTCCTATTCCTAATGGATGTAACAATCGCATCCTTATTTTTCCTTATATAATCTCCCAGTTCCTCAACAGTAACTCCGTCAACTCCACTTGCACCTTTGTTGGCTACCACCTTTTTATAGGCTCTGTTCAGATTTCCTTTTGATAAAATCACGTCGATTAATTCCATTGTTGTTACTCCTCTGACTTATCCTAAGATTCATACATAACACTCCTCTAGATATAAACAGTATTCCTTGGTTACGTTCCTACTTTTCCTGTCCATCTGATTTCTAGCTCATGTATTATTTTAAACATAGCGATTCGTACTATAAATCGTTTCAGTCCTTCAGCTTTTACACCTACTATGACATCATCTGACTCCCTCTCCAAACCTTTTTCGACCATACCTTTCGATATGTGAGTAGGGTCTCCCGAGGTAAGACATTAATCTTTCGTTCCACAACCTCTTGATTTACAACTTCGGTTTACGTTTACCATTAGGGCTTTGGTTTGGTTTGCAACCTTACCCACCTAATCGCCTTATCAAGTTTCTGTTCGTAGGCTCAAGAACTTTGCTACACCACTTCCTCCATCCATACCATTACTGATACCGACTTGTGGTTCGCTACACTTGGCGGTAAATACCCGTGACTGGACTTGCACCAGTAAGATTAATGCCATGCTCGGCACACAACATAAAGGGACTAGCATATGCCAGTCCCTCTTAAAAATAGTAAATTTTCAAAAATTTCATTAACTATCTTTCTCACTCGTTTAGAGCAGATAAATATAACATTACTTTTACAACAAATCTATTGTTGACCCATATAACTTGCATTTCTCCTCCTTGTTCTTCAACAATCATTTTTACATTTTTTAAACCAATCCCATGGCTCTCTTTGTTTTTCCTAGAAGTCACTATCTCATTTTTGTGTAATTGGATACTACCATCATAGCTATTTTCTATTGTTATAAATAAAAGACCTCTTTTAGTTCGAATATCTATGCCCAAATATTTCTCTTTTGAATTTTGAGCCGCCTCAATGGCATTATCCAATAAATTCCCTAAAATCACATTTATAGAAAAAGTATGAACTGATAAGTTCTCTGGTAATACAATACTTATTTTGGTATTATCAAGTATTTTATCGGCCTTTTGTAATAAATAATTAAGTGTACTATCAATCTCCTTATTACCGGAATCTACATACTCATCTGAATTTAACATAAATATTCCCATGCTATCAATATATGATAAAATTTCATCGTATGCACCTTTTTTGACCAGAAATTTTAATTCCATCATATGATGTTTCATATCATGCCTTAAACCTCTTATATTATAATAAGATTTTTTCATAATTTCCAATTCATTTTCATACATATTGATCTGTTGTTTTATTAATTCTTGTTCCTTTTTTTGAATGTAAAAGTTTTCCAATGCATTATATAAATAAAAAATAATTAGATTGATTACTAATAAACCAATAACTTCAACAACAATCAAATAACTTTTTTCAATTTCATTCCGAACAAGAACCACCACCATACCAATGCTTACAATTGGAATTCCTAATAATACTACCCATAAAAAGCCCTCTATCTGAGAATTCTTTCTTTTTACAGATATAGTTTTTTCTAATAAAACTACTATTAACAAAATCCCCATACTCGTTATGCATTCATATACTGATACCCAAAAAATATCCGTCTGCATATCATATGAAAAGATATACAAAACTCCACTTTCAACAATTATATTAATAATATATATTAATACAACCATGAGCAATTTCTTTAAAAAATTACATTTATACAGTGTTGTTATAAAAAGGAGACCTATTATATTTGTACTTATATTAATGAACATATTGTTAAATAAATAATATCCAACACTATTTACAAGAACAAATCCCGTATACATACATATTTTGCTTATTTTATTTTCATCTTTACTTAAAAAAAAATGCTCCATACATCTATATATGGCATACATTCTAATTATATTTGCAAATAATGATAAAAATATAGGTTCCATTAAATTCATTTATTGTTACTGTTCATATTGCATCAATTGACTTCTTACTTCTTTTCTATGTGCTTTAGATATATTTAAAATGTCACCATTGATCATTTTTACCCATTCATATGTATATTCATTTACGTATTCATAATTTACCATATATGATTTGTGAATTACTAAGAATGAATTTTCTGGAACACTCATCCTTATATCTTTTAATTTTCCATAAAAAGATATTTCTTCACCGTTCGTTAAAATAATTCTAATTTTCTTATCATCACTTTTGAAATATAGAATTTCAGAAAGAAATACTCTTCGAGATACTTTATCTACCAAACACTCAAAATATATACTTTTAATTCCCTTTTTTTTTACAAAAATATCCATATTCATTTCAACTGCAGAATATTTGACTGGTTTAACCAGGAAATCCATTGGACGATTTTGAAACAACTGCATTGCATAATTTATTTTAGATGATATGTATATAATATCCATTTTTTCATCGCCTAATGATGTTCTTACAAATTTCCCTACTTCTATTCCATTGATCGCTGGTAATTCAATATCAAGAAAAAGTAAATCAAAAAAGTTTCCCTGTTTTACGTATTCACAAAATGCTTCTCCTGAATAAAACACTTCAATCTCATTTCGTATAAAGCGCAATTTGCTATACATTAGAATATAACTTTCAATTTCTGCACATGTACTTTTTTCATCATCACAGATTGCAATCCTGTACATTAACATTCCTCCATCAGTTTTTTTAATACTAATTCATTTTTTAGTATAATTCAAGTTTTCTCCCACATAATAATATTCCAAAACACAATTAACTAATTTAATTAGTTATATTCAAATTATTTTGTCAATATCAATATTATTTTTAGTCATATAGTCTTTCAAAAACATTTACAATAATTATTGTCCAGAGATAATTTGGAGGTAGCATATGTACGAAGATTTTATCAGACAACGAATCGAAGAATTTCGCAATAAAGCAAATGTTTCCGAATATCAGCTAAGTCTTAATCTTGGACGTTCGAAAGGATATATACAATCTATATCCTCTGGTCGATCACTTCCATCCATGAACACTTTTTTAGATATTTGTGATTACTTTCATTTAACGCCACGCGAATTCTTTTCACCAGAAATAACAAACCCCTCATTATTACATGAAGTAATTTCGAACTTGGAAACTTGTTCTGAAGATGATCTAATACTTATCAACGAAATCTTACTGCGCCTAAAAAAAAATGAGTCATAGAAAACCTCACTAATCTGCAAGTTGCTCTTTGCTAAATGGGTACATCTAATGCATATTATCTTTAGCTAATAAGTAATTCATTTTTATCTGCTTCAACAGTATAGTTATTTACCATTTTAAAAATTGATTCTTGCAATAAAAAAAGATTTATCGACCAAATTTTTAATAATTTAGTCGATAAATCTTTTTCTATCACCTTGCTTTTATCACCTTATTTCTATTCTTTCCGAATCCTTTCAACAACGCTTTCCCTACTCATTTTTTCAAACTGATACTTTGGTATCACATACGCAATCCCAATCAAAATCGGAATCATAAGAATACATGGCACGATTGTAAGATGCATCCGGAAGAAAAATGCTGTACCGAGTGTATTTGCTAAAATCTTCTCTGCCCCAAACACAACTAATAATACTGCAATCACAAATGCGCCTCCCAAATATAGGAATCCCTCAGTCACTAGCATTTTCGATACCTGTTTTTTCGTCATTCCAACAACTTCCAAAAGCGCCAGTTCCTTTTTCCTGCTGATTACAGAGGTTGCTGTTGTATTAAAGAAATTCATAATACCGATAAATGCTAAAATAACGACAAGAAAACCACCGATCATATAATATTTGCTGACAAACTGCTGAAAACTCTCCTCCATATCCAATACAGAAAAAACATTGATCATTTCATTTTCTTTCAAAACATTTTCATCAATGTATTCTTTTATCTGCTTATCCGCTCCTTTCTTTGCATCGATGGCAGCATACATGGCTGATTCATTTCCCGTCTGGGTAATATACTCATCTTCTGGAACTAATACCGTAATATAGATAAGGTCTGCATACGGATAATCCAATGCATATGGCATCAGTGCTTCTCCAATGACTTCGTAATCTTTTTGGTTTCCATTTTTGTACTCCATCTGAAAAACATCCCCAGTCTGATAATAAGAAACCGGATGCTCTGCATATTTATCACCATAATCTACAAGCACATAATTTCCGCTTTTAAATGTATCCCAAGAGCATTTTTCCCCTCTCCATTCTAATTTGTCAAACACCGACTCGCTGATTCCGAGAAAATGAACACTTACTGTATTGGAAGCCTTTGCCTCTTCCCAAACCTGTTCTTCATAATCGGTCCAGTTTTCTTCATATTTATCTGCGAATGCTTCCCATGTTTTCAGAAGTTCCGGCTCCATCTTGTGGGTTTCCTCAGAATAATACACATATCCTGTTTGAGCACCATCAGGGCATTCGTCGAGAATCTCTTTGATTTCAGGTGTAATACCATTGAAATTCGTATTTAACAAACTGTTTGTCATCTGATCCAGTTGAAAATCGGATGCTAAAAACACTTTCTTGTAAGAATCAAAATCATATCCCTGCACCAACATCACGATACAGTTGACAACCACCATAGAAAGAGCGATAGAAAGCATAACAATCAATCCCTTTTTCCAATTTCGTAACACATTTTGAACTGCCATCCCCCACCAGGTTACAGAAGTATTCTTTTTTATTTTCCTATGTGACTGCTCTCCTTCTGCCAAACGCAGAGCTTCCACAGGCGAAACTCTTTCCACCATTTTACAAGCCTGCAGACTGGAGAGATACACCGTTAAAAGTGTCAAAAGCGCTGCTGCAAGAAAAATCAAAGGATTTGCTGATACTACTGTCTGAGCAGTCTGTCCTGCCTGTGCACTAATTTCAGCATCTGCAGTCAAGGACGGAGCCATACAAAGACCTGCAAGATAACCACAAAGCAATCCGATTGGAATCCCAACTGCTGACAATCTCCATGCCTGCATACGTACAATTTTCTTCAACTGCTTTCCTGTTGTTCCCACGTTCTTTAACAGTCCATAAGCCCGGATATCCGTTTTCACAGAAATGTTAAAGATATTATAAATAATCAGGTATCCTGCCAATATCACAAATAGAATCATTACGATAAGGGAAGAAAATGAAAATGAATCCTCTTCCAAAAGATTATATGCCGGATTGACTTCCATTCCTGTCCCTGCTTTTGTAAATCCCGCTGCCTTAGATATAGTTTCTGTTTTCTTTTCCAGATTCCAAAGGTTCTTGTACCAGACAGAATACTCTTTTCCTCCATTGTAGATGCCATTTTCTAATTCTTCCTCTGTAACAGGATAACAATTCTCCTTTGCATAGGCTTCAGATACCCAGACCATCTGTCCTAAAACAGCTTTATCCCCTTGCCAAAATCCACATATCTGAAACGTATCTGTCTTATATTGCTTCAGCATTGGATTTACTTCCCAGGTCAGTGTTATTTCTTCCCCAATCTTAGGTCTAACGCCCAGATTTTCCAGTATCATGCTGCTGAGTGCTACTTCATTTTCTTTTTCCGGCAGTCTTCCTGTGGTTGGCAGACAATTAAAACTTTCTGCCATATTTTCATCCGCATATCTGACCTCTACGGAAAAGCCAAACCGCTCATCCATTCCAGCTCCCAGAAAAATACCTGAACCATATCGTTCCACCTGTTCACTCTGTTCGATTGTTTCCTGCAATCGCTTTGCATCTTCTTCTGACAGATTCTGTGCACTAGCATGGGCGGAATCCATAAATTGTTTGATTTCCGTTGCTCTTTTGGAAAGAATCATGGATACACTCCCCACAAAAAGGCTTGTGAATAAAAGTGAAGTCAGCATGATTGCAATAACGGCAATGATATTCCTGGCACGATTCATTTTCATAAAACGACTCGTTAATAATCGTAACGTCTCTTTATTCTCTACTTTTACCATAAAATCGCCCCCTGCTATACAAGACCACTGTCTGAAACAATTTTTCCGTCTTCAATCTGTAAAATCCGGTCTGCCATCTGGGCAATCTCTTCATTATGGGTAATCATAACGATGGTTTGGTGAAAACGCTTACTGGTTACTTTCAGAAGCCCTAATACGTCCTGACTTGTTTTTGAATCCAAATTTCCGGTCGGCTCGTCAGCGAGCAAAATAGCAGGTTTTGCAGCTAAAGCCCTTGCAATTGCCACTCTCTGTTGCTGTCCCCCGGATAGAGCACTTGGCAGATTTTCCAATTTTGTTCGAATACCAAGTGTATCAATGATTTCATCTACATATTTCTTTTCAATCTTTTTTCCATCCAGCTTCACGGGAAGAATAATATTCTCCCATACATTCAACATCGGAACCAGATTATACTGTTGAAATACAAAACCTATATTTCTGCGCCTGAAAATGGTAAGTTCTTCATCTGTCATATGGCTTAAATCCTGTCCGTCCACAATGACCTTCCCGGATGTTGGATTATCCAAGCCGCCAATGATATGGAGCATCGTGGACTTTCCGCTCCCAGAAGTTCCAACAATCGCTACGAACTCTCCTTTTTCTACTTCAAAATTGACACCGTCAAGGGCTCGAACTTCCGTTTCTCCTTGTCCGTATATTTTTTGTAAATCTACTGCTTTTAATATATTCATGTCTTCCTCCCTGTCTTATATTGTAAAAAAGTCTGTATTGATCTTTACAATACAGACTTTATCACAAGAATGTCTCTATCCGGTTTCTGAAATATCACAGTTTTGATACTATTCGCTCCTTATACAGGAAGAAACACAGAAAATGTGGAACCTTTCCCAATCTCTGATTTCACTTTCACATATCCCTTTTGTGCTTGAATGATCTCTCTTGCAAGAAATAAACCAACACCCACTCCCGGCTGATCCGCTACTGACAGACTCCGATAAAACCTTCCAAATATCTTTGGTATTTCTTCCTTTTTGATTCCAATACCATCGTCTATTACATCAACTTTCACAAAGGAAGAATATTTCTCCACCTTCAGCTGAACTTTCCCTCCTTCTGGCGTATATTTTATCGCATTGTCTACAATATTTCCAAGCGCCTCTGCAGTCCATTTCAGGTCACAGATAACATACAAATCTGTATCGCACACACTCAAAGAAATATCCTTCTCCCTTGCTTTTGCAGTAAATCCTTGACAGACTGATTCGAGTAACTGTCTGATATCCACCTTTTCCGGATGTACTGCGATAATCCCACTCTCCATCCGAGATAATTTGACCAATGATTGTATCAGGAAATCTAATTTCTCCGTCTGCTCTAAAATGGTATCTATCTCCTCCTGATTTCCATGATTCAATTCAGAGAGTATTTCTCCATAAATCTTCAAATTTGAAATAGGAGTCAATGTCTGGTGCGCAATATCGGAAATAAGTTTCTGTATCACTTCTTTTTGTTCCTGCTGATTTTTTCTATCCAGAAAACTGCTGTCTAAATAATGTTTCATGCTGTTTTCAAGAGCAGAATACTTTTCTTCAGAGATTTCTGTCCGTTCCAATTCTCCATCTATCGCATGATCCAGCATTTGCTGCAGCCGGTTCAAAAGCCTTTTTTCTTTCTGATAGAAAATACAGTACCAAAAGACTCCGCTCAGGAGAAATATTCCTGCAACCCATATCATTTTTTCTATCATTCTTTCACCGCCCATGTGTAACCAATTCCGTAAATCGTTTTGATATATTTAGGCTTCTGCACATCCTCTTCCAATTTATCTCTGAGACGTTTGATTGCAACAGTCAAGGCATGGGCATCCACAAACTCTGTATCCCCCTGCCACACTTCGTCGATCAAGTATTCTCGTTTCAATACCTTACCTTTATTTTCACACAGCACTCGCAACAACTTTTGTTCTGTCTTACTAAGTTCAATCGGTTCTCCATCTTTGAAAAATTCCATTTTATCGAAACAGAACTCAAATCCATCAAACTCCATAGAATTCTTAGCTGCTGCCTCTTTATTTCTAAGCTGCACAGACACTCTTGCACGCAAAACCATCAAACTAAACGGTTTCGTAATATAATCATTTGCCCCGGCTTCCAATCCTGTTACGATATCTACTTCCATGTTATTTACTGTAAGCAGAATAATCGGCACCTGACTGTTTTTCCTGATTTCTCTTACAAAATCAATCCCATTCCCATCCGGCAAGTTCACATCTAATAAAACCAATGTGATATCTTCCCTGTTTAGAATCTCTCTCGCTTCCTGCAAGGTTCTGAACTGATAAAAGAAATAAGAATCATTCTTTAAAGCAAGACGTATTCCATCATTTAATTTTTTATCATCTTCAACAATCAGTAACTTTTCACTCATCATTCACACTGCTTTCTTCTAGATCAATGATAATTATATCTTTGCCAGTTTTGTATTGTAAATAGTTATATTCAAGATTTATTAGCCAAAATTATCAGAAAACAAAACGCGGAGTTATCAAACGGGGTTTTAAAACTGTTCACGGCACAAAAATAGGACAATTAAAAGCAACTTCAAATCGATATTAAATTGAAATTAGGGGGTTGTAGTTTGCATTAAACGAAAGCCCCACGGAAACCAAAAAGCCCAATTTTATCCCCGAAAATCGATAGTCTTTTCTTTACCGGTATTGCACTCCCCTTCTACAAATAGTTTCTGATAATATACATTATCAGAAGTTAACAAGTATATTTTACTACTATTCTCCACTTATATCCACTGTGACTTATATTTGTTTTTTGTGTTCTTACATATTATCCAATACAGATTCTTGCATCCTTTGACCTCTCGGCATCTTCCAGAAATGCTCAGTAATTGCCGACACGCATTTCTCCGAGAATTCAATTTTCAGAGTAAAGTATTTGTACTCATCGTTTCTGCAGTCCACATTTTTAGCTGTTTGAACGATAGAAAGATATGCCATACCTTCATCTCCATAGCATAGCAAGTTCACGAGCAATCATATTTCTTTTGTTAAATTATATTCTCAGATGCAAACAAAGTCAATTTGTATCCAATATATTCAGTATTGAAATTTGTCACTTTTCTGTTGTAATAACTGCTTGTACAAACAAACCATAAGTCACATTATTACCCGTAATATCCGACTTGTTCTGATTATTCTACACTGTCCTTACACCCAAATCAACTCCTCTCTCCGGCTTATCTTTTCCCTGCTTTTCTTGAATAATCTTCTTATTAATTTCAAGCCGTTCATGAATAGATAATTTCTTATCTTTTCCAACTACCTCCTGCTTCTGCTGTGCCGGTTTTCTATCTGTCTTTCCTGCATCCTTTACCACTGCATTCGCTTCGGTACTTGTTACTCTCTCATCTGCTCTTCCTTCATTTCTTTCCGCTATCTGCTGTTCTCGTCTCTCTTTCACACCTTTTTTTTCCAGGTTGCAAAAACTCTGCAGATACGGAAGCACATGATTCTGCATGTCTGTCAGATCTTCCATATATTTTTGGAACTCTTCACTTCCTTTACCTTTCTGGTAATTGATCCAATACTCATCTGTTAGCTTCATTTCATTATCATACTTCAACTGACTCACAATACCGCCATGTCCATTTCCAATATCCATTGACTTCTTGAAATGATGCAGCATCTGTTCACCTTTTTCCGCATAATATACAGTCACATATATCTTTGCGATTTTTGTAGGTTCCTCTGTCTTCGGATCACGGTTTGCATACCATTCTTTATCCATTTCTGCTGTTTTTGCATCCAACTCGGACAACTTCTGACATCTTGGCTTCATAAGATCACTCTCTTCACAGAAGTTTACATACACCATTGGTTCCAGCTCTTTTGGAAGTTCTGGTTCATAGGCTTTCAGTCTTTCCATCAATACGCCTGCCCGAACAGACAGGTCGCATTCTTCGTCTACAATATCCTTCAAGTAAGAAACATAATAATGAATATTACCGCTTTGTAAATCCAACATTACTTCCTGTACCGTATTTTCTCCCATCTCAACATTATCCAGATACTCATACGGATCAAAAGCTTCTGCAATCTCATCCAGTGCCTCTGCCAGCTGTTCTGTGGTCATCTTCTCTGGATACATTGCTTCCCGAACATCCCGCATCGGTACATACTTATAATCCGGCAATGCTTCATGAATTTTCTCAATTCCTTCCCGTACCAGTGCAAGCTCCCCATAAAACCGAACATCATCCATCAGATTCCCAAATACGGTATTTCCTTTTACGATTGCAAATTCGGCTTCATCATAGTAACTGTCTTCCGGATCACGATAGATAATTCCCATTGAGCATCCGAGATAAGCTGTTTCTGGATTCTCCCTATATTTTTCATAGACTGCCGTTATCTGATTAACATCGGTACTTTTTTCATAAGCTCCCATATCATGGAACTCATCGCATTCTGCAGCAAAGTATTCCAGATACGGTTCTTTCTTCGGTGGCATATTGTTGAGGACGTTATCAATCATGTTATAATTCGCCTCTTCCAGTTCCTCTACTTTTGCCAGTGGCTTATATTCGCCCTGGCTTTTCTGAATCTCTGCCATTACAACCACATCCATTTCTTCCACTTTTTCCATCAACTGATCATAATCCCCACGGATGCGTTCTCCAGTCCAGCCTTCGTCTTCCAGAAGTTCCTCTGCCGCTTCTTCAATAGAGATTTCATCATTTTCATAGACGCCACCATCCATCAGGCGGAAATCTTCATCGTAAAAGGAATAATCATATCCTTCTTCTGTTCTCTGAATAGCAAAGTAACGTTCTCCTACCTCATATGCCAGTTCACTAAGAACCTGTTCTTCCAGATTCAGGAAAGAATCCAGCTGTTCAAAACTGATACTGTCTACAAAATGAGCTGTTACTTTTTCCCCATCATTCAGAACTACGATATCACTGACAGACAGGGAATGGCCACGGAAGTCTTGCGGTCTATCAATGTTGAACCTTTCAAAAATATCATCCAGTGACGTATTTCCCAGTAATTCTCCAACATAGACCAGCTTATAATCTTCTTTTTTTATCTGCATACCATGACTTTCAATAAAACTCATATTCATAAATGCATAATTTTCGCCCAGTGAATCATCCTTGATCTGATAAATGCCAAAGGTTCGCCTTGTTCCTAACAACAGGTTTGCCTCTTTCAAAGACTGAATCTGCGGATATTTCTGCATTTCCCATTCCAGGTTACGGAAACGCTCCAGTTCTGTCATAGACATCTGATAATGCTCCGGTCCTCGTTCAATTTCCATGCGTTCCGTGACATAGATCGGTGATGAAAAATTAGTGATCAGATAAATATCTGCTCCAGCATCGTATAATTTCAGTGCTTCTTTCTGGTCAATTACACTCATCAGTTCCTGAAATGCTCCAAAATCTTCATCGGCATAATCCAGGTCATTCTCCTTTATCCGTTCCCACATCTGCGATTCCATTCCAAACAGACCTTCATGTGCCTGTATCATTTCTTTACTTGCATACTCTCCCTTACCGCCATCGCTGCCCAGGCAATAAATCTTAGAACCCATCCTGTGATAATCTAAGGCTGCTTCTTTTCTAAGCGGTACCATATCCTCTGCTGTATATCCATAATCCCGAAGTTCCAGCTTGCCTATGGTTGGATCTGGTAAGTCCTGAATATCCATTCTTGCATCATCCAGTAAATCCTCTACACCTTCTTCATCTGCCTTGTTCAATGCATCTGTCAGATTTCTTACCAGAGTCCTAACTTTCTCTTCCTCACCAATCAGATTCGCATATTCAAAAATCTGTTCTTTTACATCTGTTGAAAATTCTATGCCGCTACGCTCTGCCTGAGCGATCCGTTCCTGCGTATATTCCTGCATTTTCTGTGTTTCTCTACCTGTTATCATACTTCTTGCCATATAAGTTCCTCCCGTATTCTGAAAGAAGGCATAACCCACAGAACATTCTTTCTGCCAGATTATGCCATCTTCCTTGTTTTCTTATTCCAGACCGAAGTCCCGTTTTCTATTTTCCTTGCCAGTTTCACTTTCCCGCTGACTCTTTTCTTTATAAATCTGCAGCTTCTCATGGATAGAACCTCGTGCCGGTCTTTCTTCTTTCTCTTTTGATTCCGACTGCTCTGTTTCTGTATCTTCCCGCTCATCCATATTGAGAAGTGCATTTAATTCTGATAGTCGCTCCAGTTTTTGGTTCAGTTCCTCTTCTTTTGGAAATGGCTTCCCGACTTCCTCTTTGGCATTTGCCAGCTGCTCCTGTACCGTTTCCAGCCGTTGCTCTGCTTCTGCCAGCTTCTCCGGATAGCTTTCCAAAAGATTATTGATACGAGTGATATTCCCCAGGACATCTGCCCCCAACCGAACTTTAGCTACCGATTCATGCTTTACAGACAGGATAAACTCTTTGCTCCAGCTGTCGAATTGAATTCTCATGTTAAATCCCTGATAGCTTCCAATGTCCATAGCTGCATCTACAGACTTAATGTCTTTGCAGACCGCCAGAAGTGCCGTACCTGCCTCTTTCTTTTCTGTGAACACTTTGCCACTGATTTCCATAGAAAACTGCTCTGGATCTGTGATTTTATGCTCAGAATAATGGGCAATATCTACCTTGTAGCTGTCTATGATCTCCGTCAGTTTTGCAATCTGTTGTGGAAAATTCCTTGCAATATCATCTTCCAGGCGGTACTGGTTATTCATGTGGTTTGCTTTTAAAAGCTTTAATTTTGCCACATCCACATCCAATGCCATCTTCTCTTTTACTGCCGGATTTCCGGTTGCAAGTGCCTTGACCTCCGCATAGGAGAGCGCCGCTTCGTCCACATCTTCACAGCTTCGGACAGGTGCTTTGCTGGTCATGATCTGGGAAATGAACTTCTGCTTGTTCTCAATCAGCTGCCACATATAACTGTCGAATGTGGATTCTGTTACATACCGGAAGATATGAACCTTTTTATTATGGTTTCCCTGACGGATAATACGTCCTTCCCTCTGTTCCAAGTCAGACGGTTTCCAGCCAATATCCAGATGATGCAGGGCAATCAGACGATCCTGCACGTTTGTACCGGCACCCATTTTTGCTGTCGAACCAATCAAAAAACGAACCTGTCCGGATTTTACTTTTCCAAACAACTCCGTCTTCTTTACTTCTGTATTTGCATCATGAATAAAAGCAATCTCTTTTTCCGGTACACCTTTCTCCATCAGTTTCTGCTTCAAGTCATCATAAACATTGAAACTGCCATCGCCTTTCGGTGTGCTCAAATCACAGAAAATCAACTGTGCGGATTTCTGTGCTGCTGTATCTTTCCAGATTTCATAACTTTTCTCTGCACAGACTGCTATTTTGCTTTCCGGATTATCTGGCAATAGTTCGTTCACCAAACGCTGATCCAATGCTAACTTCCTTCCGTCATTGGTGATTTTTAGCATATTATCAACCGAGGCATCTACCCCTCCGTTTCTGACAACTTCTGCACGTTCTCCCAGACTTTCTACGATTTCTTTCTGCTGTTCCGTTGGTTTCAGCACCACTGTTTCATATTCCGCTTCCGGCACTGGAAGCTTTAATTGATCAGAAGTCTTGATATCTGCAATCTCCTTGAACATATTCATCAGTTCCGGAATATTATAAAACCGTGCAAATCTGGACTTTGCACGATATCCTGTTCCTTCCGGTGCAAGTTCAATGCTCGTGACAACTTCTCCAAAAGTGGAAGCCCAGGAATCAAACAATCCAAGTCCCATATTTTGTAATTTGCTGTTCTGCAGATACCGCTGCATAACATATAATTCCGTCATGCTGTTGCTGATCGGTGTGCCCGTAGCAAAGGTAATACCTTTTCCTCCGGTAATCTCGTCCAGATACTGACATTTATTGAACATATCTGCGGATTTCTGTGCTTCGTTCTGTGCAATTCCGGCTACATTTCTCATTTTTGTATAGAGAAACGCATTTTTATAGCTGTGTGCTTCATCTACATATAAATGATCCACGCCCAGTTCTTCAAACGTAACTACCTGATCTTTTTTCTCTTTCTGATTCAGCTTTTCCAGCCTTGTCTGCAGTGTCTTTCTGGTTTTTTCAATCTGTTTGACGGTATAACGTCCGCCATCCTGTTCATACCTTGCACTCTGGATTGCCATTTCCAGATCATCAATCTGCTTCCGCAGCATAGCTTCCTGCCTCTCATCAGAGATTGGAATACGCTCAAACTGGGAATGTCCAATAATAATAGCATCGTAATTTCCCATAGCGATCCGGGCACAGAACTTCTTTCGGTTTGCTGGTTCAAAGTCTTTCTTGGTTGCCACCAAAATATTGGCTCCTGGATATAACTGCAGGAACTCAGCTCCCCACTGCTCTGTCAGATGGTTTGGAACGACAAAGAGGTTTTTCTGAGATAATCCCAGTCGTTTACTCTCCATTGCCGCCGCTACCATTTCGTAGGTTTTTCCGGCTCCTACTACGTGTGCCAAAAGCACATTATCACCATATAGCTGGTGTGCGACTGCATTTTTCTGATGCGGACGAAGCTCTATTTCCGGATTCATTCCTGGGAAAGTCAAATGACTGCCATCGTATTCACGGGGACGGATGCTGTTAAATCGTTCATTGTACACCTTTACCAGTCGTTCACGCCTCTGCTGGTCTTTAAAAATCCAGTCTTTAAATGCTGCTTTCATGGCATCCTGCTTCTGTGATGCCAGCATGGTTTCTTTCTTATTGAGGACACGGATCTCATCACCATTTTCATTGACACTCTTATCATAGATGCGTACATCTTTCAGGTTCAGGGTATCTTCCAGAATCTTATAGGCATTTGCTCTCTCAGTTCCATACGTTGCATAGGCAAACGCATTTCTCGGACTGTCGGCATTCTTTCCTGTAATCCTCCACTCTCCATTTACCTCAGAGAATTTTACCTGTATTTCCTTCTGTGCAAGATACCGTGGCGTATGAAGCAGTTCCGTCATAAAATCCTGATAATCTGAAGGTTCAATCCAAGTAGCTCCAACACGCACCTCAATTTCGGATGCTTCCAGATTTCTGGGCTGAACTGCCTCCAATGCACGAACATTCGGTGTAAATTCCGGGTGACTCTCGACAAAGGTTCTCGCAGTGTTTAATTTATCCCTGACATTTCCGGACAGATATTCATCTCCGCTTTCCCACTGGTCTGTCAGTGGATTCTTAAAGATAACTCCAACCAGTTCTTCTGTGATTTTCTCTTCGGTCTTTCCGGTCAGCTGTGCCATATAGGTCAGATCCACCTTTGCTCTTTCATTCAAAGATAATGCTAACGCTTCTGTCGCTGTTTCTACGCTGGTTACTGCTACTGCCTTTTTGATGGTTCGTTTTGTAAACATATCTGCTTTCCGCTTCAATGTTCCATCTTCATTCAAGTCTTCCAGGGAACACAGCAGACAATAAGAAGAGTCATCAGAAAATGCCCGTTTGTTGGCATTACTTCCAATGACTCCATACTTTGCTGTGTAGGTATCATATACCTGATTCAGTTTTTCCTGCTGTTTCTGGATTTCTTCGTCTGTGACGGATTCATCCATCTGCATGGCAATCAACTCCCGGACGGTATCACGGATTGCAACCATGCCTTTCACACGTTCTGCAGTGGCGGCAGGCATTTTCACCTGATTCATCAAAGAATTAACACGGTAATACACCTGAGCATCTACCACCGTATAGCTGTAATTTCGGACATTTGGATCAGCCGGAATACTCTCTGGCATCTCATCCAGTTCTGTTTCCACATCTACTGCTGGTGCCATGCTTCCCTTGATGTGTTTCACAGCTTCTTGTAACTGTAATTCCAGATCTGCTCCTTCCATTGGAGTACAGGTTGTTTCCATACCATACGGACCGGACACTTCTTTCATTTCACCCAGAATCATTTCCGGATGCTGAACAAAATACTGATTGACTGTAATACCATTGACATCACTATCCAGATTTATCCATTCCGGCATTTCTTTCGTAAGGCTTTCCCTCTTCTGAAAAAACAGGATATCAGCACTGACTTCTGTTCCTGCATTTGCCTTAAAAGCTGTATTCGGCAGTCGGATTGCTCCCAACAGATCTGCCCGCTCTGTCAGATATTTCCGGACTTCCGGTGACGCCTTATCCATGGTTCCCTTTGTTGTGATCAGTGCCGCCACACCACCTGGACGTAACTGATCTATCGTCTTGGCGAGAAAGTAATCATGGATCATGAAATTGTAGCGATCATACTGACTGTCATTGACCTTGTATGCACCAAATGGCACATTTCCAATCGCCACATCAAAGAAATCATTGGGATAATCTGTCTTCTCAAAACCTTTGATCTGAATATTGGCATTTGGATAGAGTAGCTTTGCAATTCTGCCACTGATGCTGTCCAATTCCACGCCATAAAGTTTGGACTGGTTTAGATTCTCTGGAAGCATTCCAAAGAAGTTCCCGACTCCCATAGACGGCTCCAGGATATTTCCTTTTGTAAATCCCAGATTCTCCAACACCTGATACATACTTTCAATCACAATCGGCTGTGTATAATGAGCATTTAAGGTGGAAGCTCTGGCCGCCGCATATTCCTCTGGTGTAATAACCGTCTTTAATTCCAGATATTCTGTCTCCCATGCAGCTTTTGTCTCATCAAATGCATCTGCAAGACCTCCCCAGCCGACGTACCTGGATAAAATCTCCTGTTCCTCTGGTGTTGCATTGCGGTTCTCATCCTCACATTTCTTTAACAACTGGATTGCCATGATATTTGCTCGGAATTTCTCCTTCGGTGTTCCCTGTCCAAGTTCATCATCTGTGATGTGGAAGTTCGATGCTTGAATCGGTTCTGCTATTCCATTAATCTCTTCCAATGGTTCTTTTTCTTCCGATACCTCAGCTTCTCCCGATAATTCTTTTTCTTTTTTATCATAATCTGTACACACACGTTCAGAAATAGCAGTAAAATACGAGGACTCTTCCTCCATGATTTCTTCCCTGATATCCCGTAATTTATCTAAGGTATCCGCATTTACTGTTTTGTTGTGATAATGATAATAAAGTACTTCTTGTCCAAGTTTTACATCCAAACGTTCCAATTCTTGCATTGACATTCGATTCCAAATATCATCTTTTTCCGTATGAATCGTGAAACCTTCTCCATCATCATGATATTCTAATGTGTATTGAAGTCGATTCGCTTCTCCCTTAACTTTGCAATCAAAATCATGGATTGTTGTTCTGGTACCGGACATATATTCTGAATCAACTAATTGCAAATCAGTTATATCTTCAGCGGTCAAAGTATCCTGCTCCAGCTGTTCTCCTAACATCTGCTGTGCTTCTTCAAGATCTGCCTGTCTTTGCTCTTCCTGACGCTCTTCGTACTTTTCCATTTCTTCCGGTGACAAATAATCATCTGTGCGGATTAACTGGCGGACACGTTCTGCAACTTTGTTCCACTTTAATAAAACTTCTACCTCTGGACTGCCAATTTTCCCTTTTGCAAGTTTTAATCCTTTTGCATCATGGGATGCGTCGGAAGCATCTACTCCTGGTATTCCGGGTGAAGAACCACCTGTTCCATACTCATTTTTCAGGAATTCAGCTGCATCTTTCATATCATGGTGCTCCATGAAATATTCGTAAATCCGGTTACGTCCTCCGGCAGTAATGCCGCCTCTTCTTAGTACTGCATCAATTTCATCCTGTGTGATAAATGAAAGCCCTGGACGTTCTACTCTAAATTGTTGATCCACCCAGGAGAAATCTCTCTGAAGGTCACGAAAACGCTGAAAATATACTGGATTGTGCTGAATTTCCCAACGATGATAATTACTTGGATTTTCATTCATATCCGCTTGTAACCATTCAAACTGCTGATAGATTTCTTTTTTCCCTTCTGGATCTATCCACGCATTCCGTATGATATCCTGCCATTCAGTATAAGACCGGTATTCTTCCGTATTTCTATTTGTATCTCGGAAATGAAGTGCCAGAAGATCTGTCATTTCTTTCTGTTCCTGCTCAATAGCATTATTGGAGATAAGATTATCAACGTAATTTCCCTCCTCATACATATCCCGGATTCTGTCAGCAGCTTCTTCCCACGTAACGATACGGTCAAAGTTTCTTCTTGCAGAGTCACCTCGCCGGATACGGATACCATCGTTGTCGTACCAGATACTGATTTTCTGATTATCTATGGTAAATCCTTTTCCTCCGGTGCCATATTCATCTTTCAGAAAGCTTTGCATTTCTTCATTGTCCAGACCTTCGATCAATCTTGCAGTAATGTGAAACAGCGTATTTTTCTGTCCGCTTCCTGTTCGGAGAATATCGTCTACCACTTCATCAGAAATAAGAAAAGCGGCTGGCTGTCCTAATGCAGCTGCCGCTTTCCTTATTTCTCCTAACTGTTCCTCTTCTGTTGGGAACAGACTTAATTGTAAATAATCTCCTGAATTACCAGTTCCTCTGCCTGTGCTTTGATCTGGTTCATGTGTCTGGTCCAAGCCATTGTGTCTGCCATCTTGTCCGGTGCCGGATCTTTCTCCAGAAGTTCGTTCATCAGGTTGTCTACTCTCTGTCTTGCCTGACTGTCGATCTCCATCAGATGACTGTCCAGACGGTTCTGCAGTGTCATAATGTTGAACCTGGCTACTTTGTGGTTTCTCAGATACTCTTTCCGCATCATTCCGTACTTCCCGATCGTTCCTCTCGTCTCTTCCAGGCTGATATCTGGAATCTGATACTCTCCGTTCTGGCTGTAACTGATCTCTCTCATAGTCTGTTTCCTCCTTATTTTCTTCTCTATCTTCTGTGTTACTTGTTATACTTTCACGAATTAACGTGTTGAATTCATTATAAGCTACTTCTTTTTCTTTTGCAACCGTTTTTAGATCTTTTTCCAGATCATTCAGCACATATCGTCCAATCTGCATCAGGACTGGTCTACTGATCTCGTTGACTGCACTTCCCAGATGTCCTAATATTTTCAGCTGATTGAAGTCCGTAATATGCCGAAAATCCTCTGCATCCAGATATTCCTGTACATCCAGTCCACACCGGTTTAGTAATACATACCAGACACTATTTGTCATCAGTTCCCGAAATTCGACTTCCTGATTCTGTTCGTCCAGTTCTTCCAAAAATGTCCCTGTTACGTCCAGTCTCAGTTCTTCCAATGCATCTGGAAGCCATTCCTGCATACTCTCCTTCGCTGCCTGATGCAGACTTTCAGCAAGTCCTCCTTCTGTATCTTCCAGTGTTAATTGCTCCTGCAGATAATCTGCAACCAGCTGTTCTCCTTCCATTGGAAGATTCCATAACTGAGGATCCTTTCCAAGATTCCTCACTTTATAAGTGTCCTGCACATCAAATACATACCGAAGTTTTGTTTTCGGTCCGGAAGTATTGTCAATCAAGGCAATCCCCTTGGATCCCTTTTTGATCCAGCGGTACATCTTCTGATTCCATATTTCCATGGATGCTACGGCAGTTGCTTCCGGCCGCTGTGCATAAATTAAAAGCTGTTCTGGAAAAGTATACTTATACAGTTTGGATGCAGTGTCAAGAAACCGCATCCATTCCTGCGGACTGGCAGCTACATCTTTTGCCACCTCTTCCGTCAGCTGTTCCATTGCATATAATTTATTTGCCATGTGCTACTCCTTTTCTTCCTCCCATTTTTCTTCTACAACATCAGCAATCCGTTCCATTGCCCTTGTCATAGAAGGAAAATTACTGCTGTTATTTGCTTTTCCAATCTGATCAATAAGAAATTCCGGCATATCTGCTAGTGCTCCGGCAATCATAGCCTTTACCCGGATGTCCTCCAGCATAAGAAGCTCTTTTACACCAAACTCTTCGCCAAATACATCCTGATATCTCCGCAAGTCATCCAAAAGATATTCCGGTTTTAAATCTCTATCAATTTCCCTCCTTTTGTCTTCACCATATAAACACCAATCCATATTCTTTTCTCCTCCAACTTCAAAAAATTGGGGACTGCTCTGCACAGTCCCCATAAGCCATCGTTTTCTTTTCACTTTATAATGCTGTAGCAAGATCTCTCGCCTTACTCTTTGGGATTGTATCCGTCCCTTTTGCCTTGATTTCTGCCTTAGCTTTCTCCAATCTTCCATGGATTCCACCTTTTACTTCCGCTTTTTCGGCTACTTTTTCTTTCTCCAGACGTGCTTCCCTGCGCTCAGCATTTTCCAATACTGCGGTCTTTTTGTCACAGAACTGAACCTTATCAGAAAGCTGTTCCTGTCTTTCCACTTGTGTCTCATTGACTTCCTGTACCATCGCATTTAATTCTGGAACCTGTAAAATACCGTTATCCGGGAGAATCAGCACTTCATGAACGGAAGATGGGATGACAAAGTAATCACTTCCCAGGCATTCCCCAATCTGTTTTCGAATATCTTCCTGCAGCAACAGGGAAGCTCCATTCATCTTAGATTCATTGGTAAGGCAGAACATTGGATTCTCCACAGTTTCCATATCCAGTTTTTCATTCAAAAGATTCTTCGGTGTTCCTCCAAAAATCATAGATTCGATAATCTGTGTCATATCCACCAGTTGCACGCCTCTGTTCTTATCTGCCATCATCGCATCTGCCTGAATCTGTTCGACAGATACTCCCCATTCGTTCATCAGAGAAACAGTTACTGGAATACTGCTGATTCCCTCTCCATTTTCCTCCAGATTTACTGCATAATAAGCTGCAAAATCTCCGTGTTCTGTGACTACTTTGTCTGCCAAACGATCGGTATTCCATTCTTTGTCACAAATTCTCATCTGTAATTTGTCCTTCATCTTTTCATAATCAAGAATATCCGGAACTCCCATATCAAAAAATTCTGCTTTACCCTGTGCTTCAATACGCATATCAGCTACATCCCCAACACAAGAATCTACATCTTTCCCATTGATATATTCCTGGTAGAGGGAATCCAGATAGACCGTCGGTACGATTCTCTGATCTCCGTTTGGAATCGTAATACCTGTCAGCTTCAAACCGTTGTTTTTTTCTACTTCCTGAAGTTTAATTTCTGCGTCCCTGTAAGACTCTGGCAGATACTCCTTTACATTGTCTTTGACATATTCATAAAATTCTTTTCTGTTCATCATACGCTTTTACCCCTTTCTGATCATGTGATGGTTCATTCTTTTTCTGCTGACCATCTGCTCAGCTTTCTTCTGATAAGCCATCATTCTCTTTACTGTTTTCTCCTGGTTTTTTCGTGCTTCCTGTCTTTTTTCCATTGCTTTCATCATAGTTTTCTGTTCCTTTCTGTGATTTTTTGTATGAAAAAGGGAGCCTCACATAGAGGCTCCCAATCATAACCGTTGGTTTTAGTTTCCTTATTTGGTTTTCCTTTTTCTACTGATATAAAGTCCTGCCATACCTCCTGTGGAGATCACAAGAAGCAGGATCGGCAGCCAGATATTCGTGCTGTCACCTGTTTTCGGTGCATTTGATACCTTCGTCTCTTCATGGGACTGTGGTGTATCCGGTGTGTTCGGTGTTTCCGGAACTTCCGGTTTCTCATTTGTCAGATTAAAGGTAACTTCTACAACCGGTGTACTGTCATCTGCATAAGCAAATGTCACTTCATGCTTGGTCTGATCCAGCGTGTATCCGTCCAGTGTCTTTGTTTCCACCAGATAATACTTGATAGCGGTATCATATTTGCCGTTCTTAAATGTGGCAATCTCATACAGCTTACTTTCTGCATGACCGGCAGCATCTGTCTTTAAGGTTTCCAGAACCTTTCCTTTGCTGTCACGGAGTTCAAATTCTACCCCTTTCAGCGGTTCTCCTGACGATTTATCTGCCTTATTGAGAATCACTTTTCCCTTGGCAGTATCATCTTTCATAGCTACTTTCTGAATTTCTCCGGTATCCTTCACCTCAAATGTTACATCAGATGTCAGAAGATATCCTTTCGGTGCCTGCTCTTCACGTAAGGTATATTTACCGATTGGAAGTTTTTCGATATAGTGTGCTTCCTCTGTGGAAGTCCAGCTCTCTACTACCTGATCGTCTTTGTCAAGAACCGTCAGTTTTGCACCTGGAATCTCCGTTTCTCCTGTGATATCCGTCTTACTGATCTGCACTTTTGTCACATCATCTTTCATCTCATGCTTCTGAACCTCTGCTGTATTCTCTACTGTGAAAGTAATACTTTCTGCAGTGACATATCCATCTGCTGGTTTTGTCTCTGTCATGGTGTACTCCTTACCAACAACCAGTTCTTTGATCACATGGGATTCTTCCGTAGAAGTCCATTCATCTACTGTATTGCCATCTGAATCCGTTACTTTCAGGTGTGCACCTGGAAGTTCTTTTCCTGTTGTCAGGTCTGTTTTGGTCAGCTCCACTGTGGTTGGCTGATTTTCAAAAATAAAGTCGTAGCTTACTTCTGCCTGGTCTTCTCCGGCATATTCAAAGGTAAATTCCTGTACTTCATCTGTTGTAATAAATCCGTCCGGCGCAAAGATTTCTTTCACATAGTATTTTCCATCTACTGGAAGATCTGCCGTAAAAGTAATCTGTCCTTTTTCATCCGTTACTCGCTGCTCAATCAGACTGTCTTTCTCAAGGAGTACCTCGCCCTTTGCATTTTTGATATTTTCACTGGTATAAAGACCGAAGACACCACCTGCAAGGACACGTTCTGTATCTTTTTCTTTCTTCAGAACCGTAACCTTTACTTTCTGACGGGCATTCTGCCATTTCTCATCATAAGTGATGACTGGTGTGTCCTGATCACGGTAGGAAAGGTCAACATATCTCGGCTCTTTGTCCAGCACATAACCATGGGCTGTTTTTACTTCCTTCACATAGTATTTTCCAGCCGGGAGATCTCCCATCTGTGCAATACCATTGGAATCTGTGGTAATGGTTCCCACTTTTTCATCGGTTTTGAAATAATCTTCACTGACACCATCTGCCGCTTTGATATCTTCCGCAGCAAATACATCGAACGTCACATCTGTAAGGCTTCCGGTTACATACTCAAAAAGATGCTCCACGGTACCTTTTACATGATCCAAAAGTGTTACCTTATCCAAAAACTCTCCATTTTTGTTGATGATCAGAAGTCCTGTCGGTACTTCATCTTTCATCTCTACTTTCTGAATCTCTGCGGTATCTTCCAGAGTGAACTTCACATCCGTTGCTTTCAGATATCCATAAGGTGCCATTTCCTCACGAAGAGTGTATTCCTCTCCAACTGTCAGGCGTTTGATCACATGTGGCTGATCTTTTACAGACGTCCACTGATCCACAACATTTCCTTCTTTATCAAGAACGGTGAGTTTTGCCCCATCCAGCTCCACACCTGTTGTTACATCAGATTTCGTGATTTCTACTGTTGTCGGCTGGTTCTTTTTCACAGTTTTCAGTTTTACTGTCTTCACATCCTGTCCCTGGTAAGAAGCATCCAGATTCAGAACTTCATCAGAGGATACAAATCCCGCCGGTGCTTTTAACTCCTTCACATAATACTGTCCAAGTGGCAGATCCAGCGTACATGCTGCAAGTCCATCGTTATCAGAAGTCATTTCCTGTAAGAGTGTGTCTGCTTTCACGATCACTTTTCCATCCGCCTTAATATCCGCTTTGTTAAAGATACCAAAGACAGCTCCAGCTACGGTTGCACCATTTTCTGCATCCTGTTTTTCTACCTGGATTGTAACTTTCTGTCGGTCATCGCCAACAGTCACTTCCTGTTCGATCACAGGTGTATCCTGATTGGCATAGACAAATGCGACTTCTGATCTGTCATGGTTCAGTACGAATCCTTCCGGTGCAGTCTTTTCTACTACATAGTAAGAACCAAGCGGCAGATTCTCTGCAACTGCTTTTCCGTTTTCTCCAGTCTTTACCGTTGTTACCAGTGCATCTTTTGCATAGATCAGCTGTCTGTTTCCGTTTTCATCTTTCTGATAATCCGGTGTATAGATATTTTCAGCTGCATAGACATTAAATTCCGCACCCTTCAGGTATCTTTCTTCATAAACAAAATCCTTTTTGAATCCGGTCAGCATTTCACCTTTTTTATAGATCGTCAGCTTTCCTTTTACCGGATGGTTCTCGTAATCTACCGTAATAATGGCATCTCCGCTCTCAGAATCCATCTGGTATGCTGTGTTTGCATCCACCGCAATCTCTACATAGTTCTTGTTGATTGTGTACCCTTCCGGTGCGTTGACTTCCTCAATGCGGTAATGTCCGATCTTCAGATTCTTCGGCATGATCAGATATCCCTGGCTGTCCGTAAAATAGGACTTATGGGTTGTTGTCACTGGGTAAGTTGTTACCTGTTCCACATACTTCTTGTTGTCCAAGTCGTACACTTTAAATTCTGTTCCTGCAATCAGGACGGATTTCTTTGTTTCATCGTCTTTTTTCACGATTTTCAGTTTTGCCTTAAACTCTTCATCCAGAAGCACTCGCCAGATCTGTGGCTCATTTGGATGATGCTCTGTGATATTCACTTCAAAATCATCGACTGGCTTGTAGTTGTGCGGTGTTGTTGTCTCACGCACGATATAGCTTCCAAATGGTAATGGAATACTGCAGGCATACCCTTTTTCATCTGTGAAAATCTCAGTTGCTCCATTTTCTCCACTCACTACTGGTTTTGCAGAATCAAAATCATAACTTCCATCTGCTTTCTTTGTAAGGGAGGATTTCAGATAAACTGTAAATCCAGCTCCGGATAACAGATCTGCATCGGTCTTTCCATTGTTGGCTGCTTTAATGATCTGGAATGGCTGCTTGATGACCTGCTCACTGGAAGTGCACTCTCTTTTTACTTCTGATGTCATATCTCCTTCATAACTGCACGTAAGATCATGCTCTTCTGTATCTGCCAGGTATCCGGTCGGAGGTGTAATCTCTTTGATATAATATTTGCCAAGATACAAGCCATTTACAGAAGCCTGTCCTTTGTCATCTGTTGTAAGAGAAGCTACCTGTTCTCCTGCTTTATAAATAGTTCCAGTTGCTCCGTCCGGATGCACGATATCTTCACGGGCATACAGACCATAAACTGCACCTTTCAGTGTGGCATCTCCCTGCGGTACTGCTTTTCCTGTTTCTTTATCAACTTTGAATAAATTGATCTTTGCTGTCACACGGTCATTGCTGAAGGTATGGGCAAATGATACGGTTGCTTCTTTATCATTGGTGTAAGAAAACTTGAACGTATACACATCTTCTGTATTTCTTACATAGCCTTCCGGTGCCTGATCTTCTTTTACAAAATAGGAATATCCAATCGGAAGATCCGCTGTGAATTTTGCATTCCCATCTGCTCCAGTAGTTGCTTTCTCAATCAGTGTTCCTTTTTTCACAACAACGGTTCCGTCTGCATTTCTAATATCATCGGATGCATACAGAGCAAAAATACCGCCATTCAGTGGTTTCTTGATGTCTTTATCCTGTTTTACTACGGAAACATCTGCTTTCTGTCTCTCGTTGTTAAAAGTCACATCTGCAAATACAACTTCTTTATTCTGTCCGGCATAGGTCAGAGTCACTGGCTTTTCTTCGCTGCCGTTATAGAAATTGTCCGGTGCTTTTGCTTCTTTTACCACATAGGTTCCAAGATGCAGGTTTTTCAGTGTGACAGAACCATTCTCACCTGTTGTCAGATTTTCTTTTACCAAGTCACCTTTGCTGTACACTTTTGTGCCATAAGCAGTTACGATATCCGCTCCGGCATACACGTTATATACTGCATTTTTCTGTCTGCGGTTCTCATACTGGAATACGGTTCCACTCTCACTGACTTCTGCACCGATAAGAACCTGACCTTCTTTGTAAATGGTAAGCTCTGCCAGCTGCTCCTTGTTTTCCACGGTCACAGCCGAGGTCTTACTTGCTACCAGTTTCACATTTGTTGCCGTTGCATTTACTACATATCCCTGTGGCGCTGTGATCTCTTTCAGATAAACGGTATCCTGTGTCTTGATGATCGTAACAGAGGATTTTCCATTCTTATCTGTTGCCGGCATCTGAGTGATCAGCTTTGTACATGCCTCATCGCTGTATACACCGAATACTGCACCTGCAAGATTGACATCCGCTGTATCGTCTTTCTTTACGATTTCGATCGTAGCCTGTTCAATCCAAGACACTTTGAAATCAATATATTTTTCATCTGTCACACCTTCACCAAATACCAACGCAAGATCCTGCGTGTCAGATCCGGTGGTGATTTTATAAGCAGAGTAATCTTTTGTAATACTTCCCTTCATTGTAGAAGACCAGCTCTGTGCCACGTCACTCACCTGTGTCAGTGGTGCAGAAAGATAAAACTTTGTTCCTCCGCAAATTTCTACACTTGCACCAGCTTTACTTGTTGTGCCTGTGCTTAGATTATGAAGTTTCACACCAGACGGAAGCTTCATCGTAATTGTCTGTAGCTTATCTGCTTTGAATGTAATATCTTTGGTTCTCTGTGAATTGCCATCCACATAAGCTTTTACATCTCCATCAGAAAATGACATTGCTACATCCGGTATTTCTGGCTGTGAAACACAATAATTATACAATTTCATTGCTAAATTCTTGGCTGTACTATTCGCTCCGGAAAAAGCGTCGCCACTTCCATTAGCATAAGAAGCCGCCAGATGAACAAGAATGAATTTTGCTCCAGCACTAAGATTTCCATAACCATTCTCTTCTGTAAAGAATCCTTCATCTCCTGCTGCCTTGGTTCCGTAATAACATACCTTAGCTAATGTTTTTCCATCTCCGACTTTACTAATCGTGTAATTACCTGTTCCTGGTCCCGGTTTTGATGGCTGTACACAGTAAGCAGTCGCAGATACATTTCCAAACTGAACCGTATACTGATAGGTAAGATAAGAACCATAACCATAATCCGCATAACGATACAGAGTTCCTCTTGTAACAGATACTTTCTGTACACTTCTTGCACTTGTCTTTGCCATAAAAGTGACTGTTTCACCAGCTTCCATGGCGTATAAATCAATTCCTTCCTCTTCCGCCTGCTCCATTGCATCCGATACTGTAAGACCTGTTTCCGAATCCGTTGTATTTTCAGTATCTTCTTCCATATCCGGTAATAGTTCGCTTGCCTGAGAATCAAATTCTTCTATCTCGCTTTCCGTCACTTCCTCTGTTGGAAGCAATTCCGAGTCTGCTTCTGAATTCTCCGTTTCCTCTGTCTGCTGTTCACTGCCAGCTGTTTCTGATTCGGTTACTGCTTCACTCCCTTCAGTTTCTGTCTGCACTTCTGTTTCTTTCTCACGCACAATCAGCTTTCGGCTGATCTGGTACTTCGGATGCTCCTGATTTACCGGTTCCACATAATAGACCGCTTTGTAAGTGTCCGCATGATCTGTCGTAAAATCCTCATTCTTATCATTCTTTGCTTCCTCAAATGTGACTTTAACCTTGTTATCATCCTTGATTTCCAGTCCGGTATAATCTGATTTCACATTAAATACACTGCCTGTTTCGATTTCATAATCTTTGGCAGTCACCACCTCATCTTCATCCAGAAGGTCTTTCACTTCCTCATAAAGTGGAGGTTTCTCCTCTGGCTGGATCTCCGCTGCATATGCCGTCATCGGAGATAGCACTGTACTAAGCATTGTCATGCCTGCCAGCAAGCCAGATACTACTTTTCTAAAATTACCTTTTTTCTTCATGCTAAGGTCCTCTCTTTCATATATTTGTATTAAAACAGACAGTCCTTAGACTGCCTGCAATACACTACTTATCGTTGTGGAAAAATCAGATTGAACTGTACATTTCCCTCTCCGGGATCAACCATCTCCACAGTTGCTTCGTACTGTCTCCCTGTTTTTCTTGATACCAGATCCTTATAATGGATTTTTCCTTTAGACAGGAACTTCTTTGCTGCCGTCTTATCCATCTTTTTTCCCTGACTCGCAAGGAATTTATCATTCTTCCATAAGGTAAAAGTACAGTTCCGGTCAGAACAGTAAAAGTTTACTTTCCCTTCCTGGACATCTGCTCCACATCGGGGACATTTGCCAATGACTTCTCCTTTTGCCTTTCCCTGAAACTGATTTTTCTTTTCTTCTGAAATTCCCTGATACCTGGCAACCAGTTCCTGCATCAGTTCTGTAATCCCATTTAGGAATTCATCTGCTGTCTCTGTATTCTGGGCAATGTGATTCAATGCCATTTCCCACTCTGCGGTCATCTTCGGAGATTTAATCTCATCTGGCAGAACTGTAATCAATACATTACCATCATCTGTCGGCACCAGATTTTTCTTTTCCCTTTTCACAAAACCAGACTGAATCAGTTTTTCAATGATTGCTGCCCTTGTTGCCGGAGTACCAAGTCCTTTCTTTTCTGTATCTTCGGTCAGTTCTTCATTCCCTGCACGTTCCATCGCAGAAAGCAGGGTATCTTCTGTGTACTGTTTCGGTGGCTGTGTGAAATGCTCCGATACCAAAGAATCACAGGGACCATAATGCTTGCCTGCCCAGATATCCAGCTCCGGCTCTTCTTTCTCAATCTTTACGCCAAAGAACTGTTTCAATTTATTTTCGATCGCCTTGAATCCTTCCTGCTTTGTTTTCTTTGCTGTGAGATAAAACGTATGATAATTGCAGGTGATCTGGCATTTATGGCTTTCATAAATATAAGGATCTGCAGTTGCTGTCAGAACCCTGGCACTGATCAGATACAAAATCTTGCGGTTTCGTTCTTTCAGTTCACCAATATCTGCTTTGGCTACTTCCATGGTTGGGATAATCGCATGGTGATCGGATACTTTCTTTGAATTTAATACCTTACTCACGTCTGGGTGATATTCCAGACCTTCAGCATAAGGCATTTTCCCAAGTAACATCTGAATCAGTGTTTCAGTGCTTTCTCCCATCTCATCTGTCAGATACTGGCTGTCTGTTCTCGGATAAGTGACCAGCTTCTGCTCATACATCTCCTGCACGGCATCCAATGTCTGCTGTGCGGTATAACCAAACATTCTGTTTGCTTCCCTCTGCAGAGTGGTCAAATCATAGAGCTTCGGAGGACGGACCGTTTTTTCTTTCACATCATCCTTTTCCACTTCGCACATACGCTCCATACAGTCCGCAGCCACTCTATCTGCATCTTCTTTTTTCTGAAAATGCTCTGTGACCGCATCCATCTCGTCAAACTTGATATGAGCCATATAATATTTTTCTTTGGTAAATTCCTTGATCTTCTGATTTCGATCCACGATCATGGCAAGTGTTGGTGTCTGTACTCTTCCAACTTTCAGATTCTGGTTATACAGAACGGAAAAAAGACGGCTCGCATTGATTCCCACCAGCCAGTCTGCCTTTGCCCTGCAAAGTGCTGACTGATAGAGACTGTCATAACACGAACCGTCTTTTAATGACGCAAATCCATCTTTAATTGCCTGTTCCTCCATGGAAGAGATCCAGAGCCGCTTCATCGGCTTTTTGCATCCTGCCTGCTCATACACCAGACGGAAGATTAGTTCTCCTTCCCGCCCGGCATCTGTAGCACAGATTACTTCATCTACTTTGGAATCTCGCATCAGTTTTTTCAAGATTCCAAACTGCTTTTTCGTGCCTTCCAATACCCTGTGTTTCCAACATTCCGGCACAATCGGCAGATCTTCATATCTCCATTTTTTATATTTTTCATCGTATTCTGATGCATCACATAATCCAACCAGATGTCCTACGCACCAGGAAACGAGATAACCGTTTCCTTCCACGTAGCCATCTTTTCTTGTTCTGGCTCCAATCACGGAAGCCAGTGCCATCGCAACCGATGGCTTTTCTGCAATCACTAATTTCATTTACTCCTGCTCCTCTTCTTCATCTTCCAGCACAGCATCATCAAAATCCTCGTCTCTCAGGATTTCTGGTTCTATACTTTCTTCCTGCTCATCTGCATCGTCTACTTCCCGCTTTTCAGATTCTGAATCTTCGGATTCATCTTCATCCTCTTCCATCTCATCCTCGTCATCATATTCATGCTTTGGTTTATAGACTTTGAAGTAATATCCTCCTGCCGCAGCTCCTACTGCAACCAGTGCAATCAGAAGATACGTTCCAAATGGACTTTTATCTTCTGGCATCTGGATTTCATCCTCTACCTTATCTTTCTCAGCTGTCTCAGTTGTTTCCGGCTTTTCTTCTTCAGCCTGTTTCTCTGGTTCTGCATAAACAGTATCTACTTCCGGAAGTGTCACGGAATCAGAAAGTGTGAAGTTCATCAGATCTTTCTCGCTGACTTCTGTAAGGAAATACACATTATCCTGAGATTTCGAATTGTCGATGATCAGATAGAAAATCTTACCGCTCTTCGTTGAAATAGTATAAAACTCTTTTGTTCCTTCCGTAGCTGTTTTTGTAACGGATTCTGCCGTCTCGCCTTCTTTATTAAGCTGTTCCTCAATACCTGTCACTGTCCGATCATCCACGGTTCCTTTTGCATCTGTCGGCTCAGAAGCCTGTGCATCCTGCGGAAGTGGTGAAGTCGTTGTTTTCTCAGTCCCCGTTGCATCTGCACTGGTCGTAGTTGCCATTGCACCATTGCTGTCACCGGAAGTTTTCTGTTTCTCTGCCTGCTTCTTTGCCCATTCATAGTAAGGATTCTGCAACACATACTTTTCAGAAGTATTTCCGGCACCGTCTGTTACCGTAATCTCAATCTGTTTTGTAGTAAAATCTTTCTGTGTCAGTTGCACTCTCAGCATTCCATCCTTCAGATCTGTATAAGTGGTGCCATTAACTGTTACTGCAGTAATCCCGGATACTGTATCATTCCCCTGAATCGTCAGCACACCATCTGTCAGGGAAGCAGAGAGTGTCGGCTTTTCCGTGTCATAACACTTAATAGAACGATTCTGCTCATACACCTTTCCATCACCATCTGTCACACGCACATACACTGTCTGATTTCCTGTGATCGTGATACTTCCGCTTCCAGTTACATCCTGCCAGCTTCCATCTTTTCCTGCTTTTGCTTCAATCTTTGCTATTGAGAAACCTTCCGGCATATGGCTGGCATCTACCGTAACAGCAATGGTTGTTTCTCCCTGTTTCCATCCATCCGGTTTCTCAATCGTGATTGCAGGCGTGGTATTCTCAGCTGCATAAGCAGTCTGTGTCTGGAGCAAAGGTGTTGTCAGGCAAAGAAATGTCGTTGCTGCAAGCAGACTCTTTTTTACCCTGCTTTTAGTATTTGTTCTCTTCTTCTGTTTCATTTTTTCCAGATTCATCATCGGCTTTTATTTCCTCCTTCTGTATTTCTACCCTGCCGGGCAACTCATTTTTCATTTTCTTTTTAAAAGCTTCCAATTCCGGAATACTCATATCCATTGCACGGATAATTCTTACAATTTCCAGATTTTCTGCTTCTGTTTTTGCAATCTCCGCAGCCTTGAACCGCTTTAAATCTGCTTCATATCTGGCTTTAGATGCTTCCATTTTTTCCTTGGCTTTCTCATAATCTGCCGTTGCTTTTTCAAGACTTTTCATCTCTTCTCCTTTCCGGGCGGCTGTTATACCGCCCTTTTCCTTACCATCGCCCGAATCCATAGAAATGGCTCTGCCAGTATGGAGAGTTGATGGACGTGTACTGAACCGGATGCCCACAATGGATCATCTGACCATTGCCCACATAGATTCCGATATGCGTTACTGGTTCTCCTGCATCGTAGGTTCCGGTAAAGAAGATCAGATCTCCTGGCTGTGCTTCTGACTGGGATACTGGCGTACAAATGTTGTACAGTCCCTGTGCAGTCAGCCTTCCCGTATTTCTTACCCCGGAATGAACCAGACAGTAGCTGACAAATCCGGAACAATCGAATCCACTTGGGGAATATCCGCCCCACACATACGGTGTTCCAAGATATTTTGCAGCCTCTTCCAGTAAACGTTGCGCTGCTTCACTGGTATATTCATTACCACCAAAGCCTGTCCCTTCTCCTGTTTCCAGATAAAAGATCGGGTTTAACCGCTCTCCATTTTTCAAAAGTTCAATGTGAAGATGGCTTCCTGTAGAATTTCCGGTATTTCCTACAAGACCGATCTCATCACCTTTCGTGACGGATGCACCTGCAGATACACTCCGGCTGCTTAAATGTGCATACCGCAGTTCATAGCCTTTACTGTCCTTGATTACAACATAATTGCCATAGCTGTCGTTATAAGTAGAAGTTGTAACCGTTCCGGTCAGCCCTGCCATTACTTTTGTCCCTTCCGGTGCTCCGATATCCATACCATTGTGTAACTGATTTGCTCCTGATATTGGATGAATCCGATATCCATAATAGCTGGTCACACTGGAATACCAGTTAAAATCAACCGGTGTTGCAAACATCTGCAGGTTGCCTTTGGTATCGTTGTAGGCACTGAACAGTTCTTTCTGGAAAAATCCCAACCTGTCCTGACAGATTGACATCAGGTTTCCACTGGTCAATGTTACATTCAGCGTGTCCACATCTCTGATTCTGGTCACTTCGACTTCATTGCTTCCGTTATCATCTGCAAGATAACATTCCCAGGTCTGATGTCCATGTGCAGATGCTGCCGCATGACTGTCATAATAGACATCAAATTGTACACCGTATCTTGCGAAAGCTCCGGTATCTTCTACGGTATATTCGACACCATTCATAACTACCTTTGTTCCCATTGGAACAAACGGATTGGAAGCATCTACCGCTAAGGTATGATTGGCAGTTGGATATGCTCCACTGGCAGTCGGTCCTCCGCTCCAAATACCACAACAGATTGGACAGTTACAATATCCACTGGTCACAACCTGTCCCAAAGATTCTCCAACTCTTACTGTTGCTGTCTCCGTTACAGTCTCATTGACTGCTTCAGTAGTTAAATGATATTGCTCTGCAAACAAGGCGTCCAGCTCCGGCTTGACCTGTTCAAAAGTAAATTCTTCATACTTTGCAGACAGATAACTGATCAGGATAAACGGATCATGCTCAATAGGTCCGATGTTATATCGGTATTCCTCATGTCCTGGTTCTTCAGATTCCATATTGTTGATCCGCTCCTGCAGATTAGCTTCCAGCTGTGTGTAATACAGTTCCGCTTCCCGGATTGCCTGATCCGATGACAGATAACTGGTTCCGGTGTAAGTGATCACATTTTGTAAAAACACTGCAGAGCATGACGTGACATTCGTTATGATCAGAAACATCAATCCGATCAGAACTGCTACACTGATATACACCTTCCGGTTTTCTTTAAAAAAGTTGGTGACTTTGCCGCCAATCTTCTTGATATAATCAATCGTACCTTTTGTAGCTGTTCCTACTGTCTGTTCACTTCGCTTCGCTTTGGCATAATCCCGTTTGATCTGTTGCTTCTGAATCTGTTTTTTCAGTTTCTTCTGTTCCTGACGGGCTGCCGCCTGTGTCTGTTTCTCTTCCTGTCTTTCAAGTCTGCTTCTTTTTCTGAATGCCCTCTGTTTCCTGCGTCTGGCACTTCTCTGTTCCAGCCGGTAAACACCTTCGCCGCTTTCTTCTAACTTATGGGCACCTTCTACCGCCGCATTATCGTCTTCATTTTTGCTGATCTCACGGTGCAATGCTGCGGAAGCTGCACTTCCTGCTTTCTTGACAACAGAAGTTTTTTCTGTTTTCACAGATTCCCCTTCGCCAAACTTCAAGCGGGATTTCTTCTTTCCAGGAGCTTCTCCATCATTTGCCTGATAGACCTGTGCCTTCTTGGAATGCTGCTTTGCTTCCTTCTTCTTTTTTGCTTCCTCATAAGAAAACTTTTTGGCTTTTTCCTTCTGTTTCTGATGTCGGAAATTGACTCCATCCGTATCCATCTGGTTCAATTTCTCCATATCTTTATCATTTTTCACAGAAGCACCAGTTTCCTCATAAGCAAACTTCAAACGCTGTTTTTGTTTTGGCTTTTTGCTACCACCGGTCTGATTTCTCCGGCTGTCTCCTCTGTTTTCTGATAGATCCGCACGTTTTTCTTTCAGTCTCCCTGACTGTCCGGCTTCGGATTTTTCTGCAAGTCTGGATTCTTTTCCGACTTCAGCACGGATTCTTTTTCTATTTTGCTGTTTTCTACTCTGTCCAAGATCCTCACTTTGCTTCTCTGCCCGTATCAGTTCCGGTGCATCTCTGGATTTTTGCACAGAGGGACGAATATTTTTCCCACTCCGTTCAGACTGGCGGGAAGACTTATCCACAAGGCTTACTTCTTTTTCCCCCTGTTTTCCTCCCATCTGCACATCACTGGCACGGTTACTGACACGAACAGAAGATTTATCCGTCAGGTTTTCTTCCACCAGACCATCCTTGGTCATTTTCTGGACTTTCTTATCCCTGACTTTCATTCTCTGTTCTGCCACTGATTACTCCTCCTTCTTCGGATACCCTTTCCCTGCCTGTAATAAACAGAGAATAGCGATGCCAAATACAGCACCGCCACAAAATGTCAATCCATATGAAATTACCTGTAACATTGTTTTACTCCTCCTGTATTACCCTGCTTCGGCTGTTTCCTCCGGGCGGGTTGTCATAATCTTATAAAGGGAATTCTTCGGGAATCTGTCTACAAACGGAATAATCACATTTCCATAGAACAGAAGTCCTTCACCCTCATTACTGTTGGTTACATAAGACAGCTGGGTTGGTGAAATATTCAACTGTTTAGCCAGAATCTGCCTGTCACCGGATGCCTGGTTGAGCATATAGATAAAATCAGAGTTTTCAAAAATATTCTCGATTTCCCTGGAAGCTAAAAGATCCTTAATGTTCTGGGTAATTCCTGTCGGAATACCGCCCCATTTACGGAATCGCTTCCAGATTTCCACGCTGTAGGCTGCTGTCTGTTCTTCTTTTAAGAGAAATGCCGATAGGTCAGACCCTTGCGGGTCTTTCGCCCCGGCCCACACCGTGCAAGCAACTTTCATTGCACACGGCGTTCCATGGGATAAGTCTTTATTGCTAATACAGTTACTTCAAAGTCTGGTTAATTGTTATAAGGTTAACTGCTTCCAATCCTGCTTTGGCTCTCCATTTGTTAAGCTTGGCAATCTTGGCAGGTGCCCTGCAATCGAATAAATCAATGAGGGACTTGATGATTTTCACGTCAGTAGAATAGATAAGGCGCTTTATATCCTTGTGAACGATTCTGAGGTTGGCATATTCATCCGTACCACCTTGGCTTGGTGGATTAAGATATATGCACTCCACATCCTCAAACGCAAGGGACACCTTTGAGAGTTCACACTTACCTTTAGATGCCACAAATCGTGACAGGCGGTTATCACAAAATTCGATACTATGTTTCGTATCGTTGTCTCTGCTTAACTTCAACAGCGTTTCTCCGTATTTAGATTTAGCAAGCATGCGGTGAATACGTTCACGTCCCTGTGGGGTGTAACGATTGGTGTCCACTTGGAAGAACATCGGATTCTGCGTTCTGCAGTAAGCTACAGGAACAACAATCATTCCATTGATATATCTAACCTGCTTCGACTCCCCATACTTCTGATAGAAATATTCGTCCATTGCACCTTTCAATGTCGGTGGTCTTTCCTTGGAGAGGTCTGCACGACTGTTCAGTCTCGTCTTCATGGTTATATCAATCGACGGGAACAGTCTGTGAACATCCGCATTTATCATGGTAGCCATGTTATAGTACTGGTGCATACCAATAACTGCTTGGTTGTATCTGATGAGGTCATCGTGCTGTGATTGTTCACTCTCATGAGATTTACAGGCTTGAGCCATGGCATTTTTCAACTTCGCTTGTTGAGAATTGATGGCTTTGTCGGTCATATGAGACTTGATAGACCATTTCTTTCCCTTCTTGTAAAGCTTAAATTTTATGCCGAGGAAGTCGCTGTAGCCTTTGGTAAGATTCGTAATTCGTGACTTATCTGGAGAGGTTTCCAGCTTTAGTCTGTCCATCAGCCATTGCTCGACCGCATGCTTCAGCTTGACAGCGTCAGAATACGACTTGCAAAATATCTTGAAATCATCCGCATATCTCACTATGTGACACTCTTTCAAGCGGGACTGTCGCAACTTCTTGTACAGGTTTCCTTTATTCGGAGTGCCATTTTTGTTCATATAAATATCGCTTTTCAGAGGATGCTTTGCAGGCATTTCCTCCCATTGACTGGCTATCCACCAGTCAAGCTCATTCAGAACAATATTTGCCAGTAATGGACTAAGTACACCACCCTGAGGCGTGCCTTTATCGGGTACCGTTCTAACCCCGTTTTCTTCAATGGGGGCTTTCAGCATCTTTCCTATCAAGGAAATCAGCCTTTTATCCCGAATTCCCAACGTCCATATCTGTTTCAGTAGCTTCCCATGGTCAACGTTATCAAAGAATCCCTTGATATCTACATCAACTACATAGTGGAATCCGTCCACCTGCGCCAGTTTGTAACACACGGCAACGGCATTCTTAGTGCTACGATTCGGTCTGAAACCATAGCTGTGCCGATAAAACTTGGCTTCGCATATAGGCTCCATAACCTGCAATACGCTTTGTTGTACAATCCTATCTATTACAGTAGGAATTCCTAATGGTCGCATTTTTCCATTCGGCTTTGGGATATACACCCTTCTGACCGCTTTGGGTTGATAGTTAAGGATTTTGTCCCTAACGCATCGAACCAATGCTTCCTCTGACATCTCAGCTAAGTCCTTAAAGGTCTTACCGTCGACACCGGGCGTGTTGCTTCCTTTGTTTGATTTGAGATTACGATATGCCATTTTGATATTGGCATCTGAACCGATAATACTTATCAGATCCGTGAAAATCTTTTTGTTCGCACTATCCGCATATAATGCATCCTGTACTTCGACCATGCCGTAATACTCAGCATGACGGATAGCACTTTTCTTTAACAATTCCTTTCTTTGCATAGTCAACATCACCTCACTCTCGCAAGACTTGTTTCTCTTAGTCATACTCGAACCTATGAATATTAACTGCATTACTTTATTAAACTTGTTTTGTCGACTGGCAGACAGACCAGTCGTCCCACTAGAGGCTATTGCTCCACTCCCATTACAGGAGCTTCATCGCTCGTGCCTCCGCTCTCACAACGATAAAGGTAAGTTATACAGTGTGCTTTCCTTACCAACAGGTCATAGCATGTGCAACTGCTCACTGTTCGTTGCTTTCGACGTTCCAATATGGTGCAATATACTGTACTTAGGTGCCTCCTTTGAGCCTGCTAATTTCCATTGCCTGTAACAATGCTCCGACTTTCACTTCCACCCAGTTACTTTTCGGTAATCAGCGCCAAACCGTTGGCATGCGCTTTTCAACGCATTCGAATTTTAGACTCTTTAAATCGTCAGTTCGTCCCCACTTCCGTGGATACTCACCATATACAGCTTCACTACATAATCACAGGCAACCCACACCTCTGTGAATCTTTCCTCAGCCTTACCTGTTAGGACCTGCTTTTTGCTCTTCACCCTAACTTTTGACAACCCGATAGCTTTTGCACAACTATCACGCTGTAGGGAGTTTACGTGTGTCCCTTCAGGGCGTTACCCCTTCATTTGAACAACACCATATCAGTTGTATCAGTAGCTTTTTCTTTTTACGGACGGCTACTGACCCCGCTGTCTATTCAACAAGCGGAACGTCTCGTCCGATGGAATTCATCCACATAGTAACGGGTGGATTTATGAGCGGAACGGTTGATCGTCACTCGGTTCCATACCTGGTCCTGCACAATCAGCATCCCGATCTTCTTCAGCTGTTTTCCAAGCTCCTTGATATCAAAACATACGATACGGTTGTTGATGTCCACATTTGTGCGATGATTAAATACATTTAGGGAACCTGTAACGTAAATCTCCAATGAAGTTGCCAGACGCTGTGCTTCCGGCTCTTCCTGTTTCCGCAACAGATTATATAAATCCTCCAGTATCGGCATCTTCTCTGGCACCGGATCAGCGAGATATTCCTGATAGACCAGCCGCACACAACGGTCAATGATCGTCTTTTCTACCGGTTCCAGTCCATTCTTTCCACCGACAATCAGTTCACACAGGGACAGAATAAAATCTGCCTTTAAGGACAGCGGATTATCTTCCTCTGAATAATTCAGGTTCAGATCCATCGGATTGATATACTGGTCTGATACCGGTGAAATCCGGATGACCTGTCCGTGCAGTGCCTGCACCAGTGGATAATACTCGGCTTCTGGATCACAAATAATAATATCGTCCTCCGTAATCAGGAAACAGTTCGTAATTTCTCTTTTTGCTGAGAAGGACTTACCGGAACCAGGTGTACCAAGAATCAGTCCATTCGGGTTCTTCAGACGCTTCCGGTCAACCATAATCATGTTGTTGGATAATGCATTCAATCCATAATAAAGAGCTTCCCCTTCCTGGAACAGTTCCTGTGTCGTAAATGGCACAAAGATCGCTGTTGCCGATGTGGTAAGCCCTCTCTGAATCTCAATTCGATTGACTCCCAGTGGAATACAGGACATCAATGCTGCTTCCTGCTGATAGTCCAGCTGTTTTAAGGAACAGTTGTATTTTTGTGCGATACCCTGTACCTGGAAGATATTGTTATCCAGCTTCTGACGCTTCTTTGCGGTATTCATCACCAGAACCGTTACAAGAAACATTCGTTCATTTCTGGACTGCAGATCTTCCAACAGGTTCTTTGCTTCTTCCCCGTAGGTCACAAGATCCGATGGAAGCACATCCATGTCATACCCGGAACGTACCGCCCGCTTCTGCTCTTCAATCTTCATCTTATCCAAATCTGAAATCTTGCTCTTGATCATCTTGATCGCAGAACTCTGGTCAATGGACTGGATATGAATATTGACATTGATGCTGTCATCCACATCCAGGAAATCTGCAAGCATCCGGTCTGTAAGCTCCGGTGCCAGGATCTGCAGATAACTCACGCTTCCCATGGTCTTTCCCATCAGAAATGTCTGATTCTTGGAAAAGTTAAAGGAAGTTGGTGCAATAAAGTCTTTGGTCTTTAATCCTGTTTCCGGCAGCATCTTGTACTGGAACTTAAATGGTTCAATCCGATCCTGGTTGAACACATGATACAGAATCTCCAGTCGCTCCAGACCATTTAAGGAATGTGCCTGTGCTCCCAGAACTTTAAAGTTGTTCAGGATATCGGCTTCAATCCTTTCAAGCCTTGGTCTTGCCACCTTCAGGCTTTCTGCTTCGATTCCAAAAGTGATATACTTGGTTTTCACCAGACCATTGTTTCCCTTGGAAAGCTGATTTTTTAACATGGTCCGGTACTCCTCACGAATGGCATTGAAGTCATCGTTCTGATCCGGAATATCAATACTTTTCTCAAATTCAGCCACATCCACCTGCTGATTGATAAAGGACAGCTGCACACTGATGGAAGAATCAAAGTAATTTAAAAAATCACAGTAATTTTCAAATATCGTGGTCTTATCCTCATTTAAAGCCAGCTGATAATTGATGTCATAAAACTGAATTGTCTTAGAGAAAAAGGTCTTTGTCACCTGGCAGATACCATCCTGCAGCATCCGAATATACGGAATACTCTGCTGTGCAGTTGTAGGAATGTTTTTCTGTTTCCTACGATCCCGTTCCTGCTTCTTCCTACGCTTTTCCTGTTCTCTTTCTTTTCTGCTTTTTTTGTTTCTTCTTTCCTGACGGTTTCTTTTTTCCGCCAGGGACAGACGCTCCTGCTGAGCCTCCTGCTTTGTCTTTTTTGCCATCCGGCACACCCTCCTTTTTTACAAGGGTGGAAATCTCCTGATAAAAATTTTCTGTCTTATATGGTCTTACCGCTGGACATATAAACTTCTGTCGAATGATATTTGCCACCACTTTTTCAAATGGAAGCCCGTCTTTTTCATACATCGCCATGAAGAAAAACGGAAGCATGATCGTTACCATCAGAATGGCAGCGATACTGGAACCGATTGGTTTTCTCATGAACAGATAAAACGGAATTCCCACAACTGCGGCAAGTGAAAAGAAAATCAACTGCCGCTTTGTCAGATTTAACGCTACTTTTGTTTTGACCTTGGTAAGGTCTTTTGGTACTGGTACATACGCCATGGTATGCGCTCCTTTCCTGCCCGTTAGTGGGCATTGAATATTGATTTGCTAAGGCTTCCGGTCTTGAATAATGAAAATGCAAGAATCACGGTATAAGCCGCTACTGAAAACATTGCTGCATGAAGGTCACTGGATATGGTCATTGCATTTACTAAAACTGCATAAATTCCCACACAGACCATCATGAAGAATCCCTGAAATGCCAGTGCGAACAAGCCTTTTAAATAGTTGTTTCCGATATTGCCCCATTCCTTATTCGTCATAGTGGCAAACGGAATTGGTGCTATGGAAGTGTAAAGGTAAATTTCTATCATCCTGCCGTACAAGATTACCGTAATGATAATTGACAGAATGTGCATGGTAACACTGATCAACATCGTTTCCATGGATAGCAGGAACAAATCCCCCAGTTCCATATCTTCCAGTGCATCCACAATCCTTGTGATTGCTTCCGATGCGTCCACTGCTGTGTTTCCGGAAATTACTCCGGCGGCATTGTTGACCACATGCTGGCCAACGTCAAAGACCGCCATCGTGATATTGAACGTATTTGTCACCAGATAAATAGCTACATACGCTTTGAAGATCCAGAGGAAAATATTGTAAGTCTCAAATTCATGGAAATTGTTTTTCTGTGTTACCATCGTGATCAATTCATAGCACAGGACAAAGGTGATGATCAGTCCCGCAATGGGGACAATCACTGTTTGGGATAAATTCTGAATCAGATTAAAAATCCCTGCATTCCATCCCTGCGGTGTCTGTCCCACCTGCCCGGCTATGGTTCCCACCTGCTCATTGACAGACGTGAACATGTTATCCAAACTTGACTTGATAAGCCCGATCAGGATATCCTTTATCGCTTCCGTAATTCTCTCAATGATGGTGTTCATCTACTACTCCTCTTAAGAGAACAATGTTGCCAGCTGTGGAATCAGGGTAGTTCCCAGCAGCATGATTCCGGCACCAGCCATCAGCTGTTTGATGCCCTGGCTCTTAGCGCCGGGATTGTCATTCCCATATCCTTCCAGAAGGTTTACGACACCCCACACGCCAAGACCTGCACCGATTGCGACTACAAGAGTTTTTAAAGTTGTAATTGCACTGCTAAAAAACGCCATATACATTCACCAAAACTGACTTTTTTCAGGTGTTTACGGGAATGAAAAAACACCGACTAAAAAGCCGGCGCACCTAATGTCAGTTATTCCTTTCCTCATTATTTTTCGTTCATTCCCAAGGTTACTCCGACAGTTCTACATGAATTACTTCCACCTCTTCTTCAGATTTCGGTGTGTACTGCGGATTTAACTCTTTCTCAACTTTGTATCGGTTCTTCTCGTTTTCATCTGCAAGAAGCCGATAGTTTTTGTGTTTCGTGATATCATATTTGTCCGAGAAAAATGGTCTGGCACCACGGATCTGCAGGATACATTTTCCTCCATCCATGACTGCAATCTCATCTTCTGTCATCAGCTGTTTGCCTGTTTTCTGGTAATTCAATCCAAAAGACTTCTGATTACTCCTCGTCTCCGAAGTGTTATACAGGTCAATGGTTTCCTTACCCAGAAGCTCACTCATTTCCTTTAATGTGGTCTTCTCTTTCCCACCAAGGAATAAAGTCGTATCACAGTTGCCCAGAATGGTATCTGCACTATCCTTATACATTGCCTTTAACTGACTCTGTGACTGCAAAATAATAGAAGCAGAGATTTCCCTGCTTCGGATAGTTGCGATCAGCTTGTCAAACTGAGGAATTTGTCCGATGTTGGCAAACTCATCAGCGATGACACGCACATGCACCGGAAGTCTTCCACCATATTCATCATCTGCCTTATCGCAAAGCAGATTGAAAAGCTGTGACTGCAACATCGCAATCACAAAGTTGAATGTGGTATCCGTATCGGACATAATCAGAAACAAGGCTGTTTTCCTGTCTCCGATCTTATCCAGCTCCATTTCATCGTAAGACATGATCTCACGAAGCTCTGCGATATCAAATGGGGCAAGTCTGGCACCACAGGAAATCAAAATCGACTTCGCCGTTTTGCCGGCGGCCATTTTGTATTTTTTATACTGTCTGACCGCAAAGTGCTGCGGATCTCTTTCTTCCAGTTCCTGGAACATCATATCCACTGGATTCTGGTAAGTTTCATCCTCTTCACGGGTTTCGCTTTCATTCAAAAGATCCAGAAGAGTATTCAGATTCTTTTCCTCTTCATCACCTTCATACCAGATAAAAGCAATCAGTGCTGTATACAGCAATTTCTCTGCTTATAGTGATAGGTAAGGTTTTGATATTATCTCCACCTTTTCCCCCACTTCACACCGGACATGCGACTTTCACCGCATCCGGCGCTCCATCGATTGTCTTCACGAGACATTTAATCAGCCACCAAATTTAAGTTTTATATTATTGCTGACAGGTTCGCCTGCTCTCGCAGACTATTGATTTTCACGAGCATCTTTTTTGTGATATTGAGTGTTTTTATCAGGTCTTTTATTACTGCTTGGGGCAGTTCTTGTAACAGAAGCAGATATTTTTTGTGAATCAGAACCATGTTTTTATATCTTTCAAATCCACCAAGTGCTCTTGGTACTTTGAGCCATACAGCTACATGTTCCGCATCTGCGAATTCTTCTCCACTGATTGCACATTTTCCCTTTTGAACAGAAAATAAAGATATTTTACTGTCATGGTATTCTGTGCTATGACCAACGGATATTTTTTCTCTCAGTCCTTTCAGAACATACTGATTAAGGTTAAGTTCTGTATGAATCGGAGCACGACCTTCTTTTGTATAACTACAAACGATTGATCTCTTCGCCATCGGTATTTTATTTTTGATGAATGCAATCGGATAGATCATCTGGTCAATTCCTGAAACATATCGAATCATTTTTGACTGTCCGAATCTTTCCTTTTCTGCTTGGGTGATAGTTCCACCCTCACGTTTTAGCATACTTCCTGTTTCTGTATTTAACCTGTTCGTCAAAACTGTCATTACTCGCCTATGGAATTCTCTGCAATCAATACTGATACAGGTGGCAAGCTGATAGTAATTCTGTATGCCTAACACCATAGAGTTATATAGCTGAATTTCTGATAAACAACTTTTTTTCTCTCGGGGTTTTGCGATGTTTTTCGCTTGTTCCACTAGCTTTGCTCTTTCAATTTCAACCTTTTTGTCACAGATTGCCGACTGCACCACATATTTATGATGCTTCAACCTTACCCTTATTTTGAATCCAAGAAACTCTGACCACCGTTTTCTGGTGTTCACAATCCTTGTTTTCTCAGGGGACACCTCTAATTTCAACCTCTCTTCAATCCACGCCGTAACCGCTTCTTTTGTCCTGACTGCGTCCTCTTTCGTTCTACAGAAAATCCTAAAATCATCCGCATACCGAATGATATGCATTTCTTTCATTTCTGTGTTTTTCATAATCCTATAACCATGGCTTTTATCAAAAACTTTAGTTTTTCCGATTATTCTTTCTCGCCCTCTGCTTATAGCAATCGGATTTTCCTCCCATTGACTAGCTATCCACCAATCCAATTCATTTAGAACGATGTTTGCCAGTAGTGGTGAGATAATTCCTCCCTGTGGTGTACCCTTGTTGGGCAGTACCGTTGTATTATCGGGCATTTTAATTGGAGCTGTTAGTATTCGCTTGATAATAAAAATCAGCGTTTTATCATGGATACCCAGCGACCATATCTGTCTGATTAACTTGCTATGATTTACGTTATCGAAAAATCCTTTAATATCAAACTCAATAACATAATGAAGATTCATCATTTGAAGCATGGTGTAGGTTCTGTTAATGGCATGTTCAACGGATCTATTCGGACGAAATCCATAACTATTATTGCAGAACTTTGCTTCGCAGATTGGTTCCATGATCTGCTTGATACATTGCTGTATCAACCTATCCCATATGCATGGGATTCCCAGCGGACGTGTTTTTCCGTTTGGTTTCGGGATATCTTTCCGTCTTACAGGCTTTGGTCTGTAGCCGTGTTCGCTTCCCGTAACAATAAATCTCACTCTTTTTACCACATCATCAGGAGTTTGACTCCCAATATCTGTGATGTTCTTTTTGTCTGTTCCTGCCGTGTAGCTGCCTTTGTTCGCTTTGATGTTTCGGTACGCAAGTAAAATGTTATCCCTGCTCAGTATCAAATCCATAAGATTCTCAAATACTTCACCGTTCTGACTTTTTTGATATAGTTCATCAAAAGTACCTTGCATTCCGTAGTACTCCGCATGACGCAAGTCATCTACACATAATGTTTTACTTTTCTTTGGCATAAGGCATCACCTCCTCTCGAAAGTGACCCTTTTGGTCTTACTCGTAATCCTTATCATTAGACTGAATAATGCCTGTTTATTTCAACCGACTTGTGACCATTCCTCCGAGTTCCTCTTTTTCGCAGAACTCATCATAAGTTCGATCACGGCTTTTCAGCACCAGTTCACCTGCTTATTTTCTTCGTCAGGCTATCCCCTAATGGAATCTGGTGCCTTTCCACGTTCCGATAATCCTATCTGTACATATATCCTTAGATCTCTGCTATAGTCCTGTCAGCTTGGATGTGCCTGTAACACAACATGGTCGTTCGTAGGGCGAATTTCTACTGAACCACACTGACTGCGCTTTAACGCACCCATACATTTCTATATGGTCTTCTTTTAGAACCGTACATTCGCAGTTTTCGTCAGTTTACTCGCCAAAGTAAACATTCTAATCATAGATATTTTATAGATCCTAGACCTATAGGTAGCGCACCCCACCTCTGGGGCGTTTTCGAGAATCTTTTGGCAGATTCCTACGACTACTCTCGGTCGTTGTCACGGAGCTTCTCACCCCAACCATTACAGCTGACGCAAGTCCGTCAAGGATAGACGTTTCAGGGCGTTACCCCATCATTCCACCTATCGGATTACCAGTTCACAGACTGGTTATTATTTAATAAACCAACACTGTGCGCAGACTTTTTACCGCCTGCGAACGTGTCGCACTCACCCAAAAATCTTCGGAAGCTTTTTCCCCTTCGCCTTTGGTATTTACAATGATTGTTGTCACCAGCTTCAGGATATCTTTTTCAGACCGTATATAAGCAAATGGATTGTAATGAAGGGATTTAGAAAAATTGATCGTATTCAAAACCTTAATCACATAAGGCTCATATACCACTTTCCTGGATTTATCTTTGATGACATTTCCATCTTTATCCCTCTTCGGCGGTCCCTTTGCTAACATCTTCCCGCACTCCTCGATCAGAGTGCCTTTGGGATCTGTAATGACCATGGAACAGTTCATCTGCATGACCGATGGTTTTACGAAAAAACGTGTCTTACCGGAACCACTGCCGCCGATAACTACAATATTTTTATTTCTTGCATATTTCGGTTGCTTCGGTCTGCTCTCCATCGTCAGTGCTTCTGTTGCTGTCAGTGGAATGTTCATCCATGGATCATCTGACATATAAGGCTTGATATCCTCTGCAGTTCCCCATCTGGCTGAACCATACTCGATTCCTTTCCGGAGTTTCTTTGCATCTGACTGTTTCTGCCAAACCAATAGTTTCAAAATAACTGCGACAGTAACTCCAACCAATAGGTCTCTCAGGTCAAAACTTAGCAGAATTCCTGTAAAGATCCGATCTGCATGTTCCATCGCATATAACAGTTTGTTCCCTATATCTTCTCCGGGACTTCTCCTGTATAAGCAGGAGGCCCGGTCCGCATAAAAAGCGGTCAGAACATAGGGAAGATTCGTAAGAACCAGTTTCTTTTTATCCAGGGCGGACAGCCTGACCCCAGCCTTATTCTTCCACTTCTGCATCAGCTTATTGCCGTGTTGTTTCATCATCGGCTCTGCTCCTGATGCCGGTTCTTTACTTTGTCCTTCGATTTCTTTGGCATCATTGCCCGGTAAGCTGCAAGACGCTTATGAATGGAAGGCTTATTCGCTTTTTGAATCTGTTTCTGGGAAAACTCACGGAAAGCAGCATTGAGGGCATCCTGATCACGTCCCTTGAAAAATACCAGATAAACCGGAGGCTCTTTGCTCTTGTCTTTTTTCAGAGCATAATTGATCCCGTATTTTCTGGCATACCGTTCAAAGGACTTGATATTTTTGTCCGTGATCTCGATATTGACCATCCCGGCATTCTGTTTTGCCAGCTCTTTTACCGTGACCTTTCCCTGTTTTGGCTGATTTTTCTGTGCTTTCTTCTCTACTGATTTCTGCTTCTGATGACGCAGATACGCAACAAGAACCTTTTTCAACAGGTCTGCCGTAATCTTAGTAGTCCGAATACAGAACGTGACCGTTTTCTGAGTTACCTCTTCCTGCATGACTTTTCCCTCCTTTCAGCGATTCAACTGCTGTCCAGATCTGTAATCATGGCAATCACCCCCTTTAATGAAAAAAGACAGATTAACCGGTAATCAGGTTCTGCACCTGTACGAGTTTTTCTGTCCCTTCTTCTTTTCTCTTATCTTCTCCACCACAATAGATGGGAACACACATTTCAAGTATTCTGCTATAAATACGCTGATGAGCAGTATCTAAATCTGTAGATTTCATTTCATTCAGTCCCAGATTCGTTGTTACGATCAGCGGAAGCATTTTACAATAACGGCTGTCTATCACATTATAGACCTGCTCCAAAGCAAACTCGGAATTTCGTTCTATTCCCAAGTCATCAATAATCAGCAGCGGATAATCCACAAGATTTTGTATAATCTGGTTCTTATCTGCCTGATAGCTGGTCATTTCATTTAGGATCCTGGAAAAATTTGTCATCATGACACGTTCTCCCTGTTCCAAAAGTGCATTTGCAATACAACCTGCAAAGAAACTTTTCCCGGTTCCAACAGGTCCCATCAAAAGCAGTCCTACATTTTTTCTCTTCATATCTGTCCAGTTTTCTACATACTGCCTGGCAATTAGTATCTTCTGGTTGCTTCCGTTGTCATTTTCAAATTTCCATTCCCAGAATCTTCTTTCCCGAAGTCCGACGGATTTTCTCTGATAAAGCTGCCGCTGTGCTTCTTCCCACTGCATCTTCTCATCTAGTTCCTGCCTGGCTTTTACCTCGCATTCGCACAAACAGGACACTACATGCTCAAATCCCATCAGACTGACCTTCATCTGTTTTCTTTTTCTACAGATACCACAATGAAGGCACCCATCTTCGTCCACATAATCTTCAACCACTTTATTTTTCATTAAAGGCTTTCTCCTTCCTGAAATTCATATTTGTCCATTCCTGCCCTGGTTCCATCCCTTTCTGCCCAAAGACAGATTGTTGCAAAATGGTTCTGATATTCTTTTCCACTGGATTTCATATAAACAGAAAGATGATCAATCCGTTTCTGGTAATCCCATGGAAATAGCGTCATCAGCTCCTGCAGTTCAGCTTCCGACAGAACAACATTTTTAAATCTACCATACTGACTGAATTTTTCTTCCAAAGTGGGAGTATTGCCCTTACTCTTATCAGTATGATTCTTTTCAGTCTTATTTATCTTAGTATTACTTCCATCCAGATTCTTGCAGTCCGGACTTCTATTTTTTTGCGTTCCGGACTTCCAGTTTCTTGCAATCCGGATTTCCAATTCCTTGCAGTCTGGATTTCCAGTTTCTGGCGTTCCAGAAGCAAAGTATCTTACTGGCTTTCCTCTGCTCCGTTTCACAAAATTTTTCACGTATATGACAGAAGGACGATTATTCCCCTGCCGATACCGTTCGATCAATCCAATGCCATGCACACTGTCAAGCTCATAAAGAAGCTTTGTCACTGTCGTATGCGACATTCGCAACAGCTCCTGTAATTCTGCGATTGTGTAAATGATATAGACATAACCATCACTGTCGATCCAGCCATTTTTCTTGGATAGGCTGATTCGATCAAGCAGAATTCCGTAAAGGAGCTTTGCGTCTGTGGACAGGCTTGCAAACTCTTTTTCTGTGAACAGAGCTTTGGGTATCCGAAAAAAAGAAAACTGGTCAGATTCTTCTGCTCTGAAATATTCAAAATCTGCCATAACTTATTTCCTATTCTTCGGCTTCGTTTTCTTCATAACGTGAATCATACAAAGCATAATCGAATCCCTCCATAAAATCCTCCAGATACATTTTTTTTAACTTCTTATCTGCCATGCTCAAGTCATAAATAAAACTCTTATCATAATCAATAGCGTAAGCAAGTGCTTCCAGGATAATGCTATATCTCTTTCTTGAACAGTCTTTATACTGTCTGTGAAGATATTGCTGAAGTCTTCTTACTCTTTTAAAATCTTCTTCATTTTCATGCAGATATTTAAATGCAAGGTTCATTCCAAACTCAAAACCAGACGTTGGGAAATCCTCTTCTTCCAGATCCTCAAAATCCTCCTGTTCTTCACCTTCCATTGGTTCTGAATCATACTCATCCAGATACCCCATATCTACAATAGTTTTCAGAATATCTCTGGATGCTGCCACCATCTTGTCCATGATAATTTCTCTTTCTTCCAGTGGCATATTTGCCATAATTCTGTCTAATGTCATCATTGATTCTTCCTCCATCTCATTTTCATAAATATCGTTGATATAAAAGTGGTTCGCTTTTCCATTATTCGGAATAATACGCACCAGCTTTCCAACCTGAACCAGTTCCTGTACAGCCTGATCTACTCCATATCGGGTCATATTCAGATTTTTCTTCATTTCACTTTTCGGATAGACAACAAACAGATCTCCATTATGATCTACCCAGCCATTCTGTACCGCAAATTTCAAACGATCCAGAAATAAGCTGTATAAAATCTTTGCTGTATTTGACAGATTTTTGTATTTTTCCATCTGGAACAGCACCTTTGGCACCTGCAGACAATCTACCGGCATATACTCCATCTTACTCATTGATTGTTTTCTCCTTCTGTTTGTACAGCACTTCAGCTGAATTGATATTGATTTCCAACATCCCCACGAAAACCTGATAATACAGCAGGCATATCTGTTCATCCTCCCTTGCCGGATACAATCCTTCCAGTTCATTGGACGGATGTTTCATCCCATATACTGCCTGACAGATATCATGGATTTTCTCACATTCCACACTTCTAAGATGCATCTCCAAGGTGTGATTGAATCTCTGCCAGTCCTCCAGTTTTTGATTTACTGCCATCATGCACTGGAATAGTTCCGCTGCTTCACATGCTGCTGACAGCACTACATTTTTGTTATTGATACTTCCATCGGCATTTTTCATATGCCCTATCATATACACCTGATCTACTGAAACCATCTTTTATCCTCCTCTATCTAAACGGCATTTCCTCTTCCATGCCCTCCGGTATCTCTAAGAACCCTTCCGCATCTTCTGGGAATGGTGGTCTGTCAACCATTTTTGCACCTGCGAATTCAATCCGGTTTGCATACACTTCGGTGGTATAAATCTTTTTCCCGGTATCCTTATCTTCATAATTACCCGTGACAATCTCGCCTTCCACCATGACCTTCGTTCCCTGCATCAGATAATCTCTGGCAAATTCTGCTTTCTTTGCAAAAGCCTTTACCGGAATGAAACTGACTTCATCAGAATAATTTCTTCTGACTGCCAGAACAAACTTGGCAATCTTATGAAGTCCTTTTTCATTCTCCACTTCATTGTATCCAGGATTTCTTACCAATCTCCCGGAAATAATTGTTGTATTCATTGGCTTAACCCTCCTATACTTTCATTGATTTGTAACAGATACCGATACATGGACCACATTTTCCATAGGCACATCCGTAACATTCATCTTTTTCCAACTCTTCCTGCTTCATTTCATCTGCAAACATCTTTAAAAGAGTTGTATAAATCTGTTTCACTGCCAGGAACTTTTCCTCCGCTTTTTCCATCTTCTCTTTGTAAAATGGAATCAATCTACGAAGAATCGGATGGAAACGCTCATTCTCATCATCCCAGGCACAATTTTTCATCATACAGCGTGGCTGTTTCTCATAACTTCCAAGATAATACGGACAAAACGTACAACCTCTTTCTTTGATAATCTCAGGTGAAATTACCGGCATCTGACTTTTGATTTCTTTTGTTACATGCTTGCTTTCAATGCGTTCTCTCATAATAAAATCCTCCAAACTAATATTTGCAAAAGGGATTTACCCTGAATTGCCTGTTTTTAGGCACAAAAAAAGAGGCAGACTTACGATTTTTGTTTTCGCAAGCCTGCCTCTTATCAAACTAATCTTCTATTTTCCAATGATATACCGTATAAAAACGTATATCGCTCTGATCACATACACTGGAATCATGATACTTCCGATCAATGCTCCAATGATGACACTTAATGCAGCCATACCAAGTGTTGCTGTGGTATCCATTCCCCTTGGGATTAGAATCAGCCGCATTTTATGTATTCCAAATGGTAATCCGGCAATAAATATCCACCAGAACCAATCTGTCTGACCGCTGACTTTCATAATTGTTTTTGTCATCCAAAACCAGAATACCATAAATGCCAGCGGCAGAATTGATTTTTTAATTACATCTTCAATCGTCACCTTTTTTCTCCTTCTGTCTGATTCCTTCCGTCACCTCCCGATTGAGGTTTGCCAATATTTCTCTAACCACAGGAGAATCCAATCGAAAGGTTTCCAGATCTTTCTCCGTAAGCTCCCTTCCGTTCGCATCATATCTTCGTACATTTTTTAAAGCCATACTTTCACTTTCTTCCTGCTGATAATCTTAATGTTTTCAACAAATGTTTAAACTTCTCTCTTTTCATCTGTTTAACACGTATCTTTTCTATCTTTTTCCTATAGACTTGTATTCTACTTGCCATATCTTCATTGCTCATTCTTCACCCTCTCTTTCTGCCCACGATGCCAGAAGCATAAATATAATTTCTTCCATCTGAGTCTTTGTATATGTCTCTGGAAAATATTGTTTCAACTTTTTCGCCGGAATCTGCACTTGAACTTTTTCAGTACTTTCATTCATGCAAATCTGGTCAATCTCTGAATACGTCAACATCCGTTCTTTTGAAATCTGTTTCAATTCCTTTGCCTGCTTCATGGACGGTACCATATTGTGATTACTCATATACTGAAGTAACACCTGTTGTTCTTCATTTCTCAAATATGAAATTTCAACAGCCGTGTTAAAAGGAAGTTTCTTATCATCTGCCATTTCCAACAGTTCGGGAAGTAACAATGTCAAATGAATATATCTTAATATTTGTCTGGAACTATCTTCAGTATTCTGACTGACTTCCTCTGCCGCCAACTTCTTGCCAACTTGGCAAGAAGTTAAATCGGATCTCTTACCCTGTCGTTTCAATGCCTCATATTTCATTTTATAAGCAAAAGCTTTTTCACTGATTAAGAGTTCTTCTCTTTGAATATTGGAATCTACCATAATCACCGTTGATTCATCATCCGTAAGATCTTTGATGATAACCGGCATTTTCTCTAATCCTGCAAGTTCACATGCTCGTTTTCGCCGATGACCTGCTACCAACTCATAACCCCCAGACTCTCTCAACCGCACAATGCCAGGAACCAATACGCCGTATTGTATAATACTTTCTGATAATTCTTCCATTTTCTTATCATCTCTTACTTGAAATGGATGATTCGGAAATGGATGAAGACTTCCGATTGCTATCTCACTAATTCCATTGATTGACTCTTCGTTTGTTCCAAACAATGCATCAAGCGGCTGTAAGGAAACGGGAGTTGCTCTTTTTTTAGATGGCATCTTCTAGCACCTCCTCCGTCACTCTCCGATAAGCCTCTGTAGCTTTGCTTTTCGGATCATAAGAGAAAATACTCTGTCCTTCTCTGACTGCTTCCTTCATTCTTACAGAAAATGGAATATAATTATCAAAGATATGGATTTGACTTCCATATGCATTTCTGAGAAGCTCCATATTATTTCTGGCATCATTCGTATGAGCATCGACCATCGTAAACAAAATACCTCCTACTTGCAGCTTCGGATTGATCTGCTTACGGACCTTGCCGATTGTTTTTAACAGTTGCTGCAATCCTTTGATTGGTAGGTAGGACGCTTCAACCGGAATGAGAACTTCATCCGATGCAGCCAGCGCATTAATCGTAATCATTCCCAATGATGGCATACAATCTATGATGACTGCATCATATTGATCCTTGATACCATATAAAATCTGTTTCAATACATATTCCCTGCTCATTGCATTTACCAACTGTACTTCCGTACCTGCCAGTCCAATGTTAGAACAGATAATGTCTATCCCCTCTGCCTGATGTCTGATATAACAGTCGGAAGGAATATCTTCATCTTTCATTACTGCATCCATAAGAACTGTAAGTGTTTCATTACTGTCATCACAATCACGATATCCAAATCCTGCGGATACATCAGACTGTGGATCGGCATCAACGATTAACACTTTCATATTTTTTTGTGCTAATCCTACTGCTAAATTAGCTGTACATGCGGACTTTCCAGTTCCCCCTTTTTGGTTTACAATAGAAATAATTCTAGCCATTTTTTCATCACCTTTCAATCAATAAAAATGACCGAATCAGCTAAACAGATTTTCATCCATTACGAGCTAATTCGGTCCTGTTTTCGCTATTAAATTGTAATATCATCACTTTCGTGATACAGTAAAAGCATCTCAGATAAAAGCGAATATTTTCTTTCATCTGAATAAGGTTTTTATAAAAGATAGGCCTTTCCTTCATAAATTTGTTGATTCGTTGCAAGTTTTTTTCAGGACCAAATCGCCTCAACCCCTTGTATTTACTGGGTTTCCGTTGATTTAGTCTTATTTTATCATCATCATCACCAACTCTTATTCCGGTAGAATACAAAAGATCTATAATTGCCAAATCTCGCTTTTCATTACAATTATCTCTAAGCTTCTCTATTCCCTCATCAGAAATCACGCTTTTTACAACTGTTTTGGTCTTTATCTTATGAATCCTGCGCATAGGACTTTTAAGAATATAATCCTCTTCCTCGAGCCAAGAAAAGAAGCTGGAGATATTTCTTCTAACATTATCAATTGTTACATTTGAGCAATTATTGAGCTTTTGATAATCTGACAAATATTCACGTATTTCTTCCGTTGTTATTTTACGGACAGATGTTTCGGTTTGTGACAACAGATGCTGCACGGTTTCCCTATAATACTTTATTGTTCGTTCTGAACACCCCTCTATAGTTTTTGCATCAAGAAACATTTCCAAAAATTTATCATTTGCAATCTCTGCTTTCTCTGCTTCATTTTCTGCAAATGTTTGTAAAATGACTTCCTGTAATTTTTTCATCTGAGCTATTGATAAATACTCCGACATTACATTTAAAACTTTAACTATTTTTTCTTCCATGTTGATATCTCCTTTCGAAATACCAACATCCTTCTCCTGCATAAATGCAATTTATTCCGGCAATTGTATTTATGCAGCCTGTGAATAATCCATAATAAAAATTTTACTTGCGATATGCTCTACTATAGCCAATCCTGTTCTATTTTCTTCTCTAATTGTATAAACATATCATAATACTTTTCTTTGGTTTGACGTATAATATCCATTGCAATTGCCTGATTATATGCGTGTGCAACATTATTTCTCGAAACCAATGCATCCAGCCATAATTCTTCATCACTAATCATTCCTGCCTTGTAAGCTGTTTTTAAAATTGTTCTTGGCGATCCTGTTGCCCCCTCCGCATAACCAAAATTCTCTAATAGTTCTTTCATCGCCTTCCATGATTGTTCAAAACAAATTTCATATAATCCAACCATGCCAGCAATTTCCACATTTCCATATGGTTCTTTATAAGAAAAAATATCGTTTAAATTGACTAATGCTGCCTTAAAATTCTCAAATTTTTTCATATAGCACTACCCCCTCTCTTTTTATAGATTCCAACAATTCTTTTCTTACAGGCTTATCCAAGTCCACTATATCAAATTCCAACAACGTTGAAGTTGTTTCGTCTACATCCAAAATAAAATGACTACTGCTACCACCGCAAAATGCCAAATCTATATCACTTCGCTCTTTAAAATCTCCTCGCGCTCTTGAACCAAAAAGAATTACTTTTTCAACACAATTCTTCTTCGCTAGCTGGATAATTTCCTGTAATACTTTACATTTTATTCCTGTTTTTTCAAAGGTACTATTTACATCCATAAAGGCTCCTATACTACTTCGTTTCTTATCCAAAATATTTCTGCATTAAACTATCAAACAATATTTGTGTTTCATCCAATGCTTTCTGAACTGCAACTTTTGATTTGTTGACTTGGTGGACGAAGTCGGCATACTGTTTTTGTAAATCCAAAGATGGAACTGGGATCCTAATTTTCCTAATTTCAGATAAATTCAATGTTTTTTGGGCTATCCCTTTTACTTTTTCTTCTATTTGCCTCTGACAACCAGGTGACAACAGCGCACCGTGCATATAATAGCTGTTTAAAATATCACTCTTCGGTTTTAAGTATGCAATATGTCTTTGAAAAAGAAATTTTCTATCTTCAACTACAACTGCCGGATGCCCATATGAACCTACTGTCGAAAGCAATATATCACCAATTTCAATCGGAGTTCTTTTATAAAGTTCTTTATATGTTTCTGCACTAATAAATTTATCTGTATCATAAGTTACCGTATTCTTTGACAAATTAGATACCAAAATAAAAGGAATCCCCTCATGTTGGAACTTTGGCGACTGATGTGTACCATCCGTAATTATTAAACATAAATCACTTAATGAAATCATATTTGTACAATCACCAAACATCTCGACAAATCGGGCCTTGATGAGATTGTCTAACTCCCTAATCTCATCATTACGCTTATCTAGTATTCCCTTCACCTTTTTCAATATTTCGACTATGGATTTCTGCTCATCAACTGAAGGTAATTCGATTAATGCATCAGTCAAATTAGCTAACTTTATATACTTTATAACTCCACCAATAGCCTGTTTCCGTAATTCATCTATATAATCTTCCATAAAATAATAAAGGTATGGCATATATAACTTTCCACTTCCATTAGCTTCTATTATATATGTTCGCTGATAAGCATCAAACTTTCCATTATAATATTTAACATTTAAATCTCCATTTCCAGCAACTAACACACACTCACAATCATACGAATATGTTGATATTTTCAATGGTTCTTTTGAACAAGTAAAAAATGGATACTTTCCATCTTCTGAAGAAACATTTGCATCAAGTTTTCCTGTCTTAATCTTAGTCAAATCACCAATTTTAACTTTCATCTACATTATCCCCTACAAACACGAATTTGCTTTTACACATCCAACAGTTTCTTAAGCTCTGCCAGTTCACCCTGTATCTCACTTTCCAAAGCGTCAATCTTTCCTATTATCACATCGGTTGGCTCATATTGCACAGCCTCATAGACTATTTCCTTGTACTTATTAATTGAAAGGTCATAGTCATTTGACACAATCTCATCAACCGGAACAAAGAAGCTCTGATCCGTTCTTTTTCTGTCAGTCTCTGCATCAAGATGATTGAATCTCTCAATAATATCCGGGATATCATTGTCTGCGATTTCCTGGCGTTTGTCATCAAGGCTTAATCCATCAGCTTTCATATCATAAAACCAGACTTTGTCGGTACCACCTGAGCCTGTTTTTGTGAAAATAAGGATTGCTGTTGACACTCCTGCGTATGGCTTAAACACTCCACTTGGCATTGATATGACAGCGTCGAGCTTATTGTTTTCTATGATTTCTTTTCTGATTTGTTTATGTGCTTTACTGCTGCCAAACAATACTCCATCAGGAACAATCACTGCCGCCCTGCCACCTTTTTTTAGTATACGCAAAAATAGTGCTAAGAAAAGCAGCTCTGTTTTCTTCGTCTTTGTCACTTTAAGCAAATCTGCTGAAACAGCCTCATAGTCCAGACTTCCCTTAAACGGTGGATTTGCCAGAACTAAGCTATATTTTTCAACATCCGTATTCTGCTCTGAAAGACTGTCCCTGTACGAAATATTAGGATTTTCCACGCCATGAAGCAGCATATTCATAGCTCCGATTCGAAGCATAGTCCTATCCATATCATTGCCATAAAACATAGTGTTATTGAAATGCTCAAGGCTCTCCTTGTGAAGGAAAAGCTCCGGATGGTTTTCTCTTAGATAACTCTGTGCTTCTATCAGAAAGCCTGCACTTCCCATTGCCGGATCAATTATTGTATCATCCGGTGACGGTTTTACCAGTTCGACCATCATTTTTATGATATGTCGCGGTGTTCTGAACTGTCCATTAGTTCCAGCTGTTGCAACCTTTGAGAGAAGATACTCATATAAATCTCCCTTAGAATCTTCATCTCCCAGCTCAAGCTTATCTATTCCATCGACTATTTTTGACAGCATTGCCGCGGTGGGAATCTTGAATATGGCATCTCCCATATATCTGGCATATGCCGAATCTCCGTCCTGATGCAGATTCTTTATAAACGGAAATACACCATTTAAGACAAGCTCATACATTTCCTCTGCTGAACCGAGATTTTTAAATTTGCTCCAGCGATATTTCTGACATTCACCCGGAAACATAGACTCATAGTCTACACCGAGAAAATTTGCCTCGTTTTCTTTTGTTGTCTCAACTTCGTCAAGCTGCTTTATAAAGAGTAAATATGTAAACTGTTCTATAACATCTAATGGATTTGTGATACCACCTGTCCAGAATGTCTCCCATATTTTATCTATTTTATTTCTTAATTCTCCGGTAATCATTATCTGCTTCTCCTCTATTCTTCCTCTTTAATAACCTTTAGGAAACGCTTGACCTCCGCCCATGCACGCTTGGACTCCGGGAAATTAAGATATCCCATCTGGAACACATGAAACATCCCCTCATACACTGACAGTCGCACCTTAACGCCCTGGATTCTTGCCTTTGCAGCGGCCTCTACCGAGTCAGATAAGAGCATCTCTATCGAGCCTACCTGTATGAGCATTGGTGGAAAGCCTCTGAAATTACCAAACAGCGGCGATATGTATGGATCCATTTTATCGTGGTCACCGGGATAGTCATTCACGTAGATCAGACTGTCCCTTGTGTTCCCAAACAGTGGGTCCTTTTCGTAGTTTGTCTCATATGACTCTCCGCCTGCTGTGAGGTCTGTCCATGGTGACATGGCTACTATTCCTGCCGGAAGCGGCATGACGTGGTCTCGAAGATACATGGTGAGGCACATTGCAAGTCCTCCTCCCGCTGAGTCTCCTGCCAGCACAATCTGCGAACCAAACCAGCCCTGTGACAAGAGCCATTTATAGCAGGCTATGGCATCCTCAAGTGCTGCCGGATACGGGTGCTCCGGCGCCACGCGATAGTCAGGCGTGAGCACTGAGCAGCCTTCACTTACCTCATTATAAAGGCCTGCAAATACATAGTATGCATTGCGCACTGCCCCCATATATCCACCACCATGCAGCTGCAGTATCACACGCTCTGTATTTGGGTTTTCCTTTGAAGATAAAAGCTTCATAGTGAAACCGCCCATATCTATATCCTCTGTTACAAAACAGTCCGGAACAAGCCATGCAGGTTCCTTCATGCGCTTCCTGAGCTCTCCGGATTTTATTTTTTTGCCGATTGCAAGGTCATTTGTGATATGTCCCATCAGATTAGCAAGTATTTTTCCCTGTATACTGACTTCTTCATCTGCCACAGCTGCATTGCTATGGGCTTTTTCCACATGCTCACTTTTCATGGCAGATAATGAGTTCTTAAATGTCTTTTCAAGCTTATTACCCAAAGCTCCTATTATTCCAGTTTCATTATCACCATTACTATCGCCGTTTTCAATTTCCGGATGGTAGTTTCCCATCTCTTCATCCTCAAACATATGCGAATTTCCTATTCCATGAAAGCCTATCATATATGAAATCTCCGTTTCAGCTCTGTTCTGGCTCTTTTGTCACCGATAATCAGTGTTCCGAGAAACAAAAACAGCGATGCGCCCATCGCTCCCATTGCCAGATATGGGAACCATATGACCTTGACTGCCACAAGTATCATCGCAATCACGCTCATCAGCACAAGAAAAAGCTGCATCATCATGTAGCTCTGCCAGTTTCTTATGTTTACTATCATAAGTATAATTGTTGCAAGAACCATAGCCAGTATGGCGCTTGGGAAAACAAATGTAAGTGCCCAGCCACTGGCTCCTGTGAGCAGGTCTATGCCCTCGAGAAACAACACCGTGAACACAAATGTGCTTACAATTTTAAAAATATATCCGTTTCTTCCGACTATTGCCAGACGCAGCGTCACATTCGCATAGATTACAACAAGAAGCACTATAAAGCTCCAGTTTATCTCATGGTCTGTCATGTAATCAACAGTTGTCAACACAATCTGTCCTACTATAGACAGAAACAATATGATATTTTCCAGTAATCTGTATTTTCTTGATGCGCCCTTGACGTCAGGATATCTCGTACCGTTGTCATGGCTTGCTGTACTATCTGCCCTCTTTGCTGCACTATCTGTATCGTTTACACACTTATCCGGCACATCATTATGCTGTTCAAAAACCCCTTCAGTGCCCTGATGATTGTCCGATGACAGTTCAACCGGTGCCACAACCTGCTGGCAGAGCGGGCATTTATCTGTATTGTCTGCAATATACACACCGCATTTCATGCATTTAGTCATAATACTCTCCATTTGTCTCAATTGTCACTTCCACTCCGTCATTTACAAGCTTTTTAAAAAAGCTTCTCTGAATCATCGTATCGGCCAGAATAGATGAAAAAGTAAACACCAGCGTGTCCTTGTAGGAGCATATGGTGCCCTTCATAGGCTGTCCCTTGGACATTGGTATAAAGGAATAAAAGCCTGTTATATACGGCTCGTATTCCGGCTCCACCTTTATATTTCCAATATTGGTGATAGTGGTGGTATTCGCCAGTGCCGACTGCGTATAGACCGCCTTCATTGCCAGATTTTTTATAAAAAGAGGCACCGGTCTCATCAGGATATTTTTCTGATTTGACACACTGTATGAGAAAAGATCCTCCAGATGCTCCTTCGAAATCTGTGAATTGATGGAATCCGTCACTATTTTAAGCACCTCCTCAAATGTGTAGGAGCTGTTTTGCGGTCTGAATTCAGCAGATATCATGACAAAAAAGTTCTTTGTGGTCACGGAGTCAAAATAAGGACGAAGGTTCACAGGAACTGCAACCCTGACAGGCATATCGTTTGGCATGCCGTGAAAACACTCCTGATACACACTCCACACAAAGCATGCTACCAGATAATCATTTATGGAAACTCCATAGCGGTGGCAGACCTGCTTCAGCTGTGATACAGGCATCATGCCATGTATCAGCCCAAACTCTCCATCAGGTACCTTTTCCAGCTTTAAAAGATACGCCTTCTGCCTGTTAAAGCCACTTGGCTTACTTGATTTGTAGTTCTTTACAAAGCTGTCCTCTCTATTTAAGGATGTGCCCTGCGTCAATGAATCGCCCTTTAGCTTTGCAATCTCCGGATGTGTGAGACGCAGATACTGGTAGGTGAGCTCCCTAAGGAAATTTATGCCGCCCATGCCATCTGTCAACACATGAAATACCTCAAGATTTATTCTGTTCTTATAGTATGTCACCCTGAAAAGATAGCTGTGATTCTTGTTCGGTCTTATAAATCTGCACGGAAATGTATTTTCCTCATGCACCTTTGGTGCCTTTTTGCCATTTTCCTCAAAATAGTTCCAGAATACTCCCATCCTGAGTCTCACATTAAACAGACCAAACTTCGGAAGCACTATATCCAGTGCCTCCTGCAGCTTTTCACTGTCAATCTCATCAGTTAAGGTGACTGAGATCCTATATACATTTGTCATGCTCTCCCCCGCTATACTAGGGAACAGATTTGCTGTGTTGTCCAGCTTGTCCCAGCGGATTGAACGCGTTTTAGACATTTTAAATTCCTCGCTTATTATAATGATATAGCGAAGCAGCACCCTAATCGAGCCTGCCGTACACCTCCATCGGCACATATGCCTTTATCTGTATCCCATCAGCCACATATTCCTCTGACACAAGCTCGCCCTGTTTTCTGATGAGCTGTATCACGCCAGCCTTATCATATGGGATAATTCTCTCAATATATACCTTGTTCTCTCTTAATATCTCCTCTAAAAGAGATTTTACCTCATCTAATCCCAGATCCTTTGCCGCTGAAATGTTAAGAGTATAATCTGCCCTGAAATCATGCAGCGGTTCGTTGTCTGTGCGGGCATCCTGCTTATTAAAAAGTGTGACAAATTTCTTGTCTTTTACACCAAGATCATCCAATGTCTGGTAGGTTATGAACATCTGCTTTTCCCGCTGCATATTTGATGCGTCCACCACATGGAAAATGATGTCAGCGTACTTTGCCTCCTCAAGGGTGCTCTTGAAAGCCTCTATCAGATGATGCGGCAGCTTTCTGATAAACCCGACCGTATCAGTTAAAAGCACCTGCTGCTTGCCATCAAGCGCAAGAATGCGCGTTGTAGGATCAAGCGTTGCAAAGAGCTTATCCTCCTCAAGCACATCTGCCTCTGTCAGGTGATTTAACAGCGTGGACTTACCTGCGTTAGTATATCCTACTATCGCAACAACCGGTACTTTATTTTTTTCACGCTTTGCCCTTGTGATATCTCTGTGCTTCTGCACCTCTTTCAGCTCTCTTCGAAGCTGTGCTATCCTGTCATTTATAAGACGACGGTCTACCTCAAGCTTTTTCTCTCCGGGACCTCTTGTTCCTATTCCACCGCCAAGCCTTGACATGGACTTTCCCAGTCCCGACAAACAGCTTAATCTGTACTTAAGCTGAGCAAGCTCAACCTGTATCTTACCCTCACTTGTTGTGGCTCTTGATGCAAAAATATCAAGAATAACAAGTGTCCTGTCCATAACCTTTGTGTCAAGGTACATCTCCAGATTTTTCTGCTGTGCAGGACTCAGCTCATCATCGCACACGATGCCTGTTGCCCCTGTACTCTCCACAAGCTCTGCAATCTCTGCCACCTTGCCGGTGCCGACATACGTGCCCGGATGAATTTTTTCTCTTCTTTGGATAAGTGTGCCTACAACTGTCGCACCTGCTGTCTTTACCAGCTCCGCAAGCTCTGAAAGTGAATCATCTGCATCATCACCGTCCTGCTCGCTTACTCCGACGAGCACTACTCTCTCCTCAATATCCTCTATCTTAATAGTATCTGCCATAATCTATCTGGTCTCCAAAAACTGATATTCTCTTGCTGCATCCTCGTCATCAGGATAATCCTTCATGTATTCCTCCATTTTGCTCTTTGCTGTGGCAAAATCGCCGGAATACTCATATGCTATAATCATAGCCTTTGTTATCTGCTGCTTGTTCGGCACACTTTCAAGTTCAAGTGCGTTCTGAAAATAAGTAATCGCAGTGTCATAGTTACCATTGTCCATCTGCGCCTGTCCCATATTCATCAGCTCATACGAATCCGCCTCACCGCTGTCCAGATATTTCTTAAAATACTTCTGCGAGCTGTCATTATCGCCCTTCTTCTGATATACCTCACCCATATAGTAGTTTGCCTTGACAAGCTTCTCATCAACAGCCTTTTTCAGACTCTTTATTGCTGAATCATAATCTCCGAGCAGGGTGTATATACGGCCTCTCTGCATATAGTCATCAGCAGTTTTTGCCTTAAGCTTTAAGGCATTATCCAGGTATTCCTTTCCCTGGTCATTCATGCCATACTTTGACAAGGTCTCATAAACGCCAAGATAGAGCTCATAATTATCATTATTCTCACTGAGCGCCGTCTTAAAATCCTTCAAGCCCTTGTCTGAATCATTCTTGGCAAAATATATACATCCTCTCAGATAGTATGCGTCAGAATCCTTATTATAGTCGATAATAGCCGTATATGTATCAATCGCGCCATCCACGTCACCGCTTAAATACTGTGCCTTTGCCTTATAATAACATATGTCAAGCTCCTCTGCGCCTACTGAGCCCACCGACTGGTCCAGTGCCTTCTGAAAAGCATCGACCGCATCATCATAGCTGCCGTTTTCTATACAGTTGATGCCATACTGTCTGTACGCATCCTTGTCCTTTGCCTTGTCGCCGGAGCCACAGCCGGTAAGCATGCCTGCTGTGAGCACTACGGTAAGCGTGAGTGCCATAAATTTATTCTTTATCATAATAGTTCTCCATGTGTATATTCTTCCCCTTATTATATATGTATTTGCCAAACTTGTAAATCCCGCCCTTACATTTCTGCTAGGGCTCTTCCCCACTGTGAACTGCGGATTATGAGATTGTAAGCTGCAATAGTACGGTTTATGGGCGTGGTGGGGGATACACAGCCTCGTGAGTGCTACGCTGCGCTGCCAAGATACTGTATGAATTATGCCTTGCAGGCTTTCTATGCTCGACGAAACCGTCGAAACTCGCCTTCCATGGCTCGATTTCTCCTTGTCCCGGCATCCATGCCGGGCCATTTCTGTGTTGCTTGGGCATAATTCAACAGTATCTAGACAGCTTCGCTATTCGCTCTCACGAGACTGTGTATCCCCCACCACGCCCACAAACCTCACTTTTCCATAAAAAAAATAAGTATCGGTAAGTAGTGCAACACATCATCTCACATCTTTCCACAACATAGTAAGACGTAAGCACCGGCCACCGGTGCGCACACGTCACCACAATCTCACCACAGCGTAGCAAGACGTAAGCACCGGCCACCGGTGCGCACACGTCACCACACACATTTTGCCACAACGTAAGGGACGTAAGCGCAGGGGACGGCGTACACACATACTCTTGCGAGAGCGCATAGCGAAGCTGCCTAGTGTCTGTAGGATTATGCTTAGAACCACAGAAATGCACCGCCATGGACGGCGGGGCAAGGCGTTATGCGCCACGGACGGCGCATAAAAGCCGGTTTCGTCAGCCTGCGAAACACTCCGGGCATAATCCGTACAGACACTTGGCAGCGTAGTGTAGCGAACGCAAGAATATGTATGCACGCCGTCCCCTGCGCTTACGTCCCGACCTACAAAAAAAGAACCCCCGCGGGATGCACCCGCAGGAGTTCTTAAGCCCAATTTGTATTTAAAGGAGGAAGAAAAATTCTAGGCCTCTAAATGCCAGATTTCATCATTGTACTGCTTGATTGTTCTGTCAGAAGAGAAGAAACCAGCCTTGCTGATGTTGACAAGCATCTTCTTAGCCCAAGCCTTCTTATCCTCATAATCAGCGTAAGCCTTCTCTTTTGTCTTGCAGTAATCCTCAAAGTCTGGGAATGTCATGAACCAGTCTTTGTTGAGGAGCTCGTTGTAAAGTCTCTCTAAGTTCTCCTTAGAACCAACCTTCATCATCTCATCACTTACAAGGAAGTCAACAGCCTTCTTTAAGTCTGCATCCTTGTCATAGTAATCCTTAGAGCAGTAGTCGCCTCTCTCATATCTGTCGATGACAGTCTGTGAATCCTCACCGAATACATAGATGTTCTCATCGCCGACAAGCTCAGCTATCTCTACGTTTGCTCCGTCACTTGTTCCAAGTGTAATAGCACCGTTAAGCATGAACTTCATGTTTCCTGTTCCTGATGCCTCCTTAGAAGCAAGAGAAATCTGCTCTGAAATATTTGCAGCCGGGAATAATTTCTCAGCTAATGTTACGTTGTAGTTCTCAACCATGAATACCTTAAGGTATGGACTTACCTCAGGATCATTGTTGATAATCTGCTGTAAGCAGAGGATTGCATGGATGATATCCTTTGCAATGATATATGCAGGAGCTGCCTTTGCACCGAAGAAGCATGTGATTGGTGTAGATGGCTTCTTGCCTGCCTTGATTTCAAAGTACTTACGGATGATGTAAAGCACGTTGAGCTGCTGTCTCTTGTACTCGTGAAGTCTCTTAACCTGGATATCAAAGATTGAATTGTCAGGTACGTCGAGATTCTGAGTCTTCTTTAAGTAAGAAGCAAGCTCTGTCTTCTTTGCGTTCTTGATGTCAACAAGCTTTGTGAGAACAGCGTCATCATTGATGAAATTGCCAAGCTTCTCTAACTCGTTTGCATCCTTCTTCCAGCCGTCACCGATAAGCTCTGTGATGTATGCTGAAAGCTCCGGGTTACAAGACATTAACCAACGACGGAATGTGATACCGTTTGTCTTGTTGTTGAACTTCTCAGGATATAACTTGTAGAAGTTGTTGAGCTCTGTATTCTTTAAAATCTCTGTGTGGAGGTATGCAACACCGTTTACAGAATATCCGAAATGAATATCCATGTGTGCCATGTGTACAAGACCATCCTTGATGATGTATGTGCTCTCGTCAGCTACCTTTGCGCGAACCTTGTTGTCAAGCTCACGGATGATTGGCATAAGCTGTGGAACTGCCTTCTCCAAGAAGCTGATTGGCCATTTCTCAAGAGCCTCTGCAAGGATTGTGTGGTTAGTGTATGCACAAACCTTTGATACAATCTCAATAGCCTCATCCATCAGAATGCCCTTCTCCTGAAGGAGACGGATAAGCTCTGGAATAACCATTGATGGATGTGTATCGTTAATCTGAACTGCTGCATAATCAGCAAGGTCATGTAAATTAGAGCCCTTTGCCTCTGCCTCTGCAAGGATAAGTCTTGCTGCGTTTGATACCATGAAATACTGCTGGTATACACGAAGGAGACGTCCCTTATCATCTGAATCATCAGGATATAAGAATAATGTAAGGTTCTTCTTGATATCATCCTTGTCGAAATCAATTGTGTCGCCTACGATTGACTCATCAACTGACTCGATGTCGAATAAGTGAAGCTTTGTTGTACGGTTGTTGTATCCAACTACGTCGATATCGTAAAGTCTTGACTGTACTGTGAATCCGCCAAAGCTTACAGGATATGTGATATCTGTCTTTGTAAGCCAGCTCTCCTTTGTAATCCATGGATTTGGAGTCTCCTTCTGGAGATTGTTCTCAAATACCTGCTTGAATAATCCGTAGTGGTAGTTGAGGCCTACACCGTCTCCGTTGAGCCCGAGTGTTGCGATTGAATCTATGAAGCATGCTGCAAGACGTCCAAGTCCACCATTTCCAAGTGAAGGCTCAAGCTCGATCTCCTCGATTTCAGCAAGTGACTTTCCGTTCTTCTCAAGAGTCTCTTTAACTTCATCGTAGATACCTAAGTTGATAAGGTTGTTTGATAAAAGCTTTCCGATAAGGAACTCTGCTGAGATGTAGTAGAGCTTTTTCTTTCCTTTGTTTGAAACCTTTTTCTCTGCCTTGTCTTTTACAAGCTCAAGTAATGCGTAGTATACTTCCTCGTCTGTACTAACGCTGATTCCCTTCTGAAGCTTTGTTTCGATTTCCTGCATGATTGCCATTTTGATTTCCTCCCAAATCTGTTATCATGTGTACACGCCAATGTGTCAAATTAACTAATTTTCATTTAGCGTGCTTAACTTCCTTGTGTCATTTGATGAATCAAGTATAATCCATTACACTGCACAATTCTTGCAATATACAGTCGAAAACTTGCACAATCCTATCATTTTTCGGTATTTTTAGTGGCTTTTCAAGAAATAATATGCTAAAATATCATCATGAATATATTAGAATATGAAAATTATCACGAAGCCAAAACACATGTGGAGCTTACGTTCCCATACAATACCTACCTGTGCTCTATTCCTCTTGATTTTTCCGGAGTTCCGCTGCACTGGCACGATGACATGGAGCTTATCTATATAAAGAAGGGCTGCGGTCATATATCTGTGGATTTTAAGGAGTACCATGTCACAGCGCCAAGCCTTGTGCTGATTCTGCCGGGACAGCTTCACTCTATAGACCAATATATGGATGAATCGATGGAGTACGAAAATATCATATTTTCCCTGTCGATGCTGCTTCCCGGAAAGTACGATTACACCAAGGAGGATTTTCTTACCCCTCTCTTAGCCGGCAGATTCACAGTTCCGACGGTTTTTACACCGGTGTATCCATACTACGAGGATGTCGTGGCTCCAATAGATGCATGCGATGAGATTTGCAAGACGATGCCGCAGGGCTATCAGCTTTATATAAAGAGCAAGCTCTACGAATTCTTTTTTGTGCTTGATAACCGCTGCCGTAATCTGACAAAGCCACTAAAAAGCAAAAAGACTCTTGATAAGATGAAGGTTGTGCTCAAATATGTGGAAAATAATTATGCCGACAAAATCTCTATCGCTGATATCGCTGATGTAGCCGGGTTTTCCGAGTCTCATTTTATGAGGTATTTTAAAGAAACCATGGGCACATCGTTTGTTGACTATTTAAAGGACTACCGCCTGACCATGGCTGCGAGACTTTTGCAAAGCTCAGACAGCTCGGTGCTTTCTATTTCCGGTGAAGTGGGGTTTGAAAGCCTGTCATATTTTAACAGAGCCTTCAAAAAGCACTATGGCATGACACCTCTGCAGTACCGCAAGGGCAGTTGACACCACTCTAGGTAGTTGCAATACAATATTTCTTAAATAAACGATGGTAAATAAACATGAAAAAAAATACATACATAAAAATGACTGCCCCATTCCGTGAAAATAACAGGGCAGCCCGAAAGCTTGAATTAATCAATAAAATATGCACTTATTTAGTTTTTATCACATACCCTGTATACGTGCTGTATCTGTGCTTTACAGCCGGTCATATGCTTGCACTCTCAATCATTGCTCCGCTTGTCGGCTTTATTGCAGTATCGGTTTTCAGATATATCGTAAACAGACCACGTCCATACGAAAAATTTGATATGACGCCTGTCATTCCAAAGGATACCCACGGCAGGTCTTTTCCTAGCAGGCATGTTTTTTCTGCATTTATAATTGCATTTACTGTTTTAATATGCTCACCTTCTGCTTCGCCTTTATGGTTCACCGGAATTTTGCTTGCAGTCCTTGCAGCTATCATTGCCTGTGTCCGTGTGATATCAGGTGTGCATTTTATCAGCGATGTTGTCGGTGCTTTTGTTTTTGCAGTCATTGAAGCATATATAGTAACTGTTTTCTTTTTATAAATAGCTGTTAGTTGTTTCCACCATCAACACTCTTTTTTATGGCGTTTCCGGCATCATCTACGGCATCCTTTGCGCCGTCTATTACATCCTTGCCGGCATCGCCTGCTCCGTCTATCACATCTTTTCCGGCATCGCCTGCGCCATCTATCACATCCTTGCCAGCATTTCCGGCGCCATCTATGATATCCTTGCCGGCATTTCCGGCATCGTCGGCGGCAGAGCCACCTCTTTGTGTATTTTCAACCATTGAGGTGTCAGCCACATTACTATTGTTTCCACAGGCTGCAAAAGCGCTTGCAGCAGCGAGTATCAGGCAAAGTGCCAATAAATATTTCATTTTTTTCATTGTATCAGTCTCCTTTTCGTTTTGGAGATAGTATGGGCAATTTTTCGTAATTTATACATCATTCTTCTGAAATATTAAGTTGTCACAACGATATAATAGCGGAAATTTTTAACAGCAACTGGATATGCATTCATCTCAAATCTGATATCCGGATTTCTTTAACTCTTCCCTATACAATTCAGCTATATATGCCGGACCATTGCACCACAGCTTTGTTTTCTCATCATAGTAAATGAACCAAGAGCAGAAGTTGCTACGGTATCATATGTTCCAAAAAAGGAATTTAACATTCCAACCGAATGTCTTGATGAACCAGCTGTTAAAGCTGTTGGTGTAACTTCAAATGTAACTGACTTCTCAGTTTCTATATAATTTTCCTGTGACTCAGCAGCAAAAGCGGTAACATTCATTGAAAGAAGCAGTACAACACACAATACAATAGAAAAAATTCGTTTTCTTATAAGTAATTTACCTCCACACATTTTGTATAATTATCCCCACCTAAATATACTAAATTGAGAAATCAAATCTACTGCCAATTTTATTATCCTCTGGCTTGATAGAATCCCATTCGATATTTTTTATCTTGTCTAAAAGTTCTTCTTTTGAATTAGCTTCAACAGTAGCTCTTTTTATATTGACTTGCGTTGAACGCTCTTTTTTCTTAGCTTCTTTTTTTTCGGCAGCTTTCTTTTCTTGAATTTTCTCAAGGTAATCTTTCTGATTTTCAGAAGTTTTTTCTAACTGAGCAAAGAATGAGGTGCTTCCGTCACTATTAAAAGAAATACCGAATTTTGTGATTTTCATGTCACTATCTATGCTGTTTCCAATTTCAGTTGTTTTTCCGAATGCTCGTTCAAATCCAAACTGTGCGTTAATTTCTTCTGACATACGCAAAGCACCTTGAATGCTATGCATTTTTTCGGCATAATACTTGGAGTTTGATGCCATTTTTTCCATTTCTTCCTTTGAAAAAATGACAGTAAACTCTTTATCGCTTCTTGATAAAATATCTTTGGCATTATCACCATTCTCAAAATCTGCTACATAAAAATCCATATCATTTCTTGACCCTCGAAGATCTTTAAGAACTTTTTGAGCTGCTCGGCTTAGATTTTTTTCACCTAAACTTTCTACTGAACTTTTCTTAGTTTCTGTAGTTTTAGTAGATTTTGTAGTTTCATTTTTCTTATCAGTTCCACTTGTTTGGTAGTTGTTTTGATAGTTTCCATAGGTAGTAGCAGTTGTGTTCACATTCATTGACATATCCTTTGTCCTCCTTGTCTGAATCCATTCATTCACAATTAATGTTTTGATAACACAGTTAATTGTTTGTTTATAATATCCGTAAGAAAATTTGGTTGATGTTGTTGAAATTGTTTCAATGGTTTTACAAATACTCATCAAACCCCAAAATTTCTAATATATTATCTGTATCGTCATTTTCTCCGATAAATATAATCATATAGATTGTTTTTTAAGAGAAATTTTAAATTCCACTTACTATACTTTAGAATTTTGGTGCTATTGGTAGGACTTCTCACAGCACTTTTCGTAAATTGTGTGGACGATGGGCGTGACAGCATCCACGATTCAGAGATACGAAGCAGGAACGATTGATAACACCAAGAAAATGACCTTAGAGGGTCTGGCAGATGCACTTCATGTATCTGTGGAATGGCTGAAAGGTGAGACTGACGAATACGAAACAGACATTACGGATAAAAGAGAATTACAGATTCGTGATGCAATGACTTCCATTCTGAATAAACTCCCTTATGATATGGAACAGTCCGAAAGTGATTTTTCCAAAGACCTGGATCTATGTTCCTTAGAGAAATCACACACACCATCAACGCATTTAATGATATGGGCGATATTGTAAGACTGTATTCCAAAAATCCTGAGACAGCAAAGAATCGACTAGCCAATCTTTTATCAGCAAAAAATCCCGATTCGGTATAGTACGATAATCGAAGCTATGATACCAATCCAGATCGCATATTTTACAGGTTTACGACTTGGCGAAGTATGTGGACTGACATGGCAGGACATTAACCTTGAGGAACAATATCTGACTGTAAGACGAAGTATCCGCTACAATGGAGCAAGACACAAAACTGAGATTGGACCGACAAAGAGAAAGAAAGTCCGTATCGTAGATTTTGGTGATACACTTACTGAAATGCTTCCATCTTAAAAGGGATAACCGAGCACAACCCGGTTATCCCTTTTATGAAATTATATGCCGTAAGTCTTAACGCTGCATATTATTCCTCATCTTTTTTCCTGCGTACACTTAACAATGCAAGCAGACCGGCAAGTGAAGCAGCTAATAATGTCACCCAGAGCATTGGATGGCTGTTATCGCCAGTCTGAGGTGCTGTTATCTGTAGGCTGTCGTCTGCATTATTTCCACTGTCACTGCCATTCGTTTTCTTGTCATCAGGTACAGCTGCCAGATTACTATTTGGATTATCATTGCTGTTGTTCTTATTACCGTTGTTGTCTTTACTACCTTCATTATCTGATGTATTCTTGCTTACCTTAAAGCTTGTAACTGCTGAGCCATCTGCCCATACGATTTCAAATGAATGTGTTCCGACAGAAAGTGTTTTCAGGTAATCTGCCTTTAAGATAATAATCGTTGAACCTTCTTTTGCGGTGTAGTTCTTTGCATCAATTATGCTTCCATCTACTTTTACGCTTTCAAATTTAGAAAATTCTCCATTTCCTATGATAGTGATGGTTTCGTCTGTATTCTGCTTCCACTCACTGTCTGCACCAGATATAATTTTATAAGATGCCAGAGCTGCATTTACCTTTATTGTAATATCCTTTGTCTTTGTTACGCCATTCTTAGTATATGATACTGTCAGTATCTTATCTCCATTCGCTGACATATCTATTGCGGATACATTGGTTGTATAATCCTGCACAGATTCACTATATCCGTCTGCATAGTACGCGGTAACTGCAAGGTCATCCATATTCAGGGTATCGCCTGCTGTATACGTGGTCTTTGTCTTTGATGCTTCAATCCGCTCAGGGGCAAGGGCTGCATCGTGGGTAATCTTCAAATTACCATTAACCATTGTAATATCATAGTTGGCTGTCACATCCGCACCTGCAGCATTTTCAATCTTCACACCACTTACGGAGATCGTTCCATTCTCTGTACGAGCTGTTGTGCTTGGTGTAAGGGTTATTTCTTTAATGCTGTCACCTGTAATGAGTCCATCCTCTGATACGGTATACAGACTTTGGTTAATATCATTACCCCAGACAATATCCTGTTCCTGTGCTGTTATGGTAACAGGCTTCTTATTTATGGTTACTGTCTTTGAAGCCTCAACGGTGGTATAGTTATCCTTCGTAATCCGATAGTATACGGTATGCGTACCTTCATTGCTAAAAGAAGGATTATCACTGCCGTAGGTTACGCCATCTGTGCTGTAGGTTACATCTGTTCCTTCAGGATTGGTCACGCTCACGCTGATGCTGTGTGGCTGTCCATCATAGGTTGTGCTGTAATCCGTTGCCGTATACAGGATGGTTCCGTTATCTACCGTAAGAGTAACTGTTTTCTCTCCTGCCGCAAAGATTCCATTTGCTGCAGTACTTACCTTAATCTTAAAGGTTCCTGTATGGGTTACGGTAAGTGTTGTATCTGAAAGCGTGCCTTCTCCGGTTCCGCCATTCGTTCCAGTAACAAGTGTATATGTTGCAGCTCCTGCATTATTGTCGATGCTAAAATACTGTGATACATCAACGGTTGCACCTGTATATACTATACTGCTGTCTGTTCCTGTTATGGCGACAGGGGTTGCGGCTTTATTCTTAACCGTAATCGTGCCTGTGATATTGCCTGTACTTATATCATAGCCCTGACAGTCAGCAGCATTATAATTCGTCAATGCAGATTCAGGGATAGTCCACCTAAAGGTGTTCTCTGCTTCCGGCGTTTTGTCATAAACTCCTCCGTCACTCTCAATGGTCCATGTCACAGCCATATCTTCTGTAGTTGGTGACGTTGTTCCTTCAAATGTTACTGTTGCCGTCTTGCCAAGCTCCGTGTTCGTTCCGCTTATAGGCGTTGTATCATATCCATCATAGCCATAGTAAGCTGTAAATGTATTATTTTCCGGTACTGTCGGCGCAGCTACACTTTCTATCTTTCTCTTGTCTGTTGTAAATTCTTTGGTTACTGTAAGTGTTCCATCTGCATTCTTTGTAACGCTCGTTGCGGTATTTCCTGATACGGTAGCTGTCACATTATCTGCAAATTCGTAGCCTGTATCTGCTGTAAGTGTAACGCTTGCCGTGTAGCTCTTATTATATCCCGCTGTGGTATCACTTGGTGTCCATGTAATCTGTGGTGTGGTGCTTTTTACACCTTCTGTTGTACATGATGCTTCGGTATCCAAAGCAGTATTAGACACCGGAATATCAATATCTGTAATTGCTACTGATGTGATACTTATTATGTCAGTTGCATTTACCGCATAAGTCAGATTACTGGTACTGTCTGTAGTTTCCAGCCAGATTTTGCAGGCTGATAAATCTATATCTGATGTCAAACTGAGTGCTGACTTAATATCTGAAGCATTTATCGTCTCTGTTCCTGTAATCTGTTTACTGTAATACCAGTCATTTGTTCCGTCATTGCCCTGTACGACAAGTGCCACGGTTTGTGATGTGGTACCCTTCACCACCTTAATATCACCTGTTGTGGTGTTATATGTTACTGTACCAATATCCTTACCTGTTCCGTCCAGTCTTAAAGTCATCGCCGCACTGTCTGTTATCTTTTCCGATTTTGTATCAGATGATGCTGCTGTCGCAGCAGATGCGAAGAGAACAGATGACAGATCCAGATTGGAAGCGGGCTGAACAGGGCTCCCGGAGTCGATGTCGACACGGCCGAGGATGACATAATAGCCCCGATCCGCGCACAACGCAAAGTCACCACTACCACCGTAAGGCGAGCGCAGCCAGAACCACTCTCCGTTCCTCAAGTAACTACTCATGGCAAGTACTGTACTGTCATCGGTTCCTGCCCACAAGTATTGGTCATTATCATAATCTCCCTGTAACGCATACAGTTTGTCTGTGGTGGTATAGGTTACACTACTATTCTTCGTATCCTTCGTTGTCACTGTGGTGGCATTCATCAAGCCCTGCTCGGCTGAGGTGAAGTAGGATGTATTCGTAGCCATACCCTGCAGTGTATCACGAAGTTCACTTGCTCCGTAGTGATTTGCGTATACTTCTGTTATAGTCGCTTCACTATAAACACAATCTGACCATAGATTTTCATCATTCTTATTGCTTATGTCTGAATTAAACTTCTGCCCTGTTGCTATGGGGTTTGCGGCAAAGATGATGGTATTATCCCCTGATACACCCTCATCCTTTCCTAAGATGTACCATTCCTGTGCTGTTGTTCCATCTGATTTCTTACCAAATACCAGCTTTCCTTTGGTCGTAGCAGTACCATTAGCATCCGGGGTAAATGCGGTCATTAACTGGGCCTTCGTAGCATATGCTGTCACGCTTGGTTCTGTTCCGGAACCGGTTGCAGCCTGCACCGTATTTGCTCCGCCTGACATAGCAGGAACCAGTCCTGCCACCATAGCAAGAGAAAGAACAAACGCCATTCCTTTCTTAAAATTATGCTTTAATCTTCTCATCTGAATCCTCCTTTGTTTTTGTAAATATAGTATTAAAATAGATACGTTTTCTTAATTTCCATGTATGACCATGCTTTAAATTCAAATCAAATGATCCCCCCTTATCAGACAGAAAAAAGCACCAATCAATACGTACATCTAATCCATGTACATATTTATTGATGCTTTTATCCGTTTCCTTTTATGAATACGAACAGTCGAAAAAAAGGCGCAATCAGAGTGCTGTGCTGTGCTGTGCTGTGCTGTGCTGTGCTGTTAAGATTATCTCTCTGACCGCCATGCCTGTCCACCTCCGTTGCAATATTTCTATATTATTCAGAATAGCAGAAATGTCAGGATTTATCAATCATTTTAATCTGATATTATAGTAATATTGGCTGGATGAGCCTAAGTATCTTCTCAACGGTTTCTGTGTTAGTTTCCCTTTTCCGATACATATTTACTCTGAAATCACCATCAAAATCAATCAGCTCTTTAATTTAGGCTTCGTGATGAGTGCTGCAATATACGAAAAGATTAATGCTGCCGATACTCCGACCGCACAGGCTTTAAAGCCGCCCTTAAACAGGCCTATAAAGCCCTCACTGTCCACAGCCTCCTTCACACCCTTCCAAAGTACATTGCCAAAGCCCAAAAGCGGTACATTTGCACCGGCACCTGCCCACTTTGAAAATGGCCCGTATATGCCGACGGCACCAAGCAGCGCTCCTGTGCACACAAGCATTACCATAATTCTGCCCGGCATGAGCTTTGTTTTTTCCATTAAAATCTGTACGATGGCGCAGATGATACCGCCCACGACAAATGCTTTTACATAATCCATTATATCCTTACGCCTTTCTTCTATTTTTGAACGTGCAACCCATCTCTCAAAAACGGCTCGTTCACCCTATTATATATGTGAAGCCATCAGCTTCAAATTACAACTTCAAATTACAACTTCACATTACTGCTTCAAGCACCACACCGTGTGCAATTCCCGGTACTGACTCGCCCTCGTTGAAGCTGACAGGCGAAAGAAGTGCTCCTGTAGGCACAAAAAGTATACGCTTCAATTCACCACTTCTTAGCTTTGGCAGGTAATATGCTGACAAAACGGTTGCCGAGCATGCACAGCCCGAACCACCTGAGCCTGTGTTCTGGTTCGTTGCATCAAACATCTTCATGCCACAGTCCTCGTGATTTTTGCTTATGTCCACGCCTTTTTGCCTGCACAGGTCAATCAGTATCTTCTGCCCGACGCTTCCAAGATCTCCTGTCACTATCCTGTCGTAATAGGAAGCCTTTCTGCCAAAATCACTCAGATGATTTACTATCAGCTCACAGGCCGCAGGGGCCATTGCAGCGCCCATGTTCATGGCGTCCTTTATGCCATAATCCACCACAACTCCTGTTGTGATTCCCTCAATCTGCACCTTCTTTGATATACTATCTGCATTGTCACCCCCAGTCCATTCATTGTCACACCCGGTCTGTGTCTCATTACCACCTGCTCCACTGCCCACAATAAATGCTGCACTTCCTGTCACTGTCCACGTCGCTGACACCGGTCTTTGATTGGCATACTGGTTAGGAAAGCGAAACTGCTTTTCGGCACTGCCAAAGTGGCTCGATGTCACTGCCACCGCATGCCTTGCATACCCTGCTGCCACAAATGCCGCTGCAAGTGAGAGCGACTCCCCGCATGTGGAGCATGCTCCATACACTCCAAACCACGGAATACGGAAGTTTTCCACACCAAAGGTTGTGGCCATAGACTGTCCGAGCAGATCTCCTGCAAATACATAGTCCATGTCGGATGCATCCAGATGTGCTTTTCCAAGGGCCATTGTGAGTGCATCGCGCTGCATGGAGCTTTCCGCCTTTTCCCACGTATTCTGCCCAAACCTGTCATCTTTGCCTACAATATCAAACAGACCACCAAGCGGTCCGTCCGCCTCCTTTGTGCCTACAACCGAACTGCTTTCCAATATAAAAGGAGCCTCCGTAAAACGGAGACTCCACTTTCCCAATTTTTGCTGCATACCGACTCTCCTTACTCTTAATCTCATCAAATCATAGATTCAATTAATGTCAGTATGCACAAACATATAAAATATATTCATTCAGATATAACAGCTCTATTTGCCATCATATGACACAACTGCGTCCACATCATACTTGCTAAGAAGCTTTCTGCCATTAAGACCTGCAAGCTCAATAAGGAAAAGCATCTTCACAACCTCTCCTCCAAGCTCCTCAACAAGCTCTGCTGCTGCCTGCATTGTGCCTCCTGTGGCGATGAGATCATCCACGAGAACCACTTTCTGACCCGGCTTTATTGAGTCCTTGTGCATCTCAATTGTTGCTGTGCCATACTCAAGGTCATATGTCTTTGATACAGTCTCACATGGCAGTTTGCCCGCTTTTCTCACCATGACAAACGGCTTATGAAGCGCATATGCTATCGGCATGCCAAAAACAAAGCCCCTTGATTCTGCTCCTGCTATCACATCAAAATCAAGTCCGTCAAGCCTCTTTATCATCTCGTCAATTGCAAGCTTTAATCCATCTGCATCCTGGATAACACTTGTCACATCACGGAACATGATGCCCTTCTCCGGGAAATCCGGGATAGTTCTGATATAGTCCTTTACTGTTTTCATTGTATGTACCTTCCTTATGTGTATTTAATATGTATTTACATATATATTCGTAATGCATTTGTCCTTTTGTATGCATTACCATTTTACTCTCTTGTGGCGCCATATGCAAATCAAAATCACTTCACCTTATGATACCCGTCTATGCACTCCACGACATCCGCTATCTCTATCGTGCCGGCATGTGAATCAGCCACAAAGCGTATATCAAATTTGCCGTATCTCATGCCATAGATATAATCCCTGGCCTTGTTGTATGCAGCTCTTGGATCCTGTGCCAGAATATGCTCCACAGTAATGCGGGTACCTTCATCCATACAGCTTTTGAGTGCCTCATCCCTCCATATAACATGCACCGTATCCCATCTGTGCTCTGCGGCAAAGCCCTCTGATGCCTCAGGATGTGAGTCTGAATATGCCAGATACGGCTTTATATCATAGATTGGTGTGCCGTCAAGCATATCTACACCTGACACATGAATTATGGGTCCCTTGCTGCTTTTGTACTCAATCTTATCAAGCCTTACAGAGGATAATCCCATGCCGTTTGGGCGAAACGGCGAACGTGTGGCAAAAACACCTCTCTTTTCCCGGCCTCCAAGCCTGGGTGGTGTGACGAGCGGTGTAAATTTCTCTACCCTGTTTTCGGAAAAACCCCATATAATCCACAAATGTGTGAACTCCTCTATTCCACGAAGCGCATCGGGATTTTGGTATTTGGGTTCAAATATTATCTGCCCTGCCGCCTCAGGTACGAGGCCACTCTGCCTCGGAATGCCAAATTTCTCTCCAAATCCGGTGTGCATAATCGCAACCGGCTCTATAGTCTTCTCATACATATTTTTATACCAGTATTTTATTCAGTATATCATCCTCCAGCACAAGCTTCTTTGCCGCGTCGCGGTACTCCTTCTCATGCAGATATGTGTGCCTGAACGGCTTCATGGATGGCGCCATATCTATCGCATCCAGAAAATCCTGCTTTCTCATGCCAAGAGTAGCCGCATAATCGAAAAAGCCTGTCCTTTTGAGCACTGTGCACACCCTTACATACCTGTGGTTCTGCACTACACTCATGATATAGGTTGCTATGCCGACCTGTATGCCATGAAGCTGTGGATGCTCAAGAATTTTGTCAAGCGCATGTGATATAAGATGCTCACTGCCGCTGGTCGGCGCACTGCTTCCCGCTATCTCGTTTGCTATGCCGCTCATGGCAAGCGAATCCACAAGCTCCTTTAGGAAAAGCTCATCCTTTATGCTCTCATAAGGTGTACGCACAAAGCTGTTGACCGCCTTTTTAGCAACCATCACGGCAAAGTCATTGACCACGCCTGCACCATGTGCTTCCTCAAAAATCCAGTCATAGAGTGCTGTAATCTTTGACACCATATCCCCGATGCCTGAATATATAAACTTCTCCGGTGCTGTGCGGATGACCTGTGTGTCAACTATGATACCATGCGCAAGCTTTGCAGGAACCGACGTACGCTTGCCGTGCACCAAAAGTGATGCACTGGCGCTAGAAAAACCATCGCTTGAGCTTGAGGTCGGCACACTGATAAATGGTAGATTTCTTAGAAAAGCTGCATATTTTCCTGCATCTATTACCTTTCCGCCGCCCACTGACACAACTGCCTTTGCCTTGTTTGGTACATCAAAAGCAAGGGTGATGATATCGTCTATCTCAACCGTATCAAGCTCGCTGTACTCTAGCACTGTGATACCGGCATCAGTAAGCGACTTCATTATAGTATCTCCAAACATATCTATGAGACCGTTTCCCATAAAAATGACTACGCTCGTCAGCTCCTCACTCTTTAAATACTCTCCGATTTTGTTTAATGTTCCATTTCCCACCTTGAGGATTGATGGAATGGATATTGCTTTTCCTGTCTGCATTTTCATTCTCCTCTTTTTATTTAATATGCCGGACTATCATTGCTTTGCATCATAAATTGTCGCACTGTAGCCCTGTTTTTTCTTGCTGTCATACATGGCGGTGTCTGCCCTTCTGTAGAGCTGGTCAAACGTGATACAATCCATTCCGTCATAAAAGCATGCGCCAAGACTGAGCAATATATGCTTTCCATTCATCTCTGCTATATCAATATGCTCTATGTTTGAAAAAAGCCTGTCAAAAAAAGCTTCTGCCCGCTCTTTATCAAGCATCCCCGGTATAAATACCGCAAACTCATCCCCGCCCAGGCGAAGCACGACATCATCATCACGACATGATTTGCGCAGAGTATCAGCAATTGCTATTATCACCTTGTCGCCTACCGCATGTCCATAGGTATCGTTTATTGACTTAAACTTGTCACAATCCAAAAGACAAAGCAGACCGCACTGTTTGCGGACGAGATACTCTGTTATCTTATTCTCTCCACTTCCGCGGTTGCGTATACCTGTCATCAAATCAATCTGTGCCAGATACATAAGCCTGTCTTCACGTCGCTTTTCCTCGTCAATATTCTCCACGCAGTAAAGCACATGCCACAGCCTGCCATCTGCATCATAGTCTACAGGAATAAACCTTTCACGGCACCAGCCTGATACCTTTCCGATAAACTCGTGCACTATGGTATTTTTTCCACGAAGTCTGTCCTCTACAGTACTGATATCCACAAAATCAAGTGTCTCTTTGCGCTGTGCCTTAGTACAGAACTCATTCATCACACTGTTTATAAGCCCCGGGAAATCCTCATCTATCCTATATTCCCCCTCACTTTGCGGTTTTACCCCCAGGAAGTGTACAACCTCATCCAAAGTCTTTACTATATGGTATCTGTGTGTATGCACATTTACCAGTGCCATGGATATATAGATACTTGAAAGTGATGAATAGCTGCTAAGCATCGCTTCCTTATTCGACTTTGTGAAGGAATTGCGCAGCTTAAGCAATGATATAAGCAAGGTTCCTATCATATCCAGGAATGTGGTCAGTCCGAGAGTATCACTTTCCGGTGGATTATCCACACCGAAAAAGCCCTTTATCTCATCCTTGTAGCGGATTGGACATACCACCAGGTTTTTTACATTTTGTGCCTTTAACAGATTATAGGATTCCCTGCGCTCGTCCTTTATCTGCTCTATATCTGTGATAATTACATTCCTGTCCTTGTCAAAGGCCTGATACCACCAGCCTATTATGTCCATATCGACATTCTGTAATTCATGTATCTCCGGCACTATTCCATCCGCACACCACTCATATGTATTTTGGGTGACATGCTTCTCATCACAATCCTCAAATATATATATGCGGTCAGAACCGATATGTTTTCCAAAAAATCTGATAAACTCATTAATCTGCTCATCCGGTGTATCATAGTTGAGTGCAGATCTGAGTGCCTCATTTATAACAAGCTCGTATTTTATAATTGTCTTCATACCTTCTGCATCCTCGTATTGTTACTTGTATATTACTCGTATTATTCAAAACCACCACACACATTCGCAAAACTGCACGATGTCCGCGCTTAACAACATTATACCAAATTTTTTCAAAAATGCACATAAATCATGGTATTCTTACCATTATTTTTTTCTCTTTATTTTCAATCATCGTAAGCACAGGAATGTGCTTCTTTCTGAGTGCACGTATAACCGGATATGTCTCAAATGCGTTTCCTTCCACATACACTGCCTCCGGTCTGTACTTTACAATCTGCTTCACCTGCTCCTTTACATATGCTTTCCACTGTGGCTTCTCCATCAGTACCTCTGCATATGCTGTCTCACTGTCAAGCTCTGTTAATTCAAGCTGCGGAACAGGCATTGCATCAACATGACAGATATGCACACCCTTTATTCCTCGTGCTTTTGCAACATTTATAAGCAGCTCGTCTGTCTGACTGTCACATGCCTTCGCTGCAGTATCTCCTTTACTGCCATACCATACTATCACAGAGCTGTCTTTATGAAGAGAAAGCGCCTTTTCGCATGCCTTTACAGCTTCATCCTGCTCCTTAACAGTCATGATAAAGCCTCCCTTATGACAGAATATCGCACCGGGAATTCCTGTAGCATTTACCAGCTCCTCACCTTCAAGTCCAAGCCACTCTGCCGGAAAAGAACACTTGTAATTCATCGAATACTCTCTTTTCTGTGGCTGTATACAAAAGCCGCCTCTGTTTGACGGAAAAATAACAAACGCGATATCCGTCTCACTCAGCGCCTTCTGACACGGTATAAACTCAGGAAGCACCAGTATTCTGCTTGCCGGATCGTGCTTTGCAAGCACCTCCTCCACTCTCTTATCGGCTCTCTCATTGCCACGGTATCTCTCAAATTTGTTTTCCAGTATCATGCCTGCCACGCTTACCGCCTGAAAGAAAGCCTCATCGCTGCCACCCTCATAATCCCATGACGGATTGAAATTGCCTATAAGTGTTGCAAGCTCGTTTTTCTCACCTGTGTTGTCATTGTTGTCGAGAGGCTGGACAAATGACTCATCGAATTTCACCGCAAGCTCCTCACCTAGAATATCCGCTCCAACAGACTCCCACAGCAGGCCAAATGCCGCATACGGCACACCGTTTTCCCTGATTCTGCTGTCCTTCTGGTGATGGTCAAACTCACCACGCCCTATATCAAAAACTATTCCTGTGAAATCATCAGGCACACTGTTGCCCCTTGTTATGCTGATCTCAGGGTTTATATACAAAAGCAGGGCTGATGAGAACACATCATCTGCGTGAAATTTGCCGCCATGTGTGAAAGCACAGGCATCCTTTTGTTTTATCTGCTCTATTAATCTGCTCATTTTTTAACCTCATATGTATTCTTTTACGTTGTGATACCTTATAACTCTTTAATCATAATTGTAATACTCAAAATGTCAATATAATTGATGCTAAAACATCAGTTGACATAAAGTAGTTGTCTGTATTACTATATCTAATACAAGCAATACAATTATATCACTTACAAATTTTGTCAGATTACAGCCTGCTAATAAATATCGATACATTTCAAGCAGGCTATGACATATAAACAGTAAGATACAGGAGGTTCACATGATAATAGAACTTGACATGTCAAGCAGCACCCCGATATACGTACAGCTTAGAAACCAGATTGTAAAGGGAATAGGCAAAGGTGAGCTAAAGACCGGCGAAAAGCTTCCAACCGTGCGCCAGCTGGCAAGCGATGCCGGTGTAAACACAATGACGGTCAATAAAGCCTATCAGATTTTGAAAAATGAGGGATTTATCCGCACAGACAGACGGCTCGGCGCTTTTGTGTCCGAATCCATCGCAGATGATACCGATTTCACTGAAAAGCTGGAATCAGAGCTTGAGCTTTTAAGTGCTGAAGCCTGTCTCACCGGAATGAGCCGCGAGGAATTTTTATCAATGTGCGATAAAATGTATTCACAAATGAAACCATGCACCGCTTAGCAGAGGAGGCTGACTATGGAAATTATCATGTTTATTATCTTTATAGTTACAAACCTTTTTATCATACTATGTATGCAATTTGCGTACACACACGCCTATAAATATGAAAATGGCATGTATCTCAATGTACATATTCCATCATCTCACAAAGAAGATGCCGAAGTCACCGAAATCGTCACCACCGGAAAACGCAAAATGAAACACTTTCAGATTGCCAATGTGATTATCTCCATTGCGATATGCTTTATTGTTTTTATTAACATTGCCGTTTTTGTTCTGGTATATATTGTCTGGATGTTTGCATATATATTTGGAATCATTCATATTCCAAACAACTCCCACCGGAAAATGTATGCTCTGAAAAAACAAAACGGATGGATAATAGAAGCCCAACGCAAAAAGGTTTATATCGACACCCGCGTTTCAGCAGAAGCCGGTGCCACGACAGTCAGCTATAAATGGCACGCACTCTTTTTAATTACTGAGCTTGCAGCATATATACCATACTTTATGCTTGGTGACACCCATTACAATATCCTTATTATTTCGCTGTTTTTGTGCTCTGTTTTAATATCCACACTTTCGCTGGTATTTCATGCTTTTATAAACAAAAGCGAGCGCCACGTATACAGCATGGATTCAAAGCTCAACCTTATTGTCAACAATACCATGAAAAAATATAAAAGCATCGCAATGCTTCTCCTAAGCGGACTAAACGCTGTCGCATGGATTTATGTAGCCTTATACACAGGTATCACCGGAATACTTCCGGCATCATCCTATTATGTGTATATTTTCATTCAGTTAATAGCCGTTTTGGGATTTATTGTTACAATTTATATGGGCTTAAACAGAAAGAAGGAACTGCTGTCTGCCAACACCTCACCAATAGATGTGGACGATGATGAATACTGGAAAACCAGCTACTACTATAATCCCGACGACAAACATATTCTCATTGAAAACCGCATGCAGTCCGGCAATTACACGTTTAATTATGCTAAAAAAGGCGCGTGGATTTTCACAGGAATCACCTGTGCAATAACAGCCGGCTGTATCATCCTAGTGTTTGTCTGCATGCTTCCTTTGATTAATATACAAGAAAAAATCACTCTGACAAACAATAACCTTACTATTTCTGCCGGTGGCTATACAAGCGAGATTGATGTAAATGACATCACAGAGCTTAAGCTTCTGGACGAGCTGCCGCATGACGGTTTCCTGCGTACAAACGGAGCCTCTACAGACAGCTATGATATCGGCAGGTATGAAGGACGCACCCTTGGAAAATGCAGCCTGTATGTATTCGACGGATACTCTCCTATTCTCATGATAAAATCGGATGATACACTGGTGTTTGTTAATTCTAAGGAAGATGGAGAGATAGAGAGGTTGTATGAAGAATTAAGTCAATAAATTTGTTCTTTTTATGTTATACTGTAATCGTATACCTAAAAAGAAAGCAGGCAAGATCTATGAAAACACGACAAGAAGCATTAGACTACGGCTTATCATTTCCAAATGCATATCAGGAGGCCCCATTCCACGACCCAAACTGGCAGCTAGTCCGCGTAAAGGACAGCAAAAAGGCTTTCCTGTGGACCTATGAGCGCAATGGTTTTATCAACTTAAATGTCAAGGTATCTCCTGCCTGGCGAGACTTCTGGAGGGATGCCTTCCCATCGGTCATCCCAGGCTGGCACCAGAACAAGGACAACTGGAATACCATCATTCTCGATGGCAGCATACCGGATGATGCTATAAAAAACATGATTGCAGACAGCTATGACCTTGTCACCTATAATCCGACCCGGCTCATATATGAGGCTGTAAAAAGGATTCCAAAGGGCTGTGTTGCCACATATTCACAGGTTGCTGAGCTTGCTGGCAATAAAAAAATGTGCCGGGCTGTCGGCAATGCCCTGCACAAGAATCCCAATCCTGATGAAATTCCATGCTATAGGGTGGTAAATGCAAAAGGTGAGCTGTCAGGGGCATTTGTCTTCGGCGGAGCCGATGAACAGGCTAACCGTCTAAGAGCAGATGGCATTGAGGTCATAGACGGCAGGGTTGACCTTGATAAATACGGAATACGGATTGTAGATGATGTTATATATACAAAAACAACAGTGGAACCACTTACTTAAATAATGGTTCCACTGTTATTTTTACGCATATATTCAATGATTGCAGCTACTATACTCTCTGCATTATCAAATTGTTTTTGAGCTTCTTCTTTCGATGCAATAAAAAAATCATCATAATCACTTTGCTCTCTTTTTTGCTTTAGTCTTGCAAGATTTCTTCCTATTTCACGATCAAATATACCTGTTGCAACATAATTTTTATTAAAATATGCTATAACATCCTTATGCCTTTTAAAATCAACACGTTCCAAGGCTAAGACTGCTCTTGCGGCATAAAAGGAAGCATAATACGCTCTATTTATAGAATCTTTAAAATGTTTGTTTTCTAAACACTCCCTGGCAACATTTAAAGTTTCCATTGACGTTTCCATTCTATATTTTGCTAAACTAATACAATTTTCCTCAAGCAATAATAATTCCCTCCTTTTGTATATTTGAATAATACGGCAAGCTGTTTACCCAATTTTTAAAGTGTTTTTCATTTTTAATATTCACACTTATCGGCACACCATACTCAAGTTCAATATCATAAGCTGCATCAAATATTTCATCCTCTATCTGTATAATCCTATCATCCGTCAGCTCCGTCAAAACCATTATATCCATATCTGAATTATCTCCATAATCTCCTCTTGCATATGAACCATATAATATCATCTGCTTTAACGAATCACCCATAATGCTTTTTGTCTTATTTCTGAACTCACATAATATCCGGTTTCTATCACTCATATTATCACTTCCTAATTCTTATAAAACAATTGTAGCTATTCATTTTCGCACCATATTTCTGATAAATATATCTTAACATCAAACCCTATTAAATACAAGAAACAGTTGCATCCTCTTATATATACAGCTTCCGAAACTGCGCCGGTGTCATCCCTGTAAGTTTCCTGAACATGACGATAAAATGGCTGGCATCTGAGTACCCCACATCAGATGCTATATCCTGCACCTTACGCCTGCTGTTTATAAGCAGTAACTCCTTGGCTTTGTTGATGCGGTAGTTGGTCAGGTACTCATACACCGAGCAGTTCATAAACTCCGTAAAAACACGCGATAGATATTGCTGCGATACAAATACACCATCAGCAAGCTCCCTGGCGCTGATATCGTCCATGTAGCTTTCTTCTATAGCATCTATAACAGGCTTTATAAAACGCACATAGCTTTGGTCATCATTATCGTGTGTGTGATTAGACTGGTCTGAGAGCAAAAGCATGATGCCATAACAGTCGAGTGAGAGCATTTGCGTATCACTGGAGTGTTCCTTAAAGTCTTCTACAGCCTTGTTAATCGCTTCCGACACATCCGTCCCCTTATTCTCATCAATCAGACGGTATTCCTTTTCATCAAACATTTCCCTGAAGGCTGCCGCCATTGTCCCTGTAAAAGTGGCAAACTCTGTTTTCCATGGCAGGCTATTGCCGGATGAGATGTTTTTATTGTGATAGGAGTGTGGCACGTTTGGAGCAATGAGAATCCCCTGCCCCTTTTGCAGCTCAATCGTATGACTGTTTGACAAAATATTGTCTGAAACAGCCTGATTTCTGCTGTATACCGTTACCTCACCCACCCCCTCCTTCGTCTGTAAATAATGGTACAGCGGATACCCCTCCGGGCGCGTCACGCTTTCCTGCTCCCAGTCATTACCGACAGAGTCGAATTGAAACGGTTCTCTTGCGAAATTGCTTCCAAAATAAATAGGCATGCTTTCTCCTTTCAAAAACGGTTTAGTTTCAGAATGTTATATAATTTGGTTTATGATGTTATACTATTTTCCGTAAATCTATTATATGATTAGTGCATAAGGAAACACATTTATAGTTTAAGAATATCATAATATTGGGGTTAATACCATAACGGAGGTAAAAAATGCAGTCAAAATTCAAAAGAATCCTTTTCGGAGGAGATTACAATCCAAATCAGTGGCCTAAGGAGGTCTGGGAGCAGGACATGGCATACTTTAAGGATGCCCATATCAACAGTGCCACAATCAACGTTTTTTCATGGGCTAAAATACAGCCGTCTGAGAATGAGTATAATTTCACAGAACTCGACGAAATAGTTGATATGCTCTCAAATGAAAACTACGACATCGTCATGGCAACATCCACAGCGGCACTGCCTGCATGGATGGTCAAGAAATATCCTGAGACGATGAGCACCGACTACGAGGGACGCCAGCATAAATTTGGAGCCAGACACAATTTCTGTCCGAACTCCCTGGTGTATCAGAAGTACGCAAAGGCTCTTGCGACAGAGCTTGCAAAACGCTATAGCTGCAATAAAAATATTTCTGTATGGCACATCAATAATGAGTACGGCGGATACTGCTACTGTGACAACTGCCAGAAGCAGTTTCGTGTATGGCTCAAGGATAAGTACAAGACTCTTGATGCCGTAAATGATGCCTGGAACACAGAGTTCTGGGGACACACCTTCTATGACTGGGATGAGATAGTCGTACCTAACGAGCTCAGCGAGGAGGCCTGGGGTGGCATGACAAGCTTTGCCGGAATATCAACAGACTACAGACGTTTTTACTCTGACAGCATGCTGAACTGCTATAAGCTGGAGCGCGATGCAGTAAAAGCTATCATTCCCGATGCACTTGTCACAACAAACCTGATGGGTACCTTCAAGGGGCTTGACTATTTCAAGTGGGCTAAGGAGATGGATATCGTGTCGTGGGATAATTACCCTGCATACGACACACCATGGAGCATGGTTGCGATGACTCACGATTTGATGCGAGGTCTTAAGGATGAGCCATTCATGCTCATGGAGCAGACTCCAAGCCAGCAGAACTGGCAGCACTACAATTCATTGAAGCGTCCGGGACAGATGCGTGCACAGAGCTATCAGACCATAGCCCACGGTGCAGACACTATCCAGTTCTTCCAGCTCAGACGAAGCAAGGGTGGCTGCGAGAAATTCCACGGTGCTGTAATAGCACATGTCGGAACAAACGACACAAGGGTATTTAAGGAGACTGCACAGCTTGGAAGGGAGCTTGAAAGCTTCGGCACAAGAACACTTGGCACACGCAATAAATCAGATGTGGGAATCATCTTCGACTGGGACAATTACTGGGCACTTGAGTACACAAGCGGACCTACACAGGACCTTAAATATGTTGACCAGATTCACCACTATTATGAGTATTTTTACAACAAAAATATCTCAGTCGATATGATTCCGGTTGACGGTGATTTTTCAAAATATAAGGTGATTGCCGCACCTGTTCTGTACATGGTAAAGGAAGGCATGAAGGAAAAGCTTGAGCAGTTTGTGAAAAACGGCGGTACTCTCATCACAACATTTATGAGTGGTATTGTGGACCAGTCTGACAACGTGCATCTGGGCGGATATCCGGGACCGCTTCGCGAGATGGCAGGTGTCTGGGTTGAGGAGATTGACGCGCTCGCACCGGAGCAGTCAAACACTGTAAGCTTTTCGGATGGAAAAGAATATAAATGCAATCTGCTGTGCGACCTGATGCACCCGGAAGGTGCAGAAGTACTCGCCACATATGAAAGCGATTTCTATGCAGGAATGCCTGCTGTCACAAAGAACATCTACGGAAAAGGCCATGTATACTATGTTGCCACACAGCTTGAGGCAGCCGGACTTGCAAGGGTGCTTGATGAAGCCACAAATGAAGTGTCTGTATCAGGTGTCATTGCTGAAGAGACAGGTCTTGAAATCACATGCCGCGAGAGCGAAAATACACGCTTTTACTTTGTGATGAATTTCACTGATGAAAAGCATACTCTCCCTGCAAGCCTTGCAGGAATGGTTGACCTGATCACCGGAAAAGCAGCTAAAGAGGGCGATGTGATGAATAAGTGGGATGTGAAGATACTTCAGGAAGCACTATAAGAGAGCCTTATGCATTAAAACATATAGTAAGCTACACAAAAAGCCGCTGCATACACGCAGCGGCTTTTCCTCATTTTTAATTATTATTTTTCACCATACACCGCTTCTTAAAGAAAGCGATTCCATAGCAGAGCACCTCATCATAATCCTCTTCAAGCTGCTTTGCATACATCTGATTCTCTATCTGCTTTAAAGCTTCATCACACTCATTCTCAAGCTTTTCAAGCTGTCTTGTGTATTTTGCTTCAAACACTGCTACTCTGCCATTTATCTGGTCTTTCACCACCACATCACTTCTGCCATCGCCATACTCCTTATTTGACTCCACCATATAGCCTGCTCCGGCAAAAATTCCTGCCAGAAATGCATGGTAAAAATCCTCTTTGTAATCATGATAGCTGATAGTTCTGCGTAAGAGTCTGTTTAATTCGCCTTGAAGCTCCTGTATATTACCTTTCCAGACAGCATCAAACAATACGCTTCTGTTCCATTTCGGCGCACTTTCATCAAACCATCTGATGACCGTTGTCTCATATATTTCCCTGATTTCCTCGTTTGGTATTGTCAGAGCAGTAAACCTTTCAGGCAACGGATTTTCCAACTCGTCTGCCCGGACACTTGTCAGATATCCGGTCAGGTACAAAATGCTCCACAGGTTCTCTTCCGATGAATGAAGATAATCATATGTCAGATTTTCATCAACCTGCTGCACTATATATCCTCCGGAAAGAAGCGTCTCAAGCTTTTGAGTAATACTGCTTCCCGCATAATCGATAAATGATCTGATAATTGCATTATCACTAGTATTTTTCCAATAGCTAAGTGGTTTTGCATCAGGCTTACGCTGTAAATCAAGCACGTAATTCATCACATCCCACGGACAATAAACATCCACATCTCCAAAATGATATCCATCATACCATTTTCTTATATTTTCTGACTGATTAAAAATATCAGCATCCTTTAATATCTCATCAACCTCACTCTGAACAAATCCAAAATACTCGGTAAGCCGTGAGTCTGCAACAGAATCCGAAACAAAATTATTCGTTCCCGTAAAAATACTTTCCTTCGCAATCTTAAGACAGCCCGTTACAACAGCAAATTTTAAGGCGCAATTATCCTTCAATGCCTGCATAAGACCCTTCATCATATCAAGCATCTGTCTGTAATAACCGCCTGCATTTGCCTTTGCAATCGGCACATCATATTCATCAATAAGTAAAATGACCTGTCTGTCATAATACAAATTCATGAGCGTTGTAAGAAGCCGTAAGCTGTTCTTAAGCTCGGTCTGCGTTGCCTCTCCTGCAGCAATATTTCTAAATGTCTTTCTCTGGTATTCAGTAATCCTCTCATCATCAAGCAGATATAAATGCTCATTAAAAAGCTCTGCGATAACAGAAGAAAGCATCGCACATGCACTGTCAAAATCCAGACCATCTACCTGACGGAATGACACAAAAATTACAGGCCATTTATTCATCCATTCTTCACACAGACTCTGATGCGACATAATATCAAGACCCTCAAATAACACTTTTGAAGCTTTTCTTATATCAAAAAAACTCTCAAGCATACTCATAGCCAGTGTCTTTCCAAACCTGCGCGGTCTGGTAATCATAGTAACCTCCGTCCCAGGTGACTGTAAAAGCTCATATATCAGATTGGTTTTATCAACATAATAATAATTATTCGATCTTATTTCTGTGAAATTCGAGATTCCTACCGGAATGTTTAATGCCATAATATGCACACTCCTTCTGCCTGTTTTCTGATAAAATTATAGTAACATTAAACAGTTATAAATACAAGGAAAGTAACTGCATTTTTGTATCATTCACAACCGACAAAAAACCGGGTTGTCCGTACAAACCTTAGTGTGACAGACAACCCGGGATTTCAATTATTAAGTGTAACTATATTCTACTTGTAGAAAATATTTCCAAGCATAAGATCCTTCTTGAAGTTTCTGATTGTTGTATCATTATCGATAAATACAGCCTCAATACCCATCATGGCTGCCCACTCGCCCATCTGCTCAGCAGTAAGGTCATATGTGAACGCTGTATGATGTGCTCCTCCTGCAAGTATCCATGCCTCTGCACCTGTGTAAAGGTCAGGCTGTGGTGTCCAGAAGTTTGTTGCTACAGGAAGCTTTGGCATAGGCTTCTCTGTTTTCTTGCAGTCAACTGTATTGATAATGAGACGGAAACGGTCACCCAAATCAACAAGTGATGTGGCGATACCGGTGCCCTCCTTTGATGTAAATACAAGTCTTGCCGGATCCTCTCTGTCACCCATTGTAAGCGGCTGGCACTTGATGCTTATAGGACCGTCTGCGATTGATGGACAAATCTCAAGCATATGAGCCTCGAGTATTCCCTCTTTGCCCTTCATGAGATTGTAGGTGTAGTCCTCGAGCATTGATGTACCCTTGGCATCCTTCTTTCCTGCTGTCATGATCTTCATGAGACGAACCATTGCCGCAACCTTCCAGTCGCCCTCAGCTCCAAAGCCATAGCCCTTTTCCATGAGACGCTGGATTGCAAGTCCCGGAAGCTGCTTTAATGCTCCAAGATCACCAAAGTGTGTTACGATTGCCTGATAATTCTTCTCCTCAAGGAATCTCTCAAATCCAAGCTCAATCTGTGCCTGTACCGCTACATGCTTCTTGAACTCCTCAGGATCTCTGCCCTCAAGCAGGATATCGTATTTGTCATAGTACTCATCTACGAGTGCGTTTGTATCTGACTGTGAAACTGCTGCAACAGACTCTGCAATTTCATTTACAGGGTAAGCATCCACTTCCCAGCCAAACTTAATCTGAGCCTCTACCTTGTCACCCTCTGTAACAGCAACATTTCTCATATTGTCAGCTACACGCATTACACGGATGTGACTGCTCTCTACCACACCGACTGCTACACGCTGCCATGATGCAATCTTTTCCTGTACCACAGGATCTGACCAGTGTCCCACAACGACCTTTCGCTCGATACCCATACGTGTAACAATGTGTCCCCACTCTCTGTCACCGTGAGCTGCCTGATTCTCATTCATGAAGTCCATATCAATTGAATCGTATGGAATCTCCTCATTGTACTGTGTATGTAAATGAAGTAACGGCTTTCTGAGCTCCTTGAGTCCTAAAATCCATGACTTTGCAGGTGAAAATGTATGACACCATACGATAACACCGGCGCACTCATCATCTGTATTGGCCTCGTTGAAGGTCTTTCTGATGAGCTCATTTGTGATGAGTGTTGGCTTCCAGACTACCTCAAACGGAAGCTTTCCTGACTCATTTAATTTGGCTACAATCTCCTTTGAATGTGCTGCAACATTTGCAAGGCACTCATCTCCGTACAGGTCCTGTGAGCCGGTGCAGAACCAGAATTTGTAATTTTTTACTGCTAACATAGTTCCTCTCCTTTATTTGTGTTTATTTATATTTCTCTCGTGGTTTTTATTTCAAATACATAATAATACCAATCATTAAAAATCAAAATAAAGTATGCATCCATACCCTCATCTGATTAAGTCCGCGATTTCCCCACATATAATATGGTATAGCCCTTGCTATTACAGACTTTTGTCTCGGTGGCTTCTCAGAATACAGCGCATCTGAGCCTTCAAGTCTCACTGCAGGAATATCTAAAAGAACCGCACCCTTTAATATTCCCTCAGCTTCTGTTTCAATCTGTGCTTCATTAAGCCTTGACACATCTATCATCAGACTCTGCACATCATCATCATTGTCCACTCCTTCAAAAGCGTACACTACCGGACCTCTTTGCAAAGCTGCACATCCTATATCCTCTCTTACCTTTGTATTGGCATATATTACACGGATATCCATATTGAAGCTGATTTCTATAACATCGTTATCATGCCATTTATTTTTTATATAGATATAGCCATCCCTATAAGAATAGAACAAATCTGCATTTGTCTCATCATTCTCTTTTAACCTCATGCCATTGAGTGTCACCTCAAAGCTCTTCAGATATCCCGGAATATGTATTGCAACAGCAAATTCATCGCCTGTCTTCGGCGTAATGCTGTATGAAACATGTCCCTTCCACGGATATTCACTGACAACCTTTATATCTGCTTTTTTAAGCCGAGCCTCCTGACCGATGAAAAGATGTGAATATATTACATCATCATCCTCATCCCACGCATATCTGCCCAGAGATGTAACCATACGCACAAGATTCGGAGGACAGCATGCACATGCATACCAGCCCGGTCTTTCAGGAATGACATGCTTATATCCAAATATTTCTCCCGATACTCCGGGATTTACCTCAAGCGGATTCACATAAAAAAATCTCTTTCCATCAAGCTGCATCCCACTTATAATTCCGTTGTATAATTCCCTCTCCATAGCATCTGCGTATTTGCCGTTTTTGCTCATTTTAAGCATCTGCTTTGCAAAGAAAACAAGCCCTATCGATGCACAGGTCTCAGCGTATGCCATATCATTCGGCAGCTCATACTCCTTCGTAAAGGCCTCTCCCTCCACTGTTGAGCCTATACCTCCTGTAATATACATCTTCTTTTCTGTCATGTTATTCCACAGGCGCTCACAGGCATCAAAAAGCTTTTCATCATGCTCCGTTGCTGCCAGATCTGCCATGGCTGTATACATATAGACAGCACGCACACTGTGTCCTACCGCTTCATCCTGTTCATAGATAGTTGCATGGCTCTGGTTATATTTTGTATCCTCAGGAATCATGCCAAAATGCTTCCAATCACGCTTTGCGGCTTCCTCAGCAAAAAAAGCGGGATTTTTTCCTCTCTCCTCGAGAAAATATCTCGCCTGCTTTTTGTAGGCCTCATTTCCTGTTGCATGATACATACGCATCAGACCTATTTCAACTTCCTGATGTCCCGGTATTCCGGGCAGCTTATCAGGACCGAATCTGTCTATTATGTGCCCTGCCATGCCTTCCATTACCTTAAGCAGCTTGTCCTTGCCTGTAGCATCATAATAGGCGACAGCAGCCTCCATCATATGGCCTGCACAGTACAGTTCATGACACTCAAGCAGATTCTGCCATCTGTGCTCAGGCTCTTTTATTGTGAAATATGTATTCAGATATCCATCCGGCTGCTGTGCTGCGGCGATAATATCTATAATGTCATCAGCTCTCTTTTCAAGCGCAGCATCCGGCTTTATAATCAGTGAATATGCCACTCCCTCAAGCCATTTTGCCACGTCACTGTCCTGAAAGACCATACCATAAAACTCGCCCTGCGAAAGACCTGCCGCAATCTTAAAATTCTCTATTGCATGACTTTTTTCCACTCCGGGCTGTCTGTCATTAAGCACACCTTCCTGAAATGGAATGACAACATCTGTCACAAGCTCCTGCATATGTCCCCAAAACGGATCCTCTATTTTTATATCCTTTAAATCCATATTCTACTCTCTCCATATTATATAGCCGTTTTTATAACTTTTGTGCTGTGTGCCTTATTATAAAAGATCAGCTTGCATATGTACGGTTTACCTCAAGCTCTTTTGCGATATCCTCCGGTGTCATGTATTTCTTGAACACACGCTCCAGACAATAATTTTTTATACATCCAAAACCTCCCGGAAACAGCACAACCAGCCATAGCATGTCCCTGCACCAGAACAGTATGAATAAAAATACTGCAACCAGCAAAATGGACCAGCCAAGATTTGCAAGCATCATAAAAAGCGATTTTTTAAGGGCCTCCTTTACCGCACACTCAAATCTGGCCATGTATGAAAACAGATAAAATGCCCATGCCAGTACAGCACCCGATAATACCAGAAAGAAATAGTACATCATTCCAAGATATGTTCCGGCCTTAAGCTGCTGTTTCATGAGCATGCAGTCTGCCACAAGAAAAGCAGCCGGTATAAGCCATACAATAAAAGCAAGTGTTGATTTTTTGAAATTGCTCTTAAAAGCTTTCCAGTATTCAACATAAGCATAGCTTTTTTTATTTCTTATGCACTTATTTACAGTATAATAAACTGCCGTAGTTGACGCACCTATTGTAACAAGCGGGATGCTGGTGACAAACCAGAAAATCCCAAGTATAAGCATGTCCACTGCAACGTTTACTATAGATAAAATTTTATTGTCGTAATTTAATCCTCGTGGCATATTATCTGTCCTTCCTTAATCTGAGCAATTCTGTTTTAATATTATGATTAAAGGGTCAAAATACTTTTTGACCCTCATATCATATTATTTCGATAATCTAAGTGTAACAACACTGCATGCCGGAAGAGTAACCTTCACACCGGTCTGTGTATTTTCATATGCTGTGAAATCCTTCTCATCCACTACCTCAGGTGCTTCAAAGGTATTGTGTGCATCCATGGCACCTTCGATGTATCTGGCCTCACTTACACTGTATTTGTCACCCTCATTTGTGAGCATAATATCAACATCCTCTGACGACTCAAGAGAATTGTTTGTAAGTGTGACTGTAATCACTCCATCCTTATCCTCTGATACAGACTCAAAAACCTTCGGAAGCTCATTCTTTCCTGTACCAACTGTAGTTCCTCCTACAAGAGAGCTGTCCAAAAGAGCTGCGCCCTGATGATGTCTCATCATATGGAATACATAATATGTAGGTGTCTTTATCATCTTATCGCCGTCTGTGAGCATTACAGACTGAAGCACATTTATAAGCTGTGCAATACATGCCATCTTCACACGGTCGGAATGCTTGTTGAAAATGTTTAATGTCATACCTGCAACAAGCGCATCACGCATTGTGTTCTGCTGATATAAGAATCCCGGATTGGTACCAGGCTCCACATCTGACCAGATGCCCCACTCATCAACAATAAGACCTATATTCTTATCAGGATCATACTCATCCATTATAGCCCCATGACGATTGATGAGCTCCTCCATGAAATATCCTCTCTTAAGAGTCTGATAAAAAATATCCTCTGTAAAATCTGTCGCACTTCCCTTGATATTCCAGTCATCCTCTGTCTCCGGAAGTGTGTAATAATGAAGTGATAATCCATCCATCTGACCATGGAATCTAGGCTCACAATGATCGAAGCATGTAGCCATCACCTTCTTTGTCCACTCATAGTCATCCACATTTGGACCACAGCAGATTTTATTGATTGGCTGATTGCCTGCATAATTTCTGACATAAGTCTGGTATCTGCGGTATTCATCTGCATAATGCTCAGGACGCATGTTTCCACCACATCCCCAGTTCTCATTTCCCACACCGAAGTAGTCAATAGTCCATGGGTCTTCGTGTCCGTTTTCCTTACGCAAATCAGCCATAGGTGATACTCCGTTAAATGTGATGTACTCTACCCACTCACTCATCTCGCGCACTGTTCCGCTTCCTAAATTTCCGTTCACATATGTCTTGCAGCCTAACTGTCTGCAAAGCTCAAAAAACTCATGTGTTCCGAAGCTGTTGTCCTCAACTACACCACCCCAGTGTGTGTTGATCATCTTTTTTCTCTTCTCTTTAGGACCGATTCCATCCATCCAATGATACTCATCTGCAAAGCAGCCGCCCGGCCAGCGGAGCACAGGTATCTTCATTTCCTTTAATGCATCTACAACATCAGTACGCATGCCGTTTACGTTTGGTATATCTGAATTCTCCCCTACAAATAATCCCTCGTAGATACATCTTCCGAGATGCTCAGAAAAATGTCCATAAATCTCCGGAGCAATTGTACTCTTTTTATTCTCATTATTTACAATAATTTTTGCCATATTTTCTCCTTTATCTCTTATATATTTATAAATTTTTTTAAGCTAACCCTTAACAGCTCCTGCGGTCATACCATCGATGATATATTTCTGGAAAATCAAAAAGATAATAAATATCGGTAAAATACCAAACATTGAGCCTGCAATAAGTACATCATAGTTGTTTCCGTATGGTGTGAGAAGAGTATTAAGTCCGATAGGAAGTGTAAACTTCTCTGCGCCTTTAAGCACAAGCAATGGCCAAAGGATTGCATTCCATACACCCATCGCTGACAATATACCCATAGAAGCAAATGCCGGCTTTGTGAGTGGGAGTATTATTTTTGTTGCAATACCGTACTCTGTAGCACCGTCAATTCTTGCCGCATCCAGAAGATCCTTAGGCAGACCTGACAGATACTGCTTGAAGAAAAATATGGTCGATGCCGAGCAGAGTCCCGTTATAATAACACCAACATATGAATCAATAAGTCCGATTGCAATAATCTCTTTGTAAAGAGGCAGCATAAGAATCTCAAACGGCACCATCATTGTAGCAATTACCAAAAAGAACAGGAAGTTCTTAAGCCTGTAATTGTACATTGTCAGTCCATAAGCTACAAAGTAACAGATGAGAAGCGTAAGCACCACCGATACAATAGTGATAATAAGAGAGTTCTTATACCACATAAAATACTTCTGGCTGTCTGCGTTGCCTGAAAACAGATAGGTATAATTATCAAGGCTCATCGTTGAGAAATCAAGATCAATTGAAAGACCTCTTCTGATAAGCTCCTTGCCAGGTCTAAACGATGCTAAAAGACCTGCAAAGACCGGAAATACTATTATCGCACAAAGTATTACGAAGAATCCTGTGCCTAAAACAACGCCAACCTTATGTCTTGGTGTGTCTTTGACAGAACGCACTTTTTTCTTTTTATCTGCCATTTTTTAGTCCTCCTCGCGTTTAAATGTTCCGTTACATACAAGCTGTACTATATTAATTACAAGTGCTATAACCAAAAGCACCATACCAACCGCACATGCATAGCCCATGTCATTTTTCTCAATACCACGTTTGTACAGATATCCCACAATGGTGAGTCCTATGTTCTTCGGCGAATTGTTTCCTGCCCACAGCATGTACGACTCAAGGAACATCGCAAGTCCTGCATAGATTGATATTGTCAAAACATAGATTGTTGTCGGTCTGAGTAATGGTAATGTCACGTAGCGGAATTTCTGCCAGCCGTTTGCTCCATCAATCTCAGCAGCTTCATATAATGAAGTATCAATTGACTTTAGTCCCGAAAGGAAATAGAGCATATTTACACCTGTCCATCTCCAGCAGGCTAAAACCAAAAGTGCTGCCATTCCTGTCCAGCCGACCTTCAACCATTTGAAAGGCTCCATGCCGAGTGCCATTACAAGTTTATTCATCTGTCCTGTGCTGTACTCTGTGAACATCAGACGAAACAGAGTACCTGAAATAACTACAGATGTAAGAGCCGGCATATAAAGCACTGCTTTCCATACACCCTTTGCCTTTACAAGATTGCTGTCCATAAGCACTGCAAAAAGCATTGGGAACGGAATCAGTAATACAAGTGTCCAGAACATATATGTTGCACTGTTTTTTATCGCTGTCAGGAACACTGTATCCGACAACAGCTTCTTATAATTCTCTAAAGCCACAAACTTTGTTTCCAGTGGTGTAATCTTCTCAAAACTCATAAATACAGATGAGCAGAGAGGGTAAATCCAGAATATTGCAAAGCTTAATATAAATGGTATAACAAATACGTACGGCGCAACCTTTTGTGAATACAAGAATTTTTTAATCTTCAATTTACGCACCTCTTTCTTATTAATAAAGGGAGGCCGGAGGCCAAACCTCCAGTACCTCCCCTTTTAAGAGCTATAAAATTACTCTTCCTGCTCCATATCTACTGCATCCTGCAGCTCCTGTAATGCGTCATCCACGCTGTAATCAGGATCCTCAAGTACCTCATTGAGAGTTGTATTACATACATTCTCATTAATTGTAGGACTGATTTTAACTACAGAAATCTTGCCAATATTGTCCATTCCGATAGAATTGAGCACATCGTATGGATAGTTGATGAAGAACTGATTGTACTGGTTCTCATCATTGTGAGCAAATGTATCATTTGTCCAGCAAGCTGTGTTACATACATCAAATCCAAGTGTATCCCAGATATTCTGCTCACCAACCTCAGACATTTTAGCCCAGCAAAGGAATTCTGCTGCAAGCTCTTTTGCCTTAGACTGCTGTGTAACAACTGTACCTGTTCCACCGATACCTACTGAGCACTTCTGTCCCTCCTCGAATGTAGGACATTTTGCGATGTACCAGTTGCCCTTCTCATCAGGCATATAGTTTGTGAAACGGCTCATATACCACATTGCCTTAGGGAATGAAACGATGTTGTGATCCATGATGTTCTGGAAACCTGCCTCAAGGTCAACATGTCCGTCAGGTGATACCTCTGCAAGATCACTCTTTAACCATTTCTGCTGCATTGTGAGCATCTTCTTAACTGAATCAAGCTGTACATTTGCCTTTCCGTCAAATCCACCTGTCCAGTCCTCTCCGTACTCAGCCATTGCAAGCCATAACCAGTCTGTTCCGCCTGTATCAACAGATGTCCAGTATTTTGTACCCTTCTCACCTGCTGCCTCAACATACTCTGTTCCAAGTGCCTCGTAATCATCCCAGGTCTTTACTCCGTCAATCTTTGCGATGACATCTGCCTGTGAAAGCCCCATTGCATCTCCCATAGCCTTTACGTTGTAGTACATAACTGTGGCACCTACATGATAAGGAGCTCCGTAGTAATGTCCGTCAGAGCCCTGGTATGTTTCCATTCTGGCTGGAACCATTGTGCTCATGTAATCCTTTGCATAATCATCAAGTGGTACTAACCATTTGTCCTGACCTGCAACTACGTTAGGGAACTGTCCAACCTCAACATCGCAGATATCAGGTGCTCCTGTACCGGCCTCAAGTGATGTAAGAAGCTTTGTATGCATATCAGCATATGGATATGTAGTACATGTAATCTCGATTGTCTTGTCCGGATGGTCCTTATTCCACTGCTCTACCATTGTGCCGTAGTGCTGTGCATGAAGTTCAACGAAGGTCCACATCTCAAGGTGTGTTCCCTTTGAATCTCCATATGTGTTTGTCACTACCTCTGACTCAGCAGCTTCTGTTCCCCCATCTGCTGCTTCTGTTCCGTTTTTGCTGCCGTTTCCACAGCCGGCAAGCATTGTAACTGCCATTGTTGCACACATCAGTGCACTAACTAATTTCTTTTTCATTTTCCTTCCTCCTGTTAAAATGAAATTGAATTGATAAGTTGTATTAACCTCCTGTTTAAGTCTCATGCTGGGCTTATTGCTATTTGACTAAAACAGGTCGTTAATGTGTTTTGCTTATGTACATAATATACATGAGAGTAGCTGTAATGTCAATATTTATTTTAGATTATTTTAAACTATTTTAAACATTGTTTAATAATGTCTAAATTTTTATGTTTTTTTCGTCTCTAAACATATCTAAGCTATACATATTGCACAATATATTTAATTTGATTTAAAGTTAATTTCAATAAAACTCAAAATCATATGCAATAATATATTGACAACATAGTAGCTTATTCCTATAATTAGAATATGATTTACACGTAAGAATTTATTATCATTTTTATAAAATATTTTAGGAGAATCTATATATGATACATATCACATCATTAGACGACGGTCTCGAACTGTTTAAAGCTCTTGGCTCTGATATTCGTATCCAGATTTTAAAAATTCTGCTTGAGAATAACCAGATGAGCATGAATCAGCTCGCAAACGAGCTAAACATCAGTAATGGAGCTTTAACCGGACATATAAAAAAGCTTGAGGAGTGCGGACTTATCTCCACCTCAAACGATTCATCCGGTCACGGCAATCAGAAACTGTGTTCTCTGATTCAGGATCGTATATTAGTAGAAATCGAAAAGCCAATAGACTTAAGCAACGTATACAACACCTCCATCAAGGTAGGGCAGTTCTCATCTCACAACGTCTGTCCAACCTGTGGCATGGCTACATCCTCATTTGTGATAGGAGAGCTCGATGACGTGCGTTACTTTGACCATCCTGACCGTTTCAATGCAGACATTATGTGGTTCACAAAGGGCTATGTGGAATATGTAATTCCAAACCTCATTCCACGTAATCAGAAAATTACCCAACTTTCCCTCTCAGCCGAGATAAGTTCTGAGGCTCCGGGCATCGACAACAACTGGCCAAGTGATATAAGCTTTTACATCAATGACACTCTGGTCGGCACCTGGACCTCTCCCGGTGACTATGGAGATGTACGCGGAATGTTCACCCCTGAATGGTGGCCTCAAAACTGGAATCAATACGGTCTCCTCAAGCTTTTGGTCATAAATCATAAAGGCACCTTCATAGACGGTCTCAAGATATCAGATATCACAACCTCTGAGCTAAATCTTGACTACACAAGCACCATCCGCTTCCGCATAGCTGTCGAGGAGAATTCTGCCCATGTCGGTGGACTCACAATATTCGGAAAAAGCTTCGGTAACTACGATCAGGACATTGTTGTATCCATCAATTATGCCCCTCTTGACACTGAAAAAAACACTAAATAATAATAATAATAAAATGACTGCGGAAGTCAAAACCGCAGTCATTTTGTTATTATTTTATTTGTACTACCACTTTTTATGAGGACAGTGCGAAACTCCTGTAAGTGCCCTAAGCTCCACATAACAGCCACATGCATTACAGGTTCCGGCATTAAGCCTGTCACACGCCTTGCACACTGCAAGCCTTGCCTCATACTCTTTTTCCGGCACTCTGTCCTCGCCCTTTATCGCATCAACATATTTTTTTATCATTGCTGCGTCGGCCTCTGCCATTTCTCTAAGCAGACACTTCTTACATATCAGTTCCATGTTATGTCCCCTTTCTTTTGCCTTATCAGTTATACGAAAACACAGGACGTCCATCCTTCCATCCAAATCTCATAAGCATTGCATGACGGTTTGGATTATAAAGCGGATTTCCCACAATTTCAGTCTCCGTTCTTGCATGGTATACCATTATGTCATCACCATTTTCATCTACGGTAAACGAATTGTGTCCGGGTCCGTAAACTCCTGCTGCCTCATCAGAGCAAAGCACCGGATAACGATCCTTTTCCCACGAACGCGGGTCAAGCAGATCTGAGCTTTCATCTGCAGTCAAAAGTCCAACACAATAATGTATTCCCGTATCACTGGCTGAAAATGTAACAAACACCTTGCCATTTCGTTTTAACACTGCCGGCCCCTCATTCACCCAGAAGCCATATCTCTCCCAGTCATAATCAGGTGTGGTCAAAAGCACCTGTACAGTATCAAGTGTGTATCCGTTTTTCATGCGTGCTATATACAGGTTTGAAATCTGCTTTCCTACTCCGACCTTCTCTGCCCATATATAGTACCACACATTGTTCACTTCAAAAACTGTTGCATCAAGTGAAAATGCCTCAAACGAAAACTCATCTCCATCTGCTCTTTGCATCTTACCTTTCTCAATCCAGTTATCATTAACCGGGTCATCCCCTTGACATTCCAATACATACGGCCTTATTGCCCAGATATCATCCTTATCACCGCCTGCATAGTAAATATACCATTTTCCAAACAGATAATGAAGCTCCGGCGCCCATATATGTATGCTCTGCGGTCCACTCTCATGCTTGTGCCAGATTTCAGTCTCATCCGCTGTCTCAAGTCCAGCAAGCGTATCTGATTTTCTAAGTACAATCCTGTCGTACTCTGGCACTGACGCTGTAAAGTAATATGCTCCGTCTGTATGTTTGTATACATATGGATCTGCTCTCTGCAGTATCCATGGTTTATTATATTTTAATGTATTATCCATATTTTTCTCCGTCTATTCTAATATTGTTATTATCTGTCTAACTATCTAACTATTTACATATCTGCCCAATTTGAAACGTAACTATAAATATTTCACGCCCCAGACACTCTTATTTTCACCAACGGCTGAAAAAGTCATCACATCACTTCCGGCCTCATCCTTCATTTGACAGAACACACCGGAGTATTTTTTACCGTCTATAGTGATATTCATATAGTATGAGCCATCCTTGCATTCCCAGGTACCCTCTGACTTTTCTCCCTTTACCTTTCCGTTTTTTTCAAGATAAAGAATCACCGGATTTGCAATTTTTGAATCTATTGCCGTTCCCTGGTTTATAACATAGTATCGTCCGATAATATCATCTGCGTCATAGCCATCCTTATTAACAGTCTCCCCCTGTGTCTGATAAGGCAGCTCACATGGCCAGCCATCCTCATTCACAAGCATCTGATGTACTCTCGGTGAATGACCCTCTCCATTGTCGTTAAATCTGGTATGATAAACCAGATACATCCTGCCGTCGTCATCCACAAAGGCTGAATTATGCCCCGTTGCCATATATGCTTTTTCAAGACTCGGAAGCTTATAGTTGCCTGTGAGCTTCAGTCCGTAATTCTGGTGTTGTGCACTTTTTTCAGGATATTTGCCATTCATATCCACATATTCACCATCGACTGTCTTTGAGCGGAATACTCTGACCTGATAGCCTCCATTGCTTGTCAGAGCTCCATACGACACAAACAGATAATAATAACCGCTTGTCTCAACATACATGATATATGGGCCCTCAATCGAAATATGACCCCCTCCCAAAAGACGCTTTCCATAATACGGATCCACATTGTTTGCTTTATCTGCTTCAGGATGGATAACAAGTCCTGTTGTCTTATCAATTTCCAACAAAAATATTCCGCCGCTCCATGAACCATATACCATCCACATTCTGCCATCCGCATCATAAAACACAGTCGGATCTATCGCATTCGGATAGTCCTCATAATTGTACTGCGCCCCCTTGATATAGTTCTTGTAAGCATAATCATCATCCACATAGTCAAGCACATCTGTACCTGAAATCGTCTTTCTGTTGAAGCCTGAATATATCAAAGCCCCCTGCCATTCATAAGGTCCCTCAGGTGTTGTTGATGTGCCATAGCACAGATTTGATGCATTCCATGTGGATGTCGTACAATAATACATGTAGTAAAGTCCTGTTGTCTCATTGTAGATTACATCCGGTGCCCACACATGCACCTGTTTATCATCCGTCTTTATCAATGAGTTCTTGCTTCCAGAATACGCAAAAGCTTCATCTGCCACATCATATATCTGTCCGTATACAGGATTTTTCTTTGAATATCCATCAGCAACCTTTTCCCAGTTTAACAGGTCACTGCTTTTTGCTGCAGACATATGAGAACCAAAGATATAGTATTCACCATCCGCCTTAAGTATTGACGGATCATGAACCGATACTTTCGATGAAACATCCCCTTTTTTTATTCCATCGTAGCTGACCTTAAAGTCATAGCTTGTTGTTCCACACGCCACAAGTCCTACCGACATAGCTGCGACGAGTGCACACGAAATGGCCTTCTTCTTTCCATTCCTTATCATGATTTCCTCCCTGTGAATCAATCACATGTTTCATTTAAGCTGATACATATATATGTATCAAATTAATAGTTACGCTCGCCCAGCATTTATAGATTTAATATATCAGATAAAAACCTATAACACAATATATATTTTAAATTTTATTAAATTATTTTACATTAATTAAAACATTAAAGTTTTTATATGTATACAAAGTAGAAGAAAGGACAACCGTATCCCGGCTGTCCTTTCTTTTATTAGTTTATTATTATATTATGGAAAATAAGAAAAATGATAAAACCAAACTATTTTAAATACTTATAAAAAATCCTTCACTGATGCGTAAATGCCCTCTGCATCAAGTCCGTATTTTTTAAGCAAAGCTACCGCCGGACCTGACTCACCAAAGCAGTCCTGTATGCCTATTGTCTTTACCGGTGTTGGAGCCTTACGCGAAAGTGTCTCACATACCGCGGCTCCAAGTCCTCCTATTACAGAGTGCTCCTCCACGGTAACCACCCTGCCGCATTCCTTTGCTGCAGCTACAACAAGTTCCTCATCAAGAGGCTTGATAGTGTGTATATTTATGACCTTTGCATTTACGCCATCTGCTGCAAGCTTTTCTGCCGCTGCAAGTGACTCTGCCACGCACAGACCGGTAGCTATGATAGCTACATCCGTGCCCTCACGGAGTGTAACACCCTTTCCGATTTCAAATTTATACTCTGCATTGTCATTTATTATCGGTGTTGCAAGACGGCCAAACCTCATGTATACAGGGCCCTCATGCTCATAAGCTGCCTTTACGGCGGCTCTTGCCTCTATATCATCACTTGGGTTTATTACAACCATGCCTGGAATTGCTCTCATGAGTGCAATATCCTCGTTGCACTGGTGGGTGGCTCCATCCTCTCCTACCGAAATACCAGCGTGTGTCGCACCGATTTTCACATTGAGATGAGGATATCCAATAGAGTTTCTCACCTGCTCAAACGCACGACCTGCCGCAAACATGGCAAATGAACTGGCAAATGGCACCTTTCCCGTAGCCGCAAGTCCTGCAGCAATGCCCATCATGTTGCACTCTGCGATTCCACAGTCTATGTGACGATCTGGAAATTCCTTTTTGAAGATGGCTGTCTGTGTGGCAGCCGCAAGGTCAGCATCAAGAACATATACGTCATCGTGCTCCTTTGCAAGCTCTACAAGTGCATTTCCGTAGCTGACACGTGTGGCGATTTTCTTTACTTCTGACATAATGCTTCACCTTCCTTTCTCAGATCCTCCATGGCAACTGCATACTCCTCATCATTAGGAGCCTTGCCATGCCAGCCGACCTGATTTTCCATAAATGAAACACCCTTGCCCTTTACGGTATGTGCTATAATTGCCGTCGGCATACCCTTTGTATTTCTTGCCTCTTTAAATGCGTCAGCAATCTGATCCATGTCATTTCCATCCTTCAGATCAATCACATGGAAATTGAATGCCTTGAATTTCTCACCAATAGGATATGGTGAGCACACCTGATCCACTGGTCCATCAATCTGAAGTCCGTTGTTATCAACTATAACAACAAGGTTATCAAGCCTTCTGAAGCCTGCAAACATGGCAGCCTCCCAGACCTGTCCCTCCTGAATCTCGCCATCGCCGAGAAGTGTATATACTCTGTAATCATCATTTGTAAGCTTTGCAGAAAGTGCCATTCCTACCGCCGCAGAAATGCCCTGTCCGAGCGAACCGCTTGACATATCCACACCCGGGATATGCTTCATGTCAGGATGTCCCTGCAGATATGATCCCAGATGTCTGAGTGTTTTTAAATCCTCAACCGGAAAATAGCCTCTCTGCGCAAGTGTAGAGTAAAGTCCCGGAGCCGTGTGTCCCTTTGAAAGTACAAAACGGTCTCTATCCGGCTTTTTAGGATTCTTTGGATCAATGTTCATCTCCTCAAAATACAGATATGTAAATATATCTGCTGCAGAAAGTGAGCCGCCCGGATGTCCCGCCTTTGCAGAATGCACAGCCGTGACGATACCCTTCCTGACTTCATTTGCTGTAATCTGAAGCTCTAATTTGTTCATTTTGTTCTCCTGTTAAATCTATGACATGAAATAAAATATTTATACCCGTCTTTGGTTTATAATATCTAATCCCCAAATACAGCTCTGTAATCAGCCTGGAACTTCTCGATTCCCTGATCTGTAAGTGGATGCTTTGTCATCTGCTCGATAACCTTGTAAGGAATTGTTGCGATATCAGCTCCTGCAAGTGCACAGTCTGTGACATGAATCGGGTTTCTGATTGAAGCTGCAATAATCTCTGTATCATATCCATAGATATCAAAAATCTCTGAAATCTGTCTGATCAGCTCAATGCCCGGCTGGCTGATATCATCAAGTCTGCCAAGGAAAGGTGAAACATATGTAGCACCTGCATTTGCAGCAAGAATTGCCTGATTTGCTGAAAAAATAAGAGTAACGTTTGTCTTGATGCCCTCAGATGAAAGCACCTTGACAGCCTTAAGTCCCTCGACTGTCATAGGAATCTTAACTACCATGTTTGGATGAATAGCTGCGATTTCACGTCCTTCTTTTATCATGCCCTCTGCATCAACTGTTGTGGCTTTTACCTCTCCGCTTATCGGTCCGTCAACGATAGATGTGATTTCTTTAATTACCTCATTGAAGTCTCTGCCCTCTTTTGCGATGAGTGAAGGGTTTGTTGTAACTCCACAGATGACTCCCATATCGTTTGCTTTCTTAATGTCCTCGACATTTGCTGTATCTACGAAAAACTTCATTTAATAATACCTCCGCCTTATATAATTTGTGTTTGCTTTTATTTGATGATATAAATATAACACTTTAAAAGAAAAAATGCAATAGTAAAAGTAAATAAAAGTAAAAATAAATATAATTAAATGTCATCAAATAAAAAAAAGCATAAGCAATCGAAAGCACTGGCTTTATTTACTTATTTGAGTTATTATATATTTATGCAATGCTTTGTGATAAAAATATGTACGCAAAATACAACAGAAATCAAAAGAAAGAGGAAAATCTATGCTGCAATTAGAAAGACAACAAAAGATTCTCGATTATTTAAAAGAAAACCGCAAGGCCACCACCAATGAGCTCAGCGAGCTGCTTGGTGTATCGACCACGACAATAAGAACAGATTTAAACCAGATGGATAAGGAAAAGCTTCTGACAAAGACCCACGGCGGTGCTATCTACAAGGATAAAACCCATGACATGACTGATTTAACCTCGAGGGCCTACCTGTTCCATGACCGCGCACTGGAAAACAAGGAAGCTAAAGAGGAGATTGCAAACGAGGCGATAAAGCTCGTAAGTGACCATATGTGCATATTCCTTGATGCCAGCTCCACAGCCTACACTCTCGGCATGAAGCTTTCAGGCTTTACAGAGCTGACCGTCATCACCAATGGCATCAATCTGGCTTTAGAGCTGAAGGATATCCCGGGTGTCACAGTCATCCTGACAGGCGGTATCGTAACCAGTGCATCCGCTTCCATAGAAGGACTGCTTGGCGCTGATTTACTCAAAAAGATACACACTGATATCGCGTTCGTGTCAGCAAGAGGCTTCTCTGTAGAAGACGGACTGACTGATTTCAGTATATACGAGGCTGATTTGAAGCGCATGTGTATAAAGGCCTCCGCTAAAACTGTGGCTCTTGTAGACCACACCAAGTTTGATACCACATCCATATCAAGCTATGCATCGCTTGATGACATCAATATGGTAATCACCGACTCCGGTATCTCACCTGAGACAGCAGATATATATGAGAAGGCAGGCACTGATATTGTTATATCCGGAATATAAATGGACAATATGGCCATATAAAAATATAAGTACAAATATAACTATAAATATAACTATAAATATAACTGTATATATAGATCCATTAAAAATGACACGCAACGTTTTACGCTGCGTGTCATTTTATAGTTGTCTTATACGCTTAAAGCATCAGACTATCTTATATGCATTTCTGCCATTTTCCTTCACATCATTGAGCACTTCATCCACCGTCTTGAACAGCTTTGAAAACTCATCCGGCACCTTTACATCCGGGGCGGTAACATATGCCTGTGATACAGTCAGATACTCATCCACCTTAGAGCTCTCATGAAGTATCTGTTTTTTGGCAAGCTCAAGTCTTATATGCTCAGCTATATTTTTAATGATATCCTCATCCGTTTCCTGCAGGATTATGTAGAATTCATCACCATAGAAATGATACCCCATTCCATTATCTCTGACGCTCTCATTTATTATGGATGACACTTCTTTTAGCACTGCATCACCGGTGACTCTGCCACTGTTTTTGTTAAATGACTTGAAGAAATCTATATCCACTACTCCAAACGTGATTCCTGCACCATCTGAATCCTGATTTTTGCTCACAAGCTTTTCAAAATCGTTTCGCATCTTGAACTTATTGCCCATGCCTGTAAGCATATCTGTGTAGTTGAGTCTGACTGCCTTACGGCGCTCATACTCAGTCTCCTGAAGCTGAAGCTTAAGGTCTATTGTATCACCAAGACGCTTTATCTGCTCCTTCACCTGCATAGAGTGGAGATTTGCGTAATATACGCACAGCTTGTTGTATGCCTCTGTATCACCCATGGCTCTCTCATATTTCATCCACATCTTGACACAGGTCTTCTGGAAAAACAGATTTTGCGTATCAGTGGCAAATCTTTCATACTCCACAATAACCTTTTTCCATGCATCGAACTCCCCCATATTCATAAATAGATTGCAAAGGCTTAGTATCTCAAGCACATAATCGGCAGAATCGATATTGTTTATCGCACCCTCAACCAGCTCTTCCACATGATCTCTGACCTCATCCTCATTTCCCATCTTCCATAGCAGATGTGCCTGTGACATGTCTATCAGAAATCTGTTTTTATCACTGCCAGCTATATCATTAAGGAGTATCGCGTCAGAAAGATGCTTTTCTGCCTTTTCAAACTCATTAATTCCTGTGTATGATATGCACAGATTCAGATGAAGCATGAGAAGCTCCTGATAATAGCTATCCCTCTCTCCATGCAGTGGTGGCTTGCACAGCTCCAGTGCTTCGTTAAAATATCTGATAGCCTTTTCATACAATCCAAGCTCCATATAGAGTGAGCCTATATTATTGTTAACAAGCATTATTATCTCTGTTGAGCCCTGCTCCACAGCTACATCCATAGCCTCCAGGTAGCAGTCAATCGACATGCTTACATCTCCAATAGATGCATATATGACTCCCATAAGATTGACAGTCTTTGCCATCTGCTCATATGCGCCACAGCTCTTATAAAGATCGGCTGTCTCCTGTGCCTTCTTCTCTGCCAAAAAAAGCTTATTCTCGCCAAATAAGGCTGCTGCCTCATCCATACATCTGTCTGCCTTTTGCAATATACCCATAAAAACCCTCCTATAGATGACAATACAATCTATTTTTCAGCAAGATACTGCTTATATCCAACCTGTTTCAGTTTCGCATCCTTTGCTACAACCTGAGCCTTCATATCTGCTGTATACTTTTTGATTTTCTCAAGGATTGCATCATCACCTGCTGCGAGTATCTTTGCTGCAAGGATTGCTGCATTTTTCGCACCGTCAATTGCAACTGTGGCAACAGGCACTCCAGGTGGCATCTGCATGATTGAGAACACTGCATCCATTCCATCCAGATTCTTTCCTGAAAGCGGTACTCCGATAACAGGAAGTGCAAAAAGCGCTGCACACATTCCCGGAAGTGCTGCTGCCATTCCAGCTCCTGCTATTATTACCTTTACATCTCTATCACAAGCGCCTCTTGTCCACTCAATAAGCTCATCCGGCTCACGGTGTGCCGAGATGATGGTGAGCTCATACTCTATTCCGAGCTCTTCAAGCATATCTGCTGCCTTACTCATCACCTTTAAATCTGAGTCGCTGCCCATAACTATTCCTACTTTTGCCATTTTATCCTCCTTATATGTATAACAATTATTTACTTTCAGCATCAAGCGTATCGAGCGGTTTGTTCAACTCTTCTACGCCCTCAAGCACAAATCTGCCATCTTTTATTATATCACATGTTGAGCCATCGTGTCGAATAACTGTGATGGCTCCAAGCTCATCATATGGTATTGTGATATCCGTGTGGCAGTTGAAATATGCCTTTGATATATCCTCTTTTCTGCGGATGGAAACTGAATTGTCCCTGGCAATGATTGCTTTTCCGTCAGGGTTGTATGTCATATTGTCCTCATCGTATGTGTAGCAGGTATCACCCACCGCAAAGTGCGGTCCTGTCTTCTCTGCTATAAGAATAGGCATCTTTGCTGCGATATCGTATACTCTCGCCATACGGTAGGCTGTCGTATTGGTGCCTATGGCAAACTCACCCATAGGCAGTGTGTCATGATGGAAAAGTACATTATCAGATATATACTTTTTGTTTTCTTCCTCATCCTCAAAATTGGTACATGTATATTTATCAATCATGCCATCCTTAAAGTCGATTTCCAGATTAAGGAAATTAAGCTCATTGAGATATACCTGACTGACATGCAGCTTGCCGTTTGTGCCCTCTAACACCGGTGAAGTAAACACCTCTCCGACAGGGATATTTACATCAGCCACACAGTTTTCAAAAGCTGTCTCCTTTGAAGGCTCCTTAAGCTCATGAATCTTGACATACAAATCTGTCCTATTGCCGTTTGTACCGACGATATGCACCCTGTCTGCTGTATCGAGCACATCTATGATTTTCTGCTGCATATCCCTGTAGAGTGCATAATCAAGAGTATTAATCTTTACAGTCTCCGTAAAAATTTCCTTATAATCAGGTCCGATTGCAGCACACGGATAGGCAATAATCGTAAAGCTTCTGTCCTCGCTGTGGATATAGCTGTTCATATACTGTGAGCGCACGCTTGTCATATGGACTACAAGCTTCTGCTGCTCATCATTAAAGTGCGCAGCCTCCTTCTTTGAAACCGGAGCAAACGGCTCCTCTCCAAATATCTCTATGACAGCCGGTCCTCCACATTTGCATGCTACATCCTTCATTCTCTCAAGTGCATTGTGCATGCACTCAAGACGATACTCCACATATGCCTTGTCAAGCCACAGTGCCATATCCTCCTTGTGGTCATAGTCAAACTGCTTATTGACCGATGTGGAAAATGGTCTCATGGCAGGCTTCATACCCATTTTCTCGAAATTTTTTAATGCTGCTCTTATCATACGCTCAAAGCCTAGCGGATAAAGCACCTGAACCACCGACTTCTTTGAGATATCCTTGTTGCAGGTAATAAAGCCAATGCGGTATCCTTCTGTATAGGTATCTGCCATGGCCTGTATCTCCTCATCTGAAAATGAAGCCAGATGCGCTCTGCCGGCGCGCTCATTCTCTCCGACATACAGTCCGTAAGAATACAGATAATCATCATTTGACAAATCTGCCTCATTTACAATCTCTGTATAGTAATCATAAGCCGGGTCAAGGAGTGCTCTGTTGTCATCCTCTGCAAAAATCTCCTCATAATCATGCATGAACGAATATATACAGCCCCTTATCTCATCAGGACTCAGCTCATTAGCATTCTCAAAATAATTGTAAAGCTCTACAATAAGCTCTTCATAAATGCAGAGATACTTTATATCCCCCTGATAGATATGTGTAATGCTTCCGGCAATTTTTGCATATACAGCCGATAAAAGCTGACCATACTCATCTCCAAGCACCTTTACGGCGTATGCCGGGTTGGCATAGCTTTTCTCGTAATTTTCTTTATCAAACTGTGAATAGAATAAATCGTTAAATTCTTTATCTGCGCTATGGTTTTTAATAGTGTTGATGCACTTTGCCGCACTTGTGAAATAATCTGCAAAAGCCGGCTCTATCGCAGGCTCTCTGATGATCTGTTCTATCCGCTCCTCCACAAGCTCTAATCGCTCTGCGTAAAGCTCATTGGAGAGCTCATAAATCTCTTTATAACTCATATATCCCTATAATCTTTCTTTCATATAATAAAACCTGCAGCATATGTTCCTCCCCAGCTGATTACCGCTATGAGTGAAAAAAACACTGCCAACCGTGGAAACGTCATGAATGATTCCTCATCAAAGAGGCTTCTGATGGCAAACCCGAAATCTGCCAGAGATATGCCAAGCATCAGTATACCGGCACTGCCATAGTACATAGACAGATTGCCATCTCCTCTGAATGCCGCATTCAAAAAAACTATATATACAATCTCTATGAGGATAGCCACAACAAGTGCAGCTATCCCCCTCTTAGATTGCTTCTTTTCCGTAAACTTATACCTGTTACGTTTTCTTCTGCCAAGCAATTTATATTCTCCTATTTGCAGCCGTACTGCTTATAGTACTCATCTATAGCTGCTTTGATTGTGTCATCAATGACTACTCTGCCATCATGCTCTCTGTTGTAGAGATACTCTGTGACCTCTTCCATTGTAACGATAGCCCTGCCCTCAAAGCCGTACTTCTCATGGATTTCATCGAGCGCGCTTACCTTGCCGCCCTGTCCGACTTCCATTCTGTTAAGGCTCACCATAAGGCCTACGATTGTAACATCTGCAGCTCCTCTTACCTTTGGAACTGTCTCCTCCATTGATTTGCCGGATGTGGTGACATCCTCTATCATGACTACTCTGTCGCCATCCTTAAGCTTGCTTCCAAGGAAGCCTCCCTTGTCTGCACCGTGATCCTTTGCCTCTTTTCTGTCTGAGCAGTAGCGCACCTCTTTGCCATAGAGCTCATGGTATGCGATAGCTGTTACCACTGCAAGCGGAATTCCCTTGTATGCAGGTCCGAATAATACATCAAAGTCATCTCCGTAATTAGCATGGATAGCCTTTGCGTAGTACTCTCCGAGTCTCTTAAGCTGTGAGCCTGTCACATATGCTCCCGCATTCATGAAAAATGGTGATTTACGGCCGCTCTTTAATGTGAAATCACCAAATTTCAGCACGTCACTCTCCACCATAAAGTCTATAAATTCCTGCTTATACTGTTCCATTTTATCTTAAAACCTCCTGTTTATAAGGCTTTCACGCCTTTATTATTGTCTCAAATTGCTTTACTACACACTTTTTACACACTTTACACCGCTTCCATCTTCCTCATCTCGTCAAACAAGGTATCATCTGTTACGTGACAATACAAATCCATTGTCAGCTGTAAGGAGCCATGTCCGAGAAGCTTCTGCACGCTCTTAGGCTGCATTCCGTTCTCGATTGCCCTTGTTGCAAAGGTGTGACGGAAACAATGAGGAGAGAACCTCTCAAATTCCGGGTGTTCCTTCTGAATTCGTCTCGTTGTTACATCCATACATTCCTGTACGATGAACTGCTGTGTAGGTCGATTGTTTCTGGTTACGAAAACCAGATTCTTGTATTCGTCCTGTGCTGTTTGTGCGTTCTTAAGCAGAATCTCCTGCCCGCGAACTCTTTGTTTTTTCAGAGCTTCCATAGCTCTTGTTGTTAAGGGAATGGTTCGCTTGCTGTTATGCGTCTTGGTATCATGCCATTCAAAGACATATTTGCCATCCTTGCGGAAATAGCATAAGGAACGTCTGACGTGTACAACCTTCTTTTCAAAGTCTACATCAGACCACTGAAGCCCCATCAACTCACCAATACGCATTCCTGTGTCGATTGCCACTACATATAAATTGTAGTAGAATGTGTCCTTCGCAACAACATTGAGTGCCTTTTCATCCTCATACTGTTCGTTTCTAAGCTTCTGTCTTACCTCATTCAGCGTCTTTGCGTAAACCGTCTGCTTCTTGCCAAAACGATTCACGAATCTTCCCTGATAAAGACCATCCTTTCTCTGTGATAAGCCTTTACCTAATTCTTTACCATTAAGGGATTTACCCATTTATGCCTCCTTCCTAAGTGTAGAATAGGAAGGATTCCAAATATCGTCCCTATTCTACCATAAAACCTTACAATTATCAATCCGTTTCAAAAATTGAATTCTCATTTTGAAACTCCTCCGTGTTCTTATTTATGAAAGAATCTGATTCAGTAACCAGTGGTCTAATCTGCCCTTATGAGCATATAGTCTGTTACCGATTCTTACCGTGAAACCATTGGCCGGATTGGAAAGCAATTCTCTTGCTTTCGTCTGTCCAATACCAAGGTACTCACACATTTCCTTTACATTTAATAACGCTCTTGTATCAAGTTCTGTTTTCATGGTAGTCCTGCCTCCTCTCGTAATATTCTCATTAACCACCTTCTTTCCTACCCGCAATAAGCGGTTCCTAAAGTAAGATTGTTCCAGTACTCTTAGTTTGGTTTTCTACGTATCCACTGTCTGGATTCTTTAGCACCGATTTCTCACTACTGAAACCTGCCTGTGGGCCTCTCCTGCGCGAGATCATCTCCCACCCTTGACGGAAGTGTCTGTTCTTTGCTCCGCTTAAATTGCTTTAAGTATCATCGCAAAGTCCGTTGACTGTGAATACAACTCATGAAGTTTTCAATGTACAGTTAAAACATTTCGATATTCCTGTAGAACATAAGTTTGTTTTGTGTTATGATTGTTGTAGCCGATTTGCTTCATTTCTGATGCCGCCCGGCTACGTTTTGTAAGTTAATTGTAGTAAAATATAGAGAATAAAATAATTGACGGTCACTTGACCGCGACTTGACATAGAAACTTTTCAAAGAATGAAAATATAGAAAGACAGATAAGATAGATAGCGGGATTGATAAATCCTCTCTGAAAGGAGCACACAGATGAGAAACAGACTGACCTTCGCCAATGTGATTGGTGTATTATTGGAAAATAAAAAGAAAACCTACCCGCAGCACCAGCTTGTACGCAGTCTGTTCTCTGCATATCTGGATGATACTCTGACAGCTTCGGAATTAATCGCAGATGACACGACGATGTACAGCCGCTGGTGCAATGGCGCCCGCCCGATTCCTATAGATATCCTAAAGACTTATGAAGATGAGGATGAATGGGATACGATGGAGGATGATTTCAGAGATAAGATTATTCCGAACCTGTTGAACGAAGCACAGGCTCGAATCCAGATGGAGGAATTGATTACAGACAGTATAAAAACCATCGGGCAGGAAATGGCTGATGCACTGATTCAGGAGCCGGATAATGCAGCCTTTTTCTGCTCTGTGGTAAGATATGCGATTTTGAATGACCATAGCACAGGTGCGCTCTATTCTCCCGACCTTTCGGAAGTGATTCTTTGCAATAAGCTTCCCTCCTGCAATCAGGCATTCATTGGACGAAAGGATGAGATAAAAGCAATCGCATCCCATCTTTCCAATCAATCCGTCTTATTCATTACTGGTATGGCAGGCATTGGAAAAAGCGAAGTTGCCAAAGCCTATGCACAGACGAACCGTAAAAAGTACACCAATATCATTTATCTGTATTACACCGGTGATTTGAGAAAAGACATCGCAAACCTTACATTTGCAGATGATTCCGTAGAAATGAATGAGGAAGTCCGTTTTCAGAATCACTATAAGGTGATGCAGAGACTCCACACAGATACACTGCTGATTCTGGACAACTTCAATGTGCTTCCAAAGGACGAACCCTTCTTAAAGGAACTGATGAAGAATGATATGCAGCTATTGATTACCAGCAGATGCAAACTTAAGAATTATGATTCTATAGAAATAAAGGAATTGGATAAAGAAAAAGAACTGACAGAACTGTTCTACAAGCATTGTCCTTCTGCAAAACGTGATCCGGACAGTGTGTCTGCCATTATAGAAGAAGTGAACTGTCATACCCTGACTGTCTGCATGGCTGCTCTTACCTTAGAAGCCAGCGGCATGGAACCGGAAGAATTGTTACAGGAGCTGCGTTCCTGCGGTATCGGGCAGAACATGGAAGAAATCGAGGTATTCAAGGATGATGAATTCTCCTATGCCAGTATGATAGGACACCTTCGCATGTTGATGAAGCTTAATAGATTAAATGAGGACAGTATTGATATCCTCCGTAACCTCTCACTCCTGCCGGTATCAGGAGTTTATAAAAGTGCGTTCAAAATGTGGCTGGAACTGGATTCTCTCAAAAATGTTAATGAGCTGATACGCTATGGCATTATCAGTGAAGATACCGAAAATAAGACGATTGCACTCCATCCTCTCATTCAGGAAGTGGCAATCGCAGAGACCATTCCAACCGTATCAGACTGCCATGTGATGTTAAATCACCTGCATTTGATTTGCCTTGCTCACGGTCTGGATGTAAAAAGACCGGTGACTGTCATGGAATGTCTGAAAAGCATCAACAGACACATCATCCTAGATAACAGGGCTTACTATCTACTGTTCTTACAGGATATGTACCCTTACTTTGACAAATATCTGGATACCGATTATCTGTCGGAGCTGGTAGAACGTATAGAATATGTGATGAATCTTATGAATGATTCGGGCAAGTCGGATGAAACGAGTAAATCGTATAATTCAGATAAATCAGGCACACCAGATATTACGCAAGAAACCAACCACATTTCTGCCTGTGACAAAGCATTATTATTAGATTACAAAGCACAGCTTCTGTTCCCACGCAAGGAATATGATAATGCCATTAAGAAATATAAAAAGGCGATTGCCCTCATGGAAAATTACCATAAGACCAATACTGCGGATGCCCGTTCCGCCAATCTGCTTTCAAACCTGCACAACAACCTCTCTACAGCTTATCTGTTCCGGAAGAAACTGGAAGAAGCCGTATCAGAACTCAAGACAGCTTTCACAGTACGCAGGGAATATGCCAGTCTTGGATTGATAGAGAATAATGATACCCTGCAGCAGACACTCTCACTTGCTAACATGCTGGTGCAGAATAAGGAATATGATTCTGCTCTGGAAATTATTGATTTCTGTGAATCCACCATTGATGAAGTTATGGGTAGAAATAACCTTGATTATGGTATGTGCGAGTTCTATCGTGGTGTCATTGCTTATACCCGTTCTCAGCCTGTGATAGCAGAACAGCACCTGCTTAACGCAGATGCCGTCTTTCATGCTGTTATGAACGAGAACCCTGATAATGATTATTCCAAAAGTACTGCTCGTTATTTGTATAGTTTGTATATGAGATGGGGAAAGAAAGAGCTTGCGGAGCAATATAAAAAAATACTAATCAGCACGCATTAGGTATTGCCATAAAAAATAGGTAGTTCAAATTGAACTACCTATTTTTATTTCTTCATGCTCTGGTGGCGTATTCTCTTCTCCGTTTCCAATAATCCAACATATTCTAAATGAATACTGCAAATTATCAATAATATTCATCTTGTTATCATTAGATAATACTGATTCAATATCACTATCATTTATCACACCCCAATCAATCCATTTATATCCATTATCTTCGTATGAACTAAATAAATAATTTTTACTATTCTTGCTCTGTGATAGTTCTCCACTAATTCTTAATATTTCATAAGAAAATATCTTCTTCTTCATAACTGCACATGATAGATTTCCATTCTCATTTATGAAAAACACTATATATTTATTGTCGAATCGAATTTCTTCCAAACATTCATTTGCAGTAGTTTGTGCTGTCATTCCTTTTTGTTCTTTCAAATATTCATATGGTGATTTCTGCTTCAATAAATATATAGTAACAATTAAAAACAGAAAAAAAATCATACAAACACAAAAAAATATTTTCTTTTGTTTCTTATTCATTCTCTTCACCTCATTCTTCATTTAATAATGTCTTATATCCCTGCCAATAGTCAACACTTCCGTCTGCGTATTCCTTGCGAATAATCGCATGGAAACGTCCTATCTGATACTTTCCTACTTTCATCTACCACCACTCTCCTTTATCGTTGTAGTGCCACCATTCGCCGCTTTCATATTCGATACAAAGATACCCGTCCTTATCTATCCAAACCTTTGCTAAGCCACCCTCGTTCCAATGCTCACACGCTTTTTTATGGGCTTCTTTGTTTCCCACTCCGCTTTTGGTCTGCCTTTTGCCACTGGCTTCTCTGAACCCTCGCTTGCTCCTGCACCTATAATCGACTTAAACGCCGCTTCTTGGTCAAATTTTGCCTTTCCTGCCATTACTCTCTACCTCTCCTTTCAAAAATTCCTCTATAAAGGCTTTATAGTCCTCTGATACGGTGGACTTCTCCGCATACTCAAATATATCTGTTCTGTTTGCCTGTGCTTCCTCTACCGCTACCGCTGACCGAATATAGGTCTTATATATCGGTGCAGAAATGTACTCGCTCAACTGCTCCGTAAGTTCCTTTATCTGCTTGCTGATGTTTGCTCTCGGATTGAACCTTGTAAACAGAATACCCGTTATCTTTACATTCGGATTTCAGTACCGCTGTACGCTCTTTACTGTTTCGTTAAGCTGGTTAATTCCTGTTGTGGCAAATATGCCCGCTGTGGTCGGTATCAGAATATCACTTGCCGCCGTAAATGCGTTTACGGTCAACACGCCCAAAGAGGGCGGCGTGTCTATAATGATATAATCATACTTTTCCGCTACGGGGGTAATAGCTTCTTTCAAACGGTGTTCCTTTCCCGTCTGTGATAACTCCTGCTCTGCTCCTACCAGCATAATGTTTGGTAATATATCATACCCGCCTTTCATACAAAAATCCATTAAAATTATAGCTCAAAATCATTTTATGTACAATGGAGTTTTTCTTACCGAAAGTGAGTTTGAAAGGCAATCAAAGCCTTGTCATCTGCCACGCCCACGTCTACGAACCGGTGTGATTATCTGCTGTTCCGCTTGTGCTTTTAGCTGCTCCTCTGAAGAATGATTTCTGTTGTATTTCACACGATAATCATATTCCTCGGTAAAATCATCATATACAGACATCTTGTAACGCATACTCCGCATGGATTCTTCGGTATATCCCATTCTGTCCTGATACTTCTTTAGTTCTTCAATTCGGTCATCAGAAGGTGGCGGAAGAAGTTTAGCACGTTTTTCCAGAGAGAGCTTGCGGTATTCTGCTGGAGATGGAAACGGCTTATTTTGAACCGGCACCGTTGACGAATTGTTATCAAGTAATTCGTCTAACTCATCCTCATTATATGGTTCTGCGTCGGTTGAGTTATTTGTTGTGCCAAACTCAGTACTTACCGAGCCTGCGCCTGCATCAAGTCCCTGCCACTCTTTATTGAAGTCATCAAATGCAGCACCATAAAAGAAAGACTCGTCATTCTCCGGTATCTCATGTTTTTCCTGAAACTCGTCATATGCCTCATATACAGAAACATCCGGTTTTCTGGTCGGCTGTGACTCCTGTGTTGGTATCTGCTTTTTAGCCTTAGAAGCAGACTCCTTCACTTCCTCCTCATCCTCTTCCCATCTGGGATAATCCTTCATGGACTGACTGGAATGCTCGATGTCCTGCTCCTGCCTTGGATAATCAAACCAATCCTCTTTTTCCTTCTGTTTCATATACTCCCTGATGCCTGCAACCGTGAATCGCTTACCAAGCTTACTGCCTCGTACTGCCTTTACCTTGCCTCCATTACTGCTACGATAGGGAAGGGCATAGCTAATGGTATTACCTTTCAGCCTTACATTCATATGATAGGTTCTTTCTAACATATTCACCACATCATGAATGTTCTGCGTGGTCGGATCATTCATGGCAAGTCTGATATACACACGCATTTCATCCTTGAAAGAAAGTTTTCCCCTTTTCTGCATATGATTTTCCGCTAAGGTGCGTTCCTCCCTGGTCTTATCCGGATTGTAGAAGCTGTCACGGACAGAGTGTGTCAAGCCCCGGCTCCTGCACTGTTCTCCAAAATATTCCGACATTTCCACCAGCTCCTTCGGACCTCTCCGAAAGGAAGAACCATCCTTCTGATTACAGTTATTTACCAGAAAATGCACGTGAACATGCTCCGTATCCACATGAACCGCAAACAATACCTCAAATCCCTTTTTCCAGAAGAACTCACGAGCAAAGTCCTCTGCCATCTTGTAAGCCTCTGCATAAGTCAGCTTATCATTGTCCTCCGGATGAAAGGATATTGATAGCTTCTGTGCCAGAATGTCCCGCGGGAAGAACCGGCTATACTTCTTCTGATGCATTTTCCTTGTCATAAGGACACTGTTTGCAAAGTTATCCCGATTGCAGCCAAAAGCATTATATAACTCCGACTTTGTCTTGATAACACTGGAACTTAGCTGTTCCTTCTTCTTCCCCAGAATATAATCTGCAGCACTGTGAAGCTGTGCCACAGACTTGCATGGAGCATATTTTACATTGACATTTCCATATACTGCCATCTAACTCACCACCTTTTCATATAGTTTTAATACTGAGTCTTCCAACCGCCGGAATACTCTCTGGAACGGTTCAAATGCTGTCATGGATATCAAATCCGGATAGGCATTGATATTCCTTGCCAGCTGGTTGATATTGACTCCCTGCTTTTTCAGTTCGTAGCAGACCTCATTCATGACCTCCATAAACTGCTTTAATGTTGTCCCGTCAATCTGCCTGCCCTTGTTGCCCCGGAGCAGATAGTCGATGAAATCAGCGGAAGTCTTATATCCGCTCTCCTTCATCTGTGATTCAAATTCCTGTTTTACACGGTAATCCACACGAGAATAGATTACCTCGTCTCTTGTTCGTTTCCCCATAGTGTCCTCCTTCTTTTTATCTGTAAAAAAAGCCACAAAACTCATTGGTTGAATTGGCATTGCTGCCTTTTCTTCCAATTGTTTCATGGCTTCATTTTTTGGTATTTTCAGTTATTGTGTTTTGGCTACGATTGCACCGGATTATGGCTACATACTAATAGAAATTGTGGTCTGCACCGGTAAATTGCAGTGTCATGCCCCTGTTGTGGTTCTACTGTTGCTCTGCTTTGTAGCCATTTGGTTGCAGATGTTGTCTAAACTGTATCTGTTATAGCTATACTGTCCATAAGAACCGCTATCATCTGCATCCGTCTTGGTATTTCTTCGTAGCCTTTGTGTAAGCGATGCTTCGTCAGCAGGGCACATCATCCCCACAGGTCTGCCTGACGGAAAAAAGACTCCGTCAGACAGACAAAAGCAGCCCTTCGCTTACCGCTTCGGACTGCTTTTTTTCACATCTCTACTACTTATTGAAATCTTCTATTCCCTTTCCGATGTGGTGGGGATGATATAGGCAGGTAGTACCGCTGGCTTGCCAACTCGTCAAAAATAAAATCAGGGTCCCCTCCGGTACCCTGATTTTATTTCCGCCTCATTGTCTGCGCCATCGGTGCTACCTGCTCATGGGCTACGCCCCCGAGACCCCTAGACAGAAAGACACACCATCTACAAAGGGGATGGTGTGTCTTTCTGTCTTTACTGCAATTGTACCCGGGAATGTAGCCGATGTTTACTTGGATAATTGAATTGATTATCATCGGCTATATCCTTCTTGCTTCTACCCTCATTACAAAACAATAGAATTCTCCCCCAAGTCATTATCCCTCTTTATGATTCGTTTTCTTCTGTTTCTATATCCAGCCTCTGTAAAATATCATATATCACACCAGAATCGTTTAATAAGCTTATAGCAAAACATTTCTTTCCTGCATCTTTTAATGATGCACCAATGTGATACGCTTTTTTGTCATCAATGATTAAAAACCTGTCATGAAATACACCTGTGTAGTTCACTTCAAGTTTGGGATACTGTTGATTGAAAGTTTCAATATCTTTTTCTGACAATCTGGTTTTTCTAACTGTGTAAATCGTTACCGATACATTCTCTTTCTTCTTGGACAGAATATTTAAAGTTCCCACATCGACATAATTATCGACCAATACAAGACTTTTCGTTGCACTAGCTACCAGATCTATCAGTAAGCTAAACGCATCATATATCTGTCCATCAAAAAAGATTTTCTGCTGTGATTCTTCGTGGTCAGAAATATATGCAAATACTTTATCAAATTTCTCATTTGTTTCATTTTGATAAGTTATCTGTCTTTCTTCTATTGCATTCATGCGATCATACAAAAGTGACGTGTTTGCCATATATTTACGCATTTCAACAAATGTTTCCATTATCCTGATACTGACTTGTATTGCAATATCACTCCTCAGCACCGCAGAAAGCATTGCAATACCTTGTTCTGTAAAAACATATGGCAGATATCTTCTTCCACCTCTCCCTTCTTTTGAGGTCACAAATTGTGACCTCAAAGAGTCGTACTCTTCCTTTTTTAGTTGAAACCTGAAATTCTCAGGAAATCTTTCAATATTTCTTTTTACAGCCTGATTAAAAGTTTTTGTTTCAACTTAATACAAAATTGCCAAGTCACTATCGAGCATTACCTGTTTTCCTCTAATAACATATATAAGACTCTGAATATGACTCACTTCCATAACCCTATCCTTTACATCTGAATTTACGTCAATCAATTCACTATTATCTTTTGCCATCGAATCCTCCAATCCATTTTTGAAGTCGCAAATTGCGACTTCAAGTCTACAATCTGTGTACTCATTCTGAGGTCACAAACTGTGACCTCAAACAGTATCATCGTGTTCCTTCTTGTTTTGCTTCCCAAATTGCTGTTCATACATAATCTGATACTTTTTCAACCGTGGAATATACTCAGGAGGCTTTCTTCGACCCGCTTCCCACTCTTCCACCGTTTAACTGCCACTCTTGATATTTAGCGTATCCTTCCTACGAATTACTACACACTTTACTACACACTTTTTTCATCAAATTACACCATTTTATGATAAGTTACGATAGTTTCCTCTCAAATTAAAAATGCCCTCAAAGCCTGTAAAATCAAGCATTTGAGGGCATTCACAAGGGTTAAGATAAAGGAGCAGGTAGGAAATCTATAAATTCGCTCTTGTAGCTTTCCATTGTATGTTAATCCTCCTGTATGTTTTCTATAAATTATCTTTGTCAATTTTACCACATTGGGGCGTGCTTTTCAATGTGGAAATATTAGTTGTTTTTGCGGCTCTGTCATACATAGACAATCATAATAATAATAAAAAGAAATAGCATCCCACACCGTCCAAAGTTTAGGATGCTATTCTTATAACATTTAACACTGAGGGCAAATCGGAGTCATATCCGATTCACTTTCTAAGTAGATTATACATGAGGGTACTTGAGAAATCAAGTACCCTTTTTATTAGATATACTCACTTGTGTTTACAATCACGCCGTCATATACTGACTGCTTTTTGATAAACTCCGCAGCCTTGTCCACATCTCTGCCGTTTTTGTTCCAGTCCTTTGTGAACTCAACTTTGTCGGCTTCAAGCGCCTTCTCCTGCTTTTGGCTGATGAGCAGAAGTACGAGTATTCCGGCATGGCTTAGGTGCTTGACTACATTTACGAAGTCCTCACCCTCCTTTGGTGCGTAGAGATAAGTATGGCGTCCGTCTATATTTAAGGCTTTCTCGACATCCTCCACAAAGCCGCGGTTTACACCATCCACTCCGTCTACGAATACGGCGGTGATTGCCTTCTGGCCCTTGATTGCAGCTCTTACGTTTCTGTCTGCTCTGCCCTCGTAGAGGCCGCTTTCCTCTGTGTGTACCTCTTCAACCACACCACAGGCAGATGTCATATCCGTCACACGGTCGATTAAGATGAACTCACCAAGTGTCTTGTGATTTTTGAACTTATCGCAGACTATCTTGTCCGAGAATGCAATCTTTACAACTGCTATCTCGTTCTTTTTAAGCTTGTCGGCAGGCTTTTCCTCACCTGTGTTTACGTCGATGGTATGCTCTATCTCTGTTACGATGCCCGGTATTGACTTGGTACCTAGCTTGAAGAAGAAATTCTTTCCCTTAAATAGTTCATCGTCATCCATCCAGAGTATTGTAGCTGTGATGGATGAAGCAACCTTTGCTCCTGAACCGATTGTGAGCACGCAGCCTCTTGATACGTCCACCTCTCTGTCAAGCTGGATTGTAACCGGCTGGCCTGTAAATGCGCTATCGCTTAGCTTATCACCCACATGGATGCTCTTTACATGGGCTGTCTCATTGCTTGGCAGTGTGGTGATTTCATCGCCCACCTTTACCTCTCCGGCCTCTATCTGGCCCTGGAAGCCACGGAAGGTGTGGTCAGGACGGCAGACTCTCTGTACAGGCATGTAAAAGCCCTCTTCCTCGTTCTCATCCTTTATGTCAACATCCTCAAGGTATGATAAAAGAGCAGGTCCCTTGTACCATGGGATATTCTCAGACTTTGTTGTGACATTGTCACCCTCTGTTGCAGAAACAGGAATTATTACTACATTTTTGAGTTCAAGCTCCTTTGTAAGCTCAATAATCTGCTTTGTGATTTCATCGAAACGCTTCTCGTCGTAGCCTACAAGATCCATCTTGTTTACAGCAAATACAAAGTAGTTGATTCCCATGAGCGCGCAGATTCTCGCGTGTCTTCTTGTCTGAACCAATACGCCCTGCTTTGCATCTATTAAAATTACCGCAAGGTCTGCAAAGGATGCACCTACAGCCATGTTTCTTGTGTACTCCTCATGGCCCGGTGTATCTGCCACGATAAAGCTTCTCTTATCTGTTGTGAAGTAACGATAAGCCACATCGATTGTGATTCCCTGCTCTCTCTCTGCCATCAGTCCGTCGAGGAGGAGTGAGTAGTCGATGGCGCCGCCACGGCTTCCGACCTTACTGTCAAGCTCCAATGCCTTTTCCTGATCTGCATAGAGCAGCTTTGAATCGTATAATATATGTCCGATCAGAGTTGATTTTCCGTCGTCCACGCTTCCACATGTAATAAATTTAAGTAATCCGCTCATTTTAGAAATATCCCTCCCTCTTTCTTCTTTCCATGCTGCCTGCCGCCTCGTTGTCTATGACACGGGTGGTTCTCTCTGAGGAAACAGCACTGAGTGTCTCATCAATAATCTCATCAAGTGTATCCGCTGTCGACTCCACACCACCTGTCAGTGGATAGCAGCCGAGAGTTCTGAAACGTACACTCTTCATCTGGATTTTCTCACCCGGACGAAGCTTCATTCTGTCGTCATCTACCATGATGATATTACCGTCTCTGTATACAACAGGTCTTTCCTTTGCAAAGTAAAGTGAAGGAATCTCGATATTCTCTCTCTTTATATACTGCCAGATATCCTTCTCTGTCCAGTTTGAAAGTGGGAAAATTCGCACCTCCTGGCCCTTTTTAATTCTTGAGTTGTAGAGCTTCCACATCTCCGGGCGCTGGTTCTTTGGATCCCATGCGTGGTTCTCATTTCTGAAGGAGAAGATTCGCTCCTTGGCTCTTGATTTCTCCTCGTCTCTTCGGCCGCCGCCAAACGCTGCCGTAAAGCCGTATTTGTCGAGCGCCTGCTTGAGCGCCTGTGTCTTCATGATATCTGTGTATGCTGAGCCGTGGTCAAATGGATTGATGCCCTGCTTTACGCCATCCTGATTTATATATTCAAGCATCTCGATGCCCTTTTCCTTAGCAATGCGATCTCTGAATTCTATCATCTCATGGAATTTCCAGGTTGTATTTACATGTAAAAACGGAAATGGCGGCTTCTCCGGATAAAATGCCTTCATTGCAAGATGAAGCATTACCGAGCTGTCCTTTCCAATTGAGTACAACATAACCGGCTTCTCGCACTCTGCGGCTACTTCACGTATTATGTATATTGCCTCTGCTTCGAGTTCGTCAAGATGTGATAATTCACCCATGTCTGTTACCATCCTTTTCTTTAATATTTATTGGATTCCTTCTTGTTGATAAGAATCTCTTCCTTGCTTCCGTCGCGCTTTTTGATATCCCAGGTCAGCGTGTCCGGTGTGCTTTTTACTGTCATGAGACTTCCCATGCCTCCTATGTCTGCTCCAAGATAAAGAGCAATAGCACCAAAATGACATTCCTTGATGCATGAGGCACAGCCCCAGCAGTCCTTAGGATATTTGATAAAGGCTTTTTTCTCTGAGTCCTGATATATCAGGCTTCCCGGGCATACACTTGTACACATGCCACAGCCCTTACACTTTGCTTTATCAATCATTATGCTCATAACGCGCCTCCCTTCCGACAAGCTCTCTGTAAATCATGTGAAGCTGCCCGTTTTCGTATTTGGAATTGACATATTTCATCCAGTCATCACTCTTGTCAGGATAATCCAGATTCTCGGCAAAGCTGTGCCATCTGGTCTCCTTTCTCGCACCAAGATGTGCTATAACCGAAATACATACCGTAAGCCTCTCCTTAAGCTCATATATGAACATAAGCTCATGCATATCCGATGCATATAAATCACCGGTCAGCTCTATCAGATGATTTATCTTTTCCTTTGCCAGGGCAAGCTGCTTGCCGTTGAACTGATAATGTGTGGAAATACCGCCTGCGTAGTTGTCCATGACCTTCTGCATGGCTTCCTCGATAGCCTCTGTTGTAAACATCTGAGGACTTTCAGTGAGGAAATGGTCGTACTCTGAAGCTTTTGCTTCAAGCGCCTTTTTCTCATCAAATGCCGATGTGTCAGGACTTCCGTCGGAGGTATCTGCATCTAGCTTTGAAACCATATCTATCGCAGCGATTTCGCCCTCCACCATAGCTCCTGTAACGTATTTCTGTGGACATCCTCCTGCCACATCTCCAGCAGCATAAAGTCCGTGGATTGTAGTCTCACGCTCGGTATTTACCCAGTAGCCGCTCGCTGTGTGCCCACCTACGATATACGGCTCGGTGCCCTCTATCTCCACATTCTGCTCACTTGGATTCTTACCTGCCTCCACCCACTTGAGTGTCTGGCTTGGTGCCATGTTGAGATATGCCTTTCTTAATGACTCATCCTGCTGTGGCGAGATGCCCTCTGTCCTTAAGTAGCAAGGACCTCTTCCCTCAAGATTTTCCATGACCGTTCCGTATACACGCTCTGATGTGGTGAGGCCGTATTTTGTCTCGTAAACCTCTCCAAGAGAATTGACCTGCTTTGCCCCGACTCCCTGTGCAATTGTTCCTGTCGGTGCAATTGTGTCCTTGCATCTGAGTGCGATAAATCTCATCTCAAAGGTAGTCATCTCAGCTCCGCTTCTTATGCCCATCGCATATCCGGCGCCTGTGTTGAAAGGTGGATACCACATCTTGTGCCTTGAAAAGCTGGGATTGTTTGGTCTGTATAAACCGGCCGCTCCGCCTGTAGCACAGAGCACCTTTTTAGCCCTGATTTCATAGGCTGTAGCATCCTCGATTGAAAATCCGTATGCACCCTTTATGGTGTTGTTCTCAACTATATAGTCCGTGATATTGATTCTGTTTATCACTGTACAGTCCGTAAGCTTTGATACAGCTTCTGCCAAAAGCGGCTTCATGTTCTCGCCGTTTATCTTGATATTTCGGTTTCCTCTTGCTACATACTCACCGTTTTCATCCTTTAATATGACAAGTCCAAGCTTTTCCATCTTGTCCGTCACACGGTTTAAGCCCTCGGACATAGTCATGAGTAAGTCTTCCCTTACTATGCCGTCAGCATCCTTTTTTGCGTAGTCTACATAGTCCTCAGGCTTTCTGCCCTTTACTATGTACGCATTTATCGCATTGACACCTGCTGCAAGGCATCCGCTTCGCTTTATGTTCGCTTTCTCTGCAATTATAATCGAATAATCCGATTTCTCACGTATGGCGAGCGCTGCATAACAGCCCGCCGTGCCACCTCCTATTATGAGGATGTCCGTGTGTAGGATTTTTTTGTTTTCTATCTTCATTTATCTCCCTCTGCTTCCTCTTTCAATCACAAGCTTTAGACTATTCCTATATCTAAATGTAGAATACATCCTGCTCCTGCATCTCGCTGTTTTCCATCAGGTATGTTTTCTCTTCATCAAATATATACAGCCTGTAAATCAGCACATGTACTTTCTCGCCGACAGCTATCAGGTCCTTTTCAAGTGAGCGCTCGCCGACCACCTCGATGCCGTTTATGCTGACTGTGATATCCATCCTGTTTCCTCTGAATACCACATCTGTAACAATGCCCTCCTCTGCCGCTGACTGATAGCGGTCTAAGTTGCCGCTCTTTGATATCTTGATAAACTCAGGTCTGATTACCGCCTTGTCGGCATTTTCTATCCTGTCAAAGCCCTTTAGCCTGTCATAGTTTTCAACGACTGTGGTGTGTCCTATAAACTGCGCCACAAAAGGTGTATCAGGTGACTTGTATATCTCAAGAGGTGTACCCATCTGCTCTATCGTGCCGTGGTTTGTGATAATGATTTCATCTGCCACCTCAACAGCCTCATCCTGGTCATGTGTGACGAAAATGCTTGTGATTCCAAGCTTTTCGACCAGCTCCTTAAGCCATGTACGAAGCTCACCTCGCACCTTTGCATCTATCGCGGCAAATGGCTCATCCAGTAAGAGCACCTGTGGATTCGGCGCCAACGCCCTTGCAAATGCCACTCTCTGACGCTGTCCTCCGGAAAGCTGATTCGGATATCTCTTTTCAAGCCCCGATAAGCCTGTCATCTCAAGAAGCCTGGTAACACGCTCCTTTATGAGCTTTTTCGGCATCTTCTGAAGCTCCAGCCCAAATGCCACATTGTCGTATATTGTCATGTATCTAAACAGCGCATAGTTCTGAAACACAAAGCCTATGCCTCTCTTCGAGGCCGGAATATCATTCACTCGCTTTCCATCTATATATATGTCACCTGAATTTGGCGTCTCAAGCCCTGCTATCATACGAAGAAGTGTTGTCTTGCCACTGCCGGACGGACCAAGCAGCGCCACAAGCTTTCCCTTTTCCACTCCAAAGCTCACATTATCGGATGCCAGGAAGTCTCCGTATTTTTTGTATATATTTTTCATCTCAACGTACATATACGTTATCTCCTTCCTGCTTTCTTAGTACAGCCACTCTATAGCTGTCTGCCACACCGGTGTGTAAGCAGTAACAAATTTCATTAGTGTAAATCATATTTCCCATAAATCTCAGTGTAATTTCTTAAATTTATGCTCAACTATATTTCTTGCAAAAAGAATGATTAATGCAATAATTAACAGTATCGACGATACAGCAAATGCCGATGTTATCGAGCTGTCTGTGCCCGACATATACAAGGCATCAATCTCAAGCGGCAGTGTAAATGTCTCGCCTCTTGTCTTCGAGAGCGCATTTACCGCGCCGAACTCGCCGAGGGCTCTCGCCGTACAAAGTATGATTCCATAAATCAGGCTCCACTTCATCTGCGGAAGTGTTATTTTCCGAAATATCGTAAAGCCGGATGCTCCCATCAGCGCTGCGGCTTCTTCCTCATCCTTTCCCTCTGCATTGAGCACCGGTATAATTTCCCTTGACACATACGGAAACGTGACAAATATCGTAGCAAGCACAACTCCCGGTATTGCAAAGGTGATTCTCACATTCGTGCCGAATATCTCATTAAACCATCTGATAACCGGATAAAACCATCCAAGCCGTCCGAAGGTCATAAGATACGCAAGTCCTACGATGACCGGAGAAATTGAAAACGGTATATCAATAAGTGTTGCAAGCACCTGCTTTCCTTTAAACGAAAACCTGGTCAACAGCCACGCTGTCCATATTCCAAAGAAGGTGTTGATAACTACCGCAAAAACTGTTGCTATCAAAGTCACCTTGAGTGCTGACAGCACGTAGCTTGTGGAGATAGCTTTCAGATAGAATCCAAGCCCCTCCTTTAAAGCACTTGCCATCACAGAAAAAAGCGGAACTACAAGCATGACAAATATGAAGAGCACCGTGACAGTGACGAGTATTATCTTTGTGATCTTTTTTCTTCTTTCAAGCTTTACTTGTTCGGTCATCGCATTGTGCTCCTTTCCTGTTTGTGTGCATCGCATTTGATTTATATGCAGCCTTCTACAACAAATTAGTGCGCTGTGACTGTTTAACCTGCACTATGTTTACAAATAACAGCAGTAAAAATGATATGACAAGCATCACAAGTGCTATGGCAGTCGCGCTGGCATAATCTATATAGCCAAGCTTCTGCATGATGACGTAGGATACCACCTGTGTCCTGTGTTTTGCGCTGTTGCCTGATATGTAGATAACGCTTCCGTACTCTCCTATGCCTCTGGCAAATGCAAGACCAAAGCCTGTTAAGAGTGCCGGACGAAGCTCCGGAAGTATTACCTTAAAAAAGGTCTTAGAGGGTGTGGCACCAAGCATATATGCTGCCTCCTCATATGTATTATCCATCTTTTCCAGTACCGGCTGAACTGCTCTGATCACGAAGGGAATACCTACAAAAACCAGTGCCACAACTATTCCTGCCTGTGTGTAAGCCACATCTATTCCAAGCTTACTTAAGCCCTTGCCAAAAAAGCCTGTGCCCGAGTAAAGCTTTGAGAGCGTGATGCCCGCAACCGCTGTCGGCAGTGCAAACGGAAGCTCTATGAGTCCGTCAAGCAGCCATTTTCCGGGGAAATCGTACTTCACAAGTGTCCATGCGACGATGAGTCCAAATACCACATTTATAATCGCTGCGATAAATGACGAGGTGATGCTTGTGATAAAGGCATTCCTCACATTCTCCTTCATGATAAGTGCCACAAAATCACCGGGTGATATCTTTAGCGAATACACAAGCACTGATGCCAGCGGAATGAGTACGATGACTGAAAGCATCGTGACCACTATCCCAAGCGAAAGATGGTAGCCCGGTATAACTCTGGTCTTTATGTTCTTTGATTTAGTTTTCTTTTTTGCTGTTTTATCAGTTGCCGTAAATTTCATCGAACATTGCTCCATCATCGAAATATGTCTTGTAGGCTTCATCCCATCCGCCGTAATCATCTATGCTCCAAAGCCTGATATTCAAATCAAACTTGTCGGAAAACTGATTTAATATGTCCTGATTGGTTGGTCTGTAGCCACTCTCTCCAATCAGCCTCTGTGCCTCATCGCTGTAGAGATACTGTAAGTACTCTTTACTCGCAGCTTCTGTTCCATTGCTCTTTGCATTATCATCCACAATGGCAACAGACGGCTGCGCTAAGATGCTGACTGACGGATTCACTATCTCATACTTACCCGGATATGAATCCATGGTCGTAAGTGCCTCGTTTTCCCACGCTATAAGCACATCTCCCTGACCGTTTTCCACAAATGTGGTTGTTGAGCCTCTCGCACCTGAGTCCATAATTGTGACATTTTCATACAGCTTTCTCATAAACGTTTTCTGTTCCTTTTGGCTGTCATAGTTTGTCTTCGCATAGCTTAGCGCCGCAAGGAAATTCCAGCAGGCTCCGCCACTGCTCTTTGGATCCGGTGTAATCACATCCACATTCTTTTTCACCAGGTCATCCCAGTCGCTTATATGCTTTGGATTGCCCTTTCTTACAAGAAAAACGATGGTTGATGTGTACGGTGCAGAGCTTTTTGGAAATTCATCAATCCAGCCCTTTTCAATTAAGCCGGTATTTTGTATCAGGTCTATGTCATGCTCGAGTGCCAGTGTGACAACATCTGCATTACAGCCCTCCACAACCGAACGCGCCTGCGCTCCCGAGCCGCCATGTGACTGAATCACATTTATCCTTTTGCCATGCTCGCTCTCATAGTAAGACTCGAATATTTTGTTGTATTTTTCGTAAAACTCTCGTGTCGGATCATATGACACATTCGTTATGGTGACTGTGCCATCATCCTTCTTACCTGAGCAGCCTGTCAGAAAAAGTGACACCACCATCACCGCTGACAGCATGGCTGCCGTGTATTTATGTATATTTCTCATGTATATTTCTCATTTTTCATATTACAGATTCAGACACTGTAGCTTATGCCGTCGGTTGTCCTATATACCATTAGTTTACTGTAAAAAGCTGTGTGGACAGGTATCTCTCGCCTGTATCCGGAAGCAGCACCACGATATTCTTTCCTTTGTTCTCAGTCCTCTTTGCAAGCTCTGTTGCCGCATATATTGCTGCTCCTGAGGATATGCCGACGAGAAGTCCGTCGCTCTTTGCAACCTCTCTTGCCTTGTCAAAGGCTGCCTCATTCTCAACCGGAATCACCTCATCCACTATATCCATGCGCATGACCTTTGGAATAAAGCCTGCACCGATTCCCTGTATCTTGTGAGGCCCCGGTCTTCCACCTGAGAGTACCGGTGAGCTCTTTGGTTCAACAGCTACTATCCTTACATCAGGATTATGGTCTCTTAATCCAAGCCCGGTGCCTGTACATGTGCCGCCTGTTCCGACAGATGATACAAAGATATCTACCTTTCCATCTGTATCCTCCCAGATTTCCTGAGCGGTTGTAGCTCTGTGGATATCCGGATTGGCCTGATTCTCAAACTGCTGTGGAATAAAGGCATTGCCATAATGCTCTTTAAGTCTCTGCGCCTCATCGATTGCACCCTTCATGCCCTCACGCCCCGGTGTGAGCTTTATCTCTGCGCCAAGCGCTGTGACGATTTTTCTTCTCTCAACGCTCATGGTATCAGGCATGATAAGTATCAGGTGAAGCCCCTTTGAGGCTGCCACAAATGCAAGTCCGATTCCGGTATTGCCACTTGTCGGCTCTATGATTATTGTGTCCTGATTTATCTTTCCATCCTTTATGCCCTGTTCTATCATAGCTGCCGCCACCCTGTCCTTTACACTTCCAAGTGGATTGAAATACTCCAGCTTTGCTATGATTTTTGCTTCAAGCCCAAGGGCTTTTTCATAGTTGGTCAGCTCCAGAAGCGGAGTGTGACCTATCAGCTCTGTGAGCTGCTTTGCAATTTTTGCCATTGATATTACCTCTTTTTTGTTAATGTTTGTTTTGAGTTTGTTATGAGTTTGTGCTTAGTTTGTATGGCCTGGATTTCCTACCATTCAAATATGATTTCTAAGTTATTGATATGTTACCACTAATTGATATTTTTGTAAATGTAATTAGGGTTATTAATATTTGTTAGCGGGCTATAAATTTTATTGATAGCCAACAGACGACTGCACAGTCGTCCGTCCGGTATAGAATTTACTATAAAAAAAGAGTTCTATCATTCGCAGACACAAGGTCTGTGAAAAATAGAACTCATTTTGGCTACTCCTCCTGTTCATTTGCTTTATCGGTTCTCGTGATATACTTGATTCCGACAAAGGTTCCAATCAGGATAAACACTCCTATTATAAACGGTACTACCGGATTTCTGACAAAGCCTGCTATGATGTAGGTCAGGCATGATATGCCTGCCACAAGCACAGCGTACGGAAGCTGTGTGGATACATGATTCATGTGGTTGCACTGAGCTCCTGCCGATGCCATGATGGTGGTATCGGATATCGGTGAGCAGTGGTCTCCGCATACTGCACCTGCCATACACGCTGAGATTGAGATAATCATCATCGTATGGTTTGTGCCCGAGAAAATATTTACTACTATCGGTATGAGTATACCGAAGGTGCCCCATGAGGTTCCTGTTGCAAAGGCAAGGAAGGCTCCCACCACGAATATGATTGCCGGGAACAGTCCAAGGAGCGGTCCCGATACACCTCCCACCAAGCCTGCGACAAATTCCTTGGCGCCAAGGCTTTCTGTCATGGTCTTTAGTGTCCATGCAAAGGTCAGTATAAGTATTGCAGGTACCATCGCCTTAAAGCCCTCAGGGATTGAATTACAGCAATCCGTAAATCTTAGCACCCTTCTGATTGAGTAAAAGCATATGGTGATTATCAGTGCAAAGAAGCTTCCGAGCATAAGACCAATCGACGCATTGCTTCCTGCAAACGCATCGACAAAGCCTGTTCCGTCAAAAAAGCCTCCTGTGTATATCATTCCTATGATGCAGCATATTATGAGCACCAGTATAGGAAATATAAGGTCTATAACCTTTCCCTTGCCCTTTATCACATCCTGTTTTGACTCTGCATATGGTCTGTCTCCTGTGGTAAACAGATCGCCCTTTTTGGCATTGGCTTCATGCTTTGCCATAGGACCGAAATCCACCTGCAGGATAACAAGTGTCACCATGGCGACAATGGTAAAGAGCGCATAGTAATTGTACGGAATGGCCTTTATGAAAATAGAAAAGCCATCCTCTCCCTTTACAAAGCCTGTGACTGCGGCTGCCCACGAAGATATAGGTGCGATGATGCACACGGGCGCTGCTGTGGCATCTATCAGATATGCAAGCTTTGCTCTGGAAACCTGATGCTTGTCGGTGACAGGACGCATCACACTTCCCACTGTCAGACAGTTGAAGTAATCATCTATAAATATGAGCACTCCAAGCATTATAGCTGCAAGCTGGGCACCGATCCTTGTCTTTATGTGCTCACTCGCCCATTCTCCAAAGGCCGCCGAGCCGCCTGCCTTGTTCATCATGCTCACCATGACACCGAGCACGACTAAAAATATCAGTATTCCCACATTGTCCGGATCCGATAGCACTCCGACAAGTCCGTCCTCGAATATGTGAAGCACTGATCTCTCAGCCGAAAACCCAGACTGAAATACATTTCCATAAAACAGTCCGCCGATCACTATTCCGACGAATAATGAGCTGTAGACCTCCTTTGTAATAAGTGCCAGAACTATAGCCACAACAGGTGGAACAAGCGCCCAGACTGTGGCATACATAGCAGGCACGTATTTTACTGCCAGAATCATTATTTTCTCCTCCGTCTATCCCTTATGCTCTATCTGTCAACCGCACCGACAAGCTCTGAAATATCCTTAACTCCATACCTGTCCATGTACTCTGCGATGCCATCCACTATCTGCTCTGTGGTCTTTGGATTCACAAAGTTTGCTGTGCCGACTGAAACTGCCGTAGCTCCGGCAAGTATCATCTCTATGGCATCGGCAGCATTTGTGATACCGCCCATTCCGATAATCGGGATATTGACTGCATGTGCTGTCTCGTAAACCATGCGCACTGCAACCGGATGCACAGCCGGACCGCTCATGCCGCCTGTCTTGTTTGCTAACACAAAGCTTCTTCTGTTTATATCAATCTTCATGCCGGTTATGGTATTGATGAGTGAAACCGCATCAGCTCCGCCTGCCTCTGCTGCCCTTGCTATCTCTGCAATGCTTGTGACATTCGGAGAAAGCTTCATGATAACAGGCTGCTTTGCATATTTTTTAATCTCGCTTGTGATGGTCTCAACCCCCTTTGGATCTGTTCCGAAGGCAATTCCGCCCTCCTTTACATTCGGGCATGAGATATTTATTTCCATCATATCAATAGGCTCGTCTGCAAGACGCTTTACCACATCAAGATACTCGTCAAGCGAATGACCGCAGACATTTACCACAATCCTTGTGTCAAACTGCTTTAAAAAAGGAATATCCCTCTTTAAGAAAAGCTCGATGCCTGGATTTTGAAGTCCGACTGCATTGAGCATGCCGCCGTACACCTCAGCTACTCTCGGTGTGGGATTACCCTCCCACGGCTTATTCGCAACACCCTTTGTGGTGACTGCACCAAGTCTGTTTAAATCAACAAACTCGCTGTACTCTGCGCCTGAGCCGAATGTGCCGGATGCAACTGTAACAGGATTTTTCCACTCAACGCCGGCCACATTTACTGACATATTGCTCATTACAGCTCCACCTCCTTCGCATCAAAAACAGGACCCTCTTTGCATATACGCTTGTTGTTTACATTGCTGTGGGCATCCTTGTCCTTTGTCTTGCATACGCAGGCAAGACATGCACCGATTCCACATGCCATGCGCTCCTCCATTGATACAAAGCAGTCCATATCATGCTCTGCAGCGTAAGCCTTGAGTGCACGAAGCATAGGCATAGGTCCACATGCATAAATCACGTCTGCTTCAAGAGCATTCTCCTTTATCGCATCGATGACATTGCCCTTTGTGCCGACACTGCCGTCCTCTGTGGCTACAAAGGAAGCTGCCTGCTCCTTAAACTCATCGAGCAGGAAGGTATTCTCATCACGATAGCCCATGACGATATTCATATCTGCCATTGCTGACTGTCCCGGATTTTTTTCTCCACCCGGTGTCTGCACTATGCCTGAATTTATATCCTTCGCAAGCTGCAGCATAGGCGGCACTCCGATTCCTCCGCCGATAAGGAAGGCTTTCTTACCCGGCTGTACTGTAAAGCCGTTTCCAAGAGGTCCTAAAAGCCTTACCTTGTCGCCCATGACAAGCTTTGAAAACTCCTCTGTTCCTGTTCCTTCACCTGTCACACGGTACACGAGACGGATAGTGTCCTCATCTCTGTTTATGCCACAAAGGCTTATCGGACGCGGAAGCAGCTTACTCTTATCGTTTGAGTAAACCGATACAAACTGTCCTGCCCTTGCCGCCTTTGCAATTTTGTCTGTCTTAAGTGTGAGGTCATAGATGCCATTGCCGAGTGAGCTCTGGTCAACTACAACTGCAATCTCCTCAAATTTCTCTGCCATTTTATCTCCCTGGTTTCGTTTGTTAATATATTTAAGCTTTCTGAATAACTTATTAACGATTTGCAAGTGCTCCTGAGATATCCTCAATCATATCCTCAACTGCCTTGCGTGATGCATCTGCAAAATTCTCTGCTGTGATGCCCATATCCTTGTACTTATCCTGCTTGTATGCGCAGATGATTCCACGTGATGAATTGACGATTGCGCCAAGTCCGTCCTCATTGAAGAAATGAACAAGGTCTGCACCCTTGCCACCCTGTGCACCGTAGCCCGGTACGAGGATGAAGCTCTTTGGCATTACCTTACGAAGAATCTTACCCTGCTCAGGGTATGTTGCGCCAACAACCGCACCTACATAGCTGTATGAATCACCCATGCAGTCAGCTCCCCACTCTGCAACCTTCTCGCCTACCCACTCATATAATGGGCGTCCGTCAATCATACGGTCCTGGAACTCTCCACTTGATGGATTAGATGTCTTTACAAGAATGAAGATACCCTTCTTCTCCTCCTTGCATACATCTACGAATGGCTTGATACCGTCTGTTCCAAGGTATGGATTGACAGTGGCAAAATCCTCATCAAAGGTAGAATAGCTCTTGCTGCCGATCTGTACCTTTCCGAGATGTCCTGTGGCGTATGCAGCCGATGTTGAGCCGATATCTCCACGCTTTACATCTCCGATAACCACGAGATCCTTCTCATGACAGTAATCCACTGTCTTCTGGAATGCCTTAAGACCCTCCACTCCAAACTGCTCATACATGGCAATCTGTGGCTTTACAGCCGGAATCAGGTCATATGTGGCATCCACAATAGCCTTGTTGTACTGCCAGATAGCCTCCGCTGCACCGGCCGGTGTCTCTCCAAGCTCATCAAATGCCTTCTTTGTGATGTGCTCAGGCACATATGAAAGCATCGGGTCGAGACCTACTACGATAGGTGCGTTTGTTTTCTTGATTTTGTCTACTAATTTGTTGATCATTCTTTCGTCCTCTTTATGCGTATTTTATTATACAGACAGATATTGTGATTATTAAATATCTGCATACAGTTATAAATATTTTATAGCATAAACTAAATTCTTGCAACCAAAAATATAATAGCAGGGAGTATAGCATTAATTACTGCTATACTCCCTGCTGATTTCATCTTTACACTCCCACAACCTCATCAATCATCCTAAGCTCTTCCTCAGAGAAGCCAGTGCCCTCCATAACCTTTAAGTTTTCAAGAATCTGCTGTGGCTTTGAGGCGCCGACAAGCACACTTGTCACGTCATCATCCTTTACCACCCACTTGAGTGCCATCTGTGCTAGTGTCTCACCACGTTTTGTGGCTATATCGTTTAGCTTCTTAATCTGCTCGATGTGTGGAGCGAGCTTTTCCTGATTTAAAAAGCGTCCGTCTGTCTTTATACGGCTATCCTCCGGAATGCCGTTTAAGTAACGGTCCGTGAGCATGCCCTGTGCGAGCGGACTGAATGAGATGATACCCTTTTGGCACTCTCTTGCAGCCTGCTTCAAGCCGTTTTGCTCTATTGTACGGTTGAAGATATTGTATGAATTCTGATTGATGATAAACGGACATTTCAAATCAGTCAGAATCTCGCAGGCTCTCTTCATGGTCTCGCCATCATAATTTGACAATCCGACATAGAGTGCTTTTCCGCTTTTTACTATCTGGTCGAGTGCTCCCATTGTTTCCTCAAGCGGTGTCTCAGGGTCCATTCTGTGATGATAGAAAATATCCACATAGTCGAGTCCCATTCTCTTAAGGCTCTGATCAAGGCTTGCAATCAGATACTTGCGGCTGCCCCAGTTGCCGTATGGTCCCTTCCACATATCATAGCCTGCCTTTGAGCTGATGATGAGCTCATCGCGGTATGCTGACAGATGCTCCTTCAGGATAAGCCCGAAGTGCTTCTCTGCGCTGCCGTATTCAGGACCATAGTTGTTTGCCAGGTCAAAGTGAGTGATGCCATGGTCAAAGGCTGTGAAGCACATCTGCTTCATGTTGTCATACGATGAAAAATCACCGAAATTGTGCCATAGACCAAGCGATACAACAGGAAGCTTAAGTCCGCTCCTGCCGCATCTGTTATATCTCATTGTGTCGTATCTCTTTTCGTCTGCTGTGTACATATTTACCTCCCGCATAAATACATGATATTTTACCCGATAAATTATTATACTACAGCAGACTTGATTTTTCTATTGTTAAATAAAATCCTCCGTCAGCTTTCCATGCTTCTCATAATTTGTCACACGCGCTATCTTGTTTTCATCATCCACAAACACAACCTTCGGATGATGCTCCTTTGCTTCCTCCGGTGTCATCTGCGCATAGCACATGAGTATCACATGGTCACCGACTGCAACCTGTCTGGCGGCTGCGCCGTTTAAGCATATCATGCCTGAGCCCGGCTCTCCGGCGATGGTGTAGGTCTCGAATCTGTTTCCGTTTTCCACATCGACAATCTGTACCATCTCATACTCCAAGATGCCTGCTGCCTCAAGCAGCTTTGTATCTACAGTGATGCTTCCCACGTAGTTTAAGTCAGCCTGCTTGACCACCGCTCTGTGTATTTTGCCCTTAAGCATTGTATAATTCATTGTTTGTACCTCTTTTCAATAATCGTTTCTTGTCCGTCTACGCAATAAAATTGTCAATCAGCCTTGTCTTTCCGATATAGACAGCAATTGCCACGAGTGTTGTTCCCTTAATCTCATCAACCGGTGTAATTGTTTCAAAATCAACCACATCTACATAATCAATTCTTGCAAGCGGCTCCTTGTTTATCTCTGCTGTGATTGCATCCTTTATCGCTTTTGCACTCTTTTCGCCATCCTCTACGAGCTGCTTTCCGATTTTTAAGCTTCTGCTCAGTACAAGCGCTGCCTGTCTTTCATCCTCACTTAAATATGTGTTTCTTGAGCTCTTTGCCAGTCCATCCTCCTCACGGATGATTGGGCAGCCGATGATTTCTGTGTCAACATTTAAATCCTTTACCATACGCTTTATGACCGCAAGCTGCTGTGCATCCTTCTGTCCAAAGTATGCACGGTCAGGTGTCACAATGTGAAACAGCTTCAGGACAACTGTCTGCACACCTCTAAAATGGATAGGTCTTGTTTTTCCACAAAGCTCAGTTGTGAGGCCATTCATATCCACATATGAGCAGAAGCCGTCTGCATACATCTCCTCAGGCTCAGGATGGAAAATAATGTCAACGCCCGCATCCTCACAAAGCTTTGCATCCCTGTTTAAATCACGTGGATAGCTGTCTAAATCCTCTGCAGGGCCAAACTGCATTGGATTTACAAAAATACTCACTACAACCTTGTCATTCTCGCGTCTTGCCGCATCGATTAAGCTCTTGTGTCCCTCGTGGAGGTATCCCATTGTAGGTACAAAGCCAACGCTTTTGCCCTCTTTTTTCCATGCCTTTACTGCTTCTCTTACCTGTTCGATTTGTCCGTATATTAACATTTTATGTCTCCTTATTCTTTTATTTTTCGTAGCTATTTTTTGTAAATATTCTTCAATACTATTTTCGATACTAATACAGCTTGTCAATTATTGTCTCATCCATCTTAAAGGTATGCTCCTCACCAGGGAAGCTTCCCTCCTCAACAGCCTTTTTGTAGGCTGTGAACGCCTCATTCATTTCTTTTCCGACCTGTGCAAACTGCTTTACAAATTTCGGCTTCATGTTTGCATACATGGCAAGCATATCCTGATATACAAGCACCTGGCCGTCGCAGTCTGCTCCCGCTCCGATACCGATTGTAGGTATGCTTATGCTCTCTGTAATTTTTTTTGCAAGTGCCTTTGGCACGCACTCGAGCACCACTGCAAATGCTCCTGCCTCCTCGACCGCACGGGCCTCGTCAAGAAGCTTCTGCGCTGCCTCTTCACCCTTGCCCTGCACCTTGAAGCCGCCAAATGCATTTACTGACTGTGGTGTAAGCCCTAAATGTGCACATACCGGAATTGACGCATCCACGATAGCCTTTATCTGTGGACATACCTCCTTGCCACCCTCGAGCTTGACTGCCTGCGCATGGCCTTCCTTCACGAGTCGTCCTGCATTGACCACAGCATCATAAACCGATGTCTGATATGACATAAAAGGCATATCTGTGATGAGCAGCGTATCCTTTATGCCTCTTGAAACAGCTGCGCTGTGATGAATCATATCCTCCATAGTCACTGAAAGTGTATCCTCATAGCCAAGCACCACCATGCCGAGAGAATCTCCTACTAAAATTGCATTGATTCCGGCCTCATCTATGAGCTTTGCTGTCGAATAATCATATGCTGTGAGCATCGTGAGCTTCTCGCCCTTTTCCTTTGCCTGTTTAAAAGTTACTACTGTATTTTTCATTGTCCAATCCCTCTGTCTTTCTGCAACAATCCGTTTCTTGTAACTACTTGGAACCATTCACGGTATTGTCAGCCTCTTAGCAATTCCATCATCTGAGTGTAATCCTTATCAGGATTCTTTTTTTCAGCAATATTTACTAGTTTTGTACCAAGCATTTTGTACAATCTGACATCATCGCTATCGTCATTTTGCATACATGCGATGTGCTTTTTCACTGTTTCAATATCGTTTCTCTCGATTGGCCCGGTCAGTGCGCCGTCACAGCCTGCTTCGAGTACGTTTTCGATATTGCGCATCACAAGCTGGCCTGTAGCTCTTACAGCCTCAGCCCTTGTAAAGCCGCAGTCCTCCAAAAGAGAATAGCCCATGTCAAGGACAGCAATCACCTGATTGCTCAAAATACTAGCCGCTGCATGGTATTTTGCCTTTTTAGCGCCATCAATGCGGCATACCTCATTTCCAATAGAACAAAACAGCCCGGATATTGCTTCAACCGCAGCATCCTGCCCTTCCACTGTGAAAAATGCTTTATTTAATTGCTCATATGATGAAAATTTGTTACTGAACGGTAACATTGGATGAATTGAACAGCATGATACGCTCATGCTCTCCCTTCCGGAAAATGAATCGGATGATAATGCGCCACTGCAATGACATATAATCTGATTCGTTAGAGACAGCTCTTTTAATTGTTCCCAAACCGGTATAATAAATGAATCCGGTGTGGTGATAAATATAATCTGTGATTGATCCGCCAGTTGCTTTAGCGAATCAAAGCTCTCTGTCCTTGTAAACTCCGCAGCCTCCTTAGCCGCCGCAGAATCCACGTCATAATAGCCTGCAAGCTCTATGTCCTTTGTCCTTAGGTATTTACCTATAGAACAGCCCACTCTGCCTGCGCCGATTATGCCTATTTTCATGCTACCACCTTCTTTCCAAGCCGGTCAGACCATTCCTTATCTCGCAGCTGATATAATCTCCGCCATGTGCCGTATGGCAGCGGTCGATTTACCCTGTGCGCGCCTGTCACTTTGCTGTCTGCTTCATATCTGCTACAGCAATGTGCTTTTGGCTTCCTTGTGTCTGCCGGATATGCTCTGTCATAAGGTGACAACACATCCTCCATGATACAGTTTCCTTCGAATACCGTTCGAAGAAAACTATACCACATTGACTATTATTTAACAATCCCTATTTTACCTCAGTCATTTTGATATACTCATACTGCGGCTTGAAATTCTCTCTGTCACAGAGCTCATAGTAATGCATAAAGATTCTCTCCATGACATTTGGAATCTGATTTTCCTGTGGCTCAAATAGTATGATAAGATACTGCATTGAGCTGTAGCGCGTGCAGACATCCACCTTTCTGATCTTACTGCGGATAGACTGTTCCATGCAGTCAAGTGCCTTCTCAATTTCCTCGATATCTGCAAGCTGCTCCGGCAGAGTGTTCATAGTCACCATGACCAGATAGCAGTTGTGGTTGTGCCTATCTCCTACATTGTTCACGAACTCATAGATTCTTGCAAACTCTCTGTAGTTTAAATCCAACGCACCTGTATAGCTGCCACTCTCCTTTAAAAGCTTTGCCACGTTTCGTAAATCCGCACTCAGATTTGTATTCTCCTTATTGTCAGCTAAGAGCTGCTCATAGAAGAAATATGAACCCTTACAGTTCTGCTTCACATAGTAGAGCGCCTTATCTGCCTTTGTGTAGTCACTTTCAAACATGGCTCCCTTTGTCGTCATGCACAGTCCTGCTGAAAGAGCGGCCTCCTTTATCTCACAGTCTGCTTCCCTGGCGCTCTCGAAGCCCTCAAATATGCGCTTTATAACACTCTCCACGCTTGCCCTGTCAGAATATGGCATAAAGATGAGGAACTCGTCACCTCCAAGCCTGCAGGCTGCAAAGGTCTCATTCTCAGTCTCTTTAGCAAGGAGATTACCTATAAGCTTAAGTGCCCTGTCACCCGCCTTGTGACCATGCACATCATTGACTTTTTTGAGATTATCCATATCTATGAAGGCAAGACAGCCATCATTATCCTGCATCAGGGCTGCTATTACCTGCTGTCCACGACTTCGCATGTAAAGTCCTGTCAGATAATCAACACTATCGGCCTTTTCCTGACTGCTCATGGTCTTCATGACCTCAGATATGAATTTGTCTGCCACTGACTCGATAGCCGCATTATCACGGTAGCCCTGAGCCGCAGGATTATCCTCATCAATCACAACCATGCCATTGTCAAGCATATCAACAAACATACGCGATATCTGCGGGTCAAACTGCGTGCCGCAGTTATCCAAAAGCTCCCTTCGGATTTCTTCATCGGGCAGTGCATTCCTGTAAATCCTGCGCGATTTCATGGCATCATAGCTGTCTGCCACACACACTATACGGGCAGAAAGCGGTATTTCCTCTCCCACCAGTCCGTCAGGATAGCCCTTTCCATCGTAGCGCTCATGATGATTCCTTGCAATATCCACCAGATGGTCTAACAGTGTGATATCCTTTAAGATATCTGCGCCCATCACAGTATGGCTCTTTATGGCTGCAAACTCTTCATCGGTCAGCCTGGTCGGCTTATTTAATATTGTATCAGGCACGCCAATCTTTCCGATATCATGCAGATATGCAGCATTTCTAAGATTCTCCACCTCATGCTCACTCCAGCCAAGCTGCTTTGCAATGAGAGCAGAGTACTCTGCCACCCTGTATGAGTGCCCTCTCATATAATCATCCTTTGCTTCTATTGTAGCAGCGAGTGTCTTCATCATCTGAAGGGAAACTCTCTCTGTCTGATTTCTAAGCCTGTCACTTTCTTCCTTCTGGCGCTTGTATTCTATCTCGCTGATTCTTTTTATTGTGACTATTATATTGACAAACAAAATCACAATAAGGCCTGTTCCGATAAAGAAGCCTGACATAGTGACAACAAAGTACACAGAAGCAGCCTCTATAAGCACCAGAACAAGTGCTATAATCATGGCAACCATCTCAGGTCTGTAGCCCAATGTCCTATGCTTAATTATATCAATGATAAACGTTGTGATAACGACCGCGCAGCAGACAGCAAGCATTCCCTGTCCTGCCGGCAGAGTCTCTATATAATCGCACACACCAAAAAGCTGCAAAGCTGTGCAGACAATGAAATTCACAGCCGCAAGTGCCTCTATGCATGTATACACTCTTGTATAACGCCCACCCTGTATGCTGTCAATATAAATCGAAACAGCAATAGGACTAATCAGAATAACCACAAAGCACATAGCCGCCAAAACAGATGCATTCGGCACCAGCATCTGACGCAGCTTCGATTCACCAAGCATCCATATTGCCCCAAGAAGCATACACCAGCCTACATACTCCATGTCAAAATGTGTCTTGTATACAATACTGAGTGCTATACTGAACATAACAGACACTACAGCAGCAAAAAAAATGAAAAATGCTATAATCGTCTCTCTTGAGCTATTATGAAATATATTTGTCCATATATCGCTCTTTTCTCCACAGTATACTGTATTTACAACGCCTGAATAGTTGGATGCATGGCTCGTCAGCTCAATGCGCAGCTCTTTGCCGGCATCATCCTCCGACATATTGCAAAATACATATCTGCTCGCGGAATCCTTACCGAAGGGTCTCGTGTCCTTTGTATCATACTCTGCTCTCAGACTGCCATCCACGTAAAATCTGACTGTCTGAAGTGATGCTCTGATTGCCATGACATTTGCATTGAAATCATCAGGCAGAACAGTAGTTATAACCATCGTATCCCCCGGCTTAACATCGTACCTGCCGGGTACTTCAATAGCCTCCCTTTCACCATCGGACTTCTCCCATGTAAAGCTGCCCTCGTAGGTGATATTATTATCACTTACAGACTGGCTTCTCTCACTCGGTAATATGCACTCGGCAATTATAAATCCAACAATCAAAAAGGCCATCATTAAATAAAACAATGACCTCTTTGTCCTACTCACACTGTATCTATCCATAACTTATCCTATTCCGCAAACATAAGGTCTGCTTTATAATAGTCAGTTTTTCTAATGTCGCAGATGGGAATTCAGACACACTATGCAGTCTGCTGTTCAACCATGGTGTTGATTTCCTTGCTGATTTTATTTACATACATCATGATTGCTACACCTGCAGCAAAAATCACTACCGTGACAATAATTCCAACTGCTGAAAAGCACAGCTGGCTTAAGTATCCGATAAACGGAGTCTTTGCGATAACCTGCCCTTTAACTACCTTATATGATACACCATTTCCATCACGTAATGCAATCTCTTTTGCAGAAGAATCATTAGAATCCACATAGTATGAATCTACCCTTCTGCCTGATGAATCAGCTGATTCGATGGCTACTATATTGCCATCCTTATAAGCGGCCTCGTCAATAGTCTTTAAATATACCACACTACCGTTCTTTGAAATATTTCCTGTATGGTCTGTGCCCGAAAGATATGTATGATAGCCAAATATCGGTGGAAGCACAACCGGAAGCACTATAAGAAGTGCCACGATCACAAGCACATAGCCCAGTATTGTAAGCCCTGTCCTTTTACCCTTTTTCTCGTCTACTGTCTGATTGTTGTTAGTGTTTTTACTCATATTAAGCTCCTTTCTGTTCGTAAACCCTGTATTACTACAAATGGAGTATTTCCATGTAGTCTGTTGCATCAGCCGCTACAGCAGCCTTTTTCTGCATGGCAAGCGCCTCATCAATGAGATGCGGCATAGCCAGTGTCAGGTTGAGTGCCTCCGCCATATCAGCGTACTCGCTCTCCTTAAATGTATTCGTGTCTGCGGTGTAATATGCGTTGTGCATGGTCTCCTCATAGCCCACTATAAGCATGTTGTTTAAGAAAGCTCTGTGAACCGCATCCACTATCTCACCCTCGTGATTGATATCGAGGTAGAAATCACACTTCTCAAAAAGACTATCCAGCACGGACATCTTCACATTAGGGTAGAGTGACACATTGTCATACTGCCCTGCCGACATAAGCTTCGACGACATCTCTGTGATAGCCGCCACATGAAAATGCATCTGCGGCATGAGTGACGCAAGCTCTGTCAGATGCCCCACATTCTCTGAATTGGTACATACGAGTATGTGCGGCCTGTGCTTATTTTCCCTGACGAAGCTGTAGATATATCCAAGCTGCTTCACCTTATCGGAAGGAGCGCCAAGTGCTATAAGCCTGTCGTAGGACTCCCTGCGCGACACAAATACGCGCTTTGCCCTCGTTCCCTGATCATGCAGTATAATCTGCATATTGCCTGGTATCTCATCACCCACCGGCTCGTGCCAGAAGAGTGCGTCGCGAAAGCCGTTTGGCGCAAGCGCCTGTGATGCAAAAAACGGATATGACAGCGAGTTGAAATAAACCGCTGTATCCTCCAGCCCTGCGCACCTGATGAAAAACGCTATAAAGTCTGTCTTACTTCTGAAAATCCAGTCCTTATCCTGCCATCTGACGAGTATATCACCGGTGACAAAGTTTTCCACTATCATCTCCCTGCCCGTCACATCAAAAAACTTCCTGAGTGCCTTCTGTCCCTTTTTATTAAAAACCGTGTGACAGAAGATCGCGCCATACCTGTTATAATGCTCTGAAAGCCTGACCTGACCGGCATCATCAAGCCAGTCAACAATCTTAACCTGCCGCCTGTGCGTAGGCTCCGTGAAAAATATCCTCGCTCGCTCCCTGGTACGGTCCATGACCTTCGCAGATGAATTATCGCCCTCTATGCGCCAGTAATCAGGAATCTGTATCTGATTGAAATACAGCGGCTTACCCGGTAAGCTGTCAGCTTTCCTGTAATCGCCTAAGAAAAATCCATACACGCTCATCACGTCATCCGGCAGGAAACCGTCATCCTCAATGACTGCTGCATGAAAGGCAGCACCGGCATTCTTAAATGACTCAAGGAGATTCTTGCTCTCGCCTGAAAATGTATCAAAGAGCAGTGTGATACCATCCGCCGTGTGTGTTACTTCAACAGCTCTATCCATCTGTGAACCACCTCCTTAGTCAGATATTCTTTGGCCTTCTCATATGAATGTCCTGAAAATGCATCCATGTCATCCTCTGTAAACATCCTCACTATACGCTCAGAAAGGAGCTTTATCTTCTCCTTCTGATCCATCTCATCGGTGATTGGAATTTTGTAGCCGTTTTGCCCATCATCGATAAAGGTCTGGTTGCCATACCTCACATCAAAGCCCACTATAGGAAGCCCTGAGCCTATGGCCTCCATGAGTGTGAGCCCGAAGCCCTCACTCTGTGAAGCTGCCACATATGCATCATAGTGCTTGTATACATCATCTAATTTCTGCTGTCCCATCAAATGCACATAATCGGCACAGTCCAGCCTGCCGATAAGCCCCTTAAGCTTCGCCTCATCGCCACCCTTTCCATATATGTCAAGTGAAATGTCAGGCACGCTTTCTTTTGCCTTTACAACGGCCTCCACCAGCCAGTCACAGTGCTTCTCAGTCGCAAGACGCGACGCAGTGATGAGCGAGTGCCTCTTTCTCGGCTCATCCGGATACTTAAGCTCATCCAGACTGCCCACCGGAATAGTCACCACTTGAGGCTCTTTTCCACAATACTTCTTGAACTGCTGCCTCATAAGCTCATTCTGCGCATCTGTCGCTGTGATGTAAAAATCTATGTGCTCAGTCTGTGAAAACGAATACTCATAATAGTTGTTCCACAGTATGTAATCATCATCCGTGCCGCCCTCGCTGAAATGGTCCGCATGCACCACTATTCCTACGCGCGCCGGTCCACAGTTTTCGAGGATTGCCTGGCCTATGCCTGTCGTCCTGTCAATGATCACCACATCATCAGCCGTTAAGTTAAGCCTCTTTACCATATAGCCGACCAGGTCAGCCTTGGTATAAAGCACCTGCGCTCCAATCCTGTAAAAGGTGCTGTCATCCTCTATGACCTCCTCGTAGCACACCGAGCCATCCTCATTGAAAAATGTCCTGCCGTACAGATGAGCCTTGCCGTCGAGCGGAGCATAGTACTCGCTGAAGGTCCTGCAATAGGTGTAAAAATCCTTCCTGATCAGGCATCCGTTTGAAACAATCTCGACTCTGTGCACTAGATCACTTGTATCATCGACCATGTAGCAGGTGTAGAACCTGCCGCTCTCCTTAAACTGATACCTGCACGTCTTCCCATCTCTGGAAAAGGTATAATCCTCCTCTGCCATCGAAGCCTCAAGCTCCTTTAGAGTGAATGTAACAGGAGATGTCCTCACATCTGTAAAAAATGTGTACAGCCATATCACTTCCTCATCCAAAAAGCCGATATTTCTTGTCATGTGCTCTATATTTTCAGTTGGAAACATATCTGTGAAAACAAACCTTGCCGGAATGTGCGCCCTGCGGAGCAGATTAGCCCTGTAGCTCTGTGCGTACTCCACGCCGCTTGAAGCCCAGCCTATTCCGAGATTGAAGTTATATACCATATGATTCTCCTCGTATCTGTCAAACTATTTATATTATAATAACCTTTAAGGGTAGATGACCTGCAGCCTGCCATCCTTGCCGATTTTCACATCACTAAGCAAAATATTCCTTATGATATTACATTTTACCGCTTTTTCTGTATCCAAAAACGACTCGAAAGCCTCATTTTGGTATTCAAACATAACATTTCTCTGTGCGGATGCTCTTCCCGCTACCGCATACTTGAGCTGCTCAAGGTAGTCAATCAGCTCAACCCAGCCATCATCCACCGCCTTTAGAGTTGCCTCACGGACAAACTGCTCGTAAGCCTCCTCATCGCCTATGCGCTCACGCTGTCTTGAAAGCCCCTGATACACGCGAAGCATCAGGTAATCGCTAACAGTGGCGGCGCTTTGCATGTCAGACTTTGACAGGCCAGCGTCCAGCTTGTAGGAGATGTTGTCAAGAATGTATCTGTTAAGCATGGATGTGTATTGCTGTGTATTGGTATTTTTATCGCTATCTTTCTTTCTGCCACGGCGCCTGCCATGCTTCTTATTACTCTGTATGCAGTCAAAATGATTAACGAAGTCTGAGATATTCTCCTTCGCAATCCCTACTATCTTCTCCTGCTCGACGCTTGCGCCGTCGAGCAGGTTTTTTCTGGTTGCGTAGATTAGGTCTCGCTGGCGCTGGAGGACCTGGTCATACTGCAGTGATTTCTTGCGGTTCATCTCCTCAGACTCCACACTAAGCTTCTGACACTGGTTGACAATACGCTTTATTTTGCGCTTTCCGATACGCTTTTTGCCATCAATATAGCGCTGCAGCTTGTCATCATCCTCAGCTCCCACTATGTCATCCTCCAGGCTCACATAGTACTGGCTGAAGCCCGGATCACCCTGTCTACCGGCGCGACCCCTCGCCTGCCTCTCGGATCTTGAATTGTTCATCCTGCCTATACCTATGACAGCTAAGCCTCCAAGCTCCTTCACTCCGTCTCCGAGCTTTATATCTGTTCCTCTTCCTGCCATCGTTGTAGCAACCGTGACCGCATTCATTTGGCCTGCGCCTGCGATAATCTGTGCTTCCCAGAAAGCATTGCTTGCGTTTAGTACATTGTGCGGAATATTTTTCTCTATTAAAAGCCTTGAAAAAAGATCTGTATCCGTAACGGAATTAAGCACCACAAGCACAGGCTGGCCTGTCTCGTGAAGCCTTATCACATCATCCACTGCTGTCCAGAACTGGTCATGACCGTTTTTAAAGTATCTGTCCTTCCTGTCAACTCTTTTAAGAGGCCTGTTTGTAGGTATTCTCACCACATGCTTGCCGTAGGTCTCAAAAAGCTCATCCTTTGCATCCATGAGTGTGCCGCTCATGCCTGCCATCTTGTCAAACATCATAAACAGATTCTGGAAGGTAACTGATGCCACAGTTCTGTATTCCTGCGATATCTCCACCTTTTCCTTCGCTTCTATAGCCTGATGCTGACCGCCACGCAGCTTGACACCGTGCATGAGACGGCCTGTCGCTCCATCAAACAGCTCTACCTCCTTCTTGTCAGTGACAACATAATCCTTTTTGTTCTTCAAAAGCTTGTGCGCCCGAAGAGAAAGCGTGACATGCCTGTTTATCTCAAAATTCTCTTTACCGTAGAAATTTGATATGCCAAAGAAGCTCTCGGCAAACTTCACACCCTTTGGAGTAAGCCAGACGGCCTTATCCTCCTCTATATAGTCTATATCCTCCACAAGTGTCGTGACGAAAAAATCACATACATCATACAGGTTCGACTGCACTCTCGGCACTCCCGATATGACGAGCGGCATAATTGCAGAGTCTAGCAGCACCGAATCAGCCTCGTCGATTATGACATAGTGGAAATCACAGAGAAATCTGTCCTCCTTTTTCTTTACCAGATTGTCAAAAAGGAAATCAAAGCCAAGTGTGCCATTTGTGGTATATATGATATCAGCCGAATAGAACTGTCTTTTCTCATCATCATCCTGCTTTTTTGTATCATCCGCATCCGGATATGAGCAGCTAAGACCCATGAAATTGTAGACCTCTCCCATCTCTGCACCATCTCGCGATGCCAGATACTCGTTCGTGGTAACAAGCATACAGCTCTTGCCGGTCAGCGCATTCAGATAAAGCGGCATCGTGGCAGATAGAGTCTTTCCCTCACCTGTATTCATCTCAGCGAGATATCCACCGTGAAGAGCTGCTGCCGCTAAGATTTGCACATCATACGGTCTCTTTCCAAGCACCCTGTAATCAGCCTCGCAGATAGCTGCAAAAGCCTCAGGCATAAGCGATTCAAGCGATTCCCCATCGCTATACCTGCTCTTAAACTGCTCTGTCAGTGCAGAAAGCTCTTCATCACTTAGATTTTTTATTTTTTCTTCGCTTTTTCTTACTTTTGTTAGAGTCCTCTTTAAGTCTCTCAATTCTTTCCTGCTCTGCATCAAACTCTTCCTCTGAAACCTCTTTAATCACCAGTGATTTGAATGTAAAATCAGCATTTCCACCATTTATCAGCTCTATCCTGTAGCTGTAGGTCCTGATGGACGGCTTGAAAAACGCCTTTTTATCGCGGACAATAATACTCTGCGCCTGTACATCATACCTGTCAAAAAATATGATACGAAGCATCAGTGCCTCACTCTCACTGTTGTGATAGTCAATATTCACCGCAATGGAATATGCCCGCTCTCCATCGATGAGTGGAAGCGACGGTTCTATCCTATTCCCCTGGAAATTCGTCATAGAATACCATGTGTGAATCACCGTGCCCGGCGGCATGAGGCGGTTCTTATAGGAAACTGAACCATCCTCGTTAAATTCAATTTTTGATCCATATACATACGAGTCCGATAGAAATTCCTTCCAGCGGACCTGCCATGTGTCACCATACATAATACTTACCTGTCTTACTATTGTTCACTTAATGTTTGTTTTCCTGTTACTGTTCACACCTGACAGTGTGACCGGCAACGTTTATTTGCTTATCTTGAAAAATCATCATGCAGCAGATTATTGTACTGGCTCTTGAACCATGCCATGACATTTGCCGAATTATCAGTATGTCTGCCGTGTGAGCCCTTGCCATATACCTCAACACCGCTCGACTTCAGATGCGACAAAATGCTCGGATAACCATCCGGGTCGTAATCATCCTCATACAGATATGAGATGATGAACTTTGTTTGCGACCAGTCGGCACTGTCGAATCTGTCCCACATCCTGTTGTTTAGCTGCTCTATCGCCTCGTCAGAGAGATTGTCATAATTTTTCATCAGAATATCAAGCGAGGTTGCAAAGCCTCCGGCTCTAAGAATTCGTTCGTTTCGTGCTACATTTCCCATGTTGGCAAGTGGCTTTGCAAGAAGCAGTGCATGTGGTGAAAGCTTTGAGCCATAGTAGAGTGAACCGAAGGTTCCCATTGAAGCTCCTGAGAGCACGAGCTCATCCTTAGTAAGGCCAAGCTCATTGAGCTTATCAGTCACATAATCCGTAATCATCTGCTCGAATTCACTATCTCCCAGATAAAAGGCTCCACCCTCACTTCTTGGGTCTGTCACAAGAATAAACGGACATCCAAAGCCTCGCATCATATAGTAGCCCTCAAAGCCCTCCTGAGTCCTGTAGCCTGAGAAATAGACAGCAAGCGGTGGCTTCATATCGCCCTTCTCAAAGTATACAAACACTTCCTCTCCCTTAGAGGAGACAAGCCTCTCACCTCCGGGCAGGAAAAATCCGTGTCCACGGCGTGAATGTCTGTCGTGCAATGATATGATATTCAGGCTGCCGGTGCCCCTTGCAAGGATAGAAACAAAAACAGGACCCTGATCTGATTCATTATCTATGCAAAAAACATCCTGCAGCTGTTCCTCGTCAAGCTCCCAGACCTGCTTAATATCACCAATCGAGCCGTAGTAGAACTGAAATAATCTAAGCTTAATCTCTACATCACCTGTTTTCTCATACTCAAGATACATATCAATACACTGTCCCTCAAAAACAGGGATATTGTATCTCCAGTATGCAATCTGTGAAAAATCCTCACCAAACTCTCCCTCCAAAAGCAGGTTATAGTTTCCTTCACATGATACCCTTCCTGTAAAAGAATCACTGATAGCAAGCTTGGCCGGATTAAACTTCTCACCATACGGATTAGGATAATAATTTCTCACCTCATGAGCCAGAAAATACTGCACATCGCCGGTATACAGATACTGTCCCATTCGTGCCTTGAAATATCTGCTCGTCGCGCTGTTTAGCATCTGCACATTTTCCGTAGCAAAAAGACAGTAGCCCCTTGTAAACTTCGTAAATTTCTTTTCCTCTGAAAGTGTTATATCCCTGTCAAGAATAACTAAATCCATGAGCTTTCTCGCAGGTCTGTTTGTCGAGGGTTCACTCTCATCAGACTCGTACACTTCAAACTCTATATTGTCCGGAATGCTGTATTTAGTTGTCCAGTCGTCATTGCCAACATATAAAACATGAATCTTACTCACTGAAATTTAGCACCTTTCTCCACTTCTTAAGCAGCACCGATGTGGTATATTTCTGACCAAGCTCATAGCACTCCACCAATGCCTGATTCCAGTTTTCAAAGCTGTCCAGATAATAGGTCAGACTCCTTCCGATATCAGAAAAATCATCTATGACCATTCCGTTTTTCCCTGAAACAAGAAACTGGTCTGCACTCAGGCTGATTCTCGGCACGCCCTTGCTGATAGCTGTGACATAGACGAACACATCCATCGTGCCTCTCATATCGAGGATGACTCTCTGCTCGTTGATACACTTGCTGATATCACGCTCATCCACACATACATCCACGAAAAATCTCTGCTCCACCGTTTTTTCTATATCCCCCAGCTCATTCTCGGCAAATGCATCAGCCCCGCTGCCGCCAAAGCCGAGAGCTGCCTCACCATCGCCTGTTACCAAACGGGAATCATAGCCCATACTATCAAGAAGCTTTACCGTATCATTCTTTATAGCATCCTCATGCCCCCATGAGGCATCTCTTGTAAAGAAATGAACTCTCGCAAGGTCATTAATGGTCAGATAATCCGCAAGCCCCTTTATAATCCGAGCAAATGCATCCTCAGTCAGTCCATCAACCGGCACGAGTATGTTCTGCACACGAAGCTGCGAGCTGATACCGAAGTCCATCCTGGTATCATATGGCGGAATATCTGTGATATTTAATCTGACCGGCTTGTTATTTACTGCACCCAGATTTTCCATAATAAGCTTCGTCGTATAATCAGAATCCGTAATGATATTTTCCGCATGCTCTAAAAAATCCGCTGCCAGTGATGTCTGCGTGAAATCAAATCTGTTTTCAAAAAATGTAGCAATAATCCTTTTCCCCTTAAGCACATGCTCTGCAACCCTGATATGAAGCGGATGCATCGCCACGAAAAAGTTGTCATTTTGCCTTGTGAGATTCACATAGCTTGCAAATACCTCTTCGATAACCGCCTCGAGGCTGTCATATTCAGCCTTTGTAAAGCGCATCTCAACCGGCTCACCTGCTTTGCCGCTCTTGGCATCAGGCACCACATCATAGTCAGGGCATGTCTGATTGACAACCACATGACCATCATTTTTATACTCACGTATCTTCCAGATGCCGTTTTCCATCAAAAAATCCTGATACTGCTCTATGCCGTTTTCGTAGATAACAGTACTGGAAACAAAGCCTCTGTCATCATAATAGTTGCGCCTGCAGATTTTGCCATCCTCAAACATATCTATGGATATCGGATTGCCATCCTCACCAAACTCTACCTGTGCATACTTCACATCGCCCTGCAAAGCAATTATAGAAAAAGGCGAATACACAAACTCCAGCCCCTTCGGCCACTTGATATCGTGATATGACAGCACAGCGACCTTCTTTCTCCTGACCTGTGCTATCGCATCAAAGCATGACCAGTACTTCGAACGGTACATGCCCTGCCTGTGTAGGAAATGTCTGAAATTTGGCGAGTATCCGAGCACAAGAATCCTGTAAGGTCTGTCCACATTTCTATGAAAAAGAGTAATCTGCTTTATAGTCTCGTCAAACTCTGACTTGAGCCTGCGCATATACCACTGCTGCTCGTTTTCGCACCACATATTCTGTTTATACCATGCCGGTATAAAATATAGCATTATGATTCCTCCTAATTCTTAATTCAAAGCGCCGGGAGCTATATGAATGTATGATATCTGTCCATATTCCGGTACACCTCTGCCTCGCGGTACAGCGAAATCCAAAGACCTGTCGTCATCATGATAGAGCACGGCAGCATAGCAAGTGATGCGTCCACATATCCTCCAAACTGTAAAAACAGCGGTCCACCCTGACATATACAGATAATGATTGAGCTTATAACGGAAAAGCTGAGCACTGTGCCAATCAGATATCTCTTCGTAGGCTTTCCTGCATATATATCCTGTATAGAATCACCCGACTTAAGCAGATCATCTGCTGTCCTGCCCGGAGACAGCATAACCATAGAAAAGATAATTGTAAGCAGACATATAATCACCATGTATACTACAATTCCAAGCGGTGATGTGAGCCTCATATTGTCCATCCACCACTGAATATCAGCATTGTCCGGAAACAGATAATGAAGTCCATTGCACATAAACTGTGGAAGCAAAAAAGCGGCTGACGCAAACATAAGCGGTGTAGCACCGACAGGATTGAGCTTGTAAGCGATATAGTTCTTATCCGCATAAATATTGTTTATGGAAACTCTCTGTACTGCTATTCGCTTCTCAGTGGTCTCAAGTACTATCATGACAGCAATCTCTGCCACTCCTATGGCTACAGGCAGTGCCAGCTTCTCAAGCGGCTTTCCCGTAAACATGGTCATCATACCACTGACTATATTGACCATGAACACACTCACCTTGCCACCGATACCATACTTGGTAGCTCTGTCGCACATATACACCACTATCAGCATGCCCGCGATAAGCTGTATGAAAACTATTATCTTATTCCATATAAGTTCATCTCCACTAACTCTATACATAAGTGTCTGTGTTTTGTGATATGCCTGAACTGCTGCGATAATCATCATGATGGTAACTGTCCATATGTTTATCTTCTTCGGTGACAGCTTTCTTGTATTGTCAAGCGACATGATTGCAACTATCAGTATGGCAAGCATGGATGCCAGCATGTACGGCCACAAGCCTATGATGAAAATGGAACAGTTCTTCATATCACCTGAAATAGCCTGTAAAAGTATGGACTGCGCATCTACATTTACATTGCTATATGCATCTATATCTATCCCGTAGAGTGGTATATTTCTGCCTACCATGTACACGAGCATGGTCATGAACGAATATAAAAGCTTATATAATAATACGTGTTCCTTCTGTTGTTTTTGTTTTTTCTTCTTTATACTATCCTTCTGCTTCAAGGAATTCACCTTTCCTCACAAAGTAATTTCGTCTTACTACAAAACAGCTTAACAAATTAGTGACCATCCGCTACAGATGGTCACTAATATTATAAAACAATATTGTTAGTATTGCTATTAATTATTTATTTCTCATCAGAATTATCTTCTGAATCGTCGCTCTTTGCAGGTTTTCTTCTGCGGTTGTCATAAACACCCTTTCCTGTGATAGCTGCAACTGCTGCTGCAATCCACCACCACCATGTTTTGATACCGTCCTTGGCTGTTCCGCCTGCTGCAAGAGGTGTATCCTCATCCTCGATGTTCTGAAGATTATCTTCATCCTCATTTACTCCAAGTGGAACCTGTGCATCCTGAATTGGTGTATTCGGTACTGCCGGTGCCGCAGGAGCTGCTGGTGCTGGTGCTGCCGGAGGTGTAGCTGCTGCAAGAGGTGTAGCAACCGGTGTGATAGTTGTTGCAGGTGCAGGAGCATTGTCTACTGCCGGTGCTGGTGCAGGAGCCGGTGTCGGTACCACATTTGCAGCTGACTGACTCTGACTCGTACTTGTGCTTGTGCTGATGCTCTCGCTTGTGCTGAGTGACTCACTTGCACTGGTTGATTCACTCTCACTTGCTGATGTGCTCTCTGACTCACTTGCGCTGGTTGAGGCACTCTCGCTTGCTGATGTGCTTGCACTTGTCGATGCGCTAGTACTTGCCGATGTACTTGCACTTGTTGATGCACTTGTGCTTGCTGATGTACTTGCACTTGTCGATGCGCTGGTGCTTGCCGATGTACTTGCACTCGTTGATGCACTCGTACTAGCTGATGTACTTGCACTTGTTGATGCGCTGGTACTTGCCGATGTACTTGCACTTGTTGATGCACTTGTGCTTGCCGATGTACTTGCACTTGTCGATGCACTGGTGCTTGCTGAGGTACTTGCGCTGGTCGAAGCACTGATACTAGCTGATGTACTTGCACTTGTGCTTGCTGAGGTGCTTGCGCTGGTTGAGGCGCTCGTACTTGCTGATGTACTTGCACTTGTCGATGCACTAGTACTAGCCGATGTGCTTGCACTTGTTGAGGCACTTGTACTTGCCGATGTACTTGCACTTATTGAGGCACTGGTGCTCGCTGATGTACTTGCACTTGTTGAGGCGCTGGTACTTGCCGATGTACTTGCACTTATTGAGGCACTGGTGCTCGCTGATGTACTTGCACTTGTTGAGGCACTTGTACTTGCCGATGTACTTGCACTTGTTGAGGCACTGGTACTTGCTGAGGCGCTTGCACTTGTCGATGCGCTGGTACTTGCCGATGTACTTGCGCTTGTTGAGGCACTGGTGCTCGCTGATGTACTTGCACTTGTTGAGGCACTTGTACTTGCGCTTGTTGATGCACTTGTTGAAGCACTTGTGCTTGCACTTGTCGATGCACTAGTACTAGCCGATGTACTTGCACTTATTGAGGCACTGGTGCTCGCTGATGTACTTGCACTAGTTGATGCGCTGGTACTTGCCGATGTACTTGCACTTGTTGAGGCACTGGTACTTGCTGAGGTGCTTGCACTTGTCGATG